>VYLH01000007.1_pt1 | contig 175296 bp, 142 predicted proteins | sample 5114361 | NCBI WGS metagenome assembly VYLH01 (sample SAMN12291772, study PRJNA351875) | freshwater metagenome | isolation source: freshwater lake | place: USA: Michigan, Kent Lake | collected 2013-08-15
GCCAAACCCGCCGCCACCACCTCCACCACCCGGGCCGCCGCGGCCGCGAGCCGGACGCTCGCCCGCCTGACCACCGGGTCCACCCTGGCCACCCTCGCCCACCTTGATCTCGGGCAGAGGCTTCAGAGCCTTGATCGACAGGCTGACGCGACGGCTGCCGGGATCGATCTTGAGCACCTTGCAGCGCACGACCTCATCGACTTTGAGCACGTCCTCGACCTTGCCGATGCGCTTGTGGTCGATCTCGCTGATGTGCACCAAGCCCTCGACGCCCGGCGCGACCTCGATGAACGCGCCGAACTCGAGAAGCTTCGTGACCTTGCCGGTCATCTCCGCGCCCTCGGCCAGCTTCTCCGCCGCCGCGGCGAACGGATCGCCCTGCACCTGCTTCAGCCCGAGGCTGATTCGGTTGTTCTCGAAGTCAACCTTCAGCACCTTCACGCTGACCCGCTGGCCTTCCTTGACATGCCGCTCGACGGCCTTCTCGCCGAAGCCGATCTTGTCGTACGAAAGGTCGCTGATGTGGATGAGACCGTCCACGCCGCCGATGTCCACGAACGCGCCGAAAGGCATGATCTTGCGGACAATGCCCTCGACGCTCTGGCCTTCGACCAGCTTCTTCTTCGTCTCCTCAGCGAGCCGCTTGCGCTCGGCGCCGAGCACATCCCGCCTCGAAAGGACGATGTTGCCCTTGCCGAAGCGCTCCACGCGGACGACCGAGGCGCTCATCTTCTCGCCCACAAAAACCGACAGGTCCTCGATTCGATCCAGCGCCACCTGGCTCGCCGGCATGAATGCCCGATGCCCGGCGACCTCAAGCTCCAGCCCGACCTGTTTTCCGTCCTTGCCCGTCGCCACGCCAGTCACGCGACCCTCAACCACCTGGCCCGGCTCGAGCAACTCCCAATCGGCCTTCTGCACGCTGCCCGGCCGCGAGCAAATGAAGATGCTCTCCGCGGCCTCGAACTTATCCACCACCAGTTCCAGCTGATCGCCCGCCTTGGGCAGTTCTTCTTCCTTGAACTGCAGCCGAGGCACGATCCCCAGTTCCTTGGGTCCAAACTCGACGAAGATGTCGGTCGGACCGACCGTCACCACCTGCCCGGTGCGGTGCTCACGACCCGCCTGCACCAGCCGCGGCCCGCGGATGTGCGCCGGACGCCCGGTCCCCGACGCCACCCGGGCCTTGTCGAGGTTCTTCGCCGCTGCCTCCGTCTCGCGGTCGAGTTCGGCCATCGCGGCATCGATCTCGGCGTTGAGTTCGGCGGTCAGATCGCCGTCGGCGGGCTTGGTGGACAGGTTGGGATCGGAATGAGTGGACATGCGTGTGACTACTGGACGGAGCTCTCGGCGTGCCGCGTCAACAACGCGATCAACGCCCCCGACGCGCCGCCCAACGCGCGTGCGAACCCGTGAAATCACGGGAAGAGAAGTGTAGCGGCGTATGCAAGTCCTGGCGCGATCGCCACCACGCAAACGCCCGATGAGATTCAGTTTCCGGACGACACGCTCGCGATCCGTTCGCGCGGCCAAACCGCCGTCACGCCCCCCGCGACAGCACCCACATCACTGCATTGTCCGCTTGATCGCGTCCACAATCCGCTGCGCCGTCCGCACGTTCGCAAACCCCGCCTCGGCGTCGATCGCAGGCCGCCGCCCGTCCCGCAGCGCCCCCAAAAACTCCTCGATTTCCGCCACGATCGGCTCGGCGTCATCGACCTTGAGCTGGTCAATATTCACCAGCTCGCCCCATTTCAGGCTCGTCAGGTCGGCACCCGTGCGGATCTGCTCCCGCATCTCCCGCATCTGCGGCTCATTGGCGATCCGACGGATCATGATCCCCGTCTTCGCGCCGTAATCGATCTTGATGTACGCGTTCTCGCCCGTAATGCGCGTCACGCGCTCCGTCTTGAGCGCCAACCGGCTCGCCGTGATGTTCGCGACGCACGTCCCCGAGGGCCGCCGCCACGTCAATCGTGCGTTGCACACGTCCTCGTGATCGGTGATCACCGCAACGCCCGCGGCCTGCACGTCGTCGGGCTCCTGCCCGCCCATCAGCATCAGCACCACGTCCAGGTCGTGGATCATCATGTCCATGACGACGCCGACATCCACGCTCCGGAACGTCATCGGGCTCACGCGGTGCACCTCGATGAACCGCGGCACCACGTCCTGTCCGCCGCTCCCGCGGTTCGTCGCGTTCTGCATCGCCCGCATGATCGGATTGAACCGCTCGATGTGCCCCACCATCAGCATCGTGCCGGTCTGCTCCGACAATTCCTTGATCGCCCGCGCGTGCTCGACATCCTGCGCCAAGGGCTTCTCGATCAGGCACGCCACACCGGCCTTGAGCAGCGGCTCCGCCATCTCGCGATGCCGCGTTGTGGGCACCGCGATGCTCACCGCGTCCACGCCCGCCTTGATCAGTTCCTCGACCGTGCCGAAACCCCTGGTCTCGAACTTGTCCGAGATCTCGGTCCGCCGTGCCACGTTCGCGTCGACCACGCCCACGAGCTGGCAGCCCGCGAGCTTGGAATACACCCGCGCGTGGTGCTGGCCCATGCGACCCACACCCACCACGCCGCAGCGCAGCGTGCGGGTGCGGAGGCTGTCAGAACTCTGCGTCTTCTCGGCGATGGTCGTCTGTGCCATGGGGAGGTATCAGCGAAGCGGACAACAAACCGGCACGGAAGCCGGAATTCAAGCCGGCGCACCGGCCGTCAACTGCGTGATCGCGGCGGCCAAGTCTTCCTTGCGGGTCAGGCCCACGAACTTCTTGGCGATCTGCCCGTCCTTGAACAGGATCACGGTCGGGATTGCAGTGATCCCGAACTGCACCGAGATCTTGCGGTTCGCGTCCGTGTCCACCTTGCCGATCTTGGCCTTGCCCGCGAACTGCTCGCCCAGAGCCTCGATCGTCGGCGTCAGCATGCGGCACGGCATGCACCACTCGGCCCAGAAGTCCACCAGCACCGGGACGTTGCTCTTGAGCACCTCGGCGTCAAAGTTCGCGTCGGTAAAGGTCTGGATGTTCGCTCCGGCCATGTGTTGCTCCGTAATGCTCTGAACCGTTTGATAAGACGGGAGAGAACCTCCCGGCGTGCGTCCCGGGGACGACAACAGAAACCACCGAATGCTACCCGCCCCGGACCGTCCGTGGCGGGACGCACTTTAGATGCCGTAATTCTCCGCGAGATTCACGGCTTCCCACAGGCTGCGGCGGCCCCGGCAGGCCGTCGCAGTGCATCGGTCACTGGCACAGCAGCGCGTCGTACGCGGAGGCGAAGACCACAAAGTCGTCGTCGTCCACCACGAAGTCGAACGTGAAATCTGCCGCGCACGGCGGCACCGGCGTTGGGTTCAGGAACGCGCAGATCGTTGTCGCATACTGGTCCACGAAGATCGCAAAGTCCGCGTCATCCACCAACCCATCGGCGTTCAGGTCGCACAAGCAGCTCCCCGCTGGCACGAACCGACCAAGCACCCGGAACGCCGCCGACGAGTTGGACTGCACCACCGCCCCGACGCTCAACTCGTAATACCCCGCGGGCAACACCTCGTCCAGCAACACGCTCTGCGTCGCGCTCCAGAACGGCTCCATGTTGCGGCTCAGGCTCGCCGTCGCGCCATGCAACTCCGCCCGCATCACCAGCCGCAGCCCCGAGCTCGGAAAGAAAAAGAACCCGAAGTTGTCCCCGGCGCTCGTCGGCCGCGCCCCCCGCAGGGCTGTCGCCAAGATCGGATCCGCCAGACATCCAAACCCCATCGGCGTGATCACCGACTCCTGATACGCCGCCGTCGCCGCATACGGCACGCCCGGCCCGCCGCTCTCCAGCAACGCGTTGTCCATCCACGGCCCAAACGCCGTGCGTGGCGTTCGATCTGTAGATGTCCCCCAGATCTGCCCCCACACCTCCCGCGAATCCCACGTCAACGTCGGCTGCGCCACCGCCGAGCCAATCGGCAGCATCGCCGCCACGACCAAGCCAACAAGCCGCGTTCTCATGACACCCTCCCGGACGCACGCGCCCGCTTCGGGTTCCAGCGCACGATCCTTCCCCATCCCCGCGGCAAATCAACCCCGATTCGCACGCCGTTCGCACAAATGGCCACAATCCCTCGCGACAAAGCGAGAGATCGCCATCCCATTCCAATGACTCAACGCCCGCTCCACACGCCGCGCTCAGCAAGACTCAGGAAATCGTCAGCCCCACAGGCTGCGGCTTCATCTGGTGGCTCGGCTGCACCACGATCCCCAGCGGCGCGCGACGCCCACTGCCATCGATCGGCGGAATCCCGTCCTGATCGATGATCTTCTGGATCGCCATGATCCCTTCGAGCAACTGCTCTGGCCGCGGCGGACAGCCCGGCACATACACATCTACCGGGATGAACTGATCGCAGCCCTGCACCGTCGCGTACGTATCAAACACGCCGCCCGTCGAAGCGCACGCGCCCATGCTGATCACCCACTTGGGCTCGGTCATCTGCATGTAGATCCGCTGAAGCACCGGCAGCATCTTCACACCGATGCGTCCGGCGACGATCATCAGGTCGGCCTGGCGGGGCGAGAAGCCCATTCGCTCCATGCCGAAACGTGCCACGTCGTACCGGCTCGACGCCGTCGCCATCAACTCGATCCCGCAGCACGCGGTGGCAAACGGCATGGGCCACATGCTGTTGCGGCGTGACCAGTTGATCACCCGCTTGAGCTGCGTGGTCAGGACCCAGTCATTCGGAAGTGCTGATTCAATGCCCATGCGCGGTGTGTCCGTTCAAAGAGTGCGAGCGGATGCACTATAGGGATCGTGTAGTCTCTCTTCCGCTCTGAGCTATCCTTACCGCCACTGGCAAAGGCCGCCCTAGGCTGAAATCGTGACTCGGATTCCGTTAGACTCCGAACATGGCCGATGCTCCGCCGCCTCAAGAACCGAAACTTGACGCCATCCGAGGCGTGCTTGAGCACATCCAGTTCTTGTGGGACGATCAAGTCAAGCTTGCAGAAACCCTGGTCGAGAAGCGCAAAACGCAGTCAAGTGTTCTTGCGATCGTCATCGGACTTGGTGCCTTCAGGATTCAGTTCACACAGCGTCCGGATGAGATCCCTACGCTCGCTGAAACTTCCTTGATGGCGGTTCAGATTCTTCTTTCGGCGGCCCTACTGAGCTTCGTTGCGGGGTCGTACTTCCTGCTTACTCAACGTCAGTCGTTTAGGCGAGTCCTCTGGCTCGTGATCAACCTCGTTGCGAGCTGGGCGATCTTCCTGTACCGAAAAGCCCGCAAGCTTGAGCAGCATGAACGAGACGCAATCCAACTCGAAAAGCTGGAGGCGGGACTCGAACAGCAGGGTCGAGCGTCGGACGCGGGCCTTCCCGAGGACGAAGCTGTGGAGGATTGGCTTCTTCAGGACGAGGTCACGGTCTTGCGCATGCGAACCGAGCGACTCACAGAAGCGTACAGAGTCCTGAAACAGGCAAACGATCGAGTTTCCAAACGCCTGCGCTGGGCTCTCTTCTGGCTGTTCAGCGGGTATTTCCTTGTCTTTTGCACGCTGATCGTGTACGTTTGGTCGATGGGAGGGCAGCGATGAACACCGCAACGCAGACAGCCAAGTCGCCCCGAGAAGCTGCATTCGACCGATTGCGGACGAGGACCATCGCGATTCAGGCGAAACGAAAAGAGTCGCTTGAAAAAGACCGCGAACGCGCGGTTGCCGAACAGCGTCGATTTTGGTCCCGATTCCTCGCTCAGGTTCGAGATTCCATGACGACTATCTAGGCGATTCGCCCTCAGGTCCGGAGCCCGGCTGCGTCATCAGCATCGCCGAAGGACTCGCTTCGCCCGGCGGCACCTCCGCCGGCGGGAACGCTGTCTTCTCCATCTCCAGCACCCAGTCCTCCAGCGGGACATACCGCAGGAGGTCGAGCTTCACCTCCGACCCCGACAGCACGTGCGAGCCCGCCTTGATCTTCAGGAAGATCAGGAACTTGTCCCACTTGCGCTTATCGAACAACTCCACGTCGCCGGGGCTGATGCTGGTCCCATTCGGAAGCGTCAGCGTCTGCGTCGCCGGGTTCCACTGGTACACGGTGCCCAGCGTCTTCATCAGCACCAGCACCATCACGGCGGCGATTGCGCCGCAGACAACCAGGATCACCCACTGCAGCGGGATATCAAACTGCGACAGCGGCTTGGGCTGGGCGGACTTGCCGAACCGCTTGTCCAGTTCGTCCATCTGCGTGCGCGCCACATCCGCCGGCAACTGCGTGCGATCGGCAGTCATCATTCCCGCGTTGCGGAGGGCCTCAAGCCACTCAAGTCGGGCCTTCTGCACCGGCGACAGATTGGTCATGCCGCGGCTTCTCAGGGACGCGAACTCCTCCTGCGGGTCATCGACCGTCACCTTCTCGATCACGCCCGGGGCGAGCACGATCTTCAAGTACTGAAGTTTCTTGTACTCCGCGGCTTCCAAGCCGCGCTTGGGATAAATCCACACCGCGTCCGCCAGCGCCCACAGCGCAAAGCCTGCCACGATCAGGATGAAGACGACCTGCTTGCCCAGCCATTTGGGCGAAGCCTTGGTCCGAAGTGTCGCCGCTTGGTCGCTCATCGTGCTTCTTCCTGCGGGGTCGCGTCGCCTGCTATCGACCATTTTTCCGTGGCAATCGCCGCGGAGCTCCGGTCGGGTGCCGCAAGCGTACGGGCGCACTGAGCGTGCGTCCGAGAATCACATTCCGTCGCTACCGCTGGTGCCGCCGACAGCCCACGCCGACAACGACCTGGTTCACGCTCGACCCGGAGCAACGCCCGGCCGATTCTTCATCGAGTCGATCCGGAGCTTCCTTATGCGCACGTTCACGCTCGCTCTCGCCGGTTCCGCCCTCCTCCTCGCATCCTGTGGCGAGCAGGCCCCGCCCGCGCCCGAAGCGCCGCTCTTCGTGCAGGAACAGCACAAGAAGGTCGAGCAGTTCAAGGCCGCCCGCGGCATCGGCGCCGAGACCAAGAAACTCTCCGTCAACGACCGCCTGCTCAGCGAACTGCAACGCGTCCGCGCCGCCGTCGCCCAGTACGGCGAGACCTTCAAGGGCACCCCGTGGCTCCCCGGACAGGTCGACAACTCGCAGTGGGACTCCTTCGCGTTCGACAAGCCGCCGGCGAACCCGCTCTCGCCCTCCAAGGTCGCCACCCGCGTCGTCGAGGTCACCCGCAAGGGCCAGACCGGTGCCGCCGCCGACCCCAACGAGGCTGGCTGGGTCTGGAACAGCGTCGACGGCAAGGTCTTCGCGGCTGGCAGCGACGAGTAAGCCATTCAGAACCGCTTGTGCGTCGGCCGCTCTGCCGGCCCACTCACGCCCATGATCGCCCGCGCGAGCGCCACGTCTCCGGCACGCGTGATCTTGATGTTCCGCGCGTCGCCGCTCGCGAGCACGACTTGGCGCCCCTTTCCCTCCGCGGCAAACAGCCGCTCCACCAGCGAGGCGTCGTCGGTGCTGGTCAGGTCGCTTTGCGCATACGCCGCACGCAGCACGCCGACCTCGAAGACCTGCGGCGTCTGCACGCCGTAGAGCCCCGCGCGGTCCACCGTCGCTTCGATCACGACCGTCTTCTCGTCGCTCGGAGCCGTGCCCAGGATCGCCGCCAAGGGGTCCGACGGCCGCGCCGGCGCGTCGGACTTCGTGGCCCGCTTCAGCGTGTCGCCCACTTCCAACCCCGGCACCACCGCGGGATGATGCCGCGCCAGCTCGAACACCCGGTCGATCATCTCCGCCGGCGTCGCAGGTCGGGCCGCGTCATGCACCGCGACGTGCGTCGCATCCGCAGGCACCGCCGCGAGCGCGTTCTTGACCGTCTCCCACCGGTGCGTCTTCCCGCCCTTCACCAGCACCGCGCCGAGCAACCCCAGCCGATCCGCGTGCCGCGTCTTGAACTCGGCAAACTCCGCATCATCGCCCGGCCCCGCCACCACGATCGTGAACACATCGTCACGCTTGCAGAACAGCTCCACGCTCCTCTGCAGCACCGGCTTGCCGCCCAGGTCCTCGTCGAGCTTGGAGCGCAAGCCGCCGGACTCGGTAAAGCGCCGCGACGCACCCGCGGCGGCGATGATGACAGCAAAGCGTGGTTCGGGCATGGAGCAAATCTAGCCCCCAAAGCACCAGTGGGACCGGCCTCCGGCCGGTCTTCAGAGACATCGAATGCAACATGGCCCCGAACGGCTGGAAGCCTGAGGTGCGTTGAGTGGACCGGCTGAAAGCCGGTCCTACTGCTTGCTCGGCGAGCCGAACTCCACCACCATCGGCACCCGAACGCGCCGCGTCCACTGCTCGGCTGGCCTGGTCCACCAGAGCAGACCCGCGGCCGACGGCGCTGCGGCTTCGAGGTGGACGCCCTCCGACGCCAACGCGTCGATCCGTTCGAAGACCACGCCGCCGCGGGTCGCGCGTTCCAGCGACTCCTTCGCGCTCGCCAGCGCGTCGGCCGCCGGTCGCACCGCGAGGTTGAACGCACGAAGGCGAGCACTCTCGCCCCGCGGAATGACGCCTCGGTCGTCCGCGTCGGCCATGCGGGTATCGATGGGCCACGGCCTTGCCGGAACCGCAGCGTCGCGACCATCGGTTGCCACCAGCGCCCACGCGCTCGTCGAACTCGCATCGACGAACAGGCCGTCGAGCTTTGCGGTGTCACGACGCGGCGCATCGGTGGTGAGCCGAATCGCCAGACGCCCCTCGCGCAGCCACTGGAGCGCGAGAGCGGTATCGGTGGTCGAAGTCAATGCCGCAAGCCGGGCGGGCTCCGTCGCAGCGGGCTCGGCCAGCGTCGGTTCCACACGCGGCGCCACCGTCGGGCGATCCGGCAACACCGCCCAAGAGGGGAGGCTCGCATCCCGCGGCGACTGTGCCAGCGGAGTCGCGGACGGAGCCCTCGCACCCGGCGACATCGACGCCAGATAGAACACGCCCGCCACGATCGCGACTGACGCGGCGGCCGCAAGCGAACTGCGCGAGAACAGCCACGGGCCGACCGTGGCAAGCACGCCGGGTCGGGCGGCGTACACCACGCGACGCGCCGGGTCCGGCGGCACCGCAACCCCGTCGCTCAATGCCGCGAGGGTACCGACATCGACTTCGCTCCGCGTCGCATCCTGCATCGCGATTTGGATCGATGCACGCAGTGCGGCCGCCTGCTCCGTCGTGAGGGACTGGCTCTGATCAGCATCCAACGCAGCACGAAGCGCCGCACGGTCGCGCTGCAGCGCGCCGAGCGAGCCCAACGCCGGACGCGACGACTCGACGATCTCAAGCATCGCGTGATCCGGATCGGGCATGAAGTTGTCACGAGGCGTCGTCATGCGTTTGTCAGTCGTTCATCATCCGGTTGCTTCGTTGCGTCGCTCGATAGCTTCCCGAAGGGCCTGGCGGGCCCGGAAGAGGCGACTCTTCACCGTGCCGATCGCCACGCCGAGTATCTCCGCGATCTGGTCGTAGTCCAGGTCGCGCCCGTCGCGCAGGATCAGGATGGTGCGGGAGTCGACGTCCAGCGTCGACAGCGCTTCCAGCACCCGCGCACGAGTCTCATCCCCTTCGACCCGCTGGTGGGCGATTTGTTCCCGGCTTGTCAGGCCAGCCCCCAACGATCCCCGTCCAGGATCCCCCCCGCTTCCGCTGGCCATACCACCGGCCGCAGATCCCGCCGCGGGGGGCCTGCTCGGGGTTTGATCGGACCGGGGCGGAGCGTCGAGGCTGATGTGACGACGGAGCTTCTCGGAACGGGCGCGGCTGTAGCACGCGTTGATCGCGATCCGAGTGATCCAGGTCGTGAACTGGGCCCGCTCGTCGAAGGTCTTGATCGCCCGCACCGCCCGCACCATCGTGTCCTGCGTCGCCTCGAGGGCGGCGTCCTCGTCGCCGGTCACCCGCACGCACATCCGAAACACCCGCGTCTGGTGCCGCTCCAGCAGTGTCGAAAGCGCAGCAAAATCGCCCGCACGAGCCGCGCGGGCGAGAACGGCATCACTCGGGTTGTCGGGACTGGATGAGCCGTTCGAGGCCATGGCACGATGCTATGGGATCGGGCCGGGCACGTTGCGGCTTCTCACGAGCAGATCAGTTCGTTGTACGCCGACGCGAACAAGACAAAATCGCCGTCGTCCACGAAACCGTCCGCATTGAGATCCGCCGGGCAGTCGGCGGGCATCGTTGGGTCGTTGCAGTCGAGCACGTTATACGCCGCCGCAAAGACCACGAAGTCCGAGTCGTCCACGTACCCGTCCGGATCGATGTCGCTCGGGCACGTCGGCCCGGCGCGGAATCGGATCGTGATCGGATCCGCATCGACAAACTTGCCCGATGCGTCCCACGCCACGAACGTGACGTCGTACAGCCCCGGCGACTCGAACCCATACGCCTGTTCGTGGTTGTGATCGCCCGGTGGCGTGGAGAACGATCGTGACAGCCGTGTCGCGCCGTCGCTTGCAGCCATCACCGTGAACGCGCCGAACTCGTCGAAACTTCCCCAGTGCACCCGGCTCGTTCCAGCGATCACCGGGGTCACCGACGCGATCTCCCAACCAAACGCGCCGCCGTCCAGGCGACCCGTGAGGAAGAAGTAATCGCTGGTCAGCAGGATCTCGTTGCCGCCGAACCAGCCCGCCAGCGGCCCGTCGACGAACGTGTCGGGCAAGTCGTAACACGCCTTCAGCCCGCTCTTCATGAGCCGCCCTTCGGTGATCGAGAACGCGCTCTCGGTCGGGTAGTACCCGGCCCTTACCAAAATCTTGTCGCCAGCGGCCCCGGACGCGGTGTCGATCGTCACGTGGTTGTGCGCCGATACCGCGCCGGCCAAACTGGCCGCGGCGAAGAATGCGAATCGAATCTTCATGAGTGCCTTCCTTTGCATGTGCGTGGATGTAGCGAGCGCTCACCCCGCTCGGCGGGGTGAGCGCCCCGGCTCGTGACCGGGGCGCTGGACCTCACCGAGCGAGGCGTGTCATCGCCTTCAACCGCGACGACGGCGCGACGCCACCAGGCCGCCCAAGCCCAGCATCGCTAGGCCCGAGGGCGACGGGATCGAGTTCACAAGGAACGAGAACGAGTCCGAGGCCGTGTAGAAGCCGTTCAGGTCGTACACGCGCATCTTGATCTCGTACTCACCGCGCTGGCTGATGAAGAAGCCCCAACCGTGGAAGTGGTTGCCGTAGCCGAGCGTGATGCTGCGATCGGCCAGCGAGCCGCCGCCGGCCTGGTTGGCGTCGTAAACGCCAAAGACGTCGTAGTTGACGCTGCTGACCGTGTTCACACCCTGAAACTGGCGCAGGGCGTTGTTGGTATTGCCCGCGGGGTTGGTGACCATCCCGATCGCGAAGCTTGCCGGCGATGAGCCGTTCAGAGCCGTCACACTGATGATCTCCCACGCGAAAGAGCCCCCGTTCAGCCGGCCCAGGCTGATGAACGAGTCGGCACCCGTGGCGTTGAACGTCTGACGCTCGGTGACCGGATCGGCCGCCATGCTCGAGTTCGCGTACCAGCCCGCGACCGGCGAGACGCCCCCGCCCTCCGCGGCCCGGTAGTTCGTCGGAGCCGCATGCCTGAGGTTGTACGACGCCTGCTCGAACGGAGCATTCGGGTCCGTCGCGTACCGCGCCGAACGCGTCTGGAGCTGAGTCTGCCCGCTCACCGAGGCGAAGCGGTATGCCCACTGTTCGCTCTCGGGCGCGCCGCTGGTGCCGTAGCCGGTGCGCAGCTGAAGCTGCTCACCCGCCGTGCCCGTCGCGGTGTCAAACCCGATGTGCGTGCCCCGGAACGCCGTCGCCGCGCCCAGCGCGGAACCCGCAACGGTCATCACAGCGGCAACCGAAACAAAAGAACGATTCACGATCAACATACAGAGTCTCTTTCTCTCGGGGCTCGGCCCCGAAGTTCGTGTCAGGAATGGCAACGGCGTCAACGCGCCGTCTCAGGATCAAACGGACTGGTGGACGGCGAGAACCGCGGCGCGAAGTCCGACCAGGACCACGCCCGCGCTCCGCCGTCGGCAAACAAGTAGTGAGCCGCGCCCGCGTTCACGATCCGATCGCCGCGTGCGTTCGCGTGCCGTCGCACCGCCACCGCCTGCGCCACCGCGTTCGCGTTCTTGAAAGCGTGGGTGACCAGGTGATCAACGGTGCCCGACGCGTTGGGCTCGTAGGCGTAGATCGTGCCCGAAGGCCGCGGCACGTCGCTCAGCCGGGTGAACGCACGCGTGCGTCCGCCCGGCAGCGGCTTCTTGGTAACCGGGTTGAAATCCAGCCCCGGAGTCAACGGCTCGAAGTGCTCGTTGGTCGCGTACGACGCGCTCTTGGTCGCGCGATCAGGATCGCGCGAACAGAAGCGATCGGCCGGGACCACGCCGTACGGCTGCAGCGACTGCAACCACGACGCCGCGCTCGCGAGCGAGCCCGACGTGTGGCTGGAGATCGGATACTTCTCCTTGTTGTCGTTGGCGTACAGCACCACCGCCTGTCCGATGGACCGGAGGTTGGCCAGACACCGGGTGTCGAGGGCCGCCGCCCTCGCGCCGCGTAGAGCGGGCACGAGCAGCGAGATCAGCACCGCGACCACCGCGATGACCACAAGAAGCTCGATCAGCGTGAAGGCGAACCTTCCGCGACGATGCAAGCGCACGGAGATGACTCCGAGACGTGACGGAATGGAAATCAGACAACCGGATCAACCCGTCACGCCCGCGGCGGAGGAGCGTCCACGGCGAGCGACCGCGTCCCGCAGCGCTCGTCCATGATTTCCACAAGACCAACTTGGGGCAGGATCATGACCGCACCCGCAGCCCGTGCCCCGTTCACCGACACGGGGGCAGCCAATGCCAACACTTGCGGCACGAACTTGCATCCCAGGGCGGACATCGCTTTCCCGCGAGGCTTCGCTTCGCCGTTACCAGCGGTCGGCTCGCCGCGCGCCATGCGATGTCGCAGCACCGCTGCCGACACGATACCGCGCCGCGGTCCCTGCATCACGCGCATCGCCGTTGCAGCGTGCGCGATCTCATCATCCGTCACGTAGACAGCGTGAGGCGGCTCAACGCCGCTTTCGATCGCCCACATCACCCGCTCGTGGCGGGTCAGGCAGCAGCACGCCGTCCAGCACTCAAGCGGGTTCGCGCAGCCGCAGAAGTGATCCTCGCACGGATGCCGAGAAACGGCCTGGGTGCCCAGCCATCGTCCGAGGAGTGCCGGCGTCGGCATATAGCCGATCGACGCGCAGGCGTAGACCAGAGCGAGCATGAGCCCCACCCAGTGCTTGTGCGATCGATGGCAACGCAACAGCGCCACGGGGCATTATTCCCATGAGACAGGATAAATTCCACTTTGACAGGAACTACCGATCCAACTCGGCCGCCACCACGTTGATCGAGCCGATCACCGCGACGATGTCGGACAGCACGTGGCCCTCGGCCATCTTGGCGATCGCCGAGTAATTGATGAACGAAGGCGGACGCGTCTTCACACGCCAGGGGCGGGGGCCGCCATCGCTGACGATGTAGTAACCCAGTTCGCCGTTGGCGGTTTCGTTGGCGCCGTAGATCTCCGCCACCGGCGGCTTCCAGCCTCGGTTGGTCATGATGAGTTCGAAGTGCTGGATCAGGCCTTCGATCGAGCCGTAGACGTCCTTCTTGTTCGGCTTCACCATCTTCGAGTCGGCGAAGGTGTCCATCGGCCCGCCGGGGATCTTGTCGATCAACTGCTCGATGATCTTGGCGGACTGCTTCATCTCTTCGACGCGGACGAGGTACCGCGCGTAGCAGTCGCCGTCGTCGCAGACCGGCACCTGGAAGGTAACGGCCTCGGCTCCCTGGCCGTCCCAGTTGTTGGCGTAGCAGAGATAGGGCTCGTCCTTGCGGACGTCGCGCACCACGCCGCTGGCGCGGGCGAGGGGACCGGTGAGGCTGAAGTTGATCGCCTCGGCCTTGGTCATCACGCCGATGCCCTTGGTGCGATCCCAGAAGATGCGGTTGCGGTTGAGCAGGCCTTCGACTTCGCTCAGGGCCTTGGGCAGTTCCTTGTGGATGAAGTTCTTGATCATCCGCTTGAAGACTTCTTCGTCGGGCAGGTCGTGCATCGCGCCGCCGACGCGGGTCCAGTCGGGGTGGAAGCGCTGGCCGCTGATGTAATCGCAGATGTCGTAGATCTTCTCGCGGAGGTTGAAGCAGTAGAGGAAGCCGGTGATGGCGTTGAGATCCAGCCCGGCGGCGCCGACGCAGAGAAGGTGGTCCTGGATGCGGGCCAGTTCCGCCATGATGGTGCGGACGACGGTGCACCGGGGCGTGAGGTTGATCCCGAACAGCTTCTCCACCGCGTGGTGCCAGCAGATGTCGTTGGCGATCGGCGAGAGGTAGTTCATCCGCGACGCGATCGTCACGTACTGGTTGTAATCGAGGACCTCGCCGAGCTTTTCGAAGCCGGAGTGGAGGTAGCCGATGTGGGGCGTGATGCGGGCGATCCGCTCGCCGTCGAGCTCCATCACGATGCGGAGCGTCGTGTGGGTCGCGGGGTGCTGGGGCCCGAAGTTGAGGACCCAGCGGTCGCCGGTGTCGACGTGCTTTTTGATGTAGTCGATGTTGTCAGAATCGACCTCGATCGTGTCCACGGGCTTGAGGGTGTAGGGCATGCGGTTCGACTATAGGTTTCGGCACGGGAAAGGCGACCGCCCTGTTGGAGGGACGCGATGGTCGGCGGAGAGCGTCTCCGGCGTCCAACGAAAAAGCCGAGGGCAGTGGCCCTCGGCTTCGTGTTTGCAGTGGTTGTCTGCGATCGATTCAGCGCTTGCGACGGGCCGCGACCAGGCCGCCGAGGCCGAGGAGGGCCAAGGAGCCGGGGGTCGGGATCAGGTTCGCAGTGAAGAGCCAGTCGCTGGAGTCGATGTGGGGCGAGCCGGCGGGACCGTGGTTGAGCCAGCCCCAGCCGGAGATGCCGGCGAAGGCGCGGTGGCCAGCGTCGTTGTCCTCGTCACCGAGGCGGAACTGGTAGCTGCCGTTGGACTTGTCGCGGAGCGCGATCGTGTGGCCCAAGGGGGTCATGATCGTGCCGCTGTTCTGCATGTCCGGGGCGCCGTACTTCACCCAACGGTCGTCGTCGCTGGGCTTGGGGCCCACGCCGATCGAGTAGGTGAAATCAACGGTGTACAGACCGTTGTAGGCGTCGGCGGCGTAGGAGCCACCGGTGTCACGGCCGCCCATGGTCACGCCGTAGATGCGGATCGTGGTGTTGGTCACATCCATCCGCATGTTCGACATCGCGTGATCGAAGTTGAACGTGAAGATGTCGTGGCTGGCAGTCGCGTTGTACAGCTCGTCGAGCCGCAGGCCGTACAGCGGCGGGCGAGCCGCGCCGTCGGGGTGGTTACGCAACTGATAGGTTCCGTTGACGATGACCGCGCCGTGAGCAGCAGCGGCGATCGCCAACCCGGCGAAAGCGAAAGCAAATGGCCTCATAGTTCTCTCCTCCAACCCTTTCCTTTATCCCTTTTCCTCGCAAGCCGAGCCCGGCGGAACGGGCTCGCAAACGTAAACTTGCGGGGCCATGATACCGCGGCGGCGCGGAAATTCACCGGCCGAAGTCTGATTTTGCTGGCACATTGACGAGTTCTTAGTCCGTTTGCAGTCCGAGAACTCGCAGAGATCGCTCATTCCAACCGTTGGTCAGCTGACAACAACCGTCGAGATGGGGCAATCGCCCCACTGCAGCATGATGAGGACGGCGTCAGCGTCCGGAAGCATGACACGGTCGCGGTTTCACCTTGTATTGCAATGGAAATTGGGGTACAAATGGAGTTCCGCGGCAACTGCCGCGACTCGTGAGGAGTTCGGAGAGGAATCCATGCACACGCTTGCTTGCCGCGTCGCCGCGGCCTCGATGCTGTCGCTCGCCGGTGTGGCTCAGGCCGACGTCGTCACCGAATGGAACGACGTGTACTTGCAACTGATCCGATGGACGGGCGGCCCGCCGGGTCCGATCAGCCGCCGCGCCCCGATGATGAACCTCGCCGTCTACGACGCGGTCAACTCCATCGATCGCGTCGAGAACTTCGCGACCTCGCACAAGCCGTATCTCGACGGCGTGCCGGTCGCGGTGTCGGGCACCTCGCGCGAGGCCGCCGCCGCTGCGGCCGCGTACACGGTGCTGTCGAACATCTTCCCGATGGTGAGCGACGAGAACCCGCAGATTGGCGTCCTGATCCAGTCCACCTACGACAACCAGCTTGCGCTCATTCCCGCCAGCCCCGCGAAGGCCAACGGCATCGCGCTGGGCGAGGCGATCGGTCAGCAGATGCTGCTGCACCGGTTTCTCGACGGCTCGGATCCGGTGCCGCCGTACATCCCCGGCACGAACGCCGGCGACTGGCGCCCCTCGCCAGACGGGCCGAACATGCCCGGATTTACGCCCCAATGGGGAACAGTGATGCCTTGGGGCATCGGGAGCGGCGACCAGTTCCGCCCGACTCGCCTCACGACCTTCGGTGGTATGGCCAACCTCGTCGCCAGCCCGGAGTACGCCGAGCAGATCAACGGCAGCATGACCGTGCCCGGAGTCAAGGATTTGGGCGAGCGGAACAGCACCCTCCGGACCGCCGACCAGACCGAGGCGGCGTGGTTCTGGGCCAACGACCGCGACGGCACCTATAAGCCGCCGGGACACCTGATCTACATCACCAAAGTGGTGTCGCAGGATCACACCCTGACACTCTCGCAGAACGCACGGCTGTTCGGCCTCGTGTCGATCGGCTTGGGCGACGCGGGTGTGTCGGCCTGGGACTGCAAATACGAAACCAACGTGGACCTCTGGCGTCCGATCGATGCAATTCGCGAGACGCAGGACGACAGCAATCCGCTCACCACGCCGGTCCCCGGCTGGCTTCCGCTCAACGACTTCACCCCGCCGTTCCCGGCGTATGTGAGCGGGCACGCCACCTTCGGCGCGGTGCACGCCAAGATCATGGAGAACTACTTCGGCACCGACAACGTGACGTTCACGGTCGGAAGCGACGAGTTCGCGGTACACAACTCACTGGGCTACCCGGCGAACCTGACGCGCACGTTTACGAGTTTCTCGCAGGCCGCCTGGGAGAACGCGATGAGCCGCATCTGGCTCGGCGTGCACTACTACTGGGACGCCGAAGACGCCAACATCATGGGCAACCAGGTCGGCCAGTTCATCTACGACCACCGGTTGCGGCCGTCGCAACTGGGGCCGTGTCAGGCGGACATGAACACGGACACGTTCGTCGATGATCCCGACTTCGTGCTCTTCGCCGATCAGTACAACGCGTTCGACTGCCGCACCGCGGCGATGCCTGGCGACTGTGCCGGCGATCTGAACGCCGACAACTACGTCGACGACGCCGACTTTGTGCTCTTCGCGACGGCGTATGAAACGCTTCTGTGCCCGTAATCGCAGCAACACCATCGCATCGCGAGCGGGGCCTCTGAGGCCCCGCTTTTCTTTCCCCTAGCATGAACACGTGTCCCACGCCGCCGACACGCACGACATGGTCACGGTTGACGCTCCGTGCACGAACTGCGGCTACAGCCTGCGCGGGTTGGATATCGACTCGGTCTGCCCCGAGTGCGCCCGGCCGGTGCGGCTCTCGCTGGAGCGCCGTCGCCTTGGGCTTGCGTCGGCGGAGTATCTCCGGGCTCTGCATCTCGGCGCGGGCGTGCTGCTGCTGGGGCTGATTCTGGCGGTGGCGATCGGCGGCGTAAGCGCCTTGCAATATACAACACTGGGCACGTTTCGCTACGCCGTGCCGCTAGTGGTCTGGCCTTCGCTCGACTTCGCGGTGTCGGTGCTGGTGGCTTTCGGGATCTGGAAACTCACCATCGACGATCCGGGCCTTCCGCCGCACGATCAGGCCCGCGGCAACGCCCGCACGCTGCGAACCGCGGCCTTCGCGTTGCCGGTGGTGCACGGCGTGCGTGTTCTGATCGCGACGGCGACCGGCGCGGCGGTACCCGCACCGATCGCACCGCTGCTGCCGCTGGTGGATGCCGCGTCGGGCGTGGTTCGCGCCATGCTGGTCTTTGGTCTGTGGCTTTTCATCGCCACGGGACTGTGCAACCTGCTCCGCTGGTTTGCGGCACGCCTGCCAGATCGGACGTTGTTCGCCAAAGCGAGATCCGCGGGACGCATGCTCCCGTTCGTGCTCATGCCCGCGGCCCTCGGACCGGCGGGGCTGATTCCGGGATCGCTCTGGCTGGCGGTGCTTGTGGGGTTGGGACGGGGGAAGATCGCGCGGGCGCAGCGGGAATAGCCGGGGCAAGTTGCCACGGCTGAGAATTTGGTAGCTTAGTTTCATGCACCCGAGCGACACCGGCACCAAGACTCTCGACACCCATCAGCCGTGCATTCGATGTTCGTATGACCTGCATGGGCTGCCACTCTCAGGCAACTGTCCCGAGTGCGGCGTTCCCGTCGAGCGTTCGCTTCGTGGCGACCTTCTGCAATTTGCGGATGAGAACTATCGAGCGACCTTGCTGCGCGGGGTGTCGCTGATCATGTTCGGCATCCTTGCGCATCTTGTGCTGTTCATCCTGGGGATGGTTGCCGGGTTTGCGGGCGGTGCAGGTGTCGGATTTGCCTTGAGCATCATCTCACTCGCGGCGACCGCGACGGGCCTCTACGGCTACTTCCTGTATGCGTCGCCCGATCCGGGACAGATCAGCAACAACCGCGGCGAAAAGCCGCGGCAGATTCTCCGCGTGGCAATCGCTGTGTCGGCGATCGCGGCGATCGGACAGATCGCGCTCGGAGGGCTCGCGCTGTTCATGGCTCCGACGCCCGGCCAGGTCGGGGCGGCCGAGGGAGTCCTGATGCTCAGCGCGGTTGCCGGGCTTGCGGGCAGCGTGGCCTGGATCGTGCAGTTCTTCGCGGCGATGCTCTACACCAAGTGGCTGGCACCCCGCATTCCGAGCCCGCGGGTCCTGAAGCGGGCATCGCTCCTGATCTGGCTGGGTCCCGTGCTCTTCCTGCTGTTCTGCACCGTCGTGACGCCGCTCATCGCGCTCGTGTTGTACTACAACATGTTCAGCTGGATACGAAAAGCCCTCATCACGATCCGTGACGAGGGCGAGTACTTCGACGATCCGACCAAGATTCTCAACTGAGGATCAGGCGTCCACCAGCTCCGCCAGCAGCCGCGTGCCCCAACCCGTCGGGCCGTCCACGAACGGGCCCTTGTTGGCGTCGGCGACGTGCACGCCCGCGATGTCGAGGTGGCACCACGGCACCTTCTCGTCGACGAAGTACGACAGGAACGCCGCGCCCTGGATCGGGTGGGCCTTGCGGTTGGCGTTGCTGTTCTGGATGTCGGCGACCGGGCTCTTCATGAGGTCGCGGTATTCCTGGTGCATCGGCAGACGCCACACGCGTTCGCCGCTGGCCTTGCTGGCGGCCTCGACCTTGGCCCGCAAGGCGTCGTCCTCGCAGAACATGCCGCAGTAGGTGCTGCCGAGGGCGACGACCACGCCGCCGGTGAGGGTGGCGAGATCGATGATCGCGCTTGGGCTCTCTTTCTCGCACGCCCAGCAGAGGGCATCGGCGAGGACAAGGCGGCCTTCCGCGTCGGTATTGGTGACTTCGACGGTGACGCCGTTGCGATAGGTGATGACGTCGTCGGGGCGATACGCCTCGTCGCTGATGCTGTTCTCGGCGATCGAGAGCAGCGCGACCACGGGGCGCTTGGGCTGGATCACGGTCGCGATGGCGTGCATCGCGCCCAGCACGGCACAGCCGCCGTCCTTGTCACGCTTCATGCCCACCATGCCGTTGTTGATCTTGAGCGAGAGGCCGCCGGTGTCGTAGGTCATCGTCTTGCCGACGAGCACGAGCGGCTTGGCATCCTTCTTCGCATCCTTCGGGCGATACTCAAGCCGAACCAGGCACGGCTTGTTCTCGCTCGCCTTGCCGACGTTGATCAGGCCCGTCATCCGCTCCTTCTCGAGCGCCTCGCCCTCGATGATCGAGAACTTCAGGCCGGTCTTCTTCGCCAGCTTCTTGGCCTGCTCGGCCATGTAGCCGGTGGTCGCGATGTTTGGCGGAGTCTGGCTCAGCGTGCGGCACAGGTTCGCCGCCTCGGCCAGCCCCAGGCCGCGGCTCACGCCCTTGGCAAAGCCCGCGTCCTTGCTGAACACGTCGAGCTTGGTGCGGCTGTTTTTTTCCTTGCCGTCGGCGCCCTTCTTCTTGGTCACCGATCCCTTGAACTCGTCGCACACCCAGCCGATGAGGCCGAGACCTTCGCCGAAGGCCGAGCCCGCGACGGCCGGCGAGATGGAAGTGGACGGGTCGGCCTTCGCGCCCTTGACAGCCTTGGCGGCGGCGGCCGCGGAGCTATTCGCGGCCTTGATGGCGGGGAGAAGGTCGATTGTCGCGCTGGTGGCCTTGGCCGCGGCGAGCTTGCGGCCCGCGACGCCGCCGACGAAGCGGATCGTGTCGGCGCTGAGACTCGAGGCCTTGCCGAGGCCGAGGATCACGATGCGAGTCTCGCCATCGGCGGAGAAGGTGTCGATCACCGAGCCCATCGCCGCTTCGAACTCCGGGCGAGCGATCGCGTGGGCCGCGTTGTCGGCTCCGCCGGCGGCGGCGATGACCTTGGCGGTCGCCGCATCAAACGCGGGCTTGGCGTTCTCGTCCACGCTCGTGTCGGCGGCGAAGACGCCGACGACGAGGTTCTTGATCTGGGAGGGGGCATTCTCAACGACGCGGATGGCATCGAACATCGGGAACTCCTTGAACAGTGAAATCGCGAGTCCCAAGTCTACGGGCGAGTCCGTTGCCGGAAGCACAATCGATACACTGTGCTCATGACCGCCCGAGAGGAATCCCCCGGCCCGCGTTCGCTCCACGCCCCCTGGCGTCAGCAGTACCTCGAATCCCTCGGCCCCGCCGAGGCCGCCGCGCGGGCCAAGCCCAACGCCGAGTCTTCTTCGTTCCTGCTCGACTACTGGCAGCACCCCGAGCTTGACGAGCGCAACCACGTCATCGTCCGCAACCAGCACGGCATGATTCTGCTCAACGCGTTCCCCTACACCGGCGGACACCTGCTCATCGCGCTGGGCGAGGCCCGCCCCACGCTCCTCGATTACGCCGTGGAGCAGCGCGCCGAATTGTGGAAACTCACCGACCTTGCGGCGGAACTCGCGCAGCGGACGCTCCAGCCGCAGGGCCTGAACATCGGCGTCAATCAGGGGCGTGCCGCCGGCGCGGGCGTGCCGACGCATCTGCACGTGCATGTTGTGCCGCGGTGGGCGGGTGATGTGAACTTCATCAACGTGGTGGGCGAGGTCCGCATCATCAGCGCCTCGCTGGACGTGATGACGCGGCGGTATCGCGAGACCGCTCGCACGCTCGGACACTGACACGCAGCGGCAGCCCGTCCGCTACTCGATCAAGCCGAGCACGGCACCGGCGGGGTCCTTGATGATGCAGAAGACCATCGGGCCGACATCCCGTGGCCCGTCGAGCACCTTGCCACCGAGCTTCTTCACCTTGGCGATACTCGCCTTCACGCTCTTGACCTTCACGTACATCATCCACTGCGGCGGGACCTTCTTGTTCACGCCGCGTGCATGGCAGACGCCCGCCACGGTCTCGCCCGGCTTCTTGGGCGTCTTGCCCGGCAGGTTCATGCAGTAATCCGCATACGCGCCTTTGGCGTCCTGCATCGGGACTTCGCTGGTCTGCCAACCGACGACCGCGCTGTAGAACTTCCGCAGCTGCGGAGCGTCCTTCACCGTCAAGTCCCGCCACACGATCTCGCCGATCTGCTGTTTCTTGGCCATGGGTTGCTCCTGTCGGAACAGCGTACTCGATCGGACGCGACGCGTGCCCGCTCTTTTCTCAGAGCCGCGGGCTTCAGCCCGCGCGGCAAGGCCACCAACAACTCGCATGTCACCAAGCAACCCCACGCCCCAGCCGCGCGGGCTAGAGCCCGCGGCTCGGGGGGCTGGGCCCCCCAACGATCACCCGATGCCCGAACTCTTCGATCTCATCGCCACCACCTCCTTCGGCCTGGAGGCTGTCGTCGCGCGCGAGCTCGAATGGCTCGGCTACGAGCCTCGGATCATCTCCACCGGCCGCATCCATTTCCGCGGCGACGCCCTTGCGATCGCCCGCGCCAACCTCTGGCTCCGGGCCGCCGACCGCGTCCTGCTCCGCGTCGCGCAGTTCGAGTGCCCCGACTTCGACGCCCTCTTCGAGACCACCAAAACCCTCCCCTGGGAACGCTGGATCGCGTCCGACGGCGAGTTCCCCGTCAACGGGCGCAGCGTCAAGAGCCAGCTCAGCAGCGTCCCCGCTGTGCAACGCACGGTGAAGAAGGCCATCGTCGAGCGATTGCTGTCCGCCCACCGCGTGAACGTGCTGCCGGAATCCGGCAGCCGCACGGTGATTGAAGTTGGATTGCTCGAAGACCTCGCCTCGCTCACGATCGACACCAGCGGCGTCGGCCTGCACAAGCGCGGCTACCGCGACCTCGTTGGCGAGGCCGCGCTGAAAGAGACACTCGCCGCGGGGCTTGTGCTGCTCAGCGTCTGGCGCCCGCACCGCGCCCTCATCGATCCGTTCTGCGGCAGCGGCACCATCGCCATCGAGGCCGCCATGCTCGCGATGGATCTTGCACCGGGGCGAGGCCGCGACTTCGACTGCGCCCACTGGCCGGAGATCCCTGAAGCCATCTGGGACCAGGCCGATCAGGAAGCCGACGACAAAGCCAAGGACACGCTTCCCGTCACCATCCACGCCAGCGACATCGACGAGCAAGCCCTCACCCTTGCCCGCCACCACGCCAAACAAGCCGGCGTCGATCGCGCCATCCACTTCGCCCACCGCGACTTCGCCGACCTCTCCAGCAAGTCCGACTACGGCTGCATCGTCACCAACCCGCCCTACGGCGTGCGTCTCGGCGAGACCGAGGACGTCCAACGCATCTACCGCCTCATGCCCGAAGTCCTCCGCCGCCTGCCGACGTGGTCGCACCACATCCTGACGGCGTACCCCAACTTCGAACGCGTTGTCGGCCAGGAAGCGACCCGCCGCCGCAAGATGTTCAACGCCCAGATCGAGTGCACGTATTACACGTTCCTCGGCCCGCGCCCGCCGCGCGACAACGCACGCGACGAAGCACCAGTCGAAGAACCGACCGAAGCACAAGTCGATGCACCAGTTGACGCGCAAGACGAGGCAGAGCTCAAAGTGCATGCATCCGACTCCCCCTCCCAGAGGGAGGAGGCCGGGGGGTGGGCGAACGGCGACGCAGAGACCACCGATTCCGTCCAGTCGGACACGATTCCCACGAACAACGAACCAGTTCAGCCCACACCGATTCAACCCACACCCAGCCCCTCCATGAAGGAGAGGGCTCAAGTTACCGCCCGACCGCCCGCACTCGAACCCCGCTTTACCAACCCCGCCGGCCCGCCGCCACTCCGCGCCATCACCGCCCCCGCCTTCGGCGGCCTGCGCGAGCGCGACATCCGCGAGCTCGACGACTTCGCCGGCCGCCTCACCAAGCGAGCCCGCCACTTCCGCCGCTGGCCCGACCGCGGCATCTTCTGCTACCGCCTCTACGACCGCGACTGCCCCGATGTCCCCGTCGTCATCGATCGCTACGAGGACCACGCCCACATCTTCGAGCTCGAACGCGAGCACTCCCGCACCGTCGCCCAGCACGCCGAGTGGAAGGAAGAGATCTCGAAGCGCACCGCAGCGATCCTCGAGATCCCGCTCGCGAATGTGCACATGAAAGACCGCCCCAAGCAGCGCGGCCTCTCCCAGCACGAGCGCCAGAACGACGCCGGCATCATCATCCCCGCCCGCGAGGCCGGCCTCCGCTTCGAGGTGAATCTCACCGACTACACCGACACCGGCCTCTTCCTCGACCACCGCAAGACCCGCGCAATGGTCCGCGACATCGCCCAGGGAGAGCGCGTGCTCAACCTCTTCTGCTACACCGGCAGCTTCTCCGTCTACGCCGCCGCGGGCGGCGCGGAGACCACGACCAGCGTGGACCTCTCGAACACCTATCTCGATTGGACCGCCCGCAACTTCGCGCTCAACAACATCCGCGGCGTGGGCGCCCATGAAAGCGCCGCGCACCGCCTTGTCCGCGCCGACACGATGGACTTCCTCGCCCAACACCCGCAGGATCCCGAGGGCCTCTACGACCTCGCCATCGTCGATCCGCCCACCTTCTCCAACAGCAAGATGACCGAGGCCGACTGGGAAGTCCAGTCCCGCCACGTCGAGCTGCTCGCGTTGCTGGTCCCACTCATGAGCCGCGGCGGCACGATCTTCTTCTCCAACAACTTCCGCACCTTCAAGCTCGACGAAGAAGGCATCGCCGCGCTGGGTCTTCAGTCCATCGAGATCTCGCGTCGCACCGTGCCCGAGGACTACCGCAACGAACGCATCCACCGGTGCTGGAAGATGACGGTCGAGCGATAGAGATCGTCTAGCGGCTCGCGAGCGCTTGCTTGATCGCCGCGGCGGCTTCGGGGGAATGGGCTTCGAGCTGGGTCCGCAAGAGGTCCGCGTAGCGACCGCCCGCCGCGAGCAGGGTCTCGTGCGACCCGGTCTCGATCACGCGGCCTTGTTCGAGCACCACGATCAGATCGGCATGGCGGATGGTGCTGAGGCGGTGGGCGATGACGAAACTCGTCCGGCCGCGCATCAGGCCGGCGAGGCTGCGCTGGATCATCGCCTCGCTCTCGGCGTCGAGATTGCTCGTGGCCTCGTCGAGGATGAGGATCAGGGGATCGGCGAAGAGAGCGCGGGCAATGGCCAGACGTTGTTTCTGACCGCCGCTGAGCCGCACGCCGCGCTCGCCGATGACGGTGTCGTAGCCGAACTCGAGTTTCTCGATGAATTCGGCCGCGTTCGCGGCTTCCGCGGCGGCCCGCACGCTGCGCAGCACGGTCTCACGCGAGGGCAGGCCGTCGCCCTCGCTGTCGATGCGGCCGTACGCGATGTTCTCCGCCACGCTGCCGTCGAACAGGAACACATCCTGCTCCACGATTCCAAGGAGCCGGCGATAGTGGCGCACGTCGATGTCGCGAAGGTCGATGCCGTCGAGCATGATGCGTCCGCGCCGGAGCGTGATGCCCTCTTCGGGAATGGCGACCGCGCAGGGATCGAAGAATCGCGCGATCAGGTTGCAGAGCGTGGTCTTGCCGCTGCCGCTCGCGCCGACAAGGGCCACGGTCATGCCGTGCGGGACGTCGATGCTGACATCGCGCAGCACAGGCCGCGGCGTGGCGTCGGAGTTTGCCGCGTTGGTCTTCGAATCACCCGGCTTCGAGTCACCCAGCTTCGAAGCATCTGGGCTGGGCTCCTCCATCGCACGGGCGCCCTTCACGCGTCCGGTCAGCGCCGGATACGCGAAGCTCACGTGATCCAGCGTGATGCGGCCTTGGACCCGGGCCCGTTCGAGCGGCCGGCCCCGCGCCTCGTCCTCCTGAAACTCCCGCGGCTCGGCAAGGATGTCGAGGATTCGATCAAAGCCCGCGAGGTTTGTCTGCACAGCCGTCGCGGTGTTGGTCAGCGTCTCGAGCGGGCTCAAGAGCATGAGCAGGTAACTGGTGAACATCATCACCTGGCCGATGGTGAGTTCGCCCCGGATGACCTGGGTTCCGCCGTAGATGAGCACGCCGGTCGATGCGATCGGGATCAGCATCGACCACAGCACCTCGAGAATGCGGGACCACCACCAGACGAGAATCTCCTGGCGCGACATGAAGTGTCCGCCACGGGTGAAGCGGCCGGACTCGGAGAGTTCGCGTGAGAAGCCGCGAACGACGCGCATGCCGCCGAAGGCCTCGGTGGTCTGGGCGTCGATGCTGGAACGCGTGATGCGGATGTCGCGGAAAACCGGCCGGATCTTGCCAATCCACGTCCGATGGCTGAGCCACACCGCGGGGATGAGGAGCAGGCCGCCGACGAGCATGCGCCAATCAACCACGGCGAGGATGATCAGCGTGCCGAGGAGCTGCACGATGGCCCGAACCGGGTTGTAGATCAGGCTGAACAGGAGTTCGGCCGATGCGCCAGCATCCTCACGCAGCACGCTCACCATGCCGCCGGTCTTCATCTGCTGCACACGGTGCAGCGGCAGCCGCACGGCTTGCTCGAAGACCTTCTTGCGCACCGCGGCCTGCACACGCTTGGTCAGGCGCGTCATCTGCCAGCGGCCCCACATCCAGATCAGCACGCTGACGCACGAGATCAGCACCATCGACGCGCCCATCACCCACAGCAGCGCCACACGGTCGCCCCGGGTGATCGCGGCGGGATCGATCGACAGACCGAAGGTCTGCAGCCACTCCTTCACCCGCGGCGAGATGCCCGCCGGCCCGGGGTTGTCGGTCACGATGTAGTCGATCGTGATCAGCGTGCTCGTCGGCAGCACCAGGCTGATGCACGTCGCCACCGTCACCGTCGCGATGGCGAAATAGACCGTGCGGTGAAAGGACTCGATCTCCTGCCAGAACAGGCGGAAGAGATCGAAGAACCCGCGCGTGCGCTTGCCCTTTTTCTCGCGCGAGCCCGCCGCCTCGGCCGAGTCGAGTTTCGCCCAGGCCGGGTCCTTGCTTTTCGCCAGATAGTCGCGATATCGAGTGCGGCTGCTGCGCCGCTGGAACAGCATAAAGCAGTTTAGGAGTGCGTCGGTCGCTCACGCAAGACGCGGACTGCCATCGCGTGCTACTTGCTCTGCACGCTGGCCTTGCCGCCGCTCTGCTTGGAGATTGCGTCGCCGGCGAGATACACGCGGGCGGCTTTGGCCTCGTCGCTGTCGCGCGCGAACTTGACATACGCGTCCAGGAACGCCAGCGTCGCCGAGTTCGTCGCCGCCGCGACCATCGCCGGGTCCTCGGGCTTCTCACCGAGCAGCGTGGCGGCCGATTTGCTCTGATACGAACCGTGCGTCGCGCCCTCGATCCACAGGAGATACGTGTGCGGCTCGCCCTTGCTTGCCGGGGCGTACTCGAACGGGTGCCGCCGTGATTCGGGTGTGTCCCTGCCAGCCTTGGCTGTGTCCTCGCTGCCGGTGATGACCAGCATCGGTTTGTCGAGGTCGGACCAGCTGTCCTTGGTGAACAGACGCGTCTTGAGGCCCTGGCCGGAGATCACGACCGCGGCCTTGATCCGCGGGTCGGCGGCGCTCTGCACGCCGCCGAGGAGCCGCGTGCGAGCCTTGACGCCGAAGGCGATCTGGGTTGTCATCGCCCCTGCCGAGTGGCCTGCCATGGCGATCGCCTCGCGGGAGATTGAGGCTTTCGCATCGGCGAAGATCTTCTGCTCGACGACGGGCAATGCGTCAAGGATGCGCTTCACATCATCGACCCGCTCGAACGGCTTGACGTTGCGCACGTAGCCGGCAGGATCGCCCATGATCTCGCGTCCAGCGTCTTCGCCCTTCTCGCGGCGGAGTTTCACCGAGTCGGAGTGCGTGGGCAGGATCACCACGTAGCCGTGGCTCGCCAGATGGTCGGACAACTCCGGAAACGCGTTGGACGAGCCGCCCATGCCGTGGCTGAAGACCATCAGCGGCAACGCCCCGGTCGCGTTGATCGGATAACGCACCTTGATCGGGATGTCGCGCGATGACTCGCCGCGAGCGGGAACATCGTCGGCGGTCAGCACGAAATCGATCGCCTCGGCCTTATAGGGCCCGGGCTCGGGCTTAAACGCCTGGGCGGCGGCCGGCACAGCCAGAAGCAAGGCAATCACGAGGCCACGACAGGCGGGTGATCGTGCCAGCAGCGACAACGGTCTCACCAACAACTCGGCACACGTCAGCGCGTTCATGCGAGGCTCCTTCAGAACTGCACGCGTAACGCTGCATCGGATTTGTTCTTGCATCGCCCGATCAGGCGTTGGCTAGTCAAGGCCGACCTGGTTCTTGTCAACGACCTTTTCATCCTGAAACTGGATCGATATCTCGATCTTGTCGGTTCGCCAAAGGTAAACATCCCGGACCGGAACGCGCTGCGTTCCGCTCGGGACGCGGGCGGGCGTGTTGGTTGCGACCCGCGGCGTCGTCCCGTCGGGGCCGGTCAGGTCCTTCAGGCCCTGCTTAGCCTGATTGGCGTTCTGCCGCGCCGTCGCGCCAGAGAGCTCCAGCCCCAGCATGTCCTGAGCGAGTTTGGAGGCACCGCCTTTCTCCTGCTTCTCACCCTCGCCCAGGATGTCGGTGACCTGCATCAGGCTCATGCCGACCTGAACGCGGTCGTAGTTGTCCCGTGTCAGCTTGTTCTCGCAGCCCAAGAGCAGGAACGACACCAAGGCGACTGCGACGAGCGTCGCACGGGTGCAGAATCGGGTCATGCGTGAACTCCCGGCACGGAAGTCGAAACTTCGGCCCGTGAGCAGCGTACCACGAGCGTCGAGCGGCATCCGGCGTCGTGGTCGAACCGTGCGGCGGCGGCCCCGCTCCACTATCCTCAGTCCAATGGCGATCGGAGAGAACAACCCGGGTGCGACCAACGGCGGCTCCGGCACGCCCATCGATGCGTCGCTGTACCTGCACCCGCAGACGCTCGCCCGCCTCGCCACCTTCGAGATGCGGGCCAAGATGATCGTCGAGGGCCTCTCCAGCGGCCAGCACCGCTCGCCCTATCAAGGCTTCTCCGTCGAGTTCGCCCAGCACCGGCCGTACTCACCCGGTGACGACCTCCGCCACTTGGACTGGAAGGTCTTCGCTCGCTCCGACAAGTTGCACCTCAAGCAGTACCAGCAGGAAACGAATCTCGACCTGATCGTGCTGGTCGACTGCTCGGGCTCGATGTCCTTCGGCAGCCGCTCGTTCGCCGACGCTTCGGGCGTCGGCCGCGAGACCAGCCCGGACGGTCGTGCGCATTGGAGCAAGTTCGACCACGCGACCGCGCTCGCCGCCGCGCTTTCCTATATCACGCTGCGTCAGGGCGACCGCGTCGGGCTGGAGATGTTCGACGATGAGGTGAAGCTCGTCCTGAAGCGCTCCAGCGGCCAAGAGACTTGGCGACAGATCGTCAGCGCCCTCGCCTCCCACCCGGCACGAGGCACGCCCGCGACGCAACGCTCCAGCGACCTCCGCCGCGCCATCGACCAGACCTTGGGCCAGGTCACCAACCGCTGCATCATCGCCATCGTCAGCGACTTCTTCATGGATCTCTCGGCCATCCGCGACGCCCTCGCCCGGGCCCGCCACGCCAAGGCCGACATCATGGCCTTCCAGATCCTCGACCGCGCCGAGATGGAGTTCGACCTCCGCGACGCCGCGGGAGGCGTGATCTTCCAGGGTCTCGAAGGCGAAGCACCCATCCGCCTCGACCCTCGCTCCATCCGCTCCGCCTACCTCGCCGCCATCGAAGAACACAACACCCAGCTCCGCACCCTGCTCCGCGGCCTGGGCTACGACCACACCGTCGTCAACACCCACGACTTCCTCGGCCCAGCCCTCGCCGCCTTTGTCTCCCGCCGCAACGCCCAGATCAAACGCCACCTCGCCTAGCCCCACTTGCCTTTCCCGATGCCGGATGCCTTTTCCTAGTGCCTAGTGCCTAGTCCCCAGTGCCTATGTCCTTCCTCAACCCAACCCTCGCCCTCATCGCCCTTGGCTGCGTGGCGGCACCGGTTGTGATCCATCTGCTCTTCCGCCGCCGCACGCGGCCGCTGGAGTGGGGCGCGATGCGGTTCGTGCTCGAGGCCTTCCGCCGCCAGCGCAAACGGATGCGGCTCGAGCAGTTCCTGATCCTCGCGGCACGCACGCTCGCGGTGCTACTGCTGGCGCTCGCGGTGGGGCGTCCGATGTTCGCGGGCGAATCGGTGCTCCAAAGCCGCACGCCGCGTGATCTCGTCCTGGTGATCGATAACTCGCTGACCGCGCAGGCCCGCGCGGGCGACATCGCGGAACTCGACACCAATAAGAAGGAAGCGCTGCGGCTGCTCGAGAGCCTTGACACTGCCCGCGGCGACCGGGCCGCGGTCATCACGCTCGGCGGTCCGGCTGAGAAACTCGCCGCGCCGCTCACCACCGAACTCGCCGGCGTCCGCCGCGCCGTGGAAGCCATCGAACCCACCGACAGCGCCGCGGATCTCACCGGCGGCCTCGCCGCCGCCCGCGACCTCTTGGGGCGCGACGCGTCGCGTCAGAGCGCACTGGCGCTCTTCAGCGCCCTCCGCCGCGGCTCAGTCGATGCGGGCAAGGCGGCCGACGTCGCCGAGTCCACGCTGCGGCCAGACCTTCTGATCTCCGCGCCCGCCACCCAGCCGCTCGACAACATCGCGATCGTCGGCGTCGAACCGCTCCGCAGCGTGCTGCTGCGCGAGGCGGGCGCCCCCGAGACACAGCAGGCCCGCGTGACGCTCGCACGCCACGGTCCAGGCGTGAACACCGCCGCCACGATCAACCTCCGCGTCGCGGCTGTGCAGGCGAGCGAGACCGACGCACCCGCCTGGGCCACCACCGCCGTCCGCTTCAGCCCGGGACAGGAAACCGCGAGCGTTCTCGCGCCCATCGGCTTCCCCAAGTCGGACGCGAAGAAGCAACTCACGCCGCTCTGGATCGAAGCCCGCGTCGATGACGACGCCATCTCCAACGACAACGTCTTCCGCAAGCCGTGGAAGGCCCGCGAGACCGTGCGCGTCGTGCTCGCAGCCCCATCCACGGAGACGCTCGGAGGCGGCGGCTCACCGATGTCCTACACCGCCGCCGACTGGATCACCCTCGCACTCTCGCCCCGCACCGGCGGCGTCTCAGGCGCTCTTGAATCCGAGAACGAGACGATCACCATCACCCGCGCCGACCCGACTCGCCTCTCGCCCGCGGATCTCCTCAGCGCCGACTGCGTGTTCATCACCCGCCCCGACCTCTTGCCGCCCGACGCGTGGGCCACGCTCGCCGATTTCGCTCGAAAGGGCGGCCTGGTCGTCGTCACCGCCCCAACCGCCACGGGCATCATGCACGAGTGGCCCGAGCCGCTGGCCAAGTCCTTCGGCCTTTCCTGGACCGCGGCACGCGAATCGACGGCGGCTCCCACGGCTCGTCCGATCCGTGCGGGCGCGACCGAGTCGCGTGATCTTGTCGCGCTGCTCGCGGGGCTCAGTGCCGAACTCGAGGAACTCGCCAAGCCCGTCGTCGTCGCTCGCTGGCTCAGCGCCGAAGTTCGCGGCGACGCCGCCCGCCTTCTCACGCTTGACGACGCATCGCCCTTGCTCCTGGCCGCTCGCCCGGACAACGCGCCCCGCGGCCTGCTCGTGGTTCTGCTCACGGCGCCTGAGCTGGAATCGACCAGCCTACCCGCGATGCCGCTGATGGTGCCGCTGTTCCAGGAAATCGTGCGCCAGGGCGTCGGGCTCGCCTCCGGTTCTTCCACGCTCGTCGCCGGCGCGAGCGTTGCCGACCCTTCGGAACTGCGTCGCATCACGCCCGCGGGCAACGCCGCGATGGGCGACGCCGCTCGCGCCGCCTCGCTGTGGCGCCGGGTCGATGCCCGCGGCATCACCCGCGAGTTGGTCGCGATCAACGCCGACGCCGCCGCCAGCGCGACCGACGTGCAGTCGCAAGACCAGATCGGCATCTCTCTCAAGGCCGCCGCGCAGGCCGCGAGCGTGACGTTCCTCAAGCCCACCGCCGATGGCGTCGCGTCACCGCGTGACGCGCTGCCCGTCAACAACCGCACGCCGCCGATCGACCTGCCGCTCTTGATCGCCGGCCTCGTACTCCTCGTGCTGGATGGGTTGATCTCGCGCTGGTTCAGCCACGCAACGGTCGGAGCCTCCGGTGCCTTCACCGGCGCCGTCACCGCGCCGCGTGATGCATCGCAGCCGACCCAGCGAGGTGCCGCCGCGTGAAGGAAACGCTGCTCCAACTCTTTGCCAGACTCTTTTCCCTCGGCGAGATCCGCCCCGGGAAGGACGGCGTCTCCCTCGAGTGGGCCTATCCGTTCCCAGCATGGGCGTGGACGCTCATCGTGCTCGCCGCCGGGTCGCTGGCGATCATCGCGTACCGGCGTCTGGATGCGCCGCGCCGCGCCCGCATCGTCTGCGGCATGCTCCGCGCGCTGGCGTTGCTACTGGTCGCATGCATGATCAGCGGCCCGCGGCTCGTCAAGACCGAAGAGAGCGTGCAGCGAGACTGGGTCGTCGTACTCGCCGATCGTTCCGCGTCGATGCTCGTCCGCGACACCCCCGCGGGCAGCCGCGACCAGCAACTCAAGGACGCGCTCGCCAAGCTCGCCCCGACGCTCGACGCCCTAACCCCCAAGCGCGAATTGCTCTGGCTGGGCTTCAGCGATCGCGTCTACGAGGTCCCTCGCCCGGGGCCATCCGCGCCGGTCAGCCCCGAAACCAAGCCGCAGGAGTTCCCCGCCGCCGCCGGCGGGCGCACGCTGATCGCCGATTCGGTCGAGCAGGCCCTCCGCCGCGTCGCCACGCGGCCCGTCGCTGGCGTCGTTCTGCTCACCGACGGTCGCAGTGCCGACGAGCCCAGCCGCGCCTTGCTCCGCCAGCTCCAGGCACGACAGATTCCGGTCTTCTCGATCGCACTGGGGTCCGACACCCCGCCCGCCCGCGTCGCGCTCCGTCGAGCAACCCAGCCCGGCGTCGCGTTCGTCGGCGACATCGTGCCCGTCACCGTTGATCTCGACACCCTCGGCCCGCGCGATCGCCTGAAGGGCGCCCGTGTCGAACTCGTCGATGAGGCCACCGGCCAGGTCCTCGACACCCGCGAGCTCACCGGCGCCGAGCCGGAGAACCACCGCCTCACGCTCACCACCCGCCCCCGCGCCGAACAGGAAGCACGGTGGATCGTCCGTAGCACCCTCCCGGGCGTGGGCCCCACACCCGCCGCCGACGACGATCCGCTGAACCAGAAACTCAGCATCCGCCTGCGTGTGATCGATCGCCCCATCCGCGTCGCGCTCGTCGACGGCTATCCCCGCTGGGAGTACCGCTACCTCAAGAACCTCTTGCTCCGCGAACGCACCATCCGTTCCAGCACGCTCATTCTCTCAGCAGATCGCCGCTACCTGCAAGAAGGCACCGACCCGCTCGCAGCCCTGCCGCGAACGAAGGAGGAGTGGCAACCGTTCGACGTCGTCGTCCTTGGCGACGTGCGTGCGGAGTTGCTCAGCGCCGAGCAGCAGGCCCAGATCAAGGAACTCGTCGCGGAGAAGGGCGCGGGCCTGCTCTGGATCGGCGGCCCGAGCGCGACTCCGGGCTCCTATCGGTCCACCCCGCTTGCGGACCTCTTGCCCTTCAGCATGGACGACTCGACCGACGCGGCACGACCCTACGCCGAGAGCGTCATCGTCTCGCCCGGCCCGGCCGCCGAGCGGCTGGGCGTGATGCGACTTGGTGAGGGCGATGCACTCGACTGGCCCAAGATCCTCAGCGACCCCGACGCCGGGTGGACGTCGCTGCGGTTCGCGCAGCGCATCGAGTCAGCGCGGCTCAAGCCCGCCGCCGAAGTCCTCGCCCGCGCCACGATGGCGTCCACTCCCGCCGACAGCGCCGCCTCCACGCCATTGGTCATCACCATGCGGTACGGCGCAGGCCGAATCATCTACGTCGCCACCGACGAGATCTGGCGCTGGCGCTTCGGCCGCGGCGAGACACTCCCCGAACGCTTCTGGCTCCCGCTCATTCGTCTGCTGGCCCGCGAGTCGCTCGTCCGCGGCGGATCACCCGCGCTGCTCGAAGCCGCGCCCGAGCGCGTCCAGGTGCAACAGCCGGTGCAGGTCTCGATTCGCCTCGTTGATCAGTCGCTGCTGGTCGCACGCCCCGCGTCGCTCACGGTCCGCGCCCGCGGCCAAGCCGCTGGTCAAGGCGCGGATCAGGCCGCCGACCAGACCATCACGCTGACACCCCGCACCGACGCCGGCGACTCCGGCGGCCTCTACTCCGCGAGTTGGACCTTCGCCGAACCCGGCGACTACACGCTCACCCCCACCGACGCCGCGCTTTCGGGACTGAACCTGTCGGCCACCGTCGAAGTCCGCGACCGTGACGACGAACTCCGCGACGTCACCACCGACCATCCAGGCCTTGCCCGCCTCAGCGAAGCCAGCAACGGCCGCGTCCTGAAGCCCGACGAGATTGGCAAACTCTCCGAACTTCTCCCAAACCGCGAGATCCGAACCGCCGGTCCGTCGGCGATCGAGACCCTGTGGGACAAGCCAATCGTCTGGACGCTGCTTCTGCTGCTGCTCGGAGCCGAGTGGATCGCCCGTCGTCTGATGCGACTTGCCTGAGCAGACCCAGCACGATTCGCCTCTGGACCGGGCGAAACGGCGAATCGGTTCGCACCCAATCCGGTACTTCTCGTACAGTGCAGCGGGCGTTGGTTCGACGGATCGAACGACGGTGCACCCTGCCGCGCTGCATCGACCGCTGCGTTTGGGGTTTCGGGGGGGTCTCGGGCGCTGCACTCGGACGGACTCATGGCCAGCGAACACCACCATCCCGCGGGACCGATCGAGCGGGCGCTCGCGAGCCTCCGCACCCGCATCCGTCTCTGGCTCGTCTTTGACCGCTCGACCGCGATCCTCGGCGTGACGCTCGCCATCGCGATCGCCCTCGGCCTGCTCGACTTCGTCATCCGCATGCCCGGCGCGATGCGCTGGGTCGTCTTCGTGATCGGTGCCGCAATCGTCCTCGGCGCGTGCCGCCGCCTCTTGGTCCCCGCGGCCCGCTTCCGCCCGTCGCTCACCGACCTCGCCCTCCGCGTCGAAGAAACGCCCGCCGGCGAACCGGTCCGCGGCCTGCTCGCCTCCGGCCTCGAACTCGCCACCGCGGCGTCGCCTCTTTCCAAGGACGTCGTCTCCAAGTCGCTCGACGCCTTTGGCCGCCTGCGACTCCGCGATGTGATCCGCCCGATCGGCGGCTCGAAGCGCGGCACGACCACGCTGCTCGCCGCCATCGTCCCCCTCGCGATCTTGTGTCTCGCCGCGCCCTCGATGACCCTGATCGGAGCCCGCCGCGTCCTCACGCCCTGGACCGACGCCCAGTGGCCCAGCCGCACCGCCGTGCTCAACGCGACAACCGCAGCCGCACACCCGCTGAACACCGCTCTCCCGCTCCGCGCCCTTGTGACCCGCACCAACCGATCGATCGGCGACACCCGAGTCACGGCGAAGTATCGCGTCACGGTCAACGGCGTCACCGGCGCGACGGCTTCGACGCTTCTTTCCTCCCAAGGGCTGCGCGGAGACTCAACCCCCCGTGGCGAGCTCTACGAGCGACTGCTTGACGCCCGTTCCATCGTCGAGCCCATGCTGTCGCCCGGAACCACAAGCCCACGAGCCACGCTTGAGTACTGGTTCGAAACCGCCGACGCGGCAACAGAATCCTCGCGGATCGAGCTCGTCGAGCCGCCCACGATCACCCGCGTCGAAGCGACGATCGAGCCGCCGGCCTATGCCGCGGGCGCGGCCCTTGGCGAGTTCGTGCAGGGCGTCAAGGACCTCGGCCCGGCCCGGGGTGATGCGTCGTCGATCTCGCCCGTCCTCGCGGGTTCGGCCGTCACCCTCAAACTCTCCTTGAGCAAGGCCGTGCCGTTCCGCGATGACGCCGCTGCGATCAAGAAACTCCTCGGCGGCGTCGAGCCACCCAAGGACCTCACCGTCACCGCGCCCGACGCCTCGACCCTCGTGCTGCGATTCAACGCGACCGATCCGCTGCGGGCCGCCATCGCCGTCGAGGACGAGTTCGGCATCACCAGCCCGGAACCGGCAACCCTGCTGCTGGGCGTCGTCACCGACAAGTCCCCCACCGCCGCGGTGGTACAGCCGCCGCAGGACGAGACCGTCCTCCCCAGCGCCGTGCTCGACGTCGCGGGTGAAGGTCGTGACGATGTCGCGCTCGCGCGTCTCTCGCTTGAGGCCCAGACGCTTCGGGCCCGCGCCGACTCGCCGGGCGCCCCGCCCGAGCCCTCGGGCCAGCCCGCCTCGCTCGCCGCGGTCGATCTCGCGGCCGACGCCCAGGACCCGCGCACCGTCCGGGCCCCGGCCACGATCGAACTCTCCGGCTACACGCTGAAACCAGGCGACGAACTGCACCTCACCGCCGTCGCTCAGGATCGCTTCGCCCTCGACGGTCAGAGCCACCCGCCGGTGATCTCCGCCCCGCGCAAGCTCCGCATCATCAGCGAGGGACAGTTCGTCGAGCAGATCCTCGCCGAGATGGCCGGCCTCCGCAGCGCCGCGATGCGCCTCGACGCCGATCAGTCTCGCCTCCGCAAGACGGCCGAAGCCCTCGACCAGCCGAGCGGCACCGAGAAGGCCGCCGCCCTCAAGAACGAACAGGACGCCCTCACGCAGCGCCTCAGCCCTCCCGCGTCGCTGGTCAAGAAGCTCGCCGAGCGCGTCGACAAGAACGCTCTGCCCGATCGCAACGTCCGCCAGATGCTCAGCGACGTCGGCGAGTTGCTCGACAAGGCGGCGGAGAAATCTCGCGAGGCCTCGCAGTCCCTCAATGACGCTCGCGATGCCTCGAACGACCAGCCCGCCAAGCCCGAGCAAGCCGACAAGGCCCGCGCCGCCCAGAACGACGTCCGCGAAGCGATGAGCCAGATCGCTTCAATTCTCGACCAAGGCAAGGACGGCTGGGCCACCCGCCGCGAGGTCGAGAAGATGCTCGAGGACCAGCGTCGCGTCTCCGCCGAGACCAGCGATCTGGCCCGCGAGACCGGCGGCAAGAAGGCGAGCGAGCTCACACCCGAGCAGCGGGCCGCAACCGAACGCCTCGCCCAGGCCCAGCAGGAACTGGCCCAACGCGCCCGCGCCGCGACCGACGCGCTGCAGGATCGATCGAAGAAACTCGAGTCCACCGATCCCGCGCAGTCCGACGCGATGAAAGCGGCAGCCGAGGAATCAGCCCGCGAGCAACTCTCCGACACGATGCAGCAGGCAAGCAAGAGCGCGGGCGAGAACCAGACCGCGACCGCCAACGACTTCCAGAAAAAGGCCGAGCAGACGCTCGAGCGCATGCTGCAGGAACTCGACAAGGGCGCCAAGCGTCGTGATGAATCACTGCGCCGCCAACTCGCCGATCTCGTCCAGCAGATCGAGGACCTCATCGTCCGCCAGAACGAAGAACTCGGCATGCTCGCCGACACATCCAAGCTCGCCCAGGGCGAGACGCTCGACGCCCGCCAGATCCGTCTGAATCAGGACACCATCGCCGTCACCGACTCCGCGCGAGCCGTGAAGGACGGCGGTGCACCGATCGCCGACGCGCTCGAGGCCGCGTCCAACCGGCAGGAGAACGCCGTCAAGTCGCTGCGGCTGACGCCCGCCGACGAACCGGGAGCGGACCGCTCGCAGCGCGAAGCGCTGTCGCACCTCACCGACGCCCGCGACCTCGCCCAGAAACTCCGCGATCAGGCCGCCAAGCGCGAAGAGGACCGCAAGCGGGACGAACTGAAGAAGGCTTACGACGCTGCCCTGCAGGAACAGATCGCGATCCGGGCCGACACCTCGGCCTTTGTGGGCAAAGAACTGTCCCGCCGCGACCGTGCCGCCGTGCGCTCGCTGGGCGAGAAGCAGGAACAACTCCGCGTGACGCTGAAGGAGTTGCAGACCAAGACCAAGGAGCTTTCCGACGAGGGCGTCTTCCGCTTCAGCCACGAACGCATCGACTCGCTGATGTCACGCTCCGAGCGTGCCCTCAAGGACGGCGTCGCCACCGCGGGCGTTGATTCGTGGCAAGCCTCGAGCGCCAACGTGCTCCGGTCCCTCGTCGAGGCACTCTCGCAGTCGCCCGACGAAAAGGACTTCCGCGAAGCTCAGGGCGGCAACTCGGGCGGCGGCGGTCAGAACGGCGGCCCACGGCCCATCATCCCGCCCATCGCCGAACTCAAGCTCCTCCGCGCCATGCAGCAGGACACGGCCCTGCGCACCCGCGCCCTCGCCGAGGCCCAGAAACCCGACGAAGCAGAACTCGATGAAGTCGGCTCCGTCCAGCGCGACCTCGCCAAGCAAGGCACCGCGCTCATCAAGAAACTGAGCCAGCAGCAGACGCCGGAAGTGCCCGATGCCGCGCAACCGGGCCCACAGCCCGCCCCGCAGCCCGAATTGAAACCCGAACCGGCTCCCGAACCGAAGGAGGGCGTGAAGTGAATCGCGCCCGAAGCCACCTTTTTACCCGATGCGCGGCGACGTTGTTGTTCGTCGCACCCGTGTTCGCCGCGCAGCCCGCGGCCGTCGACACGCCCGCCAAACCCACCGAGCCGCCCGCCGCGAAACAGCCCGCCGCCAAGCCAAAGCCAGCCGGGTTGCCCGATCTCGACGCGCTCCTGGGCACCAAGCCCGAGCCCAAGCCCACCGACAAGCCCAACGCGAGCACTAAGCCTGCCGACGACGCGACCCGCAAGGAATTGGATCGTCAGCTGTCGCGTCAGGAGCAGGCCGACGAGTTCGCCTCGGTGGTGAAGCTGATGGAGGACGCCGCCGACCGCGTGGAGAAGGATCGCGACGCCGGCCTGAACACGCAGCGCGTGCAGGAAGACGCGATCACGCGGCTCGATCGTCTCATCAAGGCCGCGCGGCAGAACCAGAGTCAGCAGCAGCAACAGCAGAGCCAGCAGCAAGATCAGGACCAGAAGCAGAACCAGAACCAGCGGACGCAGTCGCAGCAGCAACAGCAGCAGGCCGATCAAGCGGCGCAGCAAGCGCAGTCCGGCCCCGCGCGGGAGGATGCCTCGCTCACCGCACCGTCCGCCGCCGCACCCGCCGCGTGGGGCGATCTGCCCGCGCATGTCCGCGACGCACTCTTGCAGGGCTTCTCGGACAAGTTCAGTTCGATGTACAAGTCCGCGACCGAGTCGTACTACCGCAAGCTCGCCGAGGAGAAGAAAAAGTGAACCGCGCCGGTGCCGCACTGCTCCTCTGCCTCGCCGCCGCGCCCGCTCCGGCGCAGCCCGATGCCCCGCCTGAAAAGCCCGCCGAGCCGGCACCCGCCGCCCCTGCCGCGGAGCGCGACAAGCTCGACCTGCCGTTCGACGACGCTCACAAGTCCGCCCAGAACGCACCGACCGAAGGCGAGATGACCGCCGCCCTCGACCGCAGCGTCACCAAGGGCCTCGCCTGGCTTGCGAAGAAGCAAGGCACCGACGGCTCCTTCGGCGACGACCGTTGGGGCCGCTCGGTTGCGATCACTTCGCTCGCCGGCATCGCCTTCATGGCCGACGGCAACCTCCCCGGCCGAGGCCCATACGGCGAGAATGTCGAAAAGGCGCTGAAGCACGTTCTCGAGAACTGCACCGAGTCGGGGCTCATCGCCGGCGACACCGCCGCCGCCCCGATGTACGGCCACGGCTTCGCGGCTTTGTTTCTGTGCGAGGTGTACGGCATGACCGGCGGCGGACCGGACGCCGCGACCGCGGCCAAGCTGCACAATGCCTCTCTCCGTGCCGTGCGGCTCATCGTGTCGACGCAGAACGACGAGGGCGGCTGGCGCTACAACCCCGTGCCAAACGATGCCGACGTCTCAGTCACGATCTGCCAGATCATGGCCCTCCGCGCTGCCCGCAACGCCGGCCTCGAAGTCCCCAAGCAGACCATCGACCGCGCCGTCGATTACATCCGCCGCTGCCAGAACGACGACGGTGGGTTCAAGTATCAATTGACGGCGGGCCCGAGCGCCTGGCCGCGTTCGGCCGCCGGTATCGCGAGCCTGTATTACGCGGGCATCTACGACGACCCGCAGATCAACAAGGGCCTTGAGTACCTCAGCCGCAACGCGATGCCCGGTCGGGGTGACCGCACCAGCCCGCACTATTTCTACGGCCACTACTACGCGGCTCAGGCCATGTACCTGGCCGGAGGCGGCAATTGGTCCTCGTGGTGGCCCGCGATTCGCGAAGAGCTCATTCTCACCCAGCAGGCCGAGGGTCACTGGCAGGACCCCGCGGTTGGCGATGTCTACGGCACTGCCATGGCGCTCATCGTTCTTCAGATGCCCAAGCGGTACCTGCCGATCTTCCAGAAGTAGTCGCTGTTCGCTCTCCCTTGCTCCGCTGATGCAACCCACCGCACTCCATCTCGCCGCCGCTGCACTCATTGGCTTCGCCGCTGCGGCGTCTGCCGACGACGTGCCGGTTTTTCACTTCATCGATCGTGACCTCGTGCGTCTCTCCGGCGAGCTCGTCGGATTGAGCGACAAGAGCGTCCAGTACCGGGACGCGTCGGGGCGGCCACGATCACTCGATCGCGCCAAATTGCTCGCGGCGTACACCCGTCGGCATCACGGCCCTGCCGTCCCGACGTCCCTGTCCGTCGCGGATTCGCCGGGAGAGATCCCCGGCGTCTTGCGCCTCGCCGACGGCCAACTCGTCCCGGGTTTTCTTCTGACCGGCGACACCGCGGCCAGCAGCAAGGCAGACGTCATCCGCTGGCGCAGCCGTCGCGTCGGGCCGTTCGTCGCGCCGCTTGACAACGTGCTCGCCCTCTCACTCAACGATGCGCCCCGACCGCTGGAAGCCAGCAAGTCCGACATTGTGCTGCTCACCAACGCCGACCGGCTGGAGGGTTTCGTCGAGTCGATCGGCCCGGAGCTCGTGATCGAAGTCGGCGGCAAGAACTCCACGATCCTGATGGACCGCGTCGCGTGGGTTCAGCTCTCCGCGAAACCCACGCCCGCATCGTCGCAGCTCGTCTACCTGACCGATGGCTCGATCCTCGCCGCCAAGTCCATCGAATCGTCCGGCACCGGCCTGACCGTCGGCTGGTCGCTCGCCGGAGATGATTCAACCGGGGTGCTGGACCTTGGAGCGCTCGACGCAATCGTCTTCGAGCCCGCGGCGCTGCGGCCGCTTGCCGCGTGCGAGGTTCTGAAGCAGGAGCCTCTGCAGTCACGTCGTTGGGCACCGCCGATCACCACGCAGCCGATCGACGACGCGCCCATCGGTCTTGCCGCGATCACCATCGACGGCCCGATGGCCTGCGAGTGGCGTCTGCCCGCTGGGGCCAAACGACTGCGTGCCACGATTTCCCTGCCCGAGGCCGCCCGCGTCTGGGGCAACACGACCGTGAACGTGGCGACGGCGCCGCGGTCTGGTTCGTTCACGAAGCCACAGACCTTTGAGCTTTCGGCCGACAAGCCCGAGGCCGAACTGAGCATCGACTGCGGCGGGATGGATCGACTCCGCATCGAAGTGCTCGGCCGCGGCTACGACCAGGTTCAGGTCCGCGCCGCGCTGCTCGAACCGGCGATCCTGATCGCCAAGTAGCACGCCCTCGATACCTGGCCGGCACCCCTTCACCGCACCTTGATCGTGGCCAGCGCCAAGGCGAGCAATAGAACGGTGATGATCCAGAACCGTGCCACGATCTGCTGCTCGGTCCAGCCCGAGAGATGCAGGTGATGGTGGTACGGTGCGACCTTGAAGATCCGCTTGCCGCCGGTGGCCTTGAAGTACCCGACCTGCATGACGACCGAGATCGCCTCAATCATGAAGATGCCGCACATCGCGACGATCACGACTTCCTGGCGGGTAATGACCGCGATGTAGCCGACCAAGGCACCCAGCGCCAGCGCCCCGGTATCGCCCATGAACACGCTCGCCGGAGCACAGTTCCACCACAGGAACCCAAAGCACGCCCCGGCCATCGCCCCCGCCATCACCGCCAGTTCGTCGGAGATCGGAACGTGGGGCACCAGGAGATACTGAGCCGCCGTCTGGCTGCCGGCGATCAGCGCCAGCACCACCAGCCCGATCGACACGATACCGGCTGTCCCGCCCACCAGCCCGTCCATGCCGTCGGCAATGTTCACCGCGTTGCTCATTCCCGCGACCATCAGCGTCGCGAGGATCACGTACGCGAGCGGCCCGAGATAGATCAGCGACCCCGAAACGTTGCCCGGGCTCTCCCACGTCTTCTGCCCCGGAAGGTTCAGCACGTGGGCAAGATCCGACCCCGGCGTGTTCGTATGCCCGTACAGGAACCACGCCACCAGCGCGGCAACACCCAACTGAAAGACCAACTTCTCCCACGCGTACAGGCCCTGGCGGCTCTTGCTGCCGCGCCGCGATGCCGTGAGCTTCAACCAATCGTCCGCGGCTCCGACGCCCGCGAAAGTCACGAAGATGATCAGCCCCGCCTGGATGTAGAACTGCCGGATATCCGCCAGCAGCACCGTGGAAACCAGGATCGCCGCGGCGATGAGAATTCCGCCCATCGTGGGAACGTTCTGTCGGCTCGCCGCGTGCCGCTTGAGCACCTCGGCGTCAGACAGCCCGGCGTCGCCGATCTTCAGCCGCACAAGCATCGCGATCACGCGGCGTCCAAAGACCAGCATAATGCTGAAGCTCAGGATCGATGCCGCAAGCGTGCGGAACTGGATCTGATCCAGGATCGCAAACAGGCTGTAGTAGCCTCGCTCACCGATCCACGTTCCGTGTTCGGAGAGCCACGTTCGGCAGAGATCAAGCAGGACGTAGAGCATGCACGCTGGTCAATCCGTTGACACACGGCCGAGTGGCCTCACAGACAAGCAATCGCCGCGGCTCATCCGTGAGCCGAGCTGGAGCGCGACGCGTTCGCCGCCGGGCCGATTCTTGCACCATCCAACGCCGCTTTCACGCATTTGGCCACCCGCTCCAGCCCCATTCGTCGCGAACCCTTCAGAAACACGAAGTCGCCCGGCTTGAACATCCCCGCCAGGCGTGCCGCCGAGGCGTCGTCGTCCAGAGGCGGCAGGATCACGACCTTTTCGCCGGTCCACTTCTTCCGCAGCCGTTCCGCCGCGAACATCATGAGGGGCCCGACCAAGATTGCCAGATCGATCGAGGTGTCGCCCGCGACCGCGTCGCCGATCTCGCGGTGTGCGTCGGGCGCCGCGTCGCCGAGCTCCAGCATGTCGCCGAGCACCACGATCCTCCGCGCCGGGTTGCGCCGACGTGCCAGATCCGCGAACGTCTTCAACCCCGCCAGCATCGAATCCGGATTCGCGTTGTACGCGTCGTTCAAGAGCGTCACCCCGCCGTGCTGCTCGAGCGCGAGGCGGTACTCCGCGCCGCCCGCGTCGGCCAGCGCCGCCGCGATCGCCGCGTCCTCCATGCCGAATCGCCGGGCCGCCGCCACCACCGCCGCCGCGTTGAACGCGTTGTGCGCTCCCACCAGCTTGGTCTTGAACGTCGCCCGCCCGTTGATCGTGAAGCTCGTGCCGGTTTCGTCCACGTCGATCCCGCCGATCCGCCACTCCGCCTCGGCCGACGAACCGAAGCGCACAATGTTCGGCTTCGCGTGCCCCGCCGCGATCATCCGCGCCCGCACGCTCTCGACGATCTCCGCCGGCGCCTCGGGCACGATCGCCACGCCGCCGGGCTGGATCCCCGACGCGATCGCCGCTTCCTCCGCGATCACACCCTGCAGCGAGCCGAGCCCCTCGAGGTGCTCGCGCCCGATGCTGGTGATCACGCTGATGTCCGGCTTCACGATCTCCGCCAGCTCCGCGATCTCGCCCGGCGCATTGGTCCCGACCTCGCAGATCAGGAACTTGTCGCCCGGCTTGGCCGCCAGCACCGTCAACGGCACGCCGATCGCGTTGTTGAAACTCTTCTGCGAAGCCACGCCCCGCAGGTGCGCCCCGAGAACGCCGTGCAGCAGCCGCGTCGTCGTCGTCTTCCCGTTGGAGCCCGACACCGCGACCACCTTGGTTCCCTCGAGCGTCTTTCGATACTCGGTCGCGAGCCGGATGAGCGCCGCCGCCGTCCGCTCCACCTTCAGCACCGCCAGCCCGCTCGGCAGCGCCCCGCACGCCGCCGCGTCCTCGACGATCGCCAGCCCCGCGCCCGCGTCCTTGGCCGCCGCCAGATACCCGTGCCCGTCCACCCGCTCGCCCTTCATCGCGAGGAACACATTCCCCGGCTTCACCAGCCGCGAGTCGATCACCACCCCCGCCAGCGGCGTCGCCCCCGGCGCCCCGCGGGCCAGCCACGAACCACCCAGCAGAGCCTTGATCGATTCGAGCGTCCAGAAACTCATGTCGCGCTCCGTGCCGCGTCATCGACGCGGCGTTCACTCTTCTGCTTCTCCCCACCCGCCGCACGCTTGGCCCGCAGCGCCGCGATCGCCTCCCGCGCCACCTCGCGATCGTCGAAGTGATGCCGCACCACGCCGCCCTGACCATCCGGGAGAATCTGCTCGGTCTCGTGCCCCTTGCCCGCGATCACGACAATGTCGTCGCGCGTCGCGTGCTCGATCGCGAACTCGATCGCCCGCCGCCGATCGGCCTGCACGCTCACCTTGCTGCGGTCCCCGCCGCCGATGCCCGCCAGCACCATGTCGATGATGTCGCCCGGCCGCTCCGTCCGCGGGTTGTCGCTGGTGACGACCACCACATCGCCCAATTCCGCCGCCACCATTCCCATCTTGGGCCGCTTGGTCTGATCGCGATCTCCGCCGCAGCCAAAGACCACGATCACGCGCCCCTTCCCACCCAGCACCGCCCGCACGGTCGAAAGCGCGTTCTTCAGCCCGTCATCCGTGTGGGCGTAATCCACCAGCACCAGAGGTTCATTCGCCGTCGTCGCCACCCGCTCCAATCGTCCCGGCGGCGCATCCAACCGCGTGCACCCTTCCGCGATCTGCTCCCGCGTCAACCCGCACGCGTGCGCCGCGCACACCGCCTGCAGCACGTTCATCGCGTTGAACGCCCCGATCAGCGGCACCAGCGCATCGATCTCCCCCCACGCCCCGCGCAGCACCAGCCGCATCCCGCCCCGGTGCATCTCCACGATCCCAACCGTTGCGTCGCCGTCTCGCTGCGAGCACCGCACCACCGACCCCTTGCAATCACGCGTCATCCGCTCGTGCCAGCCGCTGTCGACGTTCACAAACGCCGGATCGCCCGGCCCCAGCCGCTCGAACAGCACCGCCTTCGCCGCGGCGTAGTTCTCCATCGTCTTGTGATAATCCAAGTGATCCTGCGTCAGGTTCGTGAACGCCGCCCCCGCGAACCGCAACCCGCCCACGCGGTGCTGCACCAGCGAGTGGCTCGACACCTCCATGAACGCGGCCTTGCACCCCGCCTCCACCATCACCGACAGCGTGCGGCTCATCTCGATCGCCGGCGGCGTCGTCATCTCTGCCGCCGCCAACTCGATCCCGTCGTCGATCATCACCGTCCCCACCAGCCCTGCGCGCACTCCGGCCAGATTCAGCAGCCGCCAGGCCAACCACGTCGTTGTTGTCTTCCCGTTGGTGCCCGTCACGCCGAAGAGCCTCAACTTGCTCGACGGCCTGCCGTAGAACACCTCCGCCATCATCGCCGACGCCAGCGACACATCGCTCGCCTCTACCACAACCACCTTCCGCCGCGCCGCCTGCGCATCCGCGCTCAACTCCAGCCGCGAGCCCTCCTCGCACAGAATCACCTCCGCACCCGCCCGAACCGCCGCCGCCGCGAACGCGCGCCCGTCCGACTTCACGCCGCCCCGCGCCACAAACAGCGACCCCGGCAGCACTGTGCGGCTGTCCTCGGTGAGGTCGCACACCCGGATCATCTTCCAGTCGTCGAACGCGTCCAGCACGCGCAGCCGAAGCGCGACGCCGCGACCCGCCGCGTCGTGCCCAACACCGGAAATCAACTCCTCCAGCAGCATCGATGACCCTTCACACACCGAAGGCCGATCCCGCGGCGTGCCCCGCACGCCTTCGAGACGACCCGCGATGCCAGAAAGATCGGCCCGTTCGTGGCATTCGCTGGCTGTTTTACGAACCCCACGCGCCAGCGTGGGGCCGCAGTTGCCCCCAACTTCACTTCTCCACTCAGTCGGATGCTCCCGCGTCGCCGCGTCCCTCCGCTCGCGCGGAGGGTTCGTCAGGCAAACCTACAATTCCACATGACCACCCAAACGTCCACCAATCGTGACGCCGGGCCGGTCTCCGGCGCGAACCCAACCATCCGCGGCACCGCCACCGTCGTTTTCTGCTACGACGTCGGCTTCGGCGTCGACCTGACCCGGGCCGCCGACATCCTCGCCGCCTCCGCCGCGCTTCCCAACCCCCTGCGCGAGCAGCTCCCCCAGCGCCGCCGCGCCCCCAAGCACTTCACCTTCGACCCCGCACCCGTCCGGGTCGTCGAGCCCTGCCCCGACGTCGAGCTCGGCGATTTCCGCACCGGCGGCAGCGTTGAGACCACCCTCTACGACTTCGGCGGCACCAGCGTCGCGTACACCTTTCCTATCCACGGCACGCTCGCCGACCTGCTGCCCCTCGCCAACGCCCTCAGCGAGAACCAGCAACTCCTCGCCGACAGCACCCGCCGCCTCAAGGCCCTCATCGAGCAACTCTCCCCCGCCATCACCCGCCCTCACTTGGGCCTGCTCGTCGAGGACTACGTCACCTACCAGTTCGATCGCTTCGGCGACGGCCAGCCGCTGAGCGACCTGCTCGCTGCCAACCGCCCGCTGATGGCTCAGATCCTCCGCGGCGAATCCGCCCCGCTGTCCAAGCAGGAGATCGACGAAGCCCTGAGCTGCCGCATCAGCTACAGCGACACCGACGCCGCCATTCTCGACTTCGCCGCCGCGTTCGTGATCGACACCGACGCCGCAGACCTGCTCGACATCATCGAGTTCGCCAACGTCGAACTGCTCGAGATGCGCAGCCTCGACGAGATCCTCGACGACGCACTCGAAGAGGTCTACCCCTCCTTCCCCGGCCGTGGCGGGAAGACCATCAGCCGCGCCGAGATGCGCCGCATCGCCCAGCACCAGATCGACGCCGCCATGCTGTTCGAGGGCGTGAACAACGCCATCAAGCTCGTCGGCGACCACTACCTCGCCCGCTTCTACAAGCTCCTCGCCGAACGCATGCACCACCACGACTGGGACGCCTCGGTCCTGCGCAAGCTCGAGACCCTGAACGACATCTATGCGAAAGCGGCCGATGAGCAGGCCAACCGCCGGATGGAAGTCCTTGAGTGGATCATCATCATCCTTTTCGTGGTCTCGATCGTGCTGCCGTTCGTGACGCCGCTGGCGAAATGATGCGGCGAAGATTCACCACAGAGGCACAGAGACGCAGAGAAGAGATTCAAGAGGAATTTGGCTTGAGACGGAGACCCCACACCCCGGCCAGTGAGGCGTCTTTCCGATTGACACAGTCCCTTCTCTGTGCCTCTGTGTCTCTGTGGTGAACTGTCTTCTCGATCGAACGTCAGCTCAATACGCCTTCGTCACACCCGCGCCCGGGTAGAACACCTTCATCATGCTCGGCCAATCCCAGCCCTTCTCAGCCATCCCCTTGGCGCAGAACTGGCACATCCCCACGCCGTGCCCGAAGCCCTTGCCCCGGATCAACACGCTGCTGCCGGCAAAGCTCATCTCGAGGTTGCCGCTGTTGACCCGCGTCTCCCGAGTGATTTCGGGCTGCCCGCTCGCCGCGTAGTTGCACGCGTTGCGCAGCTCCTCCGCCGACAGCTTGTACGTCTGCCGCCGATCGTCGGTGAGGACGTAGCGGATTGGCCGCCCGGTCGCGTTCCGACCCGATTCCTCGCACTCCACTAGCCGCCCCATGTTCTTCACGGGGTTCCCGACGTATTGCCCCCACGCGCGGATGCGCTGTGTCAGCTCCGTGTCGCTTCGCCGCACTTCCCAGCGGTAGCGATTCGATGCCTGGCAGAAGTGCTCGCGTTTCTTCGCCTCCAGCGGCTTGGCGGCGTTGAACTGGAACTTGCCGGTCGTCGGGAAGACATCCTTGGCGGAAGCCTGTTCACCGCCGCACGTGCTCGAGTAGTACGTCCGCAGCGGTGCCTTCGCCAACGCCCCCGTCGTCCCCTCGGTGACGATCATGCCCCGTGTCGCCCTCGTCGCCTCGATCGCCACCGGCAGGCTCGACAGCCCACCGAACACCTGGTCCTTGGTCGTCGATTCGACATCAAAGAACTCATGGGCACGCCGCGAACGCTCCCGCTCGTGCAGCCCGTACGACCGCGCCGCGACCGCCTGGCACTCGAACGCCTGCCGAGGCCACGTCGCGAAGAGCTCGCGGCTGATCACCCCCGGCACATACGTCTCCATCGGCATCACCGCGATCACATCAATCACGCCGCCCTCGCCACTACGCGGATGGATCACCAGATACCCCGGCTGTGTCTCGCCATCCACCACCATCGCGTCGCCCGGCTTGTACGCGTCGCTCGACAGCCGCTCCGTCTCGGTCATCTCCCGCGGCAGGATCTCCACATCCGTCCCCGGCGCGAACTCCCGCTCCCGCCCGCTGCCGTCAGTCATCACCATCCCGTTCACCGTCCCCCGGAATGTCAGCGGCCCACGCACCGCCTCGGCCCGCACCACCGTGCTCGGCCGCACCACCATGCGGCTCGGACCGTCGATCTTCGTCAGGATCGCGTCCTTCTTCACCCGCACCCGGATATCCGGCTCTTCTTTGAACGAAACAGGACGGCTCTTGGGCCCGGTCTCAAACGCCGACTCAATCGTCGAGCAGCCGCTCAGGAACGCCGCCGCCCCCACCGCCAGCGCCGCGACCCGGCTCGCCAATCTCATGCGTCTTACCCCGAATCCAGCCCGCGTTTGCATCGTCGAACGAATCATGCTCTACTACTCCCTCGCGATCTCGAACGCCTCCGACGCGATCAGCGCGTGCCGCCACCGTACGATCTCGCGCAAGACTATGAACATCGTGCCAATCGCTCCTTTTTCTCCCAAAGTTCGCCCCTCGATCCGAGGCGCTGCCCGGACGCTCGCGCTGGCGGCCCTCGCCTGCACGCTGACCGCCTGCGGCCCAAGCCGCTTCGTGCCCTCGAAGTCCGACGCCGCATGGAACGGCCCAGAGATCTGGCTCGAGTCCACCCCTCAGTGGACTGTCGTCGCCAAGGCCCCGACCGGCGGATGGACGGTCACCCTCGACCAGCTCATGGAGCAACGCGGCCGCACCGAGGTCTTTGTGACCCTGAAGCGCCCGAATCCCACCTTCCTCGTCACCGCCGCCGAGGTCGAGCAGCGCGTCATCACGCCCCTCAAAAACAACATCCCGGTCTGGGTCTACGCCCGCATCCAGAACTTCAAGGGCGAACCGAAGGACGGCTCGTTCTCGCTCGCCGCCAAGAGCCAGGACGCCAAGGCACCCCCCGCGCCGCCAGAAAAGCCGACGCAGCCGGCAGACGAATAGCCGCCGCGGACTCGCCCGGTAGCGTGCGACTCACTTCACCCGCGTCAGCCGTGCGTACTCCAGCACCAGCGTTTTGGTGCCCACGCCCCGGAATCGGATCGTCGCTCGCGCGTTCACGCCCGACGTGATGCTCAGCACCTCGCCCTCGCCGAACTGCGGATGCCGCACGATCGCCCCGACCGGGAACGGCGTGTTCGACGGCGTCTTGGGCTTGCCGCCGTTCCCCGCCAAACCCGACGCACCCCACGCCAGCCCGGCGCGCTTGGGGCCCGGCTTGCCCGCGAACTCGCCCTCGGGCACATACCGAGGCCCGTCACCACCACCCGAGTCGCTCACTTCGTCCGGGTCGCCGCCGCGCTCGATGAACTCCCGCATGTCGCGGGCCGCCATCGCGTCGGCCTGATCGCTGAACAGGCACGACTCCTTGGGCAGCTCCTCGATGAACCGGCTCGGGATCGTCCGCTCCGGGATGCCCCGCAGCGTGCGGTAGCGGCTTGAGGTCATCAGCAGCCGCCGCATCGCACGGGTGATGCCCACGAAGCACAGCCGCCGCTCTTCTTCTAGTTCGTCCTGCGACTCCCGCGCTCGGCTATGGGGCAGCTGTCCCTCTTCCAGCCCGATGATCGCCACCGCGCGGAACTCCAGGCCCTTCGCCGCGTGCAGCGTCATCAGCGTCACCGCGCCGTTGGCCTGATCCACCGCGTCGGCATCCGCCACCAGCGCGATCGACTCGAGATACGCACGCAGCATCGCCAAGAGCGGCGGTGCATCGCCCCGCGGCTTCACCGTCGTCTCGTCGATCTCAAAGTCATCGAACGGCGTCGGACCGGCCGGAACGGGATTCTCATCCGGCTCGTCCTCGCCCATCTCGTCCCCGCCCACCTCATCCAGCGCCGCCGCCGGATCGGCCATGGCGTCGAACTCCATCTCAAACTGCCGCGCACTCGAGACCAGCTCGTCGAGGTTGTCCAGCCGCTCCAGATCCGCGTCGCTGTTGCTCGCCTTGGCTTGGCTCCGGTACATCGACTCCAGCCCCGACTCGCGGATGACCCGCGAGACCAAGTCGGCGAGCGTGGTCGCGACCTGCGCACCCATGAACGTCCCACCGCCGGTCCACTCGTCGATCATCGCAACGAATTTTTCGACCGCCGCCGCCCCGCGCCCGACGACGTCGAGGATGTTCGGCGCATCGCGCATCGCCGCCAGCACCGGCATCCCCTTGATCGCGGCGTAGTCCTCGAGCTTGCCGAACGTCGTCGCGCCGATGCCCCGCGTGGGCGTGTTGACGATCCGCGCCAGCGAGACATCGTCGCTCGGGTTGGCGATCAGCCGCAGGTACGCGATCGCGCTCTTCACTTCCTCGCGCTCGTAGTACGCCGTGCCGCGGGCGATCGTGTACGGGATAGCCGCGGCCCGCAGCGCATCCTCCATCACGCGGCTGAGCGAATTGGTGCGGTAGAACACCGCCATGTCGCGCCACGTGATCGCCTCGGGCGCGTTCTCACGCTCGTCCTTGACGTGCTTGAGCCAATCGGCAACCAGCGATGCCTCGTGGTTCTCATCCCGCGTCAGCACCACTTCGACCCGCTCGCCGCCTGTGCGGGCCGTGAACAGGTCCTTGTGCTTGCGCTTCACGTTGTGCCGGATCAGCGTGTCCGCGGCCTTCAGGATCGGCGCCGTCGAGCGGAAGTTCTCGCCCAGTGTGATCACCTTCGTACCCGGATACGAACGCTCGAACTCCAGGATGTTGCTGATGTCCGCCCCGCGCCAGCCGTAAATCGCCTGGTCAGGGTCGCCCACGACGCAGATGTTCGTCCCCGGCGCACCGGTGATCAGCCGCCCCTCCACCGCCATTTCGAGTGCATCCAGCGGCGAACCCGCGATGAGCGACGCGATCACGAACTGGGCGTGGTTGGTGTCCTGGTACTCGTCGATGAGCAGGTAGCGCCAACGCTCGTTGCACTCCCGCCGCACCTCGGGGTTGTTCTTGAGAAGCTTCGCGGTGAGCACCAGAAGATCGTCAAAGTCCACCGCGCCGGCGAGTCGCAGTGCCTTCTGGTACGCCGTATAGATCTTCGCGATGTTCTTGGAGTAAAAGTCGATCGCCTGCGCCGCGTACTCCTCGGCGCTGAGCAAGTCGTTCTTGGCGTTGCTGATCGCCGACAGCGCGCTCCGCGGCGGGAAGTTGCTCGTCGAGAGCTGCAGCTCCCCGATCACCCGCTTGCAGATCGCCTGCTGGTCCGACGAGTCGTAGATCGAAAACTCCGGCTTCAGCCCCGCCGCCTCGGCGTACTTCCGCAACAGCCGCGCGCACAGCGAGTGGAAAGTCGTCACCGTCAAGCCGCGGGTCAGGCGTGGGTCGTGCCCGAGCAGGTTCAGCACCCGCTCGCGCATCTCGCTCGCCGCCTTGTTGGTGAACGTCACCGCGAGGATCGACCACGGTGCCACGCCCTGGCGGATCAGGAACCCGATCCGCCGCGTGATGACGCGCGTCTTGCCCGAGCCCGCGCCCGCCAGCACCAGCAGCGGCCCCTCGGTCGTGAGCACGGCGCGGCGCTGCGGCTCGGTTAATCCCGAGAGCAGTTCGTCATCTCCCGCCAACGCCGGATCGGCCATTTGTCGCAACCCTCAGGCTCCTTCCCGAGACCGCCGCGCTCACGCCGCGGCTGCTTTCCACGCTGCGCAAGAATAGCGTCCGGCAGCCCTTTGCGCCGCAAGCGACAGGGGTTTCCGCTAACTTTTCCGCGGCATCGGGCACGCGCTCTTGCCCGAGCCGCCCCCCCCGTGCCCGCGCATTACGGACAGACCAACGCGTTGTACGCGGCGACGAACACCACAAAGTCCGTGTCGTCCACCATCCCGTCGTTGTCGAAGTCCGCCGCACACTCCGCCGGGGCGATCGCCGAACAGAGCAGCAGGTTGTACATCTCTGCGAAACCGACGAAGTCCCCGTCGTCCACCGCGCGGTCGCCGTCCAAGTCCGCCAAGCACGCGGCGACCGGCATCGACCACGTCAACGTCTGCGTCATCTTCGATGCGCGGAAAAGCTCGTTCTTCATCATCGTCGTGTCGTCACGCACACGGACCCCCAGCGAGGTCGAACCCTTCCGCAAGTTCAGCGAGGCGACGTTGAAACTCGTGCCCGTCGCGCCCGCGATCGGCTGGCCGTTCAGCAACCACTGCACGCTGAGCGGATTGGTCACCTTCTGCATAATCGTGATGCTCGCGCTCGACGCGGGCCCGAGCACGGCCGCGGTCGATGGCGTCGGCGCCCCGTCGATCGGCTTCACCACCTGATAGATCGACTGGATGATCGCCTCGGCCGAAGGCAGATTGAAGTTCGGACCCAGCACCCGCATCATCGAATCCGGACTCGGGCGGTACACGCCGAACTGCGAGTACGACGATCCCTGGTACGTCCCGACCGGCCCGTCAAACCCCGGCGTCGAGTCGTTCAACCACTGGAACCACTTCTTCTGCTGAGCCGTCATCGCGGCGCTCGTCAGCTTCGACGAGTTGGGGTCCACCGGCTCGCTTCCGGTGTAGGTCGCCGGCCCTCCGTAGTCGTACTCGTCGGCAAGGTTCCCGAACGAGTGACCGAGTTCATGGATCGCCACCAACGCTGCCGAGCCGTTCCCACCCGAGTAGGTGCCGATCTCGTTGCTCGTGTACCCCGCCCCGCCGTACTTGGTCGAGTTCGCCACCGCCAGAATCTGATCAAACGGCTGCGGCGAGTTCGCCGCGTAGGAATAACACGCGCTCACGTTCACGCACAACAGCCGCTCGATCCCGCTGCACCAGAAGTTCATCCCCAGCGGCGTCGCTCGAGTGATCCCCTGCGTCGGGTCGTTGCTCACGCCCTGCACCGTGCTGACGACGTTCACGCGGAAGACCTGGAAGTAGTTCTTGTACGTCCTGAACGGCTCGTAGTTGAACAACTGGTTGACCGCGTTGGTGACGTGCGTGTTGTACGTTGCCTGCTGCGTCGAGAGATAGCCGTCGCCCACCGTGACGATGTTGATCCGGTTGTTCGCGACGCCCCGGTCCTCGAACGGGAGCCAGGTCTCGCCAGTTCCCAGATCGATGCGCGCCACCGCCGCCGGGATCCGCGTGATCGTGTGCTGCAACTCCCGAGGCATCGGCGGGATGTCCGACTTCACCACGCACGCCGACCCTTCAACCCCATCCTGCACCCGCGGCACCACGCCGCGCCGCACCCCCGCCGCGTCCGGCTCGTTGGGCAACGCCAACGCCACCGTCGCCAGGCTCATCGCCGAGCCCGACACCAAAGCCATCCAAAGCGTTTCGCTTCTTTGCATACGTGTACTCTCTTTTTCCCACATCCGACACCCACCGAAACAGACTATCCGTCGCGTCAACTGCCGGGTTGCCTCCTAGCCTCCAGCATGGTTCCCGAGCAATCGCTCGCAACCCACTGGCTCGAAGCCGCCGCTCGGCCAACCGTCCGTGCCGCGCTCGACGCCATCCATCAACTCATCGCCGATCAGATCGCATCCCGAGGCCCCGCCTGCTGGGCCAGCGGCCGCTGCTGCAACTTCGAGGCCTTCGGCCATCGCCTCTACACCACCGGCCTCGAAACCGCCGCCTGCGTCCTCGCGCTGCCAACCCACAACCGCACGCTCACAACGCCCGACATCGACGCCGCCGTCACCCGCGGCGGATGCCCGTTCCAGGCCGCCAACCTCTGCTCCATCCAAGCCATCAAGCCCGCCGCCTGCCGTATCTTCTTCTGCGACCGCTCCGCCGAGCAATGGCAAACCGACCTCACCGAGCGCGTCATGCAACAGATCCGCGCCCTGCACGACCGCGAGCAGATCGAATACCGCTACGCGGAGTGGCGGGCGCTGCTCCGCGGGTTCGCGGCCTAGCCGACGTAATTCCCAACGGCGCTTCGCAAACCAACCCGACCGTGTCCCTCGGGTTGCGCCCCTGCATACAGCCGAAGGCACGCGAAGAGGAGCGAGCCGGGGCGTCCTTGCCCCGGCGCTGTGATATCCGTCATGGCAACGCTCCATAGCAAAGCGTCAATGGCCGAAGCGAGGGCGCCCAGGCTCGCGATCGCAACCGCTTCCCGCACCCATCCTTGCTACCCTCTCCTCCCTATGAAGATCCACGAATACCAGGCCCGCGACCTGCTCCATTCCTACAAGATCCCCGTTCCCCCGGGCCGCATGATCGAGTCCATCCAGCACGCCGGCGAAGCATTCCGCGCCGCCGCCGAGGGCAGCGCCACCGGCGAGGTCGTCATCAAGGCCCAAGTCCACGCCGGCGGCCGCGGCAAGGCCGGGTTCGTCAAGATCGTCAAGAACATCGACGAGGCCACCTCCGCCGCGTCCTTCATGCTCACCAACCGCATGAAGTCGCCTCAGACCCCGCCCGAAGGCCTCGAGGTCAAGAAAGTCCTCATCGCCCAGGCCGCGCCGATCGCCAAGCGCCCCGCCGGCGGCTCCGAAGAGTTCTACCTCGCCATCACCACCGACCGCAAGACCCGCCGCAACATCCTCATCGCCAGCCGCGAGGGCGGCGTCGAGATCGAAACCGTCGCCCACGAGCGCCCCGAGGCGATCATCAAGCACCCACTCCATCCGCTGCTCGGGCTGCAAGACTTCGCCGCTCGCGAAGTCGCCTTCCGCCTCGGCTTCCGAGGCCGCCAGGTCTCGCAGGCCATGCACGTCATGAAGTCGCTCGCCAAGCTCTTCATCGAGAAGGACTGCACCCTCGCCGAGATCAACCCGCTCGTCCTCACCCCGCCCGACGAGCAGCACCCCGACGGCCAGGTCATCGCCATCGACGCCAAGTTCTCCTTCGACGAGAACGGCCTCTTCCGCCACCCCGAAGTCCAAAGCCTCGCCGACCACAGCGAAGAGAATCAGGCCGAGGCCCGCGCCCAGCGCTTCGGCTTGTCCTATATCGCCCTCGACGGCCAGATCGGCTGCCTCGTCAACGGCGCCGGACTCGCCATGGCCACCATGGACATCATCAAGCTCCACGGCCAGGGCAAGGGCCCCAAGGGCGCCGACGGCAAGCCCACCGACATCGAGCCGGCCAACTTCCTCGACGTCGGCGGCAGCGCCACCGAAGAAGCCGTCACCGAAGCCTTCTCCATCATCCTCTCCGACCCGCGGGTGAAGGGCGTGATGGTCAACATCTTCGGCGGCATCATGAAGTGCGACGTCATCGCCCAGGGCATCATCAACGCCGCCCGGAACCACCGAAACCCCGACGGTAGCGTGGGCTTCAAGGTCCCCCTCGTCGTCCGCCTCGAGGGCACGAACGTCGACGCAGGCCGCAAGTTGCTCCAGGACGCCAAGGGCTCGCTCCCGACGCTCCAGGCGGGAAGCGATCTCACCGACGCCGCCGCGAAGGTCGTGGCCGCGGTCGCAAAGTAATCGCGACAATCACCAGTGCAAAAACAAAAACCCCGGTCTTGCGACCGGGGTTTTTGTCAAGTGGAGGCGACGAGACTCGAACTCGTGACCTCATCCATGCCATGGATGCGCTCTACCAAAACTGAGCTACGCCCCCTTGGTGGGATGGGCCGCCCGCCGTCGGACGCCCATATCTCGTACAGAACGGATTGTCTCGACCGGAAAGCCCAGTCGCTTGAGGCTCAAACGCACCCGCCAGGCCGCGAAGCGTCCGGGCAGGGTCCAGATGGTAGAAAGGCCGCCCGCCGAATCAAGCGGCACGGCAAACTCCCCGCACTGTCAGGGATGAGTTCGGTGCATCTCAGACCCGGAAACGTTCGAGATCGCACACCCCACGTCAGACATCGCCCGCACCACCTGCTCCACGCTGATCCGATCCACCCGACACCGCTCCGGGTGTTCGTCCGCCACCTCATGCTCCGGCAGCGTCGGGTCCGCGACCAGAATCGCCTCTCGTGCGGCTGCCAGCGTCGGGATCGTCGTCCAGCGATGATCCGTCGGACCAAACAGCGTCACCAGCGGCACGCCGAACGCCGCTGCGATGTGCCGCGGACCGGTGTCATTGGTCACCATCAGCTTCGCCCCGCGCACCAGCGCCTTCAGCGACCCGATCGTGACGCCCGCCCGCGGCAGGGCCACCACGCGCTCAACCCCCGACACCCGCACGATCTCATCCACCAGCTCCGCCTCACCCGGCGAGCCATTGATCAGCACCCGCAAACCCCGCTCGTGCAGCCCCCGCGCGATCAACGCGTATCGATCCGCCGGCCACCGCTTCGCCGGGTTGTTGCCCCCGGGGTTCAGAATCACCCGCGGCTCTTCAGCGCCGACACCAGCCCGCCGCAGAATCTCCGCCGCAGCCTGCTCCTCCCGCTCGCTCACCGCCAGTTCAAGCCTCCCACCAAGATCCTCCGGATCGTGCGCCCGCCCGAGCAGATGATCCGCCGCACGCAGGTAGTAACTCACCGCTGGCACCGGCGCGAATCCGCCAGAACCGCGACGAAGCGCCGGCAAGCGATCGGTGAGCAGCAGCCCACGCGCATCGCGGTCGTACCCGATCCGCCGCGGAATCCCCGCGATCCGCACCGTCAGCGCCGTCGAGAACGAGTTGGTCAGCAGCACCGCGCAGTCGTACCGCCGCGGCCGCACCTTCGCCGCCACGAACTTCGGCCCCATCACCCCCGACGCCCGCGCGACGTGCACCTCATCAAAGAACGGCAAGCCGCCCAGCAGTTCGTCCATCCCCGGCCGAACCAGAATCCCGACGAACGCGCCGGGCAAGCCCTCACGCAGCCGCCGCAGCGTCGGCGTCGCCATCACGCAATCGCCCAGCCACGACGGGCAGACGACGAGCAAGCGAAGAGGAAGTGATCGTGCGTCGGGCACGGCCAAGAGTATGGGATCGATGTCGGATGTCGCGCGGTGCTATTCGCCAGCGGCGCCAACTCGCAACAGCCAAAATCCCACATCCGACATCGACTCACCGCCGCGGATTCCGCGGCGTGCCCGATCGGATCGACCGCGGCGGATTGGGTGGATACGGCGACCGCACCGGCTTTGCCCCGCCGCCGGTCACGCCATGAGACGCACCGTTCGTGCCCGACTCTGCCTCGTGGCTGGGTTCGCCCGCGTCCGCGGCGCTCGCATCCGCTTCAATGATCTCGCCCGACACCCCATCGCCGCCAGGCACACTATCGCCCCGCGCCTCCGCCCCCGTCGCATCCGGCGCACTCGCCCCCATCGCCTCCACACCCTCGCTGCCGCGATGCGCAAGCTTCGCAAACAGCAGCCGCCCCGCCGCCGTCTGCAGCGAGCTCGACACCACCAGTTCCGCCCGCTCGCCGACCAGGTGCACCGCCTGCTCCGCGACGATCATCGTCCCGTCGTCGAGGTACCCCACCGCCTGCCCGGGCTGCTCGCCCTCGCGCACCAGCACCACCGACAGCGTCTCGCCCGGCACCAGCGCCGGCTTGAGCGCGTTGGCCAGTTCGTGCATGTTGATGCAGCCGATCTGCTGAATCTCGGCGATGCGCGCCAACGCCAGATCGGTCGTCACGATCACGCCGGGGCTGAGACGTCCGAACTCGATCAGCATCTGATCGACGGTCTTGCCCGGCACCGGCAGCTCGTCGATGCTGACCGCGACCGTGCCCAGCCGCTGCAGACGGGTCACCATGTCGAGACCGCGACGCCCCTTGGTGCGAACGAGCTTGTCGGAGCTGTCGGCGAGCTTCTGCAACTCCAACACCACGAACCGCGGGATCACGATCGGCGACTGCACCAGAGCGCTCGCGGCGACATCCACGATCCGCCCGTCGATCAGCGCCGACGAATCCAGAATCAGCGGCTTGCTGCCGCGAATCTGCTTCGCAAACTCCACATACGGAATCACCAGCCGGAAATCGTCCTGTGTCTGCAGGATCGTCGTCACCGCCAGATACGCCAGCCCGATGCCCAGCAGCACCTTCGACGCGCTCGTGATGCGGGCGTCGATCTCGTAGAGCGAGGCGAGGAGATCGAACAGCGAGCCGATGGCGGCCGTTGCGAGCATGGCCGCGGCGATTCCAAAGAACACCGCGATGACGGCGCCGATCTTCTTCTTCCGCGTCAACAGGTCCACCGCACCGACGATCGACGCGATCACAATCGAGATCGCGAGGATCACCCCCGCCACCCGCGGCCAGTCCTTCGGCACCGCCTTGTCGGGCTGGAAGTACAAAACCGACAACGTCGTCACCACCACAAAGACCGCAAAGAACGCCAGCCGCGCAATCCGCACCAGCGACGCACGAAGCGTCTCCGCCTCCCGCGCCGCCGGCGGCAGCGAGACATCGTTCAAGGGCTCGGCTCGTTGTCTGGAAGCGTCGTCCATGCGTCTCCAGCAGTGTACGAGAACCCGGAAGCCCCAGGTCCGACGATCTGGACGCGAGTCGCCTGATTTCAGATCTGGGACGTCGGGATCGGGGATGAGGGTGTCGGATGTCGGATGTGCAAGACTGAATCCGGCCGGCCGGCTCATGGCGATCGCCGCCGCGGGCTGCGAACCGAGTTGCCGGTTCTGTCCCACATCCGCCGTCCGAAATCCCACATCCGCCATATGCTTGCCCGTCTCCGTCCGATCGACGGCCGGGCCCGGTGCACGGATGGCCCGTGAACCTGGTCAGGGCTTGACCGCAGCAGCCATAAGCGGCCGTCGTCCGGTGCCGCCGGTGTCCTGGCCGTCGATCAGGCGGAGACTTACGACTCGGCCTCCGCTCGCCGCATGATCGCGAGCAACTGCTCAAGCTTGTCGGGGTTCTGACGCAGCAGCCGCGCCGCCTTGCCCCCCCGGGGTGAGACCGCCCCTGCCGGGCTCATCACCATCCAATCCGACAGTTGCTCGATCGAGTGCTGCCCGCGATCGCCCGCCTTCAGGCTTGGGATATCGAAAGGCTCGTTCTCCAACGTGGCGTCGATCGTGCCACCCTGCACGCCGTGCACCGTGAACCACAGATGCTCGTGCCCGCCGGACTGGTTCTGGTACGCGATCTTCGCGAGCGCAGGGAACTCATACCGCTCAAACTCCTGGCGGAGCTTTTCGAAGACCGCAACGGTCTTGCGGGCCCGCTCGCCCATCAGGTCGCTCGCGGTCTTCGAGAAATACACGATCGAGCCTTCGGGAATCTCCGACGACAGCACCGATGAGGGCCGCGGCCTCTTCTTGAAGAACGGCAGAAATCCCCGTCCCTTTTCGCACAGCACCACCCGGTTGATCTGGTGGCTGTCGTCGTCCATCGCTCGCACCGCCGCATCCGTCGCCGCCGCGCTGCGATCAAACTCCGCCGCGTCGACCGCCATCACCTCGCCCCCCGGCTCGAAGCACGAGAACGTCGCACCCGGCTTGAGCATCCCGTCGACACTCGCGAACGCGATCGCACGATCCAGGTCGCCCCGTCCCCCAAACACCTCCTCGTTCGGATTGATCACATCAAAGTCGAAAGCCCCGATCTCTCCCAAGCCGTGCGTGTGATACCAAGTGGGATCGCCCTCGCTCTCGCCACTCACCGCATGGGTGCAGTAGATCTGCGACACGTCAAGATCCGCGCCGTGCGAAAGCTCTTCATCCAGCGACTCGCGTGTCCAGATCAACGTCGACGTGTGATCGGTCACGAACAGCCCGTCGTCGGCCATCAGCCAGCGCAGAAAACACAGCAGCCGCTTCCGATCCTTCAGCACGTGACCGACCGGATTCTCGATCACCACCGTCACACCCACACCCGCGGCGGCGAACTCCTCTTTCTCGGAGGGAGTCAGCGCCTGCGTCATCTGGATCTCCCAGAGCGGGTACGGCGGCATATTCCGAAACGCCGCGACCTTCGCCTCCCCGAGCTTCGGGTGACGCAGCTTCATCGACCAGTGCGTCTGCTCATCGCCCGGCAGCACCTCGATATCGAGCCCCTTCTTTCGGAGGAACCCATACTCCTCCGCCCGTGGGCTCATCGTCCCGCGATAGATAACCGACCCGGCAATGGGCCGCTTCTGCTTGAAAAGACTGAACATCCCCACCTCCTGTAACCAGGAAACTTGAAAACCCCATAGGGCAGCCCCCGACCCAAGAACGGGAGCCAGAACAGAGTACCAAACGGCCCATCCCGTGCAACCAGCCCGTAGAATCTCCCCATGGCCTACACCGTCCTCGCCCGCCGCTACCGCTCCACCGACTTCGACGAAGTTGTCGGCCAGGAAGCCATCGCCAAGACCCTCCAGAACGCCATCAAGCTCAACCGCGTCGCCCACGCCTACCTCTTCTGCGGCACGCGGGGCGTGGGCAAGACCTCGATGGCCCGCATCTTCGCCAAGGCCCTCAACGGCGGCAAGGACGACATCGACGCCGCCATCATGGCCGGCAAGGACTCCGACGTCATCGAGATCGACGCCGCCAGCAACAGCGGCGTGGACAACGCCCGCGAGCTCATCGCCAACGCCGCCTACCGCCCACTCCGCGGCAAACGCAAGATCTACCTCATCGACGAAGTGCACATGCTCTCCAACGCGGCGTTCAACGCGCTGCTCAAGACGATGGAGGAGCCGCCCGAGCATGTGATGTTCATCCTCGCGACCACCGACCCGCAGAAGGTGCCCGCGACGATCCAGAGCCGCTGCCAGCGCTTCGACTTCCGCAATATCCCCACCGCCCAGATCGCCGAGCACCTCGCGAGCGTTCTCAAGCAGGAAAAGGTCGCCGCCGACCCCGAGCTGCTCTTTGCTCTCGCCAAGCTCGGCAACGGCTCGATGCGCGACTCGCTCAGCCTGCTCGACCGCCTGCTCGCCAGCGGCGAAAAGAAGCTCACTACCAAGATCCTCGAGGACCTCCTCGGCCTGCCCGCCCGCGACCTCGTCAGCAACCTGCTCGACGCGTTCGTCAACGGCGACCCGGCCGCGGCACTCAAGGCGGGTGACACCCTCCTGCAGCGCGGCATCTCGATCGACCAGACCTTCGAGAGCCTGCTCGAACGCCTGCGCGATCTGCTCGTTCTCAGCACCTGCGGCGACAAGACCGATCTCGTCGAACTCTCCGACGACGCCCGCAAGTCCGAGGCCGCCCGTGCCAGCAAGTTCGACCCCGCCTCGATCGTCCACATGATCGCCATGCTCGAGAGCCTGCAGCGCAGCGCCAAGAACAGCGCCGCCCCGCGTGCCCTCTTCGATGCCTGCCTCGTCCGCCTCGCCCTCACCGACCGCCTCGCCGACGCGGCGACGGTCGTGATGGCCGCGAGCCACGCCGGGGTAAGTGCTGGAGCCGTAGCAAAAAAATAGAGCCGCCGGCGGCGTTGCCCCTTCCGCCGGCGGGCAGAGAGAGTGAGAGCACGCGAAGGCCGCCGAGTGAGATCGGCGATGATGCTCCGCGCTCACGCTCGCTGCTCGCTGCGGGTCGAGAAGCCGGACGCGAAACTGGCCGTGATGCAGGCGAGACGATCCGAACGCCCGACGCACCGGCCAAACCCGACGTTTCGTTGACCGGCCAGAGGCCGGTCCCACTGAGTGCGCCGACGCCGCAGCCCGCGGCGATGGCCGCCGTCGCGATCCCAGCCCCTCCGCCACGTGCGCCTTCCAACGCCTGCGACTGGGTCGATGTCCAGGCCGAGGCGAAGTCCGCCCGCCGCCAGGTCCAGGCCGTCATCGAAGAGGCCACCCTTGTCGAGCACAAAGACGGCCGGGTCACCATCCGCGTCAGCACCGATCTCCGCACCGCCGCCGAGGGCGCCCGCGACGCCATCACCGAGGTCATCACCCGCGCCTGGCAACGCTCCGTCACCCTCACGATTATCACGCCCGAGGTCGCGCCCGCCGGCCTGCCCGTCGGCGCTCTCGACCCGGCCTTGGCGACCACCACCAAGACCGGCACGCCCGCCGCGAACGCCGTTGCTGCCCCAGCGGTTCCCCCCGCACCGACCATGACCGTTTCCAGCGCCACCGAACACCCGCTGATCGCCCGTGCCGTGGAACTGCTCAACGCCAAGGTCTTGGGTGTGTACCCTCGCCAGACTCGTCCCACCGAACCGACCTGATCACCAATCCGCGGCAACCGATTCCCGGTTCGCCGCGAACAGACGCACGCACACTCGTGCGGGAAGGCTCAACACATCATGCTCGACCAACTCAAAGCCATGGGCGCCGTCGCCAGCCTGCTCAAGAACCAGGACAAGCTCAAAGCCTCCATCGAACAGGTCAAGGAGGACATGGCCAAGACCGAGGTCATCGGCAAGTCCAGCAACGGCGCCATCACCGCCCGCGTCAACGGCCAGATGAAGGTCATCAGCGTCGACATCTCCGCCGCCCTCGTCAACGGCATGGCCGCCGAAGCCAAGACCCGCGAGGCCAGCGCGAAGGCGATCGCCGAAGCCGTGAACGACGGCATCTCCCAGGCCCAGGAAAAACTCCAAGCCGCGATCCAGAAGCGCACCCGCGAACTGGGCCTGCCGGACCTGCCGGGCTTGGGCAACCTGCTGGGCTGAAATACGAACCCTCCCGCGCAAGCGGAGGGTCGCTTGCGTGTCCATTTTCACCAGGATGCCTCACCCACCCCACGCTCGCGCGTGGGGTTCGTTTTCTACTCTTCTCCGTGATCCGCCTCTGGCCCATCACGCACCTGTACCTCGACACCGTCGCCGCGCCGCCGCTCGACGCGGCCCTCGCGCCGCGAATCGAATCGCATTGGCGCACCATGCTCGCCGCCAGCCCTCGTCTCCACGACGGCCGCATCGTCCGCGTGCTCGCCTGTGAACCTCCCACACTCCGCGTCGCGTTCGACACCTACAAGCGCTTCGCCGTCGGCGCCGCCGTACCAACCGGCGTGCTCGCCCTCGGCATCTCCGGCGTCGTCACCCGCCGTCGCGACGATCGCGACGAGATCCTCCTCGGCCGCCGCTCTCCCCAAACCCGCATCTACGGCGACCTCTGGGAAACCGCGCCCCGCGGCGGAGTCGACGCCTCCCCCACCGCCACCTCACTCACCCTCGCAGACATCGCCCGCCAGTTCCACGAAGAACTCCACGAAGAAACCGGCATCGTCGCGACCTCGACACCCACACCCATCGCCGTAGTCCTCGACGACTTCGCCCGCACCTACGACGTGGTCTTGCGAATCGAAGTCCCCGCCGACACCGAAGCCGCCCCACGCGAGTGGGAGTACACCCAGACGGCGTGGAAGACGCTCGCCGAATCACGAGCGCTCGACTCGCTCTCGCCCCCAACCCGCTCGCTGATCGACTGGCTCGCGGCTCTGTCCCCCACTTGATGCCTCGATGCCTCCTGCCTCGACGCCTTCTTCTGCCCTCAAACCCCTCTTTCTATAATGTCCGACACGCCGCGACGCAGTCCCGCGGCCCACGGAGCCTCCCGATGACCACGCTCTCCCCCGCCGTTTCTCCGAGCAAAGTCTCCGACCCTCTCCAACTCATCGACGTCGATCACGTCCAGTTCTACGTCGGCAACGCCAAGCAGGCCGCGTTCTTCTACGCCCACTGCTTCGGCTTCCAGATCGAGCAGGTCTGCGACCTCACCACCGGCAGCCGCGACTGCGCCCACTACCTACTCACCCAGGGCAACATCCGCTTCGTGCTCAGCAGCCCGCTCTCGCCCGAGCATCACTCGGCGATGGAGCTGGCGATGTACGGCGACGGCGTCAAGGACGTCGCCTTCACCGTCTTCGACGCCGAGGCCGCGTACGAACGCGCCATCAAGAACGGCGCTCAGTCCGCCTACGAACCCCGCGTCTTCAAGGACAGCCGCGGCACCGTCACCATGGCCGGCATCCGCACCTACGGCCGCGTCTGTCACTCGTTCGTCAGCCGCACCGGTGAATACGAACTCACCAAGGTCAAGCAAGGCGGGCTCTTCATGCCCCGCTTCAAGCGCATCGACGGTGGTTTGTGTACTCCCGCCACCGGCTGCGGCCCGCAGGGCGGCATGGGCTCCTCGATCCTCGCCATCAACGAGCACAACAAGAAGAACCCCTGCGGCCTCAAGTACGTCGACCACCTCGTCGGCAACGTCGAACTCGGCAAGATGAACTACTGGGTCAAGTGGTACGAAAACGTCCTCGAGTTCAAGATGTTCAAGCACTTCGACGACGCCGACATCTCGACCGAATACTCGGCCCTGATGTCCAAGGTGATGTCCAGCGGCAACAACCTCATCAAGATGCCGATCAACGAGCCCGCCCACGGCAAGAAGAAGAGCCAGGTGCAGGAATACCTCGACTGGCACGCCAACACCCCCGGCGTCCAGCACCTTGCCCTCCGCACCGACGACGAACTCCACTCCATCGCCGCCCTCCGCAGCCGCGGCGTCGACTTCCTCACGCTCCCCGACGCCTATTACGCCAAGGTGTGGGACCGGGTGAACACCATGCTCAAGCAGCACGGCCATGAGGCGGTGCAGGAAGACCACCAGCGCGTCCGCGACCTCGGCATCCTCGTCGACGCCGACGACGAGGGCTACCTGCTGCAACTCTTCACCAAGCCGCTGCAAGACCGCCCGACGCTGTTCTTCGAGATCATCTGCCGCCGCGGAAGCCAGAGCTTCGGCAAAGGTAACTTCAAGGCCCTGTTCGAAGCTCTGGAACTGGAACAGGAGCGGCGGGGGAATCTGTGAACGAACATCGACGGGCCAGCAACGGGCACGTCGATGCCGAGTCGCTGAACTCCATCTGCAAGCAAGTGCTTGTGGACGGCGTCGCCATCGTTCCGCCTCGTCCGATGCCCCTGCCCGAGCTCCGCGCGGAGTGTGATGCGCTTCTCGCAACCGAGCGGGCCGGTGCTCGCCGCGCCCTGGACCGTTCGCCGGCACTTCGCCGATTCGTCTCCGACGCAGCGATCGATGATCTGGCGGCTGCCATCCTCGGGCGATCAGCGTTCGTCGCAAGATCCATCATCTTCGACAAGAACCCTGACGCCAACTGGGATGTGCCTTGGCATCAGGACACCACCATCGCAGTCCGCGAACGTTTCGAAGTGTCCGGCTTCGGACCCTGGTCCACCAAGGCTGGCGTGCCGCACGTCCGCCCGCCCACAAGTGTGCTCACTCGCATGATCACAGTGCGGCTGCACCTCGACGACTGTCCAGCCGACAATGGTGCGCTGTGGGTCGTGCCCGGTTCACACCATGACTTCATCGCCGACGCCGAGATCGACAAGGAGCGATGCGACGGCTCCGCTGTCGTCTGTGAGTGTCCCGCTGGTGCGATGATGCTGATGCGACCGTTGTTGCTGCACGCGTCACGGAAGTCATCGCACCCCTCGCACCGTCGTGTGCTCCATCTCGAGTTCGCGGCCGATCCGCTTCCCGGCGGGCTTGAGTGGGCAAAGCTCTAGGCCGAATGCAGAGCTTGGAGCCGCGAAGCGGCGCCTGTAAGGCCTACGAACCTCTCTTCTGCCCGGCACCTACCGATTCACCGCCGCCATCGCTCGTTCCGCGTAGCGCTGCCCTGCTGTCGTTCCCATCGGGAACGCTGCGTCGATGCGTTTCAATTCTTCCGCGCTCAACCGCACGCCCGCCGCACCGAGGTTCTCGTCGAGAAACTTCAGCCGCTTCGTCCCCGGGATCGGCACGATGTCGCTCCCCTGCGCCATCACCCATGCGATCGCGAGCTGGCTGGGCGTGCAGCCCTTCTCCCGCGCGATCTCTTCGACCTTCCTCGCGAGGTCCAGGTTCTTGGCGAAGTTCTCGCCTTCAAAGCGCGGGTGCAGCCGCCGCGCGTCATCCGGCGCGAGGTCCTCGGGGCCCTTGAACTGGCCGCTCAAGAACCCGCGGCCCAGCGGGCTGTACGCCACGAAACCGATCCCCAGCTCCCGCACCGTCGCCAGGATCTTCTCCTCCGGGTCGCGGGTCCACAGCGAGTACTCCGTCTGCAGCGCCGCGATCGGGTGCACCTTCGCCGCCCGCCGGATCGTCTCCGCCGCGGCTTCCGACAGCCCGAGGTATCGCACCTTCCCCGCCTTCACAAGCTCCGCCATCGCGCCGACCGTCTCCTCGATCGGCACATTCGGATCGACGCGGTGCTGGAAGTACAGGTCGATCACCGACACACCCAGCCGCTGCAAACTCGCGTCGCAGCACTGCTTCACGTACGCCGCGTCGCCGCGCACGCCCAAGAACTCGCCCTTGGGCCCGCGGACGTTCCCGAACTTGGTCGCGAGCACCACCTTGTCGCGTCGGTCCTTGATCGCCTTGCCGACCAGCGTCTCGTTGTGCCCCGTGCCGTACATGTCGGCGGTGTCGAGGAACGTGCAGCCCACATCGATCGAGCGATGGATGACCTCAATCGACTCGGCATCGTTCATCGCCTTGGGGTCGTAGAACTCGCTCATGCCCATACAGCCGAGCCCGATCTCCGATACGGACAGGCCGCTGCGGCCGAGTTGACGCGTCTTCATAATGCTTTTCCTTCTCCGCCGCAGGCGTCGGGCGAGTCTCTTCGATGCACCACAGCAATCAACGCATCAGCGTCATGCACGATCCAGTCAGACCGTTCTCCGGATGATCCCGAGCCCGTACACACTCGCGGCCTCGGTGATGAACCTCCCGAAATCGCGAGCGGCGTGGTCGTTGGCGCTGTCGGAGATGACTCGCACCACCCCCAGCGGCACGCCCTGCTCGTAGCAAACCTGGGCCACCGCCGCACCTTCCATCTCCACGCAGACGGCGCTGGGTACGCGTTGACGCAGGGCGGCACGCTCGGCGTCGGTCGAGACGAAGCGGTCGCCGCTGGCGATGTCCCCCACCACCACGCGCGGCGTCGGCAGGTGGAGTTCCTTTCGGATCTGCGGCGGCACGTCGCGCTCGAAATCCTCTCGTGCGAACAGTTCCGCACCGTGACGCAGCCGGGCCGAGATCGCTTCATCGGCGGCGATCGAGGACACGCCGAGCAACGGAATCTCCAGCGGCGCAAAGATCGGCGACGCGTCCATGTCGTGCTGCCACAGGTTCTTCGCCACCACGATGTCGCCGACGCGCAGGTCGGGCGTCAGTCCGCCGGCCACGCCAGTGAAGACGATCGCTTTCACACGGTGCACATCGATCAGGTGCTGGGCCGTCGCCGCGGCGGCCACCTTCCCGACGCGGCTGTACACCAGCACGACTCTCTCGGACGTGCCTGTGCCCGGCAGAGTGCCGGTGTAGTAGGTACGCCCTCCATGGACGTGCTCGTGCTCGCGGGCGAGAGCACCCGCAAGGCGGCTCGCTTCCTGGGGAATCGCACACATGATCCCGAGACTCATGCACGCTCCGGTGTCGAGGGGGTGGTCAAAGCAACGATGAGGCTTTGGATCGCTTGGTCGTCACCACGGTAGATGCTCCGAACCTCATCGCGGCCACCGATGCGGAAGTCCGCCCAATCGAACCCAGGCGAGACCGTGCATCCCAGAAGCGACCAGCCGACGCCGCCAGCGCGAACGCGGCAACCCTGCCAGACGTCGCGGGGCACGATCACCTGGGGTCTTTGACCGGCGCGGAGATCGCCGCCGATCCAGTGAATGCTCGCTTCGCCGGCGAGCGTCAGATGCAGCTGCTCGACGGGATCACCGGCGTAATGATGGAAAACCTCGTCGCTCGCGACCAGGTGCATCAGCGACGGCGATCGCGGCGTGATGAGGAAATAGATCTGGGTGCTGTGCGCTCGCCCGCTGTCGCGATCTTGGTACCGCGCCGGTAGCGCGTCGGGCGGGATGGTCTCCGGAGCGCGGTAGGTCTCGCGAAAGAAGCCGCCCTCTTCCGGAAGCGGCTCAAGCTGCAGCAATTCGATGATCTCTTCTGGACGCAGCGGCATGGTTGCGATTGTGCCTTTCGGAGAGCTCTCGCTACTTCATGCCCGCCAGCTTGCGGACCGTCATGTCGAACGTGCGGACCATGCCGCTGTGGATGGCGTAGACGATGACCGAGTAGATGACCGCCGCGGCTCCGGCGCCGATGGCGAGTGAGACACGGGCGGTTTCCATGCCGCCGGCGCCGTTGGCGGTCTGGGCCATGGCGGTGTCGGGGTTGGTGAAGGCGAGGATGAGCGGGCCGGGGCAGAGGGCGCCGAGGGCGGGGCCGATCCAGGCGATCTGGAGGGCGGCCTGCCAGCCGCAGGTGCCGGAGATGCCGGCAACAAGGCCCACCACGCCGACGGTGGCGATCACCGAGCCGATGGTGCCCTTGCTGCGGAGCGACCACTGCAGGCCGACCATGAGGCAGAACGCGATGAACGGCACGCACACCAGCGGTGCGAGCAGCGCGGCCTCGGGCAGCAGGACCGGCGAGGTGATTGTGCCGCCGACGACCTGCGTGGAAACCGTGATGCCGCCGACGCGACCGAAGCCGTCGAAGACGACGTAGATGGAAGCGAGCAGCAGCGTGCCGAGCGGGACGGCGAGGAGCGGGAGCATGTAGGCGATGAGGCCGCGGAGCTTGCCGAGGAGGTAGTTCGCGGGCGTGATCGGGGTCGTGAGCAGGATGTCGAGCGTGCCGTCTTCGCGTTCGCGGCTGATGGCGGTGGCGGCCATGTTGATGGCGACGAGGGTGATGACGGTCAATTCGCCCCAGACGGTGGCGAGCAGGGCGGTGCGAAAGTCGGTGCTGCTGAGGACGCCGGTGTGGTAGAAGATGATGAGGGTGATGCCGAAGAGCGCGCCGGCGGCGATGAACATGTACCGCGCGACGATGCGGCCGAGGGTGCTGTTGCGTGCCGCGGCCTCGCGCCAGGCGATGGGGTTCTGCCACACCGTGCGGGCGGGTCGGGTGCCAGCGCCGGCGGCGCCGAGGCCAAAGAGCTTGCGGTACCAGGGGATGCCGCCCTCTTCGCCGGCGAAGAGCGAGACGCCGCCGCTGCGGACGGTGAAGGTGGACACGGCCATCAGACCGAGCGAGAAGAGGAGCGAGCCGTAGCACCAGGTGCGGACGGGGTGCTCGAGGAACCAGACGGCGAGGCCGCGGGTGGTGCCGGTGGGCGCGGTGGGGTAGTTGGCGGGCGTGAGCAGCGCGGTGAGCGCGAGGAAGGGGTTGAAGGCGGTGAGCCAGGTGACGCCGTTGCCGCCGGCGGCGCCCTTGCCGCTGCCGCGGAGGAAGTAGTCGATCGCGAGCGTGACGGCGAGATACGAGATGACGGAGATATAGAACGCGAAGACGGCCCGCTTGCCGGCGAGGCGGGACACGGAAAGTGCAACGGCGATGGCGCCGACGACGGTGGCGGCGAAAGCGCTGACGGCGAAGGAACCGAAGATGGCGCGGATGGGCACGCCGCCGAAGTACTGGGTGAGGGCAAAGAGCGGCAGTGCAGCGACGAGCAGGGCGATGATGAAAAAGAGGCGGCCGAGGAGATTGCCCAGGACGATCTGGCCCGCGGTCAGCGGCGTGGTGAGCAGCACTTCCCAGGTGCGGGGGCTGGATTCCTGTGCGATTGCGCCGGCCATAAAGACAGGAGTGAGGATGCAGATCAGGCCGAGCTGGAGATACGCGATGAAGGTGAACGAGCCAGCGGCGTTGATCGCGAGCTCGCGGTAATCGAGCTCACCGGCGCCCAGTCGGGCGATGAGCGACCAGAGCAAGACGAGGATGAGGACGGCAAGATAACCGGCACGGATGTAGAGATGCCGCGTGCGGCGGGAGCCGTTCTGCACCAGCCGCACCGCGATCGGGTTCAGCGGGACAAGGTAGAGGAACCATCGGAGGAAGACGGGCATTGGGGGATGGTACGGGGAAGTGGGAAGGTTTGAGGGATGAGGTTGGAGTCGAAGGCAGGGTTGAGGCGGACGCCGGGGTGGGTGCTGACTGGGTCGGACTGTCATCGATACGCGTGCGCGAGCCGCACGGATCGCGCTTCCGCTCTCCGCGCAGCGGGGAGGGGTGGTCGAGAGGAGCAAGGCCGGGGAGGGGCAAGGGGCGTTCGGACGTTGGTTTCGTCGAGGTACCCGCTGTCCCCTCACCTGCTTCGCCTGCGGCGAAGCGGTCCTCTCCCCGCAGGCGGGGAGAGGGGGCGCGATCGGGTGCGACGGGTTGGCCGCGTTGGGACAAACCGTGCGGCTTGGGTGTGATGGTGGGTCTTCGCACTGCCGACGCCGAGCCGTCGGCAGTGGCACCCTTCGACGTGTCGCGGAGGAGGGCGGCGGCGGCGCGGCGTTGGGTTTCGAGGAACTTGGGGTCGCCGTCGGCTTCGGGGTCGGCAATGCGGGTCAGGGTGTGGACCGCGCGGGTGCGGGCGACGGCAAGGAGATAGGGCTCGCGGAGGGCTTCGGCGGAAGAGATGTCTTCGATCACGCGGCGGGCTTGCGGCGAGTGGATGATGTCGAGGACTTCGCCGATCGAGAGCCTTGTTTCCTGCGCGATCACGCCGATGGGGAGCGCGTCGTCGAGGAAGCGGGTGAGGATGAGGTTGAAGTGAGGGCTCTGGTGAGTGGGAAGGGGTGAGGACTGAGGTTTGAGGGAAGGCGCGGCGGGATTGGAGGTTGCGGGTGGCGGCGCGGACTTTGGGTGCGGATTGGGGTGATCGGTGGTGAGACGCAGCGCGGTTGTGCCGCGGATTCGAGCCTGATCGGGCGCGGTTGGACGGTCGTTCACCCACGCACCGGGCCCCTCCCTTTCGCCGCCGTGGGAGGGGGAGTCGAGGCGGGCGGTTGCTTGCTGGTTCATGGCCGTACTCCTTTGGAGCGCGCTGCGGCGGAGGTGCGCCTCTATAGAGGGACGGTGGGACGGGTTTGTGCGCACAACGACGGCGGTGTGCGCGCGGAAACTCAGGACTTACGGCGTGTCGGCGCGGCGTAAGTGCAGGCCGCGGCGGGCGGCGGTGCGATTGGGTGGGAAAGTTGGAAGAGGGGTGAGAAGATGGGGCGCGGATGTGCGCGCAACGACGGTGTTGTGCGCGGGGCCGCTCGCACTGGAGGGTGGGAAACACAATCGAGATCAAGGCATCGGTTCACCGGCATTCGGCGGCGGCACGAGGGGCCAAGGCGAGCCGCATTCGGGGCAGGCACGCGGTCCGATGACGTGGACCATGGAAGGCTCGAACGCGGGCTTGACGGTGACGAGGTCATAGCCGCAATCCGGGCAACAGCGATCACGGAGCGTTCGTCGGAGAACGGCGGTCGTACCGAAGCCGAGCCAGCGACGCACTGCGAAGAACGCGATCAGCAACGGAACGAAGAAGACATGGGGGAATCCGGTTCGGGCATCCGCCTTGAGCATTTGGTTGATGAGCGTGGTGAGGCCGTGGTCGAAGTAGACGTGTGACCAGCGCGTGGTCCAGGCGTCGACTCGGGTGTCGTACTCGCGGCGCAGCGAGTGGCGAAGGTCTTCGGAGACCATCGCAGCAGCGGACTCGAACGGCTCGACGCGGCGGGTGTGTTCGAGCGCGAGCAGGTCATCCCGAAACCACGTGTGGCTGAGCGCACTGATCGATCGGGGCCAGCGGCGTTGATCGCGGATGGATCGATTGGACGTGGTGCCCGACAACGCGACCTCCAACGCGCGGTAGCGTACCAAGGGTGCGATGTTGCGGGGTGATGCCCATTCGCTCCCGAGTGGCCCACGCTGGCCGTCGGATGTCGGTTTCGTTCAGGTACCCGCAGTCCCCTCACCTGACTTGAGGCTTTGCCTCAAGTCGTCCTCTCCCCGCAGGCGGGGAGAGGAGGCGCGGGGCTCAGAGTTTCTTGAGCGCACTCACCAATTCATCGATGTCCTGCGTCGTGTGTGCTGCGGAGATCTGGCAGCGGAGTCGGGCGTGGCCTTCGGGGACGACGGGGTAGCCGAAGCCGATGACGAAGACGCCGAGTTCGAGGAGGCGTTTGCTCATGGCGATGGCTTTGGCGGTGTCGTGGACGATGATGGGGCAGATGGCGGTCGGGGATTCGAGGACGTTGAAGCCGGCTTCTTTGATCTTCTTGCGGGCGTAGGTGGTGTTGTCCTTCAGACGCTGCACGCGCTGCGGCTCAGCGAGCATGATCTCGATCGCCTTCTTCGCGCTGGCGGCGATGGTGACGGGGAGGGCGTTTGAGAAGAGCGTGGGGCGGCCGCGTTGGATGAGGAGTTGGATGACTTGATCGCTGGCGGCGACGAAGCCGCCGGCGCCGCCGCCGAGGGCTTTGCCGAGAGTTCCCGTAAAGATGTCGATACGGGGAAGCGACGGAGCGACGGAGCGACGGAGCGACGAAGGGAGGGACGTAGCGGTCGCGGGGCTTTCTGGCCCTCCGTCGCTTGGTCGCTTCGTCGCTTCGTCGCTCAACTCTCCCACCATTCCAAAGTGCTCGTGCGTGCCGCGGCCGAGTTTGCCCATGACGCCGTGGCCGTGGGAGTCGTCGACGACGAGCAGGGCGCCGTACTGGTCGCAGAGCTTCCGCATGGCGGGGAGGTCGGCGATGGAGCCTTCCATGCTGAAGACGCCGTCGGTGACGACCCAGATCTGGCCGGTGACTTCGGGGTTGTTCTTCGCGGCTTCGAGGGCGGCGTGCAGGCTGCGTTCGCCTTCCAACTTGTTGTTGGTGTAGACGGCCTTGTGCAGGCCCTTCTTGATCGTGGTGGCGAGGCGGATGGAATCGATGATGCAGGCGTGGTTGAGTTCGTCGCTGATGATGATGTCGCCGGGCTCGCAGAGCGTGGGGAAGACGGCCTCGTTGGCGGTCCAGGCGCTGACAAACGAGTACGACGACTCGGTGCCCATGAGGCGGGCGATCTCGCGTTCGAGTTCCCAGTGGGGGGAGAACGTGCCGCAGATGAAGCGGACGCTGGCGGTGCCGGCGCCGTAGTCCTTGAGGGCCTTGACGCCGGCCTCGATGACCTCGGGGTGGTTGGCGAGGCCGAGGTAGTTGTTGGAGCAGAAGCAGAGGACGTCGCGATGGGTGGCGGCGGGGCCGTGGCCGAACTTCATGCGGACGCGGGCGTCCATGGGGCCTTCAAGGGTCTGGAGTTCTTTCCAGACACGATCCTCGCGGAGCTTGGTGAAGAGGGCGTCGGTACGGCTGTGGAAGTTGGCGGTGGGCATGGGTGGGTCTCGCGGCGTGATTCTTCGCGGGCGGCGGAGAGCTGGGGTGCTGTCGCGTCCAGAACCGGAGCGAATGCAACCCCTGCCCCCTTCCCCCTGGGGAGAGGGAGTTGCCGCGGGCGGGTTCATCGATCGTACCGTTGGCCGTGCGTGTTCTGATTGCGACCATCGGCTCGGCGGGCGACGTGCATCCGTTTCTGGGTGTGGCGGAGGAGCTGCGCCGGCGGGGGCATGAGGTGGCGATGCTGGTGAACCCGCACTTTGAGGCGCGGGTGCGGGCGGTGGGCATCGAGTACTTCCCGCTGGGGACCGAGGACGATCTGTTGCGGGTGCTGCACAGCCCGCGGCTGGCGAACCAGAGGCAGTCGCCGTATCTGGTGATCGAGGCACTGTTCAACAACTCGATCGAGCCGTCGTACGCGGCGATGCAGGAGGCGGTGAAGGCGTGGAAGCCCGACGCGATCCTGCGGCACCACATCTTCCCGACGGCGCGGTGGGTTGGAGAGGAGCACAAGATCCCGGTGTACACGGCGGTTCTGGCGCCGGCGATGTTGTTTGCGCCGAGCGAGCCGATGATCTTCCGCTCGCACATGCCGGTGTGGTTTCAGAAGGCGTTGTCGAGGCCGCTGAAGACGGCGGGCAAGTATGCGATGCGGTGGTATGTGGATCGCCCGGTGAACCAGGTGCGGGCGAAGCTCGGGCTCGCGCCGATGCGTGATGTGCTGTACCGCGAATCACACGAGGGCACACGGGTGCTGGGGCTGTGGTCGCGGCACTATCGCGGGCCGCGGGAGGATGACCCGAAGCAGAGCCATATCTGCGGCTACTGCTTCTTTGATCGAGCCCGGGGCGACAAGGACGCGGTGCTGGAGCCTGCATTGGAGCGGTTTTTGGGCAAGGCGGAAGAGCGTGGGCGGCCGGCGATCGTGTTCACGCTGGGAACGACGATTGTGCATCACGCACGGGAGTTTTACGAGATCGCGGTGCGGGCGTGCCGCGAGATCGATCGGCCTTGCGTGCTGCTGACGGGCAAGGACGAGGCGGGACCAGCGTCGGCGCGGGGTGCGGAGGATGTGTGCGTGGTGAACTACGCGGCGCACTCGCTGGTGATGCCGCGGTGCGCGGCGAGCGTGCATCACGCGGGCGCGGGTTCGGCGTCGCAGGCGATGCGGAGCGGGAAGCCGAGCGTGGCGGTGCCGTTCGTGAACGATGAGTTCGACATCGCGCACCGGATGGAAAATCTCGGCGTGAGCGCATATTTACCGGCATCGAAACTGGCGCGGGTGGAGCGTGGTGCGCGGAGCCTGGCGACAGCGCTCTCGGAAGTCACGACGAATCCGGCATTTGCGAATCGCGCGCGGGAGCTTGGGCAGTTGATTCGCGTGGAGAACGGCGCGGCGACCGCGGCGGCAGCGATTGAGTCATCGATCGGATAGACCCCAAGACATGGTGGCGAATCCACAGAAATGTGGATTTTTTCGGTATACCGACTGGACAAGGAATCAGGCATCGACTACATTGTTGTTGTAACGGTTTTCGAAGGTTTCTGAATCAGCCCCCACCCCAAAGCCCGCGATGAGCCGCAAGGCCTATCGCGGGCTTTTTTTCGTTGACATGTTTTTGGCGGGTTGGCGCTGCAGCGTCGATGCGACGGGCGTGGGCGTGAATCGCGGGCAGCGCGCGAGGCTTCCTCGCCGAGCCTTGTGAGCCTTGGCGTCCGACATATCTCGGAGACGTCGGCGGTCGGTCGCGTTGATCTACTTGGGGTCGAGGTACGCGGCTTCGGCGAAGGCGCGTGCGGTGAGCACGGCGGGCGGCTCTTTGGGGCGGCCGTTGCCGCCTTCGCTGAAGGCGAGCCGGAAGCCGACGTCGCTGTATCCCATGCGGGCTTCGCGGAGACTGGGAATGGCGTAGGGCGCGTCGAGCTTGGCGGGGGTGTTGCCGCGGAGCGTGAGGCCGCTGAGGGCGGAGGCTCCGATGACGCTCCACTTCTCGACGGTGCGATCGATGGCGGAGCGGACGGCGGTGAGATCCGGGTCGACGGTGGCCAGCGCGTCAGGGGCGGTGTCGACGACGTACTCGGAAACGTTGCCGATGAGGTTGGACCAGTTGGCGGAATCGTGGCTGCTGGAGGCGAACCAGAGGAAGCCGTCGGAGGATTCGAGGGCGGAGTCGTCGCGGCGGTTGAGGTAGAGGTTCTTGCCCTCGGCGGACCATTCGGGGCGCAGGCCGCGGGGCCAGAAGATGCCGGCGTGGGGCCATTCCTTGCGGATGGTGGTGTCGAGGGAGGCGACGTGATCGAACTGGAGTTTCCAGGTGCGGTCGCGGCGGTTGGCGGCTTTGGTCGCGGCGTCGACGCCGCCAGCGGAGGCGAGCGCGGCTTTCCACTCGGTGACGGTCGGGATCCGGGCGCCGGCGTGGCGGGCGGCGAGCAGGGCGGCGTCGGGTGAGACGAGGTTCATCGGGCTGTCGAGCGCGGGCGGGGCGGTGTTGGCGAGGGCTTCGGGGTAGTAGGCCTTGCCGGTCATGGACTCGTCGCCGACGAGCCAGCGGTTACCGACGGGGCGCTCGGAGAGAACGACCTTGGCGCGGCGGCGGTCCCACTGCCAAGTGGCGGGGCCGGAGCGCGGGTCGCCCTGATCAAAGTCCCACCAGTAGAGCGCATTCTGGCCTTCGCGGCTGCCGGCGAACTGGCCCCAGGCGTCGGTGGATTCGGCGATCGCGATGAAGAGGCCGACGGAGACTTCACCGGCGAGGATGTAGGTTGCGATCGGGCCGTCGGGGCCTTGGATATCGACGGGGAGGAAGGCCATCTGCACGGGGGCGGCGAGTCTGGTGGCGCCGGCGTCGAAGGTGTAGACGACGGCATCGCCCTGACGGGTGGCACGCCAGACCGGGCGGCCGCTGGGCGTGCGGATGGTGGCCGGGCCGTTGACGAGGGGATCGAAGGGCGGACGGGCTTCGCGTTTGGCGATGACGTCGAGACGGGAGATGAGCGTTTGCACGCTCGCGCTGGTTGCGACACCGGTGTCGGAAGCGACGGAGCGGACCTGGGCGAGTAGGTCGGCGGCGGCGCGGGTCTGCTCGGCGAGGATGGCGAGTGAGAAGGTGTCGGCGTTGACCGCGAGCGCGGCGGCACGAGTCGCGAGTTGCCAGAGGCGGGCGTTGTAGCGGGCGGAGGGGGCGAGCGCGGCGCGATCGGGGTCGACGCCGAAGAGACCGGCGTCGCGCATGGCGGCGTCGATCTCGGCGCGGTCCGCGGCGCGGCGGGTGTTGAAGAAGGCGGTCCAGAGCGTGGAGGCGTCGGCGCGGAGTCGTTCGCGAGCGGAAGAGCGGGATTCGTCGGGGACGAACTGATCGATGAGCGCGGGCAAATCGCGGGAGATCCAGCGGGAGGCTTCGTCGAACTCGGCCGCGGTGCGGGGCCATGCGGACTGCGTGTCGGGGCGGGAGAGGCGGGACCAGGCGGCGAGGGCGACGCCGGGGGTGATGTCGGTCGGGGCGGCGAGCGCGGACTTGAGGAGCGTGGCGACGCGAACGGGATCGGTTTCGTCTGCGATGGCGAGGACGGTAAGGGCGGACTCGGCGACGTCTGGGCGGACACGGACGACTTCGCGGGCGATGGCAGAAGAGTCGAGCATCCGCAGTGCAGAGAAAAAGGCGGGGTCGGTGATCGGATCGGCGCGACGCAACCCCTCACGAGCTCGCAGGGCGACAAGCAGGTATAGCTCGGCCTGGTTCTCCCATTTCTGGATATAGGCGGCCGCGACGGCGACGCGGTCGGCGTCGGGACGCGAGCCAACAGGAACATCCGCGAGGGCTTCGGCGAACGCGGCTTCGCGAGCGGAGCGCCAGGCGTCGTCCCACGCAGCTTCGGAGGCGCCAGCGGTCACGTGGGACGGTCCGGGTATCGCGGTGCGTGGCGGGATGGCGCGGTCGAGGGCGACGAGGGCTTCGCGGGATTCACGCAGCGTGGCGAAGGCTTCACGCTTGGACGGAGCGGACTGGGCGCGGTCGATGGCGGCGTTCCAGACCTTGGCGAGCGTGGGCGATGCGTACTCGCTTCGGTTGATGAGGCGAAGGGCTTCGCTGAGAGAGACGGTGCCCGTGGTGACGGCGTCGGTGGCGTCGCGGGCGAGTGACGCGGCGTCGTTGGTGAGTTCGCGGGAGCGGCGCTCGACCTCTGCGCGGTTGCGGTTGCTCCACGCGGTGGCCTGGAGCGCGGCGATCTCGGCCTCGACGGCCTTGAGGCGGGCGTCGAGTTCGGAGGGCTGCATGGTGAGTTCGCGCTTGGACTCCGCCAGGCCGAGCAGCCGCTCGCGGACGGACTTGGTCTCTTCGACGGCGGCGCGGGCAGCGGCGAGGGCGGCGTCGCGCGGGTCGGTGCCGTCGGCCTTGGCGTACTCGGCTTTGCTGGCCTCGGTGAGCCAGGCCTCGAGCACGCTCGCGGCGGCGGGCTGCGATGCCAGCGCTTTGACGGCGGCGGTGGCGCGGAAGCCGGCGCGATCCCAGCCGTCGATGGCGCCGGAGTCCAGAGCGGCGGCCTCGGCGGCGCGGGCGGCGAGGGCGGCGCTGCGTTGGCGGAGCGCGGCGATGGCGTCCGCGGGGGATTGCACGGTGGCGAGCGCGGCCTTGGTGTCGGCGTCGATGATCTCGCCGAGGCGGGGGAGCGTGGCGTCGCCGCGGGGCTTGGCGTCGGCGGCGATCTTCTGCACGGCGTCGTAGCGGGCGTCGATCTCGGCGACGGCGGCGATGAGGGCTTGGGACGAGAGGATCGAGCGGAGGAGTTCGCCGGTGTCGGGAGCGGGCGGGCGCGAGGGTTCGGCGCGGGCGGGGCCGTCGGGGCTGGGGGTCTGGGTTTCTGCGGCGGCGCGGTTGGCGAGCGTCGGGACGGCGGCGCGGACGGAGCGGGAGACGTCGTCGAAGTCTGCGGTGGCGGCGGACCAGCCGCGGGCGTCCCAGACTTGCTTGACGGTGGTGAGGTTTGCGAGCTCCTGCCAGGCGATGAGGCGGGCGTTGACTTCGCCGATCTTTTCGAGGGACGCGCTGGCGGCGATGATCTTCTCGCCGGCGATGGCGTCGCCGGGATTGTCGCGGAGATCGAGCAATCCAGCGGCGGAACCGGCGATCTGGCGCGGGTCGCGGAGCGCGGGGTCCTGCAGCAGGTCGGCGATGGAGCGGATAGTGCTGGTGGGCGGCTGATCGGCGGCGAGGGCGATGACTTTGTCGCGCTCGGCGTAGACGGAGCCGAATGAGCCGTACCAGCGATCGATGAGGCCCTGCCACTTGGTGAGGCGGGCGGCTTCGTCGAGTTGGTCGGCGGTGAGGACGATCTGCTCGCGCGGGGGCGTGCGGAAGACGAAGTAGCCGCCGGCGGAGAGAACGATCGCGGCGGCGAGGCCGCCGACGATGGCGAGCTGGCGCTTGGGGAGCGGCTTGTGCGGGCGGTGCTCGAGGATCTCTTGACGGAGCAGCGAGAGCGCGGGCGGACGGCTGATCTCGCCGGAGGCGGAGCCGATCGCGGTGCCCGCGGTCATCAGGCGGTTGGTGAAATCGAACCAGAAGCGGCCGTCGCCGATGGATTCCCAGGCGTCGGACCAGGTGGCGCTCCAACCGGTGGAGGCCTTCAGCGGCGGGCGCTTGTGGAGGATGAGTTCGTAGATGAGGCGGCCGAGGGCGCGGAGGTCGTCGAGGTTGGCCTCTTCGGGGAGGCGTTCGCGGGACTCGAGATCGGTGAGCGTGACGGCGGTGCCGTCGGCGAGGCGGGACTCGCCGGGGCCGACGGCGAGCATGACGGTGGCGGAGTTGAGGTTGCCCCAGGGGCGGGCGGAGAACTTCTCGAGTTCGAGGAGGCCTTCGAGCACGCCGAGGACGATGCCGCGGAGCTCGGTCGAGGAGACGCGGTACTTGGCGAGGGCGAGGCGTTCGACGGACCAGGGCTGGGTGGGGCGGACGACGAAGGCGCCGCGGCCGTCGTCGAGCAGGCCGAAGTCGGCGATGATGGACCAGCGTTTGGCACCGGCGCCGACGAGCTGGGCCTGATCGCGGGCGGCGCCGACGAGGCGGCGGGCTTCTTCATCGATGCCGGCGCGGGGCAGCCAGGGGGCGATGACGGTCGGGGAGATGGCGGTAGCGAGGTACGACTTGCCAAAGCGGCCCTCGGGCGCTTTGGCACCGGCGACCGACGCCTCGGCCGAGAGCGCGGCTTCGAACCGGGCGCAGAAGCCTGCGCCGGCGAGTACGCGACCCGTCGTGTAGGAGCCGAGGGTGAGCATGGTTGTATTGTCGCGTCTCGGAGGCGGAACTGCAAACGGGGTGTTTTGCGGGGCAGGACGGGGATTGGTCACTCGAAACGGACGGTGTTGCGAAGGACGCCGCAGTGTTCGACTTCGATCTCGACGACGTCGCCGGCCTTGAGGAAGATGGCGGGATTGCGGGCGAAGCCGACGCCGCTGGGGGTGCCGGTGAGGATCAGCGTGCCCTCGGGGATGGTGGTGCCGCGGCTGATCTCGTGGATGAGCGTGGGGATGTCGAAGATCATGTCGCTGGTGTTGGCGTCCTGCATGGTGACGCCGTTGAGGCGGGTTTGGAGGCGGAGGTTCTGGGGATTCTTGATCTCGGCGGCGGGGATGACGCTGGGTCCGATGGGGCAGAAGGTGTCGAACGACTTGCCGCGGTAGAACTGGCCGCCGCTGCCTTCTTTCTGCCACCAGCGGGCGGAGACGTCGTTGGCGGTGCAGTAGCCGAGGATGACCTTGAAGGCGTCGGCCTTGGCAACGTCGCGGCAGCGGGTGCCGACGATGACGCCGAGCTCGGCCTCGAAATCGACCTGCGGCTTCTCCTGGCAGACTTTGGGGATGACGATGTCTTCGCCGTTCAGGATGGGCGAGAGCGGGTTCTTGGTGAAGAGGACGGGGCGTTCGGGCACGCCCTTGCCCTGCTCGCGGGCGTGCTCGGCGTAGTTCATGCCGATGCCGATGATGTGGCGGATGGGAAGCAGCGAGCCGGGCTTGGTCTCGACCGCGATGCCGAAGGGGGTGCGGGTGAGGTTCATGGGGGAGGGTAGGGGAAAGAAGCGACGGAGCGACGAAGCGACAGAGCGACGGAGGGATGACCTGACGCCGCCTTCTCGCACACTTCGTCGCTGCGTCGCTCCGTCGCTTCGTCGCTCCCTACACCACGTCAACCGTGCCCGGGTCGGGGCAGAGGCCGGCGGCGGCGCCTTCGCGGAGGAGACGCTCGATCGCCTGGCGGCCGCTCTCGCCCATGTCGCGGGTCTCTTCGGTGACGTACATCTGGCAGTAGCGCTCGATGCGTTCGAGCGTGGGCTTCTCTTCGGATTGCTTGCCGGCGCGGTCGACATTCGCGAGCGCGAAGGGGAGGGTGTAGCGAGTGGATTCGTCGCGGTGGTCCATGGAGTACGCCACGCTGCGGCTGAGCAGGGCGGCGACTTCGCGGACGGTGCCGGGGCCGTGGAGTTGATCGAGGTCGCGGCGGACGGCGTTCACACCTAGCGGCGTGAGCAATCCCGTGCGCTGCTTCCACCAGACGCCGACATCGAGCAGCAGTTGCAGGCCGGCGTCGACGAAGGTGAGTTGACCCTCGTGGATCACGAGCCCGGCGTCGGCCTCGCCGCGGGCGACGGCGCCGATGATCTGTTCGAAGGGGAGTTCGATGAAGCGAGAACGCTGAGCCGCGAGCGTGTCGCGGGTGAAGCCGAGGGCGAGGCCGAGCAGCAGGAATGCGGTGGTCTGCAACCCCGGCACGGCGATGCGGGTGGTGGGCGCACGCATGGCGTCGATGGACGCACCGGCGCGGGCGATGAGCTTGGGGCCGTAGCCGTCGCCGAAGGACCCGCCGCAGCGGGTGATGATGTAGCGGTCTTTCACGTCGCAGTACGCCCGGGCGGAGAGGGCCGTGACTTCGAGGTCGGCCTTCTCGATCGCACGGCGGTTGAGCACGTGGATGTCGGCGGGCAGAGCGCGGAAGGAGAAGCGGCCGGTGTCGAAGGCGGGGCGGGAGGGCGTGCCGTCGGCGCTGCGCTGCGGCGTGCCGTCGGGGTTGATCTTGCCCGTCAGCGGCCACCACATGAAGGCGTCGTCGGGGTCGGGGGAATGGGCGAGGGTGAGAGGAATGGACATTGGGCGATGCTAGACGCCACGCTCAAGGCTCAGAGCCGCGGACTTCAGTCCGCGCGGGCTTCGTGCCGTTACACTGAAGGGGTGAATCGCGGGGGCACGTATCTTCTCACTTGGACCACGCACGGGACCTACCTGCCCGGCGACCCGCGAGGATTCGTGAGCCGTGTTCCTTCCGAGGACGGCGCCTCCATTCACAACAAGGTTGGGACTGCTTACGACCGCGACATGCCAGCCTTGCTGCGGCGGGCCCGAAGCACAACTGTCGGTGAAGAAGTTTGGATCTCAAACGAACACGCGGAGTGTTGCGCAAGGGCATTTGAGGAAGCATCGCTCAACGCGCACGCGACCATCGGTGTATTCGCGATCATGCGAGGCCATTGCCACGTGGTGGTTCGATCGCCAACGCTTGAGGGTGCGGAACTACTCCGGAGATTCAAGGGCGTCTCGGCGCGCCGCCTCACACAACAGTTCGGCAAGCCCAAAGCACTCAGTTGGTGGACTCGCAAAGGATCGCATCGCTTGCTAACCAACACGCCATCAATCCTGGGAGCGATTCGTTACGTGCTGAATCAGCGGCAACCCCTAGTCGTGTTTCGGGCACCGACCCTCAAGATAGCTCCCGAAGTCCCTGATGAATCAACGCCCTTTCGCGCCGACTGAAGTCGGCGGCTCTGAGGCGGGTGGACCAACCCTCCACCCCGCCCCGCACTCCGGGCAGACTGTGCAGCCATCGGCCTCGGGTTCGAGCGTGTCGATCTTGTAACGGCAGCTCGGGCACTCGCCTTGGGCGAGCCACGAGCGGGCCACGGCGGGGATCCAGATCTTCGCAGCGGTCAGAAAGATCGAAGCGGCGATCAGGAGCAGCAGGATCACGAGCGGGCCGAAGAGGCCGAGGGCGTTGAAGGCGAGCGACCATGATTTCGCCCCGCCGAGAGCCGCGGCGGCGCGGGAGCCGGCGTCCTGGATCGCGAAGACGAACGTCATCACGAGCGCTAGCAGGATAAGCGTCGAGACCGTGCCGCCGACGGGCGGGACGAAATGGCCGACGTGGGAGAAGTGACGGAAGCGATCGGGCCACGACGCGTGGGCGAGCGGCACAACCCGGCCGCGGTGATCGCGGATGGTGTAGCGCAGGCCGAGGGGGCCGGGGGAGATGGGGGGTGTGGAGGGAGGGACGGTCACGCGGGATTGTTCGAGGGCGGAGGCGGGAGCTTCCATGCGGCACCGCATTCGGGGCAGACGGTGCAGCCGTCGGATTGCGGAGAAGTGGTTTCGATTGGGTAGATACAGCTGCCGCAGAGGCCACGCTCGATTCGAGCTGCGGCCGTGCCAGGGATCTTCACGCGGCGATCAAAGATCCACGCACCGAAGAACGAAAAGAGCAAGGAGACTCCGCAAAGCAGAAGAAAGGACCAAAGGTCAACGACGCTGCCGAGAACGAAGATACAAATCAGGAAGATCGCGTTGAGCGCGATCAACCCACCCCACTGCCGTCGCTCGGTCGACGTCATGTGGCGACGCCACGAGAATCGATCTCCGAGCCCGATCGGCTTGAGCATCGGAACGAGACGCCCGCGATTATCGGATAAGTGCGTGGCACCGAAGAGCCGACCCGGCTTCACGCCGTGAGAAGCGTCTTGTTCCACATCATGACTCACGAGGTTTGGGCTCCCGTTGTCACATCGTTCGTGGCCGCGAGCTTCCATGCCGCACCGCATTCGGGGCAGACGGTGCAGCCGTCGGGGTCGGGAGCGTTTGTCAGTGGGTAGCGGCACGCGCCGCAAAGTCGATGGCTGCGCCGCCACTCGATCACGTCAGGCAGCCACTCGATCTTCCAGAACTGCCACCAAAGCATGAAGTTGGGGATTACCCAGCCCAATGCCACGATCGCGGCGATTCCGGCGATCACAGCGCCGGAAGAGAACTTTTTCTCCGCAGTGTTCGTCAGAAACACGACATACAACGCAACAACGACAGTTGAAACGATACCGAGCAACACGCGAGCGCTGACCGCCGCTGCTCTTTCCCACAACCGGCTTGTCAACGCGAACCGTGCTTCGCTGCCCCACATCGCCCCTCTGCGGGAGATTGCCCGAATTGGGCGATCGCGATCATCCCTCAATCGCCTCCAAGGGGATTTGGTTCGGCGATTGGGCGTCATCAAGGCAATCTTCCGAAGTTGCTGCGTCGCCTCGAACGCTTGCCGCGCGGGCTGAAGCCCGCGGCTCTGAAGAGGACATCGCGGCGCTCACCCAAACATCTTCAACTGCTCGTTCTCCATCACCTCTCCCACCACCGGCTTCTCCGGGTCGAGGCGATAGTCGCCGGTGTAGCACGCGGTGCAGTAGCTCTTGGCCGGGCGGTTCATGCAGGCGAGCATGCCTTCGAGGGTGAGGTAGTGCAGCGAGTCGACGCCGAGGAATTTTCGCACATCCTCGACGCTGCGGCCGTGGGCGATCAACTGGTCCCGCGTCGCGAAGTCCACGCCGAAGTAGCACGGGTGGCGGATGGGCGGACAGGAGATGCGGAGGTGGATCTCCTTCGCACCGGCCTGGCGGATCTGGTCCATCTTCGCTTTGGTGGTGGTGCCGCGGACGATGGAGTCGTCAACGACCACGACGCGCTTGCCGCGGACGATCTCGGCGATGACGTTGAGTTTGAGCCGCACGGCGGCGATGCGCTCGGTCTGGGTGGGCTTAATGAACGTGCGACCGACGTAGCGGTTGGGCACGATGCCTTCGCGGTAGGCCAGGCCGCTGGCCTGGGCGTATCCCGCGGCGGCGCTGCGTCCGGAGTCGGGCATCGGCATGACAAAGTCGGCCGCGACGGGGGCTTCCTTGGCGAGCCGGGCGCCAAGCGCCTCGCGAGCCATCTGCACGTTCTGGCCGAAGACGTTGCTGGCGGGGTTGGCGAAGTAGACGTGCTCGAAGACGCAGTGGGCGGCGGGAGTCTCGACGCCGGCGAAGCGGCGGGATTCGATGCCGCGGGCGCTGATGGTGACGATCTCGCCGGGCTCGATCTCGCGAACAAGCGTGGCACCGACGACGTCGAGGGCGACGGTCTCGCTGGCGACGATGTGTCCGCCGCCGGGGAGCATGCCGAGCACGAGCGGGCGCCAGCCCCAGGGGTCGCGTGCGGCCTCGATGCGATCGGGGAACAGGAAGACCAGGCTGAACGCGCCCTGCAGGTGCCGCAGCGCGGCGGCCAGCGGATCGGTGGCCCGCTGCTGCTGCGGCGACGCGAGGAGGTGGATGATGACCTCGGTGTCGCTGGTGGTCTGGAAGAGGTGGCCGGCCTGCTCGAAGTGCTGACGCAGGAGTTCGGCGTTGATGAGGTTGCCGTTGTGGGCGAGGGCGACCTGGCCGCCGACGTACGCCGTGAGCAGCGGCTGGGCGTTGCAGGCGAGGCTGCCGCCGGCGGTGGCGTAGCGGTTGTGGCCGATGGCGCCACCGGTGCGGGCGTCGCCGGCGTGGGCCTGAAGGTCTTCGAGGACGTCGGGGTCGATGATCTCGGGGACGAGGCCCATGCCGGTGACGCCGCGGAGCGTGGAGCCGTCGGAGACGGCGATACCGGCGGATTCCTGCCCGCGGTGCTGCTGGGCGTACATGGCGAGGTACGTGAGGCGGGCGGCGTGGTCCGCGCCCCAGACGCCGACGACGCCGCATTTCTCTTTCTTCTCGTAGGCGTCGTGGAACGCCGTCGGCGCGGCGTGGCGGCTCGAGTTGGTCAGGACCGGGAGCTGGACGCGGCGGCTCATCGGGGCGATGGTAGCGGGCGGGAGGGCGCACCCGGAAGAAGACCTGACCCGAGACAGCGATCTTCACAAAAACAACAACGCACGCCCCGTGGGGGGCGTGCGTTGTGAGACGATAGGAGTCAGATCAGTCCTCGATTGGCGGCGTTTCCATTTGCTGGGCCCCGCCGTCTGCCAGCTCACGCCTTCAGTAGGTGTTGTATTTCACGCCGCGGCCATCGACTTCGGAGTCGGCGCAGTTGGGGAAGATCTTGCCGGAGCTGGCTTCGTAGACCCAGCCAAAGGCCCCGCCGAGGGTGGCGGTGAAGGTGTTCTTGCCCTTGTTGGCGCCGACGGGCAGCGGGGGGATGTCGCGGACATAGGGGCCGTAGATCACACCGGTGCCGGTGTCCTTGGAGGCGTTGAAGGTCGTGCCGGAAACGTCGCTGTACTGGGTCAGCGCGTTGGGAAGGTTCGCGAGCGACGGATAGGTACCGCCGTGTTCGGTGCTGAAGAGATCGACGGCGTTGCGCAGGATGGCCAGATTGGCCGCGACGGCGTTATCGGCGGCGTTGGTGGCGCTGCGGCTCATGCGCGGGACGGCGATCGCGGCGAGGATGCCGAGGATCACGACCACGATGACGAGTTCGAGAAGGCTGAAAGCCCGACGTGAACTGTGTGCAAGCGAAGCCATGTGTTCGTCTCCGGAAGGGAATCCCCGCGCTCACGCGATCCGCGGAGCGACAGTTGTTCATCGAGCGCGGTGATCGGGAGGTTGAAGCTGGGCAAGGAAGTTGCGAACGAGTTGCGGTGTGCGCCGGAATAAACGGACCATGCCGGAGCTCTCCACGGGTCAGCGGTCGGCGACGACGGAAAGCTCGGCACGGAGGTTGTCGGACGCGAAGACCGCGGCTTCGCGGTTGACTTCGACGAGCGTCAGGCCGCCGATGGAGTCGCCGAGGCGGATGGTGCGACCGTTCACGACGGCGTAGGCACCTTTCCCGCTGGCAAGTGCGGTGACGCGGTGTGCGAGCCGGAACTGCTCGATGGCAACGGCGGGCGAGGCGGCGGCGACGATCTCGGGAGTTTGCGGGGTCGGAGCCTCTTCTCGGACCAGTCGGACGGCGAAGAGATCGGAGACCGCCGCATCGGCGGCCGGGGCGGCGGCGGTTCGGAGGCGGGCGGCGAAACGGGCCGAGGCGGGCTCCTGATTCACGGGCTCCGCGGGCTTGGCTGCGACTTGCTGGATGGCGTCGGCGGCGGCGGCGACGGCGGGCGCGGTGACGCCGAGGAAGAGCTTGTCGGCCGCGAGGGCCGAGGCTGCAACGGCGAGGACGGAGAGATAGACCTTTTGTTCCCGGGTGAGCGCCATGCATTCATGGTGCGAATCGGGAGCCTCGGAAACCAGCGTTTTCCGGGTGGGTCAGCGCGTGGGTGGTTCGGGCTGTGAGGTCTGGACGGAGGGTGCGGCGTACCAGACGAGCTCGAAACTGAACTTGGCGGCGTTCTCGGCCGCGGCGGCGTCACGGCCGATGTCGAGGCCGCGGACGGCAATATCGGGGTACTCCTCGCGGAGCGTGGCGAGCCAGTCGCGGCTGGCGACGAAGCCACCACGTCCCTCGACGCGGATCGGAACGAGGGTGGCCCTTGCGGTCGCGGTCGGCGTCTCGGGTTGGATGCGGTCGATGACAAGTCCGAACCTGGCACCGGCTTCGGTGAGACCGGCAAGCCGGGTGTTGAGCTTGGAAGTCGGCTCCACCTTGACACGCGTCGCGGCGAGGTCGCGCGTGGCACGCTCGAACGCGGTGTCGTAGCGGGTGCGATCTTCGCGGCGCTTCTTGGCATCGGCGCGAGCGGCGGCGAGCTTGGCGGCCTCGGCGCGTTCGGCGGCTTGGCTCTGCAGGGCCGGCGACACCACGGCGAACACAAAGACCGCAACGAGGGCGAGCGATGCGCCGAGACCGGCGGCATCCACGCCGATGGTTGCGGTGAATCCGGGGCCGCGTCCGTTCATCGGGCACCTCCGACATCATCGATGGATGCGTCGATCTGGAACTCGACGAGGGCGTTCTCGGCGGCGCCCTTCCTGGACTCGGTGAGGGTCACCTTGTCGAAGAGGCCAGCGCCCTCGAGGCGGACGGCGAACCGAGCGACAGCCGCCTGATCGAGGGCCTGGCCGGTGATGCGGATCCAATAGCCGCGGGCGGGGCGAGCGTCGGGCTTGGCATTGGCGTTGGCATTGGTGTTGGCGTCGGGCTTGCGGTAACCAAGCGCGATGCGGGCGAGATCGATGTGATCGCCGCGGAGCGTGCCGAGCAGATTCAGCAGCAGGCTCCAGTCGGGATGGTCGGCGATGGCGCGAGCGGCGGCCAGGTGGGATTCGGCCTTCTGGGCGCGGGACTTGGATTCATCGACAAGCGTCGCGAGTTGAGCGAGTTCGGCGTCGACACCGGCGAGTTCACGGGCGGTCGCCGCGGCGGTGGAAGATCGCGTTGAGATTCGGATTGCAGCGGTCGCGACGCCCAGCGCGCAGGCGAGCAGGCCGATGCCGATGGTCCACGCCACGATGCGGTCCTCTCGGGCCGAGGCGCGGCGGCGGGACATGGGCAGGAGGTTGGCGGTCAGCATTGGTCCCCCTTCCGGCGGGCGTAACCGGCGCCAACGGCACCGAGGAATCCGCCACGGCTGGCGAGGGTGCGGAGCGTCGGCGGCACGTCGGCGATGTCGGCGATCGTGCAGGCGGTGGTGTCGAGCGACGTGACGGCGCTCAAGAGGTCGGCGATGGGCGGGGCTTCGGGGCCGTCGGAGGTGACGACCATGCGTGCGACCTCGCGGCCGCCGAAGCGGCGACCGACATAGCCGCAGGCGGTGTTGATCTCTTCGATGAGGCCGGACCCGAAGCGGTCGAGCGAGGCACGGACGGCGCGACGGACGTGGTCGGGAAGGTCGAAGCGATCGTCCTCGCCGAGGACCGAGGCGAGCAGTTCAGGGGCATCGGCGGGCTCGAGGCCGCTGGCGTCGGCGGTATCGTGATAGACGCGGTGGAGGTCGCCGGGCTCGAGTGCGCGATCGAGAACGATGGTGTGATTCTGGACGGCGAGCAGTCGCGATCCGCGGTGGCGGAGCGAGACGATGAGCGTGATGGCGTTGTTGGCGGCGAGCCGCGGCAGACACGCGCGGCCGAGGGCGATCTCGCGGGGTTCGACCCGGCGGACATCGAGACCCGCGTGATCGAAGGCCCCGATGATGGCGTTGCTCGTGTCGTGGGTGCAGGCGGTGGCCATGCAGGTCGCGGCGCCGGCCTGGCGGGCGGGGACTGGGATCTCCCAGACCGCGACTTCGAGCTCACTTGGGCTCTGCTTGTACGCGCGACCGAGTTCCGCAGCAGCGAGTTGCAGCACCGGTGCGCCGGAAGCGACGGGGGGAAGCTCCATCTCCGCGGCGAGAACCTGATCCGGGCCGAGACAGACGGCGAGTCGCACTCCGACAAAGCCGCGACGGCGCAGCACGCCAGCGATACGGATCGCCTCGGCCGGGAGCGGGGAGTTCTCGTCGAGGCGGCGGAACTCGGCGAGGGCGTGGAGCGAGGCTTTGGCGCCATCGAAGCGGAGCTGGGCCAGGCGCACGCTGCGCGGGCTGAGTTCGACGCCGATGGGCCCGAAGTGAGTGGCAATCACGGGGCACCTCCGGGACCGCCCGCGGTGGCGGCGAGGTCGAAGAGGGGCAGGAACATGCTGATGGCGATGCCGCCGACAAGGATGCCGACAACGGCAAGGACGAGCGGCTCGAGGATGGTGGAGAGCAGCTTCATGAACTGCTCGTTGTCCTCGTCCATGAACTCAGCGACCTGGAGCAGGACGGGCCCGACGCGGCCGGAGCGCTCGCCGCTGGAGATGGCGGCAGTGACGGCGGGATCGACGAGGGCGTCGTTGGTCAGCGCATCGGCGAGGGGCTGGCCGCGCTCGACGGCGGCCTCGGCGGTGAGCAGGAGATCGGCGTAGGGCTTGCAGCGGATCGATTCACGGGTGAGGCGGATGGCATCGAGCATCGGGACACGGGCGTCGATGAGCGTGCCGAGCAGGCGGCAGAAAGACGCGACCGCGAAGCTGCGCCGCATCGGGCCGATGCGTGGTGCGGTGACGAGGTACGCGTCGATTGCGCCAAGGCCCCTGGGGGAACGGATCAGTCGAAAGAGGCCGAAACCTGCGGCGAGGGCGGCGGGAACGACGAACATCCACTGGGCCCGCAGCATCTCGCCGATCCACATGAGCAGCTTGGTCGTCGGTGGCAACGGAGTCTGCAGTGACTTGAACATCTCCGCGAACTGCGGCAGCACAGCAACGAGCAGCGCGATGACGACGCAGAATGAGACGGTGATGAGGATGACGGGGTAGGTCAGCGTGCCGACCACCTGACGGCGCACGGTGAGCTGGCGACGCACGAGCACGGCGAGGGACGCGAGCATCTTGTCGAGCATGCCGGCGGCCTCGCCCGCCGCAACCATGCTGCGGGCGACTGTGTCGAACACGCCGGGATTGGAAGCCATCGCGGCGGCGAGGGACTCGCCCTCTTCGACGCGTTTGCGCAGCTCCCCCACCGTTGCGCGAAGCGACGGGGCCTTGGTCTGCTTCTCAACAACGATCAGGGCCTGGAGCAGCGGTGTCTTGGTGGCGATGAGCACCGAGAGCTGGCGGTAGAACTGGCTGATGTCCTGCAGCCCGGCGTGGCCGCCGCGCACGACGGCAGCGGCGTTGGCGATGCCGGCGTCAGCGGCCTGCACGCTGGTGGTGAAGATGCCGCGCTTGCGGAGGGCTTCGATCGCCTCGGCGGCGCCCGATGCGTCGATGGTTCCGGTGATGGGCTTGCCGCCGGCATCGAAGCCGTTGTATGCGTAGCTCATGCGGCGGCCCTCGCTTTGGTCTCGGGCACCGCACCCTCATCGTCGACGTGGGTGACGCGAATGACTTCTTCGAGGCTGGTCTTGCCATCCATCGCCAGCAGCACACCCTCCTGGCGGAGCGTGAGGAACCCATCGCGACCGAGCTGTGCACGGAGTTCGTGCGTGGCGGAACCGGCGTAGATGAGTCGCTTGAGCGCGGACGAAACTTCCATGACTTCGTAGATGCCCAGTCGTCCCTTGAAGCCCGTGTCGTGACAGACACGACAGCCCTCGCCCTTGCGGAACGGGCGGCCGACCTGATCCGACAGTCCGGCGTCGGCAAGCACGTCCTCGGCGGGGTAGTACTTGGTTGCGCACGCCTGGCAGATGGTGCGGGCAAGGCGCTGGGCGACGACGCCGTTGAGGGCGCTTGAAATCAAATACTTCTCGATCGACATGTCGGCCAGGCGGGCGACGGTGCTGGGAGCGTCGTTGGTGTGAAGCGTGGCGAGCACGAGGTGGCCGGTGAGTGCGGCCTGAACGGCGACGCGGGCGGTTTCCTGATCGCGGATCTCGCCGACCATGATGATGTCGGGGTCCTGACGGAGAATGCTGCGGAGCGCTCTGGCGAAGTTGAAGCCGATGGCCTCGTTGGTCTGGATCTGGTTGATGAGTTCGAGTTGGTACTCGACGGGATCCTCGACGGTGAGGATGTTGACGTCTGGGCTGCGGAGCAGGTCGAGAGCCGAGTAGAGCGTGGTGGTTTTGCCGCTGCCGGTGGGGCCGGTCACGAGCACGAGTCCGTGCGGGCGTTCGAGCACACGGGTGAACGTCGCGAGCGACTCGGCGCGGAAGCCAAGGTCGCTCATGCGTACTCGGAGATTGGACTTGTCGAGTACGCGCACGACGATTTTCTCGCCCAGAAGCGTGGGCATCGAGGAAACGCGGAGGTCGATCTCGCGGCCTTCGGCGACGATGCGGACGCGGCCTTCCTGAGGCAGTCGCTTCTCGGCGATGTCCATCTTGCCGATGACCTTGACGCGCGAGACGATGGAGGCGTGCATGCCCGGCGGCGGCTTCATGAGATCGCGGAGCACGCCGTCGACGCGGTAGCGGATGCGGGTGCCCTTGCGGTCGGGCTCGATGTGGATGTCGCTCGCCCCGTCGCGGACGGCGGTGAGCAGCGCGACGTTGACGAGATTGATGATCGGGCTGCCGGCGACGAGCTTGTCGAGGTCGGTGGCGGGTCCTTCGTCCACGCTCTCGCGCTCGACAACTTCGAGGTCGGACTCGGCGAGCGAGGTGAGGAAGGCGTCGACGTTGACGTCGCCGCCGGAGTACTTCTTCACAAACTCGAGGATGTTGGGCTCGAGGGCCAGAACAGGCCGGATCTTGCAGTTGGCGATCGTGCGCAGGCGGTCGATGGTGGGCAGGCTCTGGGGCTCGGCCATCGCGACGGTGAGCCAGTCGCGGACCTTGAACATCGGGACGACGCGGAGGCGTTCGCACTCCTCGGCGCCGACGAGCTTGAAGACCTGCGGATCGATCAGGCCGTGGCGGAGGTGCACGCAGCGGACACCGAGCGTGGTTGCGAGAGTTTCAAGGAAGACCTGGGGCGTGATGACGCCCTGCTCGATCAGCAACTCGCCGAGCATGCGGTTGGTGCGGGCCTGCTCGGCGAGGGCGCGGGTCAGCTGCTGCTCGTTGATGACGCCGGCCTTGAGCAAGGCGTCGCCGAGACGGATGCGTGGGGCGTCGGAGCTCACAGGAAGCTCCTGACGGCCGCGCCGACGTCTTCGTAGAGCTCGAACTGATCGGCGAGATCGGTGACGGTGAGGATTTCGCGCACGGTGTCGCCGACAGCGCAGAGCTTGAGGAGCCGCCCGGCATCGGCGAGTCGCTCGGTGAGGTTCAGCATCGCCTCGAGGCCTTGGCTGTCGACAAACGGCGTGGCGGAGAGATCAACGACGCAGCGACCCATATTGGACTGGAGCTCACGCGAGACGTGGTTCTCGAACGCGGCGGCATCGCCTTGGCAGATCGCGCCCTGGGGCACGATGGCCTTGACGGCGCCGTGTTGCTGCGTTCGGATCTCCACGGCGTTGGCTCCTTAGGCGGCGTGCCGCAGCGGCGCGCCGAGCGGCACGCGGATGGTGAACGTGGATCCCTTGTCCCTGACGGACTCGACGCCGATGTCTCCACCGTGGAGCTTCACGACGTCACGGGCGAGCGCGAGGCCCAGGCCGGTACCGGTGATCTTGGAGACGCGGGGGTCCTTGGCGCGATAGAAGCGCTCGAAGACCTTGGCGGCGTCCTCGGGGGACATGCCGATGCCGGTGTCGGCGATCTGGACGATGAGTTCCCTGTCGTCGGTGCGAACACTGACGGTGACATCGCCGCCCTCGGGGGTGTACTTGATGGCGTTGCCAAGGACGTTGGTGATGGCAATCGTGAGCTTGTCGCGGTCGCCGACCATCGTGGGAAGCTTGGGCGGCATGGCGAATGTGAGCCGCAGGTTCTTGTTCTTGGCCTGGGTGGTGAAGTCGGTCTGGATCTCCTCGAACATCGGTGCGAGGCGAACGTCGTCGGGTGCGAGCTGGAGGGTGCCGGCCTCGATCTCCGAGATGGAGAGCATGTCTCCGACGATGCGTTCGAGGCGGCGGACTTCCTGATTCACAACGTTGAGGTGCTGGGCGCGCTTGGCCGGCTCGATATCCGGTGCGTCGAGCAGTTCTTCCATGCACAGGCGGATGTTGGTGAGGGGCGTGCGGAGTTCGTGAGTGGCCTGCTCGACAAAGGCGTTGCGGGATCGGTCGGCGATGCGCTGCTGGGTGACATCCTCGAGCACGAGCATGGCGCCACCCGTGGACAGGCCTCGGGAGCTGACGCGGAGGACCGTTGCGCCGTCACCGTCGCCGATACGGGTCTCGAAGACCTGGCGGGCGCGTCCATCGCCGACCTTGGCGAGCTCGGCAGCCGCGGCGGGATCAACAAAGCACTCGGAGATTGGCCGCCCGATGAGCTTGTCGCGGGTGGAGCCCAGAAAGATGCCGGCGGCACCGTTGCAGTAACGAATCCGCATGTCGGCCTCGAGGCCGAGCAGGCCGATCCAGAGGGAATCGGCCACCCGCGGGACGATGTCGTCGGTCGCGGGCGCGGCATTGGCGACGGTGCGACGCTCGGATGCATCCTCGATACGACGGCGGATGCGGAGCGTGGCGAGTTCGTTGAGCAGGCGGTTCCAAGCATCGCCGCTGCCGGTGCCGGTCTCGCGGATGTGCAGGGCACCGAGGTCGGTCTCTCCCGACGCGAGGGCGGCGAGGGCATCGCCGACTTCGGCGAGCGAGCGGGTACGTCGTCGTGCGGCCAGGCCGATGGCGAGCGTGGCGACAACCACCGCGGCGCCGCCGACGAGGATGAAGAACTCCAGGTCGGTCATCGCGCCTGTCGGTTCGCCGGCGTTGATCTCGATGACCAGCGGGCCTTTGCCGGGCACATCGACAACCGCGCGGCGAATCGGGCCGTCGCTGACCGTGCTCGCGGTCGACGGCCACCGCTCGGGGATCTTGCTAATGATGGATGCGGCTTCCCGTCCGTCGGCGACGACCGTGCCGTCGCCGAGGGTGACGCGTGCGGCGGAGAGGCTCTGCGAAGCGGCGAGATCGGCGAGCAGGGCGCGGACGGCGCCAAAGTCATCGGCCTTGCCCTTGGCGGCAACCTGATCGCGGAGCGCGGCTGCGATCGCGTCGCCGCGTTGGGCCGACGCCTGACGTTGCCCGCGCGTTTCGTGCAAGTGGACGCCCCACCAACCGCCGACCGTCGCGCCCGCAACGAGAGCGGCCACGCCCACGTAGGCAAGGCCGACCATCGACGGCTCACGAGGAACGAATTGGCGAAGCGAACGACGCACGCGCGGCGACTCCGGCCCGTTGGGCGGGCAGACTTCTCGGTATCTTCGATATCGGTCGGTGCGGAGCGCGACTGAAACTCGGTCGCAGGGTGTTTGCCCCGTCAGGCGGCCTGCTGAACGAGCACGCCCGCCGCGGTTGCCTGTCGGGTCATCAGCTCGTCATAGCCGCGGAGATCGACCTTTGTGAACGCGGCGACGACGGCGGCGTCGAGCTGGGTTCCGGCGCAGCGGGCGATCTCGGCGAGGACCTTTTCCCGCGGCATGGCCGGTCGATACGCGCGATTGGAGCTCATGGCGTCAAAGGTGTCCGCAAGCCCGATAATGCGGGCGGTGAGCGGGATGGCGTCGCCCTTGAGGCCGTGCGGGTAGCCGCGGCCGTCGATTCGTTCGTGGTGATGGAGGACGCCGCCGAGGGCGTGCTCGAGCAGAGTGATGCCCTTGAGGATGCGGTGACCGGTCTCGGGATGCAGCTTGATGAGGCCGAACTCTTCGTCGGTGAGGCGTCCGGCCTTGCAGAGCACACGCTCGGGGACACCGATCTTGCCGACGTCGTGCACGAGCCCGGAGATGCGGACGCGCTCGGCTTCATCATCCGAAAGGCCCATGGCCTTGGCGATCTCGCTCGAGAGATACGCGACGCGCTCGGAATGGCCTCGGGTGTAGGGGTCCTTGGCGTCAATCGCGGCGGTCAGGGCCTCGAGGGTGCCGATGCTCATCGCGCGCTGCTCGCTGTAGCGGGCCATGTTCTCGTGGAACGTGCCGATGAACTCGGCGACGGCGTCGAGATACTGCATCTCAGGGCTGGCGATCTCGCCGTTGTCGGTGGTCTTGTTGCCGGCGATCAGGAGCCCGATCACATGGTCATCGTGCGAGATGGGATCGCAAACCGCCTCGGCGTTGGTGAGGGCGGCGACGGTGCTCTTGCCGGGGACGAGGACCTTGGTCCACTCGTTCTCAAGCAGGGCCGCGGCCTTGTTCAGGATCGCCGCCTCGACTTCTTCCTGATTCGGAGCCGCGCCGACAAGAAAGACGCGGGAGCGGAGCTCGGGCACGATCTTGGGATCGTCGCGGAAGGCGACGGCGACCCAGGAGAACGGCAGCACCTGCTGCACGTTGGCGCATACGAGGCGGATCTGACACACAGGATCTGGTGAGGACGCGACTAGACGCAGCGTGCGGAAGAGCGAGTAGGTCTCCTCATAGGACTGCATGAGGCGTTGGCTGAAGCCTTCAACAAGGCTCCGGAGATCGGCGACCTGGCGCTGCTCGTCGATCAGTGCCGAGACGGTGCGTTCGATGCCCGCAAGCGTGGCTCCGGGTGCGAGTCGCACGCACGCAGCCAGATCGTTGCGGAAGGGAGCGACAAAGGCGAAACCGTGAGCCTCGCACGTGCCCGGGCTGGTTCGGGCTTTCGCGGCAACAGCCGCGGCGGAGTCGGCACCGGGCATGGACCCATCGGCGAACACGGGCCACGCGGCGACCCCGGCATCGCGGAGTCGTTCGCAGGCCTTGACGATCGCGGCGGCTTGTTCTTTCAGGGTCTTCATCGGGGTCTCTTCGGGTGAAGGGCTGCACCGGCGGCTCAAGCGGCGGCACGCTCGTCGCTGGCGGGTCCGCAGATGTCCAGCACCATCGAGGCGAGTTCCTTCGCGCTGAAGGGCTTGGGCATCACTTGGACGATGTTGGTTTCCTGCAGGTCGCGGGGCGAGATGCGGTGGCCTCGGGCGGTGAGCATGAGGACCGGGATTGCGGCGGTGCGAGCGTCCTGCTTCAGGCGCTTGGCGAACTGCAGGCCGTCGACGCCGGGCATCTGATAGTCGCTGATGATGGCGGCGGGCATGGATTCACTGGCGAGGCGGAACCCCTCTTCGCCGTCGGAGCCTGTGAGCACGTTGTACCCAAGCTCGCGGAAGCGCGAGGCGAGCATGAACGTGATCACGCTCTCGTCGTCGCACACAAGGATGGTCTTGGCAGGCATGGCGTTTCCCCCGAAAGCGTGACATCGACTCGTGGCGGACACGCATTCGCCTGAAGGCGCAGTTTTGCGGTCTGTACGGGCGGTCTGTCCCGGACCGGCGGACAAGCGGGCAGCGGAGCTGAACCGGCTCGCGGCAACGGCCGAGAACATGGGTGTGAGTACCCGCCGTGCAGGTCGGGGTTTCGCTGCGTTCGCGGCTCGGTCGCGACGCGCGTTCTCGTTGCTGGAACTGATCGTGGTGCTCGCCATCGTCGCGATCCTGGGCGCGATCGCGGCGCCGCGCTACTCCTTTGCCGTTCAGCGGTACCGACTGGAGATGGCGGCCCAGCGTGTCGCGGCGGACATCAACCTCGCACGATCCGTCGCTCGGGCGAAGGGGTCAACCGCCACGATCTCGTTCGCGACGTCGAGCTCGACGTACGCGATTGCTGGCATCTCCAGCACGGATCGCGCCGGGGAGACGTTCGGCGTGGACCTGGGCCGCGAGCCCTTTGGCGTGACGATCCAGAGTGTCGACTTCGCAGGTACAAACACGCTCACGATCAAGGGCTTCGGCGTGCCGACGAGCGGCGGAACGGTGCGGCTAACGCGCGGCTCCCTCAGCACGGTCGTGGTGGTCTCAAGCGGGACGGGGGAGGTGAGCATCCAATGACGCTGCCCCCCGTTCAGACCAACTCCGAGCGCGGCTTCACGCTTGTCGAGCTTGTCATCTCGTCGGCGCTACTCACGGTGCTGCTACTCGCTGGCGCGGCGACGGCGAGCTTGGTTCGACGCGCGGGAATGAGTGCGGTGGGAGATTCATCGCTCGCTCTCGCCAACGCGATGAACCAGCTCCGGCGCGACATCGAGTGCGCGACCAGCGTGGGGCCGGTCTCGGACCACGCGGTCGCGATCACCGTGCCCGACCGGACAGGCGACGGGAGCACGGAATCGATCGCATACTCCTGGTCCGGCGTCGCCGGATCGCCCCTGACGCGAACCGTGAACGGCGGCCCGGTCACCGTGCTGGTCGCGTCGATGCACTCCTTCTCGCTCGACACGGACACGACGACCATCACGGTGCAAAGCTCGGATCAGCTGCTGGCCCCAGCCGCTCAGACTGTTGGAAGCTGCGTCACGTCGTCCGGTCTCAGCACGATCCAGTGCAACTCGACCCGCTGGGTCGCGGTGGCATTCCCGCCCTCGCTGCCCGTCGGAACAACGAGTTGGACGCTCAACAGCGTGCGGCTGTCGCTACGACGCAACGGTACTGCGGACAGCACCTTTGCGGTCCAGGTGCGAACCACCAACGGGCAAACGCCCACGTCGACCGTGCTCGGGTCGGTGACGGTCAACGAGTCCTCCCTCGGCACGTCCTACGCGTACCACGACTACACCTTTTCCGGCATCAGTGGACTGAGCCCGAGCGCACCGCTGGCGATCGTGCTGCAACCAATCTCCGGCACCAACTTCGCCGAGTGGCAGTTCACGGGCAGCGGAGGCGCGGTCAACGTTTCAGACGCCATGTTTCAGAGCACCAACTCCGGGTCCAGCTGGTCGCAGCTCTCAGCACAGGAACCGTTGTTCATTGCCACCGGAACGCCCTCGGCCTCAGCCGCAGCGACCGAGCCGATGGAGGTCGTTCGCGTCGTTCGGATCACGGCGGAGGCGCTTCGCGGCGTCCGCACAGCGTTCGAGATCGAGGCTCGCGGCTTCGCGTCGGCATCCCGCACAACGACGGTCGCGGAATTCGTGGCGGAATAGCAGCATGACACAGGAGTCAGTGTGAAACGCAGGCCATTGCCAAAGCCAGTTTCGGCCCGAAGGACGGCGAGCCGTGCGATGACGCTGATCGAGTGCGTGGGCGCCTCGATCATCCTGGCGGTCATCGCCGTCGCGGCGGTGCGTGCCGCGGCGGGTGCGGCAACGGCGCAGGCGCTGTCGTCGCGTCGCGTGACGGCGACCATGCTTGCCGAGAGCTTGCTCGGCGAGATCGAGCGCAAACCCTATTCGGATTCGTCCACAAAGGCCACGCTCGGACGTGACGCGGGCGAGAGCGCCACCGACAAGACCACGTTCGATGATGTGGACGATTACGACGGCTGGACTGAATCGCCGCCGCGGGACTCGACGGGGAACGAGATCGACGGCATGAGCGATTGGACTCGCAAGGTCGCCGTCGTCTGGTCGGATATGGGGCCGCTGATCCCCGAGCGCGGCGGGGACACCGGGCTCAAGAGCGTCACGGTTTCGGTGTATTACAAGTCCAAGCTCATGTGTGAGATGCATTCCTTGCGGGCACCGGACGAACCATGAGCAATACACGGCTCCAACCTCGCACGCGACCCGGCACGGCGTTCCTCGCCGCCGTGGGCGTTGGCATGCTGGTGGGCACGCTTGCGATCGGAGCCATGGCAACGGCGCGATCGCGGGCTCGCGGGCTGCAGATGCAGATCGACGAGAGCATTGCGCGTCAGAACGCCATCGCGGCGGTTGAGTTCGCGCGGGCGACGATCGCCGCCGACGCGGACTGGCGCACAACCTACTCGGTTGAGATGTGGCTCAACGGCGTGGAGATGAACGGGGGCACATTCGGATACTCCGTGGTGAACCCGAGCGGCGCGATCAACCGTGACCCGCTTGACTCTGTGGTCGTGACCGGCGAGGGTCTTCGCGGTCTGGCGCGACAGCGGATGAGCGTCTATCTCGACGCAACCAAGGTTCCGCTGACCTGTCTCACGGTGCCGATGACGATCGCGGGTGCGATCTCGGCAACCAGTGCGACGATCAACGGCAGCGGGCTGACGGTCGCGACCAACAGCAGCTTCACGTCGGTGCTGGCGACGATCCGGCCCAATGTCGAAGCGCGAACGACGATCATCGGCACCGGCTTCTCGGGAACGACGACCACTGGCGCAACCGCCCGCACGATGCCCGCGAGCACCGTGTTCGCACTCTACACCGCGGGTGCCGGTGTCATTCCCGTTGCCTCCCTGCCAAACGGGGGCCTGCTCGGGCTCGGTGGCAAGCAGCTCACGGATGTGGTGCTGGGGCCAAACCACAACCCGTACGGCTCAACGAACAGCAGGGGCGTGTACGTACTCGACTGCCAGAACACTTCGATCACCATCTCCAACTGTCGAATCGTCGGCACGCTGATCCTGCTGAACCCCGGCGTAAGCACGACCATCAGTGGGAGTGTGCATTGGACGCCCGCGGTCTCGAACTACCCGTGCCTGCTCGTGAATGGCGCGATCACCTTGTCGCTTTCATCGTGGTCGCTCTCGGAGAGCACCGAGAACGTGAACTTCAATCCCCCCGGCGCGCCGTTCCCGTTCGTTGGCGGGTCGGCGGACACATCGAAGGATGACACGTACGCAAGCGTGATCGACGGCCTTGTCTACGCCAGCGGCGCCATCACCGTCGGAGGCAGCACGACGGTGGACATGATCGTCGGAGGCGGCACGTTCACTATGAACGCGCTGAGCACGCTGACGATCCGCGATGAGGCGGCGTACGCAGCAGACCCGCCGCCGGGGTTCTACACAGTGCACATGTCGCCAAGGCCGGGCTCGTGGTCGTACGTCGTGGACCCGTGACTCGAAGCCGACTCGAATTCACGGCGTGTCGAATCCACGGCAGTGACGACCCGCGAAAGGTACCTTTGCGTTGCCGGTCGCTGATGACCGGTACAGGAAGGACCTGCGCATGCCTCGGTTGATCGTGATCGTTGCCGCTCTGATTGCGGCGGTTTCATGGCTTGTTCCAGCTGCGTTCTCGCAGACCGCCGCGGCCACGCCCGGACCGCGGGTGACCGCATCCGATCTGCAGAGCGACGCAGCGGTGCTGCGGCGTTGTCTGGAGACGATCCATCCGGGCCTCTACCGCTACAACACGCCCGAACAGTTGGAAGCGAGCTTTCAGTCGCTGCTGCGAGAGCTGTCACAGGACCTCACGCGCCGCGAGGCCTTTGTGGCGTTCTCTCGCTTCGCGGCGACCATTCGCTGCGGGCACACGTTTGCGAATCCGTACAACCAGGGCAAACTGGTCATGGCGGACATGACCGCGAATCGCGATCGCCTGCCGCTGCGCTTCCGCTGGATCGATCGGCGCATGATCGTGACAGGGGTCTATCCCGGCGGGCCGGAAATCGCCAAAGGAACGGAGGTCCTGACCATCAACGCGACGCCGGTGGCAGCGATCCTCGACGCGATGCTGCCGCTCTCACGAGCCGATGGCGGTAACGACGCCAAGCGTGTCGCGCAGCTTGAACTCCGCGGCGAGGATCGTTACGAGTTCTTCGATTTTTTCCTGCCGACGCTCTTTCCGCCCAGTAGCGAGGTTTTCACGATCGAGCTTCGAGCGCCAGGCTCGGACGCGATTCAGCGGATCACCGCGGCGGCGATGTCCGACGCGGATCGCGCCACGGCGTACAACGCGTTTGCGCTTGCAAAGCCCGACGGCGACGCGCCGCTGTGGGCGCTCGAACGTCGCTCCGCGAACGTTGCGTACCTCAAAATGCCCAACTGGGTCACGTACAAGTCCAAGTGGGACTGGAAGGCGTCGATCCACGCGATCTTCGACGAACTGATCGCAACGGACACGGCGAACCTCATCATCGATCTTCGCGGCAACGAGGGCGGCACATCGGTGGGCGACGAGATTCTCGCCCGGCTCATCACCGATCCGATTCCCTGGTCGGAGAACGAGCGATTCGTGCGTTACCTCACGACACCCGACGACTTGAACCCGGTGCTGGATACGTGGGACGACTCGTTCCGCGATCGCCGGAAGGAGATCGTGGGCGCTGTGGACCTCGCGTCACGCCATCCGGGGCTCGCGCCCGGCCACACCAGCGGGTTCTACCTGCTGCGGGAGACCGACGAGAACGATCAGCCCGTGGCCGAGGGGTTCATCAAGCCCACCGGAAAGCGGTATGCCGGACGGGTCTTTGTGCTGGTGAACGCCGACAACAGCTCGGCGACGTTCTCCTTTGCCCGGATCATCCAGAAGAACCGGCTCGCGACGCTCGTCGGGCAGCCGACCGGTGGCAACCAACGGGGCATCAACGGCGGGGCCTACTTCTTCGTGCGGCTGCCAAAGAGCCGCGTTGAGATCGACCTGCCACAGATCGGCTACTTCCCCAAGCTCGGCTTGGCCGAGCCGCGGCCGGACGCGGGCGTCACACCGGACGTGCTGGTTGCGGTCCAAGCCGAGGATGTTGCGAGCGGTCGCGATGCAGAGCTTGAGACTGTGCTCGGACTGATCAAGTAACGAGATCTTGTGTTCGCAGAGGATCGGCCAGCCCGCAACTCCATGCGGTTCAAGGTCGCATGCGCCGGACGACGATGGTGTCGTTCTGACCGCCGAAGCCGAACGAGTTGCTGAGGCACACGTCCACGCCGCCCTGCTCGCGCAGATCGCGTGAAGCGTTGGGCACATAGTCGAGATCGCACTCGGGATCGGGCGTCTTGAGGTTCATGGTCGGCGGAACAAAGCCGGACTGAATCGCCTTGACGCAGGTCATCAGTTCCACCGCGCCCGCGGCCTGAATGAGGTGCCCGAGCATGCTCTTCACGCTGCTGAACGGGACTTTCGGGGCGAGCGGGCCGAAGACGCCCTTCACCGCGGCGGTTTCGATCTTGTCGTTCTCTTTGGTTCCGGTGCCGTGGGCGCTGATGTAGTGCACCTGTGGGCGACCGTCGGAGCCGGTTTCTCGGGGCGAGATGCCGGCTTGCCGCAGCGCCTGATTCATCGCGGCGATCGCACCCTTGCCATCGGGCTGGATATCGGTGATTCGGAAAGCGTCGGCGCTGCTGCCGTAGCCCGCAACCTCGGCGAGAATCGTCGCGCCGCGGGCCCGGGCGTGGTCGAGCGTCTCGATCACGAGCATGCCCGCGCCCTCGCCCATGACGAAGCCTTCGCGGGTCTGGTCGAAGGGCCGCGCGGCGTGGGCGTAGTCATCGCGACGCTGGCTCATGGCCGTCAGGCGAATGAAGCCCGTCATACCCAGCATGTGGATCATCGAGTGGCTGCCACCGGCGAACATGATGTCCGCGTCTCCACGCCGAATGATCTCGAACGCCTCGCCGATTGCCTGCGTGCTGGCGGCGCAGGCGGTCATGCAGTTGAACGCCGGCCCGCGGCAGCCGAACTCGGCCGCCACGTGGCTCATCGTCAGATTCGGTTCCTGCTCCGTCTCGGCCTCAACGGTCATCGCGGGCAGGGCCCGAGCGGCCCACGCGGCTCCATCGACAGTGCGTGTCTCGGACTTCCAAGCCGCAATGTTCGCGGCGTTGAAGTTCGTGTAGTCCAGCGGACCTTCGCCGCTGCCGAGGTAGATGCCGAACCGACGGCGGTTGAGCTTCGCACCCGCGAGGCCGGCCTGCTTCCACGCCTGCGCTGCTGCGGCAAGGGCGTACTGCGTGCCGATGCTGGCCATGACGTGGGGCGTGACGTCGTCGAGGAAGTGCCGCAGATCGAAGTTCTTCACCTCGCTGGCGAAGTTGGTCGCGAACGTGGTCGCGTCAAACCGCGTCACGGGCGCGATGCCACTGGCGCCGGAGAGCAGTTTGGCCCAGACCGAGTCCACATCGCTCCCGAGGGGAGTGACCCAGCCCATACCGGTGATGACGACGGGAGAAGGCACTTGGAACTAGAAACTTGGCACTAGGGGAAGACACTCGGATCCGCACGTCACTGAGCTTCGGCCCCTAGTGCCGAGTGCCCAGCGCCGACTGCCTCGTTAGGCCTTCTCATCGAAGTCGTACATCGCGTCCTCGCCGTCGTGATGGTCGCCCGGGGTGATGCCCTTGGCGGCGTTGATCTTGTCGACGTTCAGAACGCGAACCAGGCCGTCCTTGAGCAGGCGGCCCGCGAAGTTGATGATGAGCCCGAGCTCCAAGTCGGCGCTCTTGAGCTGGGCTCGGAGCGTGGACCGCTCGCCGCCGCTGACATCGCGATACGCGGCCATCACATCGACGATGAAGCGATCCTCGATGAGCAGATCACAAATCGAGTGACCGACAACCTGATCCTTGTATTTCACCGGGATCGAGTGGTTCGCCTTGAAGTTCACGCCCTGGGCTCGCATCTCCTGCTGGAGCGCGGTCATATACACCGACTCGTCGTACCCGCCGCCGAGCGCCATGTGCACATCGCGCGCACAGCCGATGACCTTGTGGCTGATGGACGTCAGCGTGGGATCAAGTTCGGAGAGCGGAATGCCCCGGCGCGGCGGACCGCCGCGGCCACGGCCTCGGCCTTCATTGGAGTGAGAACGGTTGTCGTTGCGGTAGTCGCTCATAAGGAGGCTCCGAAGTCTGTTGCAAGTAGGGACGCCAATGGTAGCGGGCGGACGGTAACGGGCATGAAAGGCCAGTCGCCGCGGAATCGGCTCGGCGGTGCAGCGACTCGAGTACTTGGGTTCCCGTTCTTCATCGCCGCCTCTGCCCGCTGAAGCGGGGCGGGGAGTCGCGAACTCTCGGTCAAACCTTCTTGAGCACCACCGCCGCATTTTGTCCGCCCAAGGCCGACGTCACGACCAGCACGCACCGAAGGCTCGCCGCCCGTGCCGCGACCGGGCCCGCCTGCATGTCGCTCGGGCACGACCCGGCATGAATGCGCGCTGGGAGTCGCTGCTCGCGCACCGCCATCGCCCCCGCCGCGAGCTGCAGCCCGCCGACACCAGCGACGGCGGCGCCCGTGTTGGGCACGACGGTGATGAGAGGAATGTCCTTGAGACGCGAACCGAAGACCTGGCGAAGGGCCGCCGCCTCATTCGCGTCAACGTGAGCGATACCGCTGGCATAGGGCACGATCGCGTCGATCTCGCTTGCGTTCACCTTCGCATCACCAAGGGCGGCCTCGATCGCGTAGACGACACCGTCGTGCGGCTTCTCATCCGACGAGAGCCGCGAACGCGTGCGGATCGCTTCGTACCCCGGCGGCGGCGAGTGCGACGCGCCGAAACCGGCAAGCTCGCAGTACGGCTTTGCACCCCGAGCCGCCGCTTTGCTCGCTTCCTCGATGACGAACATCCCGCCGCCCTCGCCCAAGATCGTGCCCTTCGAAGCGAGGTCGTACGGCCTCACAACGGACGCCGGGTCGGCCGTCGCATCACACGGTGTGAGATGCTTGAGCAGCGTCCATCGCAGTGTGCCCATGAGGTTGGTCTTGCTCTCTGCGCCGCCGCTGAAGCAGACATCGGCCGCGTCACGCTGAATGACCCGCATGCCCTCACCGACGGAGAGCAGCACGCTCGCCTCGGCGCAGGTGATGGTGTTGCTCGGACCCTCGCAGCCATGGATGATGGTCACGTGGCACGCGAGCATGTTGGGCAGGTACTTGAGCATCCACAGCGGCTGCAGGTTGTTCATCCCGCCGACGCCAGCCGGGTGTCTCTCAGTGGCAATCGTGCCCCAGCGCCAGTACTCGAATTGGCCGTTCTCGTTCGTCGCCGTGGCCAGCGCCGCGGACAATTCGTCGGTCTCGGCGTTGATAAGGCCGGCGCCGATCTGACAACCGACACGTTCACCGGGATAGGTGGTCTGTCCGGGCGCACCGTCGAGCGTGCCGCGGGTGATCAGCCCGGCGTCCTCGATCGCAAGCTTGGCCGCGGCGACTGCGAGATCGGTGTCGCGGGCCATGACCTTGACCGCCTTGCGGTAGGACTTGGGCACATAGTCCTTGGCAGAGAAGCTGGCGGGCGGGGCATCGGGGCCTTTCACCTCGCCGGCGAGCTTGGTGGGGAAGCCAGAAGCGTCAAAGAGAGTCGGAGCGGCGATGCCGCAGGTGCCGGCGCAGAGGCCGTCCCACAGAGCCTTTGCTCCGACGCCGAGCGCACTGACGGCTCCAACCCCGGTGATGACGACGCGACGCGACATGGGGCGATTCTAGAAAGGGGACCGAACGCGTGCGGAATCGCCCCGGTCGCCTGCGGCTGCGTCGTCGGTGGCCCGCTGATCAGTCCCGATACTTCACATGACAGTCCTTGCACGACGCGGCGACCAGCTTCAACTGAGCGTCGAGTGACGACGCATCCGCGTTCGCGATGATCGCGTCCTCGAGCTGCTGGGCTTCGACAGCGTCGTCGAGCAGGGCCTGTCCGAAGCCGTGCGGCTCACGCTTGACGCGGCTCGACTCGGCGAGGAAGCGGAGCGTGTCGGCGAGGCGGCCGGCTTCGGCGGCGGGGACGAGGTCGGGGTGGTCGCTCGGGGCTTTCCACTTGGCGTTCTTGATCTGAGTCAGGTGATCGAGCATCTCGTCGAGGTCGATCATGGCCTGCACGAAGTCGGCAGGCTTGGAGATGCTGGGAAAGTCGGCGTGGACGGCGTTGAGAGTTGCGACATCGATGACGGTGGTGCTGGCGACGCAGGCGTAGAGACCGGTGTAGTTGGGGGCGGTGCCGCTGACTTTCATGCGGGCGATGGCGTCGGCGGCGGACATGTAGCCGAGTGCAGTAACGGCGGAGCCGGCGGCGGCGGCGCTGCGGTGCTTGCCGTGGTGGCAGTGGATGTACACCGGCCCCTTTTCGAGAGCGTCGCGGGTGGCGCGGGCGAGTTCGAGGCGGCGTTCGTCATCGAAGCCGTTGTAGCCGATAGGGAGATGGATGTAGCGCATGCCGCGGGCTTGGGCGCTGGCGACATCGGGGACGGCGCCGTCGACCGAGATAACCGTCTTGATCCCCATCGCCTTCAGTGTGTCAAAAGCCGCGGGGGATTCGGGGACGCCTCCGGAGTAGTAGTGGTCGTAGTAGGCAACCACGTTGTGCAGGCCGGGGAGAGTGACGGGCGCGGGAGCGGTGAGCGAGGGCGGGGCGATCGGGGCAATGGCGGATGATGCGACAGAGGACGTCGCGTCGGGCGTTTGCGGCGAATCCGCACGCTGCGTGCGGGTCGTACAAGCAATGAGCACGAGACTCAGCGCGAGGCCGGAGAGAGCGGCGAGGGTGACGCGTCGCGTATGCATGTGCGTGGTTCTACGGCGTGGTGATGGCGGTTGTTCCGCTTCGAGTGCGGGTGATTTCGAGTCTAGCGAATGCGAGTTCTTCAGGAGCGAACCAAACCCACCCCCCTGCCCCCTCCACCTGGGAGGGGGTGTGGCGCGCGGTGGTTTGATTGATCTCTGTGTCGTGCAGGGGTTCCGTTGAAAGACGCCGAGGCTGAGGAGGCCTGGCGACGAAGCTTTGGTTGGTTGGGAACCTTGACGAAAGGTGCCACCAGTCCGCGGCTGCTCGGAGCCGCGCGACTGGTGCGGGTCGCGGAGTTCGTGTGCGGTTGTTTCAGACGCATCAGTCGCGCCGCAGAGCCGGCGGACTGATTGCACCAAGGAGTAGGAACGCGGACGCTTGGACGATCCGAGGCTTCCTCGCGGACTCGTCAGCCTCGGCGTCTTAGGCAGTCGTTGGAGTTTTCATGTCGTTGCCGGCGACCACCACGCAGGCGACGGCGTCGCCGGAGACGTTCACGATGGTGCGGCTCATGTCGAGGACGCGGTCGACGGCGAGGATGATCGCGACGCCTTCGGTGGGGACGCCGACGGATTCGAGGACGATGGCCATCATGATCACGCTCGCGCCGGGGAGGCCGGGTGTTCCCACGGCGACGACGGCGGACATGATGCCGACGGTGACGTGCTGGGCGAGGGTGAGCTCGATGCCGTAGAGCTGGGCGAGGAAGAGGACGCTGACGACCTGGTAAAGGGCGGTGCCGTCCATGTTGAGCGTGGTGCCCATGGGGCAGACGAAGTTGACGATGTCGGCGGGAACGCCCAGGCGGTCTTTGGCGCAGTGGATGGTGACGGGGAGTGTGGCGGAGGAGGAGCTGCTGCTGAAGGCGAGGGTCATGGCGGGTGCCATGCCGCGGAAGAAGCGGCCGGGGGTCATCTTGTTGCCGCGCGGAGTCAAGAGCCACATGAGCAGCGGGTACTCGATGAGCAGCACGATGGCGAGGCCGCCGACGACGCAGAAGGCGTAGGCGAGGACGCTCTTGAGGGCGCCGAGGCCGACGGTGGCGACGAACTGGGTGACGAGGCAGAAGACGGCGAGCGGTGCGGCGAGCATGATGAGCCGCACGAGTTCCATGATGGCTTCGGTGATTCCCTCAGCAAAGGCGATGACGCCGCGGGACTTGTCCTTGGGGATGAGCGTGAGGCCGACGCCGAGGAGGAAGGCGGAGGCGACGACCTGCATCATCTGGGCGTTGGCGATGGCGTTGAACGGATTGGTCGGAATGATGTTGAGAAGGAAGGCCCAGACACCGGAGTCTTTCAGCGTGTGGGCACTGGCGACGCGCTGGCCGGCTTCGCCAGCGTATTGGGCGAGGATGTGGGCGCGGCTCTCGGCCGAGACGTAGGTGCCGGGGGCGACGACCTTGCCGAGGACAACGGCGATCGCAACCGCGACCACGAGCGTGAGGGCGAAGCAGAGCAGCGTGCGGACGCCGATGCGCCCGATCTTGCGAAGGTCCCCCACTCCCGCGACGGCGATGATGAGGCAGAAGAGGACGACCGGCACGGCGATGAAGCGAAGGGACTGGAGGAAGAGCTTGCCCAGGAACTCGTTGGCGTCGGCGAGGAAGCGGACGGCCATCGCGGCGAGGCCGGCGCTGGCGTTTGCGTCGGAGGGCTTGAAGGCGCGGAACGCGGCGGGATCGGCGACGCCGAGGGACTTCCAGACGTCGGGCGTCCACCACTCGTGGGCGACGGAACCGATGACGACGCCCAGGGCGAGGGCGATGAGAACCTTCCAGTGCAGGGCGAGGCCGGGTGACTGCATGGGGTCAGGGTACAGAATCACGCGGCGGCACGCTGGGAGATCGGGGATTCACCACAGAGACACAGAGGCACAGAGAAGAGATCGGAGGGGTGTTATGGGCGGAGACTCTGAAATCTGAGAGCGAGAAACGAAAGGCGGAAAGCGGAGAACGATCGGCGAGCAACAGCAATCGGAAAAGAGCTGGCCGGAGCGGCGTCGGTCGCTCGCGATGTGTGCGCGACGCGGGATGCCTTGGCACTTGATTCTGCTCTTTGCTTCTCTTCTCTGTGTCTCTGCGCCTCTGTGGTGACTCTTCACCCAGCCGCGCGGGCTGAAGCCCGCGGCTCTGGGCGGTCGCTCGCTTTCGACTCGGGGCGGGCAAGGCTCGCGAGCGCGTCGCGGAGATCGGTGATCTGGGCGTTCGTGAGCGTCTTCATGCCGGGAACATTCCTGAAGAGGTCGGTCTCGAACGCCTCCCGGAGTTTGCGCCCTGCGGCGGTGGCGGTAATGCGCTTCACCCGGCGGTCGTTGGGGTCTTCCACCCGGGTGACCAGGCCGCGCTCTTGGAGGCGGTCGATGACGCCGGTGATGTTGGACGGATCGCAACCCAAGCACTCGGCGACACTTCGCATGGGCTCGGGGTCGTCGAGGGACATGATCACCTTGGCCTGCACGCTGGTGAGGCCGTGGGATTCGGCGAGGTCGTCGAAGTGCTGCTTCAGGCGATCGACGTAGACAAAGAGCAACTCCACCACCTCGGCGCGGGCGGCGGCAGCGGGGTCCTTGGGTTTGGCGATCCGGCAGGCCACGAAGTCATCATACCAGAAAACTTGACCACTTCAACTATCGAATCCTATCATTTTCGGAGGCATCGATATCCGCGCCCGGGGAAGGCTCGGAGGACGGGGAAACGACGGGCGTGAGCGGGTGCCGAGCCCGCACGAGCGGCCCGGAATTCGGACACCAAACACATGAACAAAGCACCATTCATCGCGGGCGTTGCCACGCTCGCCGGGCTTGTGGTCGTCGGCGGCGCGGTGGCGGCGTGGAAGTACAAGCAGATCCACACGCCCAACCCAATGGCGGGCATGATCCCGCCGCAGTTCGTGAGCACCGCGGTGGTCAAGACCATCCCGTGGCAGCCACGCTCGCGGCTGGTGGGCACGGTGGTGGCGATGCGCAACGTGGCGCTTGCCAACGAGGTCGTGGGCGTGGTGAGCAGCGTGGGCTTTGACTCCGGCGCGACCGTTGAGGCCGGGCAGGTGCTGGTGAATCTGACAACCGAGACAGAAAAGGCCGATCTGGCGGCGGCTCAGGCCGCGCTGCGGCTGGCCGAATCGAACATCGAGGTCTCGCAGGCCGAGATCAAGATCGCGCAGTCATCGCTGGACCTGGCGAAGACCACACTGAAGCGCTACGAGAGCGCGGCGACGGCGAGTTCCGTCTCGCAAAGCGATCTCGACAAGGCCAAGAGCGAGGTAGAGCGTGCGAACGCCGCGCTCGATCGGGCGAACTCATCGCTGGCCAGGTCCAAGGCCGAACGCGATCAGTCGGCGGCGCGTGTGTCTCAGATCGAGACGGTGATCGCAAAGAAGACACTAAAGGCGCCCTTCAAGGCTCGCGCGGGCATGCGGACGGTGCACCCGGGCCAGTATCTGGCCGAGGGCACGACGATCGTGAGCCTGACGGAGTTGACGGACGATATCTACCTCGATTTTGCAGTGCCGCAGGAACACGCAGCGCGAGTGTCGCCTGGAATGGTGGTGACGGCGAAATCGGAGATGCTGGGGACGGACGAGGCGAAGATCACGGTGGTGTCGGTCGACGCGACGGTGAACCCGGTGACGCGCAACGTGCGGGTGCGATCGAGCGTGCCGAACCCGGGGTACAAGCTGAAGCCGGGGATGTTCATCGACGTCGAGGTGCCGACCGAGGCGGCCAAGCCGTACATCGTGGTGCCGGCGACGGCGGTGCGTCGCGCGTCGTTCGGGGATCACGTGTTCGTGCTGTCGCCGATGGACATGAGCAAGATGCCGCCGCCGCCTCCGGGTTCGCCGCCTCCGGGCCCGCAGCAGGGTCCGCCGCCGATGACGGCGACGATGCGGAAGGTCACGCTGGGTGCGAACCTGGGGGATTCGCTGATCGTTCTGGACGGCCTGAAGGAAGGTGAGATGATCGCCGCGGACGGCGCGTTCAAGCTGTACGAGGGCGCGATGGTGATGGAGGGGCCGCCGCCCGGGGCGGGGCCTCAGACGGCGGACGCGGGCAAGACCAACGAGGCGAAGTGATCGATCGAAAGACACTCACCACGGAGACGCAGAGACACAGAGAAAGACTGTCAACTCCAAGGGCTCCAAGGACTCGAAGAGGGGAAGAGGAAGGCGCGGTGCGGTGAGCATCGCACATTGACTCGAAACACGTGCGGCCCTCTACCCCTCGATCAGCCGCTCTCGTTGAGCCCCCTCGAACAACCAATTCCATCAACCCATTGGATGACCTTCTTCGAGCCCTTCGAGCCCTTTGAGTTGAACTCTTTTCCTCTCTGCGTCTCTGCGTCTCTGTGGTGAAACTCCGAGCACACCATGAACTTTTTGACCGACATTTTCATCAAGAAGCCCGTCGTCGCGATCGTGATCAATCTGATCATCCTCGCGCTGGGCTGGCGCTCAATCTCCTCGCTGCCGGTGCGGCAGTACCCGCGGCTGGAATCCAGCGCGATCATCATCAACACCGCGTACATCGGCGCCAGCGCCGAGACCATCCGCGGGTTCGTGACCACGCCGATCGAGAAAGCTGTCTCGGCGATCGATGGCATCGACTACATCGAGTCGACCAGCACCGCCGGTATCAGCACCGTGACAGTGCGGCTGCGGCTCAATCACCCGAGCAACGCGGCGTTGGCAGAAATCTCCGCCCGCCTGAATCAGGTGCGCAGCGAGCTGCCGGCGGGCGTGGAATCGCCGTCGATCGAGATCCAGCGGACCGACAAGCCGTACGCAACTTTCTACATCAGCATGACCTCGAAGTCGATGCCCCTGCCGCAGCTCAACGACTACATGTCGCGCGAGCTGCAGCCGGAGTTGCAGTCGATCCCGGGTGTGCAGCGGGTTGGCCTCGAAGGTCCGCTGCCTTTGGCGATGCGGATCTGGCTGGATTCGAGCAAGCTCGACGCATTGGACGTGACGCCCGGCGATGTGCAGCAGGCGCTGGTGCGGAACAACTTTCTGGCGACCGTGGGCCGCACCAAGGGCAAGGACGTACAGGTCGATCTGATGACCGACACCGACCTGCGCACGGCCGACGAGTTCAAGCAGCTCATCGTCCGCGAGCGTGACGGCACGATCGTGCGGCTGGCGGATGTGGCCCGGGTGGAACTGGGCAGCGAAGAGGCCAACGGCCGCGCCGGGTTCAACCTCGAGCCGGCGATCTGGTTCAGCGTCTGGCCGTTGCCCTCGGCCAACGAGCTCGAGGTCGCGTACGCGCTCAAGGCCAAGCTCAAGGAGATCGAGCCGAAGCTGGCCCCGGGCGTGAAGATGACGCTGGCGTACGACGGCACCTACTACATGGAGAACGCGATCAAGGAGATCGTCAAGACGCTGATCGAGACAGTCGCGATCGTGGGTGTGGTGGTCTTCCTGTTCATGGGTTCGATCCGCACGGTGATGGTGCCGCTGGTGGCGATGCCGGTGTCGCTCGTAGGTGCGTGCCTGGCGATGCTGTTCTTCGGGTTCTCGCTCAACCTCCTGACGATTCTCGCGATCGTGCTGGCCGTCGGCCTTGTCGTCGACGACGCGATCGTGGTGGTCGAGAACGTGGAACGCCATATGCGCGAGGGCAAAGGGCCGATCCAGGCTGCGGTAATCGCGGCACGGGAACTCTTCGCCCCGATCATCGCGATGACGATCACGCTGGCAACGGTCTACGCCCCGATCGGCTTCCAAGGCGGGCTGACGGGCATGCTGTTCCGCGAGTTCGCGTTCACGCTGGCGGCGGCGGTGGTGATCTCGGGCATCGTGGCCGTGACGCTCTCGCCGATCATGAGCGCGTGGATGGTGCCGACGGGGGCGAAGGAAGGCCGATTCCAGCGCTTTGTGAACGGCCAGTTCGAAGGACTGAAAGCGATCTACGAGCGAACTCTCGCGTTTGTCATGCAGATGCGCTGGGCCGTCGTGCTCGGTGCCTTGCTGATCACCGCGGCGGGATACCCGCTCTACATGTTCTCGCGCTCGGAATTGGCTCCGACCGAGGACGAGGGCATCGTGTTCACTGTCATCCAGTCGGCGCCTGACGCGTCGCTCGACTACTCGCTCAAGTACTTCGATCAGGTCGGACACGCGTTCATGGACCTGCCGGATCGCAAGTTCCTGTTCCAGGTGATGATGTCGCCGACCATGGGCTTCGGCGGCATTCAGGCCAAGGACTGGGGCGACCGCGACGTCTCGACCGCCGACATGCGCGACGCGGTCTTCCCGAAGCTGATGGCGGTGACGGGCGTGCGGGCGTTCCCCGCGCTGCCGCCGCCGCTGCCGGGCGCCGGTCAGTTCGACGTCGAGATGATGGTGACGAGCACCGAGGAAGCGCCGCAGATGGCGGGCTACGCGATGCAGCTCGTCGGCGAGGCGTTCGGCTCGGGCAAGTTCCTGTACGCGGACACCGACCTCAAGATCGACCTGCCGCAGACGCGGATCGTGATCGATCGCGAGAAGGTGGCGGACATGGGGCTTGATCTTGCTTCGGTCGGGCGCGATCTCGCCGTGCTGCTCAGCGGCGGGTACTCCAACCGATTCAACCATGACGGCCGCAGTTACAAGGTCATCCCGCAGGTTGAAGACAGCGCCCGAAGCACGCCCGACGCGATCCTCAATCTGAAGGTCCGTGCCGCCGACGGCGGGCTGGTGTCCGTGTCGTCGTTCGTCAAGCTCGAAACCACCGCGGCGCCGCGGGCGCTCACGCGGTTCCAGCAGCGCAACAGCTTCAAGGTTTACGGCGGCGTGGCCAACGGCGTGACGAAGGATGAGGCGCTGCGGGCGCTCGAGCAGGCCGCCAAGCGGATCCTGCCCGCGGGCTACGCGATCGACTACGCCGGCGAGAGCCGCCAGATCCGCACCGAGGGCTCGTCGCTGGCTGGCACGCTGGGTCTGGCGATCGGCCTGATCTACCTCGTGCTCGCGGCCCAGTTCGGCAGCTTCCGCGATCCGCTCATCGTGCTGCTCGGCTCGGTGCCGCTGGCGTTGACGGGTGCACTCATCTTCACTTGCCTCGACTTCACCACGATCAACATCTACTCGCAGGTCGGGCTGATCACGCTGGTGGGTCTTGTGGCCAAGAACGGCATCCTGATCGTGGAGTTCGCCAACCACATGCAGTCGACAGGCATGAGCAAGATGGAAGCCGTGCAGCACGCCGCGGCGACGCGCCTCCGCCCGATCCTCATGACGTCGGCGGCGACGGTCTTCGGACACTTCCCGCTGGTGCTGGTGACCGGCGCAGGCGCCGAGGCCCGAAACAGCATCGGTATCGTTCTGGTCACAGGCATGGCGATCAGCACGTTCTTTACGCTGTTTGTGGTGCCGTGCATCTACTCGCTGATCGCGGGAACGCACAAGGCCGGAGTGCACGCGGCCGACGAGATTCCGGCGGCGAGCCTGCGGATGGCGTAAGGGATGGTCATTCAAGGAGCCGGACGCGGAACGCGAGGAGCAGGCGTTCGGCATCGTCCATCTCGGCGAGTTCGGCGAGGCGCTGGCGGAAGGGGCGGACATCGGCGGCGATGACGCCGTCGACGCCGCGAAGTGCTAAACGGGTGAACTGATCGACATCACGAACACCCCACACGTGCACGGGTTTGTTGGCGACGCGAGCGGACGCCAGGAACGCGTCGGTGGCGAGGCGGGCCTCGAGCGAGAAGAGGTCGGCGTCGATCTGGTGGAGGCTGCCGATGGAGACCGAGACGATCAGGCCGCTGGGGATCGACGGCAGTTCACGCCGGAACGATTGAAGAACTCCCGCCGAGAGCGATGTCACGATGATGGGAGCTGCGGGAAGGCGACCGCCCGGCTCATCCCGCAGCGTCGCCGCGACCAGCGTGGCCACCCGATCCTCGTCGCCCGCGGCCTTGATCTCGATGTTGAGCGCGACCCGCCCTCGGGTGCGGGCGAGCACTTCCCGCAGCGTGGGCATCCGCTCGCCCGCGAACTGCGGGCCGAACCATGCGCCGACATCGACCTGTCGCAGCTCTTCAAGGGTGAGATCACGGATGCGGCATGGGTCCCGGGCGAGCCGTCGCAGGTCGGTGTCGTGGCTAAGGACCAGTTGGTCGTCCCGGGTCCGCATGACGTCGATCTCGACGCGATCAGCACCCGCGGCGATCGCCGACTCGATCGCGGCAAGGGTGTTCTCCGGAGCATGCAACTCGTCGCCGCGGTGCGCAGAGAGTTCCACCGCGAGCGGCCGGCGAGCCGCAGTGAGCAATTGCAGCGAGACGAGCGTCGCGGCGAACGCCAGTGCGCCGAAGACGGCGACCAGCAGCACGCGGCGGCGTGACGGATCGAGCCTGAATCCCTCGACCGACGACGCCATACTCGGGCGATCAATGCCAGGGGCGGCTAGTCGTCGCCACACCGCAAGACAGATCGCGGCGTCTCCGGACGCGTGCAACGCGGAAGCCGCCGCCGCCGCACTCACGCTGACGGCCAGCACCGCGCCGGCCGCCAGCGCGGTGCGCAGCAGCGTCGAGAACTCATGCCGCAGGATCGCCTCGCCGGCTTCGTGAAGGATCGCGAGCATGCACACGCCGAGCAGCGACGCTGCCAGAAACCAGACGACTCGAGCGAGGATGATCGGACGCAGGTTCGCGCGAAGCGCCTCGCGGCTGATCGCCATCGCCTGCGCGGGCGTTTGCCGCTCCAACAGACAGCGTGGCAACGCGATCGACCACGTCAGGATGCGGTGCACTGCCAGCCACGCCGCCGCGAGCACGACCGGGGTTGCGCACGCGGCCCCGATCCAGAATCGCGGCGGGCGCGCGGAGACCAACCAGTTCGGATCCACGCCGCGGAGCGTGATCCACGCGATGAAGGCCAGAACCCCGAGCCAGGGCAGAACGATCAGCCCGAGCGCGACGGCCTGCCGGGCCGCCAACTCGATCAGCACGGCGATGCGAGAGAACGCTCCCAGCACGGCCCGCACGCCAACGCCCGCGCCATCGCCCCGAGCCTCGCACGCGAGCATGACGCTGGCGCGACCGATCGAACCGCCCACGATCCAGGAGATCGCCACGAGCAACAGCGTGAGCACGCCGTAGACCGAGAACGCGAAGCCGAGAAGATCCTCGTTGGTGAACGCGTGCCTCCCGCTGCGGCCGACCAACCACCGGGCGCTCGACGCGGTGATGGGCGTGAGCAGCGACGCGACGCCGAGCTCGGCCAGCAGCAGAGCCACCCCCGCCGCAGCCGGGCGGCCGCGGAGGAGTGAAAGGGCGTCTCGAAGGATGCCGCGAGCGTTCATCGGCCGCACTCTACCCGAGCGACGGGGAGGGGATGGTGCACGAAACCGCGGGTGGAGAAGTGACCCCGATGGGATTCGAACCCATGTCGCATCCGTGAAAGGGATGTGTCCTGGACCAGGCTAGACGACGGGGCCGGAAGCGAAATCTGAGCGAGGAATATAGGCGCGATTGCGGTGTAAAGATGGGTTGTCGAGGCGGGCGGCGGCCGTCGGCGACGGCGGGACAGCAGGCCGCACTGACGAAGGTACGGGTGAATTCGCTCATGCCGGTCGCGCGGTTTCGGCGGGTTTCGCGAGGGGTACGGCCTTGCCACACCGGTCAGGCGAAGGCCTCAGCCCCAACAGCCTATACCCGGCGTCAGTCTTGGCCGATGTTCCGGCATGATCCCGGCACGACCGCTGAATCGGATGGAATGGACCGCCATGGCCGCCGCGTTTGTCGCGGTGGTGGCCGCTGGCCGCGCTTTCTCGGCCAAGGACGTGAGCGCCAAGACCCCGACTCTCAATGCCAGCGGCGATGCGACACGCGCGGCGACCAGCAGGAACCTGCTCACGCTCATCGGGGCCGAGCACATGGTGCGGGTCGACAGCCGCTCGGGGGCCACGGTGTACACCGTCTGCGACCGCAGCGGGAATGTGCTGGCAGCGAACCTGACGCAGGAGCAGCTGGGCGAGCGCTTCCCGGCGCTGCGGCTCGAAGACCTGCACGCTCAATCGGATGCCTTGATGATCGCCGATCCGCGGGAGTGAGCGCGCGGTCGTCGAATCGAAAAGAGCACGCAATGCGGCGGCGGGCGACGCGATTGCGATATCAGGACCCACGCGCTCACGCTCGGGGCTGGTGGTGCACAGCGCCTTTGGCGGGCGTGATCGCTCTCGGCGTTGAACGCCTGCCTCACTATGGTTTGTCATGGACGATGCGCCGATCACGCCGTTGGCTGTGCCGAGCGAGGCTCGGACGCTGATCGTCTTCGGCGGGACGTTCGATCCGCCGCACTGGGGGCATGTGAAACCGGTGGTGCAATCCCGCGAGTTGGCGGGGCCGCCCGACGCGTGGCTGGTGTACGTGCCCGCGGCCCGGAGCCCGCACAAGGACAACCCGCCACGGTTTTCCGATGAGCAACGCGTGGACTTCCTGCGGCTCGCACTCGAGGGTGTCGAGCGGGCGACGATCTGGACCGACGAACTCGATCGCGCCGGTGGGCAGGCGACGTACACGATCGACACGCTGCGGCGACTGCGGCGAGCACGCCCGAACGCGGCGCTGCGGCTCTTGATCGGTGCGGATCAGGCGCTGGCCCTGCACCGCTGGCGCGAGCCGGGGGAGATTGTGCGGCTGGCCCCGCCGCTGATCATGCTGCGGGGCGACGTGGAGTCGTCGCGCGATGCGTTGGTCGCAGGCCTTCGCGCGCTGGGGGCGTGGAGCGCGGCAGAGCTTTCGGCGCTGGAATCGGGGGTCGTTGCGGTGACGCCCGTGACCGCGAGCGCGACCGCGATCCGCGCGGCGCTGGCGAAGGGCGGGCTGGATGACACGACTCGCGCGATGTTGCCACCAGTGGTTTCACTGGCCTTGGGCGCCAGTACGGCCCGAACTGATGAATCGGATCGTCCGATAACTTAACTTCTTGCGTCTTTTTGCTTCCGTCGCTCGGCTGCGCCAGTAAACTACCCGAGCGATTTGGTGGAGTGAGAGGGACAAGACCTGCTTTGCGCGGCGCGTTTTCCGACGCGGCGTGAGTAAACGAAGCAAGCCGTTCTCCTTCATCAAGTCAGCACCTTGGCAGCGAGTTCCGCGGGAACTCGCGGGGTGTGTATGGACTTTTTGTATCAGGAGAGAGGCAGATGAAGAATGTGATTGCCGCCGCGATGATCGCGGCCGTCGGCGCTAGCGCGTCGGCTTCGGTGTTGTACTCCACGTCGTTCGAGGCTCCGACCTTCGCGGCCGGCTCGCTCAACGGCCAGGACGGCTGGACGGCCGCCAGCTCCCCCGCCACGCTGTTCCAGGTGAACGGCACCGCGGGCATCGCCCGCACCGGCTCGCAGTTTGTCTTCGCGAACACCGCGAACCAGACCTCGGGCGGCTCGAACTGGAATTTCCGCCCGACGATCATCTCGCCGGTCTCGGCCCCGAATTCGATTATCCGCGCCTCGGTGTGGACCGCGGTGCTGAACAACACGACCGCCGCGGTCGGTCGCCAGAGCGCTGGCGGCATCGATCTGTACGATGACAGCGGTGCGGTCCGCCTCGGCGCGATCCGCGTCCGCAACGACGGCGCGATCGTGATCATCAACTCCGCGGGCGCTTCGGGCACCCTCGGCGCGGGAAGCGTCACCGCCAACGCCTACAACCAGGTCGCGGTTGAGGCCGACTTCGCTGCTCAGAAGACCCGTTGGTTCATCAACGGCATCGAGATCAACACCTCGGGCCTTGGCGCAACCTTCGGCAACTTCTCGGCCACCGGCTTCGGCGACGCCGACCTGTACGCCGTCCGCACCAACACTCTGCCCTCGGGCACAAGCGGCGGCCACACCGTCCTGTTCGATGACTTCAGCGTCGAGCGCATCCCGACCCCGGGCGCCCTCAGCGTCCTCGGTCTCGCCGGCCTCGTCGCCGCCCGTCGTCGCCGCGCCTGAGCGTGACACGATTGGCGGAGTGCTGAATCAGATTCATTGAATCGTGACTCTGCAACTCGAAAGCCCCGCGTCGAAGGACGCGGGGTTTTTCTTTGGCTTTCCATTGCGATGGGGTCTCGCGACGAGCGGTCACGCTGTGCTGAGCGAGCCGGGGCGGGGACGCCCCGGCTCGCTTGTGGTGGTTGCTCACGAAACGTCAGTCGCCGCCACCGCCGCCACCGTCTCCGCCCCCACCACCATCTCCGCCCCCACCTCCCCCACCGCCGTCACCAGCGCTGCCGGCGTCGAACGAACCGCCGTCGCTCGCGGCGCCGCCGGACGTGTCCCATGCGGGGTCGCCGACGTGATGGTGATGGGATGTGTCGTCGAGCACGCGTTGATCCGAGTTCGGCGCGGCGCGAGTCCCCGAAGCACCGGAGGAGCCGGCGACGGAAGCCGTGTGGCCGGCACCGTAGAACGGGAACGGCGACGCGTCGGACGAATCATCACGTGTGCGGCGGCGTGCTTGAGGGTGGCTCATTGCCGCGATCACAAAGATTCCGATTACCACCACGAGACCCGCGAGCAGGAAGAGACCGATCACGATGTTCATGCGATCCTCCTTTGTTGCTGGCTGATCCTCCGAGTCGAAACCTCCGATTGCACGCCCTGTCCGATCGCCAGATTCTTCGGCGGGCGCGGGCCGCGGCTGCGGGAAACACGTTGTTCCTCGCGGTTCCTCGGGCCGAACCACAACCGCTTGTGGGGGCTCATCAAATCTTGTTGGAAGGGTCGGGTCCGGAGAACTGCTGGCGGGTGAATCTATTGGCTCTTTTTCACCACGACCTTATCCACCGGCTCAGTCTCTTTGGGCTTGAATCGCTTGTGCTCCGCGTCGGCCCACTGGTCACCGACCTTCCACCACCAGAGCGTGAAGGGCACGCCCAGGACGGCGATGAGTGCCGTGATGATCCAGAAGAGTGGCCAGAAGTCGCCCACGCGAGTCTCCGCAAAGTAGGACGTCGGGGACGCGAAGCACCACTGTGCCACCAGTACGTCTCTCCGTCTCTTCGTCTCTTCCGCTACAGCTCGACCATCGGCATGTCGGTCACAGTCACCTCGGCCGGCCGCGGCGTGGTGACGCTGGCGAAGGCGTTGAGCGCAGGGTTCGACCTCGCCATCGCGGCGCGGATGTCCGCGGCGTTGAACATCAGGGCCCGCGGCTGGGCGACCGTCACGCCCGCGGCGACCTGGCCGACGGTCGTGTTCACGATCATCGTCACCGGGTCCCGCACCTCGACAGGGTCGCGGTGCAATTCGGCCTCGAGGTCCATCGCGATCTGGCCCTCGGTCTTGGCCATCTCGATCACCGGGATCGCCTGCTCAAAGGCCTGCAGGACGTTCTTCCAGTTCTCGAACGTGCCCGCCTTCTCGACCCAGGTCGCCCCGGGGATGACGACATCGGACTGATCGGCCAATCGCGAAGCGAGCGTGTCGATGACCACTGTGAACTTGCCGCCGAGGCTCGAGAGCAGATCGCTCGTCGCCCAGTCGCTGGGGTAGTTGCCGGTGATGATGGCGGCGCCGATGTCACTCTTGCCCGAGCCTTGACCCAGGGCGCGGAGGAAGTCGTCGAACTTCTGCACGTTGCCGCTGAACGTCTCGAGCACGCGGCGGACGCCGCGGGCATTGGGGGCTTTCTCGCTGGAAACCACAAACGCGTTCTTGTCGCCGACCTTGGCGCCGACGGGGAAGACCTTGTCCTCGCCCTTTTTGGGGATCGGGCCGATGCCGAAGATCACATTCGAATCGATCTGCTTGGCGAGTCGGGCGAGTGCGTAGGCCTCTTCACAGGTCAGCATCGGGCTGACGAGCAGGGCGAGTCGCTTGCCGCTCTTGACGGCGCTCTGCATGCCTTCGATCGCGGCCTCGTACGCACGCTGATAGTCGCTCTCGACGAGGGTGCCGAACTGACGCCGGAGGGGCGAGCGGAGGCGGTTCTCGCTGTGGACGAACTTCCAGCCGTAGCGGACCTCGTCGGTGATCCACCACTTGTTGATCGCCATGTTCTCACGGGGCTTGATGCGGTAGACCTTGCCCTCGTTGTGCTCGATGTTGATGTTGTCGCCGCTGGCGGTGATGCCGTCGATGGACGGGGTGCTCTTGAGGAACCAGACGCGCTGGGCGAAGAGGAAGTCCTTGTCGAGCAAGGCGCCGACGGGGCAGAGGTCGATGACGTTGCTGGCGAGTTCGTTGTCGAGCGCGACGCCGGGGAAGACGTCGATCTCTTCCTTGTTGCCGCGGCCTTGAACCGACAGCTCGGCGGTGCCGGTCACCTCGCGGGTGAAGCGGACGCAGCGAGTGCACATGATGCAGCGGTCGCTGTAGAGCAGGACATGCGGGCCGACGTCCTTCTTGGGCTGCTTGACCTTCTGCTCTTCAAAGCGAGAGACGCCCCGGCCGTACTCATAGGAGTAGTCCTGCAGGAAACACTCGCCGGCCTGGTCGCAGACCGGGCAATCGAGCGGGTGGTTGATGAGCAGGTATTCCATCACCGACTTCTGGTTGGCGACAGCCTTGGGGCTGTCGGTGTAGACAACGGCGCCGTCGGTGGCGGGCGTCTGGCAGGTGGGCTGGAGCTTGCCGCCCATCTGGGCGACGAGCTGGCCGGTCTTGGCGTCAGGCGACCAGATCTCGCCGAGGCAGATGCGACAAGAGGCGACGATCGAGAGACCGTCGTGGTAGCAGTACTGCGGGATGGCGACGTTGTTGGCGTTGGCGACCTGCAGGATGGTCTGGCCAGGCGTGAAGTCGCACTTCTTCCCGTTGATGGTGATGGTCGGCATGGTCGAGCGATGGTAGGCGAAGGCAAGCGATTTTCGGTGGGTGGAGGGGAGATACCGCCGCAGCACGTGATGTCGGCGGCGAATTGAGACGCACACCCGCACGGTCTTGCGCGGCGTGCTCGCGATCGTCGGCCGCACGGCACATCGAACGAGCTCGGCGCCGCCCATTCCCGAGACTCAGCAGCACGCGAAGCTGTCCCGTCACGAGCCTTTCTCGCGCCCGAGACTCCGCTCCAGCGCGAAGGTTGTGACGGTGCGGAAGACAACCAGGGCGCGTGCTCCGCCGAATCTTGACCGAGGCCTTTTGATAGCATTTTGTTTGGTCTTATGCGCCGTCATGTGAACTTTTGGAGCGAGCGCGAACCCGACAGCCGCCGTCCGAGAACAGAGTCAGGCCGATTCTGGCATCTCTCGCGTATCTTGACGCGGCAATTGAACGTCTATACGATGATTGTTGAAACAACTGTTGCGGCCGCGTGGGTCGCGGGTTGTCGAGGTGGATCGAACGTTTCAATGGGAGTTCTCGCATGCATCGTTCTGCTCTGGTCGCTTCGGCTTTGCTGGTCGCTTCGGTCGCTGGCGTCGCGTCGTTCTCCGGTACGCCGGCGGTGGCCACCGTCGCCGCCGAGGGCGCGTACAAGGTGGACGTTGTGCACAGCAGCGTCCTCTTCAGCGTGAAGCACAACAACGTCTCGAACTTCTACGGCCGGTTCAACAAGGTCGACGGCTCGTTCGACATCTCCGAGGGCGGCTCGATCGACATCACTGTCGATGCCGACTCGGTCGACACCGCCAACCCCGGGCGCGACAAGCACCTCAAGAGCGGCGACTTCTTCTCCTCCGCCGAGTTCCCCGCGATCAGCTTCAAGGCCTCGTCGCTCAAGAAGACCGGCGACAACACCTTCGAGGCCGCCGGCGAGCTGACGCTCCGCGGGACCAAGAAGCCCATGAACGTCACCATCACCGACACCGGTCGCGGCACCGGTCGCGGCAACAAGCAGGTCGCGGGCTTTGAGGCCAAGTTCACCGTCAAGCGCAGCGATTTCGGCGTCTCCTACGGCGTCGGACCGGGCCTCAGCGACGACGTCACGCTCATTGTCTCGTTGCAGGGCGCGAAGTAATCGACCGATCGCGTTCTTCCTGACTTCTCTCACGCTCGGGCAGGGGAGACTCTGCCCGGGTTGTTTCTTCGCAGCGACTTCGGGTGTTGCTGCCTCGATGCCCCGCGCCTCGGTGCCTTCTTCCTTGTCAAACCTCTGAGGCTCCATGCCCAACGACATGCTGCTTAAGTTGGTGGTAGGCGTTGCAGCACCGGCGGTGCTTGGCTTCGTGCTGATCCTGCTGCTGATTCCACGGGCGGTAGCGGGCACGATTGGCGGCGACGTCGCCAAGACCGGGCCGACGCGGCACATCGCCTGGGCGCTGCCGCTGCTGATGTTCGCCGTGTTCGCGGTGTTGCAGCCCTGGATCGCCGGGAAGTTCGTCGTTCTGCCGCGGAGCGCCAGCGAATGGGCCCTGCCGGCGGCGGTCTTCGGATTGGTGTTCGCGGTCGTCAACGCCGCACTGCCGGCACCTGGCGCGCTGCGGCTGGGCCTGCGAGTCGCGCTGCTGGTCGGCATTGGAGCCCTGGTCGCTCGCACTTTCCTGTCGCGCTGGACTCCACTGGAAACGGCCGCGTGGCTCGGCGCGTTTGCGGCCGTGACGTTCGTGTCGGGGCGTTTGCTCGCGCGGGCCGCGACGACGCAGCGTGGCGTGGACGGCGTCGGCGTGCTGGCGCTCTTCACCATGGCGGCCGCCGCGGTGTGCGAACCGGGATTGCTCGCGCTGCCGAGCGCACAGTACATCGGGATCCTCGCGTGGCTGCTGACCGGCGCCGCTGCGGCTTCGCTGCTGCGCCCGTCGCTGCGATTGCACCACGCGGGCGCGGGGCTGCCGCTGCTGGTGGCGGCGATGGTGATCTTCGCTGCCGCCCTGACCAGCGGCGACGTGCCACTGTGGATGAAGGGTGCTTTCGGCGTGCTGCTGCCGGCGATTCCGGGACTCGCCGCAGTCTTTGATCGCGTCTGGCCCGCAAGCCCTGAAGGACCAAGACTGAAACGCTCGATCGCACGGCTTTCGGTCGCCGCGGTGCCGGTGCTCGTTATCGCGGCGCTGGGAGCGTGGCAGGCGCTGCGGGTGCAGGAGAGTGGGTACGAGTACTGATCGTTATGACACCTCGCCGCCGCCCTGCGGGGTTCAAGGCATCGCCGACTTCATGCCGTCCACACTGGTACGCTGAAGCATGGCAAATATCGTCGTGATCGGTGCCGGCGTCGTCGGCCTCACCACCGCCCTCGCCCTCGAGCAGAACGGGCACGACGTCGTGATTCTGACGAAGGACGCTGGCGACTCGATCGTCTCCTTTGTCGCCGGTGCGGTGTGGTACCCGTTCAAGGTCGGGCCGGTGGACAAGGTGCCGGCGTGGGCCGCGGCGACGCGCACGTGGATGCTGGAACTCGCGCGAACAACGCCCCAAGCGGGCATCGATCTTCTGACACGCTTCGAGCTCGCCAACGACGACACGCGGCCATGGTGGGCGAGTGCAACGCCGGATCTGGAACTCGTACGCGCGCTGCACGGCCAGCCCCTTCCGAAGGGAGCGACGCACGCGTGGAAGTTCGCCGCCCCGCGGGCCGAGCCGCAGCTGTTCATGGCATGGCTTGCCGCGAAGCTGCGAGCTCGCGTTCGCGTGCAGACGGTCACTTCGCTCCGCGAGACGCTTGCGGCAGAACACGCCGACGCCCTCGTCAACTGCACCGGTCTCGCGGCAAGAGCACTCACCGATGATCGCGAACTTGTCGGCGTCTATGGTCAGGTCGTCATCACCGAGCCCGGCTCGCTCGCGCTCAACGAATGTCTCGGCGATGAACGCGATGAGCGGGAGATGTTCTACACCATCCCACGCCGCTCCGAGGTGGTGCTCGGCGGCTGCGCCGAGCCGTCGCCGGATGATCGCCCGACGGTGACGACGCCGGAGATGACGCAAACGATCTTGCGTCGTGCCGCGCAGCTCGGACTGCAGCCCGGCCGAGTGATCCGGGAACGCGCCGGGCTGCGACCGTTCCGCCCGAGCGTTCGGCTCGAACACGACCGCGAAGAGCCGCGGATCGTGCACAACTACGGCCACGGCGGCGCGGGGTACACGCTTTGCTGGGGCTGCGCGCAGGAAGTCGTGCGTCTTCTCAAGCTTGCGCGGTAGGTACCGTGCTCAGCGCAGGCCGAAGATCACGAGCCGCAGCGCGTCGCCGGCACCGACGAGGCTCTCGCCCGCGATGATGCCGGCGCAGATCGTGACGAAGAACCGCTCGGACCAACGGGGGAAGAACCGCCCGAGGATGGCTCCCAGCAGCGCTCCGAGGAACATGCTCAGCGAGTTGCGGGCGGGCAGCACGAACGACAGGCCGAGCGCGGAGGCCGAAGGCACCCAAGCCGCAATCTTCTTCGGCAGCAGCTTGTCGAGCACCGGCAGCAGCACGCCGAGCACCGCGGCAATGATCATCGCCTGAAGCGTGCCCGCGGGTAGCGCGTCGAATCCGGTCTGGAACAGCTCTGCAACCGCCTTCCACTGAGCGACCGCCGGTGCGGGCCAGTCCTCGGTGAGCAACATCTCGCGCGGATTGGGGATTAGGATCAGGTAGAACGCCGAGCCGACGATCGCGCCGGCGAGCGATCCGAGGATCTGGCCAACGACCTGCTGCCGCGGAACGGCGCCGATCAGGTGGCCACACTTGAAATCGTGCATGAGGTCCGCCGACTGGGTCGCCGCACCGGCGCTGACGCTGGCGGTCATGAGGTTCGCCGCCGCGTCCTTGGGTGCCAACCCCGCGAACGTGAGCTGCGTCACCTTGCCCATCGCGCCGACCGGCGACACGTTGGTCTCGCCCGAGACGCGGCACGCAACCACGGCCAGCGCGAATGAGAGCAGGACCGCGATCGCCGCCGCCCACCACGCGATGTCAAAGAACGCGACCTGCAGCGTGACAGCCAGAATCAGGGCGACCGTCATCCCGCCGAGAAACCATGCGCGGCTCACATCGCCCGTGTCCACGCCACTTTCCGGATCCGCCTTCCCTCCCGTGCGCCGGAAGGCTCGGAACATCGCCGGGCCGCTGAAGGAGAACGAAACCAGGGCGGAAACCACCATCAGCGTGAGCTGCGGCGACGAGAAGTCCACGTCGCGAGGCTCCATCGACGCCGCGATGGTCGAGTTCGTTTCAGCCATGACAATCGCCCTGCCCATAACCCCAATCGCAACAGGCAGAAGGTTCTACCAGAACGTGCACGATCCGTTCGATCAAGAGACAGCCGGATCCAAATACAGCCCGCGGCCTCGACCTCGTTCTGCACACGGACTCGCTTGGTTCACTGGCACGAGACAACGCACCACCGAAGTCACACCATCGAGGGCTTCCGACTGGCATTTCTCGCCGCGGCGGCGCCGTGATCCGCGCCGCCGTAGGCTTCGATCTTCATTCCGGGGATCAACATGCGAGTATCCGTAATCATCGGGACCTACGAACGCCCCCACTATCTCGTGCGAACCTTGGCGAGCATGGCGGGTCAGGATCTGCCGCCGCACGAGGTGATCGTGGGCGACGACGGCTCGGGAGATTCCACTCGCGATGTGATCCGCGCGTTCCGCAAGACGGTGCCGTTCCCCGTCATCCATGTCCGGCAGGAACACGACGGCTGGCGCAAGTGCGCCATCATGAACAAGTGCCTCACCGAATCGAGCGGCGACTATCTGGTCTTCACCGACGGCGACTGCATCCACCGCTGGGACTGGCTGCGCAACCACGCGCGGTACGCCCGGCCCGGGAGGTTCCTGGGCGGCGGCGATTTACGCTTGAACACCGAGGTGTCGGAGAAGATCACCGCGGAGGATGTGCTGGCGCGGCGGCCGTTCTCGCCCAAGTGGCTGAGCGAGAACGGGATGAAGTGGCGGCGGTCGATGGTGAAGGTGTACCTGCCGCGGGCCTTGGCGGGGCCGATGGACCTGGTGAACTTCACGCCGGCACGTTTCAGCGCCCCCAACGCGTCCTGCTGGAAGAGCGACGCGGAAAAGATCAACGGCTTCGACGAACGGTTCGGTTGGGGCAAGGAGGACGTCGAATTCGGCGAACGCCTGCGCCACGCCGGCCTGGGCACGATGCACGTGCGGTACGTGGCGACGTGTCTGCACCTCGACCACCCTCGCGACGGCACGATCACGCGGGAGAAGATCGAGCACAACTTCCGGCTTCTCGAAGAGGTGAAACGCGAGAAGCGGGTAAGGGCTGAGCGGGGTCTAGCGGAGATGACGAGCGATTACACGGTGGAGAGGTGAGCGAGCCGCAGGAATCGCCACCAGCCATCGGAGAGACCCGACATCCGACATCCAAAAAGAAAAGAGCCCCTCAAGGTTTACCTCAAGGGGCTCAAAGTCGGCGATGACCTACTTTCCCGCAGTGCAGTATCATCGGCGGCATTGGCTTAACTGCTGTGTTCGAGATGGGAACAGGTGTCTCCCAATGCCTGTGGTCACCGACAAACCGGACGTGCGATCTGTCGATCGCGGTCCAGAGTGAACAAGTGAAGACGGAAGAAGAACGACGGTAGAACGAAGCGTTGTAATTTGCGTCGCGACCGGCGGTGAGGCCGAGCGCGACGCACGAAATCGACTCTTGAAGCACGCCGAGGTGGTTTACGACTTGCGTCGCAACCGATGCCGCGGCGGCTGGTTGGTGATCAGACATTCGACCGTTCGTACCGCTCTGCTAAAGGCATTTCTGCCCGTACACACGCGGCCGATCAACCTGGTGGTCTTCCAGGGGTCTTTCGTCTTTCGACAAGCAAACCTCATCTCCGGGGGGGCTTCACGCTTAGATGCTTTCAGCGTTTATCCCTGCCGTACGTAGCTACCCAGCGGTGCACTTGGCAGTGCAACTGGATCACCAGGGGTACGTCCAACCCAATCCTCTCGTACTAAGGTTGATTCCCGTCAAGTTTGCGACGCCCACAACAGATAGGGACCGACCTGGCTCACGCCGGTCTGAACCCAGCTCGCGTACCACTTTAATCGGCGAACAGCCGAACCCTTGGGGCCGCCTTCAGTCCCAGGATGTGATGGGCCGACATCGAGGTGCCAAACCGCTCCGCCGCTATGGACGCTCGGGAGCGATCAGCCTGTTATCCCCGGGGTACCTTTTATCCGATGAGCTACGACCCTTCCACACGGGATCGCAGGATCACTAGAACCTACTTTCGTAACTGCTCGACCCGTCGGTCTCGCAGTAAATCCGGCTTGTGCTCTTACACTCGTCACACGGTTTCCATCCGTGCTGAGCCGAACTTTGTGCTCCTCCGTTACTCTTTAGGAGGAGACCGCCCCAGTCAAACTACCCGACACCAACTGTCCCTCGCCCGGATTCACGGGAAACGAGGTTAGACCACAAACTTACTCAGGGTGGTATTTCACCTATGGCTCTTCCTGGGCCGGAACCCAGGCTTCAAAGCCTCCCACCTATGCTACGCAGAATATGCTCGTGGTCAGTAGGAGCCTATAGTAAAGGTCCACGGGGTCTTTCCGTCTTGCTGCGGGTAGGCGGTATCTTCACCGCCACTACTATTTCACCGAGTCGGTCGTGGAGACAGTGATCCAGTGATTACGCTATTCATGCGCGTCGGAACTTACCCGACAAGGAACTTCGCTACCTTAGGACCGTCATAGTTACGGCCGCCATTCGCCGGTGCTTCGGTCGCGATCTTCGCTTACGCTGAACCGCTTCCTTGACATTCCGGCATCGGGCAAGCGTCACTCTGTATACTGCGGCTTACGCCTTTGCACAGAGCTGTGTTTTTGATAAACAGTTCCCAGATCCTCTTCTCTGCGCCCTGCCTTGCGGCGAGGGCCCCCTTATCGCTAACTTACGGGGTTATGTTGCCTAGTTCCTTCACGACCGTTCTCTCGAGCGCCTTAGGCTATTCGCCTCACCCACCTGTGTCAGTTTTGGTACGGGACGTGTTTCGCCACCGCTGCTTTTCTAGGAACCCCCTTTGCTCACATCGGCCACAAGGGCCTGCCCATCCAACAGGGCCGTGAACTCCGGGAATCCGCACAACGGATTGATCTACGCACGTGCGCAGGAATATTGACCTGCCTTCCATCGACTACGCCTTTCGGCCTCGCCTTAGGTCCCGGCTAACCCTGGGCGGATTTACCTGCCCCAGGAAACCTTGGGTATATGGCGAACGGGATTCTCACCCGTTTAATCGTTACTCAAGCCGACATATGCACTTCTTGGCGCTCCACGTATCCTTACGGAACGGCTTCGCAGCACCAAGAACGCTCTCCTACCACGCTTTCGCGTCCACAGCTTCGGTTTACTGCTTATTCCCGATCATTATCGGCGCCGGATTCCTCGTCCAGTGAGCTGTTACGCACTCTTTAAATGATGGCTGCTTCTAAGCCAACATCCTGGATGTCACTGCAACCCGACTTCCTTTGACTGAGCAGTAATTGGGGACCTTAGCTGGTGGTCTGGATTTTTCTCCTTTTGACGACGGATATTGTCACTCGCCGTCTATCTCCCAGCACTTCATTCATGGCATTCGGAGTTTGGTTGGTCCGGCTAGCCGGGTAGGCCGCTCAGACCATCCAGTCGCTCTACCTCCATGAATTGCTTGCTGAGGCTAACCCTAGAGTTATTTCGGAGAGAACGAGCTATCTCCCAGTTTGATTGGACTTTGACCCCTCCCGTCAGCTCATCGCAGAACTTTTCAACGTTCACGCGTTCGACCCTCCAGGCGGTTTTACCCGCCCTTCAGTCTGGCCAACGGTAGATCACAAGGTTTCGCGTCTATCCCATGAGACTAATCGCCAGTTTCAGACTCGCTTTCGCTCCGCCTCCGGTCCGGTAGACCTTAGGCTCGCCTCATAGGATAACTCGTCGGCTCATTATGCAAAAAGCACGCCGTCACCCCGAAGGGCTCCGACCGCTTGTAAGCGCACGGTTTCAGCTTCTCTTTCACCCCGCTCGTAGCGGTAGTTTTCATCGTTCAGTCGCCTTACTGGTTCGCTATCGGTCGTCGAGGAGTATTCAGCCTTGGAGGGTGGACCCCCCATGTTCAACCCGGGTTTCACGAGCCCGAGTTTACTCGAGGGCATTCCCAGCGTGCGGTTACAGGGCTGTCACCTTCTGGAGCGTGTCTTTCCAGACACTTCACTCGCACTACTGGTTCATCCGCGTTCGCTCGCCGCTACTTACGGAATCGCTGTTGCTTTCTTTTCCTGTGGGTACTGAGATGTTTCACTTCTCCACGTTCGCTCTTTGCACCTATGCATTCAGTACAAAGTACCCTTGCGGGTGGGTTGCCCCATTCGGAGATCCCGAGATCAGTGCCTTATTACCGGCTCCCTCGGGCATATCGCAGGTTTACGCGTCCTTCATCGCCTCTCGACGCCAAGACATCCGCCGTGCGCCCTTCTTGTCTGATCACCAACCGGACGCCGAGACTTGCGTCTCCTCGTCAAATTGGCCCCTGACGCATTCGCACCCGATTTAAGTGCTACGTTCGTCAGAGATGCCGCTCGCTTGTTGTTGCCAACTCGCTCACGGCACATCAACCTGATTTGCGCTTCAAGAGTGATTGCAACTCCTCGCCCTGCTTCCTCTCGCGGTTACCCGCTCGAATCCACCTGGCTCAGAGCCCAATCTCTTACTCGATTTCTTGCTTACATTGCTTGCATTTCTTTCCGTGCGTTCCGAGTGTTCGGAACGCACGTCGTCGTGAACCATGCCAACCGTCAAACCGACCCGGCACGCTTTCGCATCCGGAACCGGCCCGCCGTCGCATGGCTCAATTCTTCTTCACGTCTTAGCTTGTCAGAGAGGCCCGTTCCGTCGCCTACGCGGCGGTCTGGGTGCCGCGGTTGCTTTCGCATCCCGGCATGCCGCCCGGTGAAGGGCGGAGAGAACTTTAGGTCTTCCCCCGCGTCGGTCAAGCAAAGGGAGGCTCAAAAACCCCATCCACTGCACAAATCTTCCTGAAATCTCGACTTGCGCCCCTTCGCGATTCCTTCACTCGACCCGCCACCGGTCACCTTTAGTACCGATCAGAACCCAACTTCGAGGCTCAAGGGGCCTTACTGCTTCGCCGTGGCGGCTGCTTCGCCGGCTTTGACCGACAGGTCGAGCCGCTTGTACAGGGCCGAATCCCGCTCGTTTTCAGCGGACTTGACCTGAATTTTGCCGTTGGAGTCGCGGAGGATGGCCGCGAACACGGGCGAACCCGAGCTTCCCGGCACCTGGGCCACGTCGAGCAACAGCACGCTCGTGGCGACGCGGATGCGATCAGGGACCGGGAAATCGATCGCAGGAGCCGCGACAGGCTCTGGCACCGCTGGGACCGGATTGGCACCAGGCGGGTTCTCGCGGCCCGGTGGCGGGGGCACCGGCGGTGCCGCGGGAGCTGCTGCGGCGGGAGCAGCCACGTTCCCTGCGGCGGCCAAAGCCTTGGGCAGCGGGATGTCGCCGACCAGCGGGTCACCGATGTTCATGCCCGCAGTCTGCTTGCGGTAGTAGCCCAGGTAGAACTTGAACAGCTCCACCGATGCACGAGCCTCGCCCAATTCGTTCGCCGGGGTCACCGACGTGACGAAGTAGTACTCCGAGCGGTCGACCTCGACCGGCGAGCTCCACTCCGACCACGGTCCCTTGATAACCGACACGTCGGCGGTCTTCTTCTGCTCTTCCTTAAGAAGCGATCCACGCCCAAAGAGCGGGTTGTTGACGCCGACGCGAAGGCGGTAGCGGTACTTCTCGCCAGGCTGCGCCGTGGCATCGTGCACCCAGAACCGGATGCTCTCGCTCGACAGCACGCTGTCGCTCGTCGCCGCGACGGCTGCGTCGCCGCCCTGCAACGCCGTCAGCCGCGTCACGTCGGCCTCGAGGCGGCCGATCTCCTGCTCGATCGCCTTGATCTCGTTGTTGAGCCGATTGCGCTGCGGAGCGGAGGTATCGCGCGGCTGCTGCGGCTGCGCGGGCTGGGGCTGATTGGGCCGCTCGCCCGGCCGACCCGGCTGTGCCGGTTCACGCGGCGCCGGCTGCTCGCGCGTCGGGGCTGCGGGCAGCTTTGCCAGTTCCGCTTTCTTGTCTTCGAGCTTCTTCTTCTCGGTCTCGAGCTTCGCCTGCTTCTGCGCCAGCTCGTTCACGTCGATCTTCGCCGCCGTCAGCGCGGCCATCTTCGACGGCGGTTCCCACGCGCGGGACGCCACCGTCTTGTAGAACCCGGGACGCAGGATCTCGGTCGAACGTTCCTTGGCTTGCACCGTGAACGTCTGCATGTCGCCGGTCGTCTTGACCGAATCGCTCCACGAAGTGATGAACAGCGGGCGGCCGAGCATCGGCGGCACCATCTGGCCGTCGGTCCACGTGCCGTCGCTACCCGCCTGCGAGCGCTCCACTTCCACTGTCACCACTTCCAACCCCTCGCGCCACCAGCCCTGAGGCATGGGCTCGATGGGGCCGGCACCGTCAGGGTCGCTCATCAGCGACTCGATCAGCGTCTTGGCGCTGAACGACGACTCGACGCTCACAAACGCGTGGTCGTAGGGCTGTTCCTTGGGCATGATCGCGGCCAGCACCGCCGCGTTCTTCACCTCTTCGGACGCGATCGTCGCCCAGTACGACGCGGCAATGGCGGGCGCGGGCGCCGGTAGCGAGAGCTCCGCGTAGATCGCGTCGCTGGCCTTGATCGTGCCACCGCCCAGAGCGATCGCCGGACCGAAGCCGCCGATCGACTTGCGGGGGGAAACGCCGCCGGAGACGAGCGTGTCGAACTGTTTCTTCAGATCCGAACCCGCGGCGTCGAAGCCCTGGGCAAGCTCGGGGCTCGACGACTCCATACGTCCCTTGAGCGTGTCGGCGGCTTGCTTCACCGGCTCGAAGGCTCGCTCGGGGGGCAGCGTGGCGTTGCCGACCGTGACCTGATTGGGCTGCGTCAGAAACTGCTGCGCGATCACGCCGAGGAACACCAAGCCGGTCACGCCGACGACGGCCTTCTCCAGGTGCTGCTCGATCGGGTTGATGCCTTTGAGCTTCATGCGAACTCCAAGTGTCGAGAATCGAGGGCCGAGTGGATCAGAGGCGGATCAAGGAACTCGGGCCCCAAGATGTCTTCTGTGAAAGTGAAATGGCGGACGCGACCGTGAGCGAAGCGATCAACCGCCGCCGGGGGGCGGGGTCTGGCCCTCGGCCGGTTGACCCTCGGCGGGCTTGGCGTTGGGATCCGGAAGGTCAGGCAGGCCCAAGGCGGCGCGCAAGGCCCTGGGGAAGTACTGCTCGGTCCAGCTGCGGAGCCAGATCGTCTCGATGTCAACCAGTACACGGACGACATTCTCGTCGCCGTAGTAGTAGCCGTTCGCAAGGTCGGCCCAGCTGTCGACCTTCTCCATCGCAATGCCGGTGACGCTCATGAAGTTGGTACGAGCAACGGCATCGAAGAACTGCGGCAGCTTGGCGCTCGAAACCACCAGCGTGAGCTTGGCACGACGAATGTCGTAGGTGTTCGCATCCGCAGTGTCGCTGAAGCCCGAGATCGACTCAGCGGCTGGGGTCGCGGCGGCAGCGTTGGGATCGACCGGCGCACCGCCGGGAGCGGCGGCACCGGCCGACACGGCGGCGGTCTGCACGCGCCACGGCAGCAACTCGATCTTGTCGATGCGCTTGACGACGGCGTCTCGCACCGGCAGCGTCCGGCCGCCGGGACCGGCGTTGGCATTGCGAACGATCGCGAACAGATCCTTGAGGAACCAGAGATCCGTCTGATAGACAAACGCCTGATTCACGCTCAAAGGCGTGGACGGCGCGGAGAGCAGGATTCCGCCCATCGTCGTTGCGGTGCCGGCACCGAACCCACCGGGGCCCGACACGGGAGCGGTCGAACCACCCGGGAATGCGCTCATGTCGGCGTAGACGCGGACCTCGCCGGCCTTTCGGACGTACTCGCCCTTGCGCGACTCGATGAGCGTCTTCTGCAACGATTCCTTTTCCGTCGCGGTGAGCTCACGGGTGGGTGACGAGCCGCGGATCTTCTCGGTCTCACGCTTCTCGATGTCCTTCAACTGCGCCTCGAGCGCCGTGGCGCTCACCGGGCTACCGGCGCCGATGTCGTTCAGCAGCTGGACATACGCGGATGGCTGGCCGCGTTCGGCATTGCCGACAAGACGCGTGACAAAATCCAGCGGCTTGCTGAGCTGCTCGTTGGCCTTGGGCTCGGGGAACAGCCCATCGACGAGCGGAGTCTTTCCGGCGACGTTGAACGCCTCCGCGGCCTTCACCACCGCCTCGCCGCTGGAGAGCAGCGCCTTCTTCCGCTCGGTGTACTTCTGGGTGAGCACCGAGTTGGGCTCGGCTTTCTGCTCGACGGCCTGACCGGTTCCGATCGTCGGCAGCGCGTACGTGACCTTGAGGTTGTTCACCTGACCCAAAAGGTCATTGGCGGCCTTTTCTGACTCGGACTTGATCTGGCTGTTCCAGCTGCTGCTGAACCACCAAGTCGCGCCGAGAATGCCGACGGTGACGATGCTCAGGGTGGGGATGGCCCAGTTCTTCTTGACGCCCTGAAGGAGTTGCTTGAAATCGAACTTCACTGAGCGCCCTCCGGCTTGGCTTGCTGCTTGGGCAGCTTGGAAGCGGTGAATGTGATGGTGAACAGCGTGGGTTGCCCCTCGTTCGTCGAGCCGCGGAGGGCCGAGAGCGGGGCGATCGTTTCAAGGCTGCCGCTGCCGATGTTCCCGCCACCCGGTCCGCCGGTGCCGCCCGGACCACCCGGACCGCCAGTGCCGGGACTCGGCGCCGTCTGAGACGGCGTCGTCAAGCCACCGGTGCTCGCGTCCTGACGCCACGGCGTCGGAGCGACGTGGATCTCGTACGGCACATTGGGACGCGTCGGATGCCCGCGCAGCCACTTGTCGAGCGTGGCGAGAATGAACTTCTGCGGCTCGGGCTGATGGGTCGAGACCTGCATCTCCACGACAACCTGCGCGCGGTCGGCCGGACCGAGCGGGCGGGTCGGAGCTGCTTCGGCGCCCGTGGGCTGCTGCTGCTGCTGAGACGGGTCCGCGCCCGCCGCACCGGCGGGATAGAACATCGTCCGCATCTTCTCGAGGCGGAATCCCTCGGTCGCGGTGCTCGCGGAGCCGACCGATTTCGCCCAACCGCCCGCCTGCTGCTGCGCGTCCTCGAGCATCAAGCCGATGTCGTTGACGATGTGGGCGTAGAACTCACGCTCGGTGACAAGGCTGATCAACTTGGTCGGACGCTCATCGGGTGCCGCCCCGCCGACGACTCCCGCGGCTTCGGCTTCCTGCTTCAAACGATTGCCCTCGCTCACGACGGCGCGGATCTGCGGCAGATCGGGGGATGCCGACGCTCGCTGCACCGCGGCCTGATCGAGGAACGGACGCACGAACATCGCGGCGCCGGCGACTGCAGCGATGCCCGCCGCCGCACCGAACCACTTGACCTTCCCCTTCCACATCGCCTCGCGGATGATGTTGACGGGCATGAGGTTGGCATTGATCGTGCCGGCACCCAGGCCCTGGATCGCCAATCCGTACGCGGTGGTGAGCTCGAGGCAGCGGGCCTTGAACTTGCCGGCCCGCTCGCCGCCCTCTTGCCCGCCGTCGAGCGTGTTGAGGTTGGCCTTCTTGAACTCCTCGACGCGGTACACCTCGATGCCCAGCTGCTGCTTGAGGTACTTGCGCAGGCCGGGGAGGTTCGATGTGGCACCGATGAGGATGACGCGCTGCAGGTTCGCGTCCTTGTGCAGCGACTGGTAGTAACCGATGGAACGCTGAATGTCCTGACCAAGGTCCGTGAAGACCGGACGCATCGCCTGGAAGACCTGGCGGGCGTGCTTGGAATCCTCGGCGTCCTGTTTCAGCTTCTCGGCCTTGGGATACCCGATCTGGAACGCGGAGACGAGCGAATCGGTGAACTGATGCCCGCCCAGCGGGAACGTGCGCACCCACATGCGACCCGCTTCGGAAATGACCAGATCCGTCGACGTCGTGCCGATGTCGACGATGATGGTGCCCGGCGTCTTTTCGTCGAACTCCAGGTCGTACGCAAGTGCGTTGAAGACGGAGATCGGCCCGAGAGTCACGAAGCCCGGCGTGAGGCCGACGTCCTGAAGCATCGTGAGACGCTCCATGATGCGCTCGCGGGTGATCGCGAAGATGCCCACTTCGATCTCGGGCGAGTCGGGGCTGAGGAATGTCTGATAGTCCCACTCCACCTGCTCGAGCGGGAACGGGATCTGCTGCATCGCCTCGAACTTCACGATGTCGGGAACCTTCTTGGGCTCGACCGGCGGCAGCTTGGCGAAGCGCGCGAAACTCGAATGGCCCGGCACGCTCACCGCGATCTGTGCGTTGCTCAGGTCGTACTGGCTCACCAGCGTGCCCAGCGAGACGCGCAGCACGTCGGCGGGATCGACACCCGGCGTCGAGAGCGTCTTGGGGTGATCGATGATCGCCATGTCCAGGACATTGACGCGATCGCCGGCGTTCTCAAGCTTGACGGCCTTGATGGCCGCCGCCCCGATCTCGATGCCCCAGCAGATAGTCGAACTCGGCATGCGGAATCCTTGCTAGTGTCGCGCCCGAAAAGGGCGGACGCGTCGTCCGGCGTGCAAATCAACCCACGCCTCGCGGCGTCGGCCCCCTGCCCGTTTCCCCCCACCGGCCCCACCACCGGCCCCCACATCCAGCCTCCACCATCGAGCGGCGCTTGAAGCCACCCGCCAACCCACCGTCAAGAACCCGAAAGCAGACACGCCGCACGCTTCGGTGCGCCGAGTCCGTTCCGGGGAGACGATGGTACACAACTCCGCGCCCGTCCGCGCCGAACAAGCGACGCCATTCACGCGCCAGCCGGTTCTTTCCTCTACGTCCGATCGACGCCTCGGGTTGCCGCTACCAGTCGGCACCAAGGCGAGACATCCTCAGAACCGACGTGCGGCCGGCGCGGTACAGTACCGACATGTCCACCCGCACCGACCGCATGCTCCGCCCGCTTGCCTTTGTCGCGCCGCTGGTGCTCGCCGCTTTGCCGGTGATCGCCCAGGTCGCCACCGCCGACGGCGAGAAGCCGCGCCCGCCCGTCCCCACCAAGCCGGAAGACCTCGGCGGCGGCCACATGGTCATGATGATCATCTTCGGACTCGGCCTGCTCGCCATCGTGATCGGTGCCTGTCTGATCCCCGCCAAACGCGGCCACATGGACTAAGCGCGTCCGACCCGGGCAGTTGCGTGGCAACCCCGGTGCGTCCGAGAGATCCGCCCGACGGCTCTCGTACGCGGCCTTTGGAGTTGCTAAAACCATGCCGAAGCGACGCTTACAGAACTTGATCGCCCTCAACCTTGCCCTCGCTGGCGGCGTGGCGGCACTTTGGTTCTCCAACCCGGTGCACGCCCAACCTGAGGCAAACACCCCAGCTCTCGGACGCGGCCGCGGTGAATATCTGACAATCGGAAGTACCGTACCGGGATCGAACGCAAGCCTAGTACAGATACTGGACGTGTCGAACCAAGAGTTGATCACGTTGAAGTGGGATCAGGGGCGGCGGGCGTACATCGTCAGCGGCTACCGCAACCTGGGTGGCGATCGCAACCAGAATGGGGAGCGATGATGCAAACCCAATCCCCCAGCCCCGCGGTCTTGAGCCCCGGCCGGTTGAACCGTCGCGTGACGCTTGAGGCGGCCTTGTGTCTGACGGCCGGCATCCTCGCCGCGTCCGCGTTGGTGCAAGCCACATCGCTCTTTTCGGGCGCCCCGAATCTCTCGGGGATGCCGCTGAGCTCGATCGCCAATGCCCAGACTGCCCAGATGGTGGCGGCTGGCAACGGGTACTCGATCCTCTCGACGAACACTTCCGGCGAGGCCAACGTCTTGGTGCAGGATGCCCGAGCGGAGGAGCTCACGGTCTACCGGACCGACAGCCAGGGGCTCTTGACCCCGGTTCAGCGGATTCGGCTGCAATCGGTGTTTGTGGAGGGCCGCGCCCGCTTCGGCCAGCAGTAGACTTGCACAATGCCGATTGTTCCGTTGCCCCAATTCGAAGCCGACGCGCACCTCAAGGAGCAAGCCGACCGAGAGGCCTATGCGCGGCTCGCCGCGCCCAAGTCCATCGTCGTGCGCTTCGGTGCGATGAAGCTCGTCGGTGAGTTCCCTTACGACGGCACCGTCAAGCCCGGCTGCGGCAGCAAGCTGGTCGTGCGTACGCAGCGCGGCGTTGAACTGGGCGAGATGCTGACGAGCACGTGCAGCAACTCGGGTTGCTCGAAGAGCGTGAGCCGCAAGGAGATGCTCGAGTACATCGAGAACTCCGGTGGACGCGACTATCCGTTCTTCAGCGAAGGCAAGGTGCTGCGGGTCGCCACAAAGGAAGACCTCGACAAGCAGGCGGCGCTCGAGCAGTCCAAGCACGAGCTGCGTTTGCGGGCGCGGGGCGCTGCGGAATCGCACGGGTTTGGGCACATCAAGATCGTCGAGGTCGAGCCGCTGCTCGGCGGCGAGCGGATGATCGTGCACTTCCTCGCGGAAGAACGCGTCGAGTTCCGCGAACTGGGCCCCGTGCTGTCGAAGGAATTGCACACCCGCGTGGACCTGCACCCGGTGGGCGCCCGCGATGAGGCGCGGCTGACCGCCGACTACGAGAAGTGCGGCCAGTACTGCTGCTGCAAGAACTTCCTCAAGGTGCTCAAGCCGATCTCGATGAAGTCGGCGAAGATCCAGAAGGCCACGCTTGATCCTTTGAAGATCTCGGGTCGCTGCGGGCGGCTGATGTGCTGCCTGCGCTACGAGGATCAGACCTACGACGAATTGCGGAAGAAGCTGCCCAACAAGAAAAAACGCGTCGGCACGCCCGAGGGCGACGGCATCGTCATCGACTCGCAGATCCTGACGCAGTTGGTGCTGGTCGAGCTCGACATCAACGACGAGATGGGACGGCCCAAGCAAGTGGCGGTTGCGGTCGAGGACCTGACGGATCCGACGAACGCTGTGGCTCCGCCAAGGCCGGCACCGCCGGAGTTCCCCCAGCGTGGGCCACGGCCGTCGCAGCCGCCTCGCCCGCCGAGCGGATCGCCGGCTGGTGCGCCTTCGAGCGACAAGCCGCAGGGCGGAAAGCCGGAAGGTCGCGGACCCGACACGCGCGGACCAGATACGCGCGGACCAGACGGGCGCGGCCCTCGACCCGAGCGTCGACCGGATGGGCCCCGAGATGGACAGCGGGATGGACAGCGCGATGGCCGTCGTGATCAGCGCCGAGACAGCCGCGGGCCGGGCGGGCCGCCGCGGACTGGACCTGCCAATCCTCCGCCGACGAGCGAGTCGCACGACATCAACCTCGACGACATCCCGACCGACGACGGGACGATGGACGATCGGCCGCCGAGGGGCCCGGGTGGCTCTGGCGGCGGACCGGATCGTGGACCGGGCGGGCCGGGAGGCCGTGGTCCGGGTGGTCGGCGTCGGCGGCGGCGCGGGCCTCCGGGACCGGGTGGTGGCCGCGGACCGAGGCCGGGTGGACCATCGTCGAGTGGCCCCTCCAGTGGACCCACGAACAGTCCGTAATCGACGGCGATTGCGAACGGCGCACGATTCCGGGGCGTAGTCGCTCAGCGATCCGCCCCGCGGCGGTCGATAATGGATGACCCATGTCCGACGCCGCCACCGCCATCTCATCCCACGCTGACAACAACCCCGCCGCACACGGCGGCAAGCCCGCAGAGGCGTCGTCCGTCAAGGACACGGTGATGTCGCTCCTGATCGCGTTCACGATCGCGCTCATCTTCCGCGGCGTGGTGCTCGAGCCGTTCCAGATCCCGACCGGCTCCATGGCGCCGACACTTCTTGGCGCGCACGTGCGGATGTACGACAAAGAGACGGGCTACTCGTGGCCGATGAGCCCGAGCAAGTTCTTTGACTCGGGCATGCAGGTCGCCACACCGGTGCAGCCGGTGACCGAGGCTCGCGAGCCCAACACCAATCGCCTGCTGCCTTCCTTCAACGCGACCGCCAGCAGCGGCGACCGCATCTTCGTGTTGAAGTATCTCTATCCATTCGGTTCACCCCAGCGTTGGGACATCGTCGTTTTCCGCACGCCAACGAGCCCGCAGGAGTACTACATCAAGCGGCTGGTGGGCCTGGAGAACGAGGAACTGGCGATCGTGGACGGCGACGTGTTCACGCGGCCGTTCAAGAGCGACCGCAACGAGACGCCTGAGCAGTGCTGGGAGAGCAAGGAATGGAAGATCGCCCGCAAGCCGATGCGGGTCCAGAACGCGGTGTGGCAGTTGCTGTTTGACAGCACGTACACGCCGCTGAACCCGACGCGCGACGGGCGGAAGTGGTTCACCTCGCCGTGGATCGCGAGCACGGGCGGCTGGAAGGACCAGGAGACGCCGGTCTACACCTACACCGGCGCGGGCGCGACGAGCCTCGCGTGGGATACCAAGAACCGGCCGATCACGGACCTGAACCATTACAACGACACGCCGCAGCTCAACTACGCGGGTCGCATGTCGCGCCCGGTCTATCCGTGCAGTGATCTGAAGGTCTCGTTCGGCTATCGCCCGACGGGCACGACCGCGGGCGCCGTCGGCGGGACGATCCGCGTCAACGGGCACGAGTTCCGCGCCCGCATCGAACCCGACGGCAGCGCGACGATCGCGATGCGTGCGGCGGGCGACGAATCATGGATCACGCTCGCGGCCGCGACAAACAAGCTCCCGCTGAAGAGCGACGCCATCACGAACATCGAGTTCCGCCACGCCGATCAGGGCCTGCAACTTCTTGTCAATGAGACCCTGGCGTGCGAAGGGGCATACGACTGGACGCCGGCACAGCGGGCGGCGTTCGCCACGGGCAAACCGTTGAGCGCGGTGCTCTCGCTGATGGTGCTGCCGCCGCCGCTGTCGGTGGCGAGCATGTACACCTCGCCCGAAGTGAGCATCGATCTTCCCGGTGCCTGCGAACTGCATCGCGTGTCGCTGGCGCGGGACCTGTTCTATCAACCGGTGTCGCACATGCTGCCACCAAAGGCCGGCGGCCCAGCGCGGGGCACGCACCCAAACTCGCTGCAGGTGCAGCAAGCCAACGAGTTTTTCTTCTTGGGCGACAACAGCCCCGCAAGCCTCGACGGGCGGCTGTGGGGCGAGAGCGACCCATGGGTGCAGACGCTGATCGATCCGGCCGATGGCATCGTCGCCCGCGATCTCATCGTGGGTAAGGCGTTCTGCGTCTTCTTCCCGGCGATGAGCAAGCAATGGGGCCGCGTTCCGGTGCCGGACCTGGGTCAACTCCGCTGGATCTGGTGAGCGCGGAACCGGAAGAACCGGGCGTGGGTACTCGGCGGTGGCGCTACGCAGCGGCGTAGGTGCGGCTGCCGTGATCACGTATCTTCTTGGCCGGCTCGCGGTGCGAGCGCAGGTCAAAGACCGCGGCGACGATGACGATGGCCAGGTAGAAGCCGCTGACGCTGCCGTTGGTCACCATCGCGAACGCATATGCGAGCGTGGTGTACGGCAGGAAGAAGAATCCCAGCAACGGGAAAAGCACGCCCTCAAACGCCCGGTCCGGGACCGTGGTAAAGAGCCACAGGCACGCGAGCACGAGGCGAGGGAAGAAAATGCCGAGGATGATGGACAGAGGGCCCATGGGACGCTCCTTCATCTGTCTTGATGGGAAGGCGGCGGTCCGGGTTTCTGTGGAGCGGGACGATTGGAGGGCTGCGGGTTGCGGGACGGTAAGATCCCCTCCAAACCTCAGCACTCCAGCTCTTTTCAGACCTTCCGGTCCAGCAGCCGGTACTGCACGGCTTCGCTGACATGCTCCGACGCGACGACTTCGGCGCCGGCGAGGTCCGCGATGGTGCGGCTAACGCGTCGGATTTTGTCGTAGGCCCGAGCAGACAGACCGAGACTGCCCATGGCCTGACCCAGCATCGCCGTCGCCGATTCGTCGACAGGGCAAAGGGTGTCGAGTTGCTTCCCGCTCAGGCGGGCGTTGGGGGTGGTCGCGCCCTGACGCTTGATCTGCAGTGCACGGGCCTGCGCGACTTGCTCTCGCATCTGGGCAGAACTCGTGCCCGGCGCTTGCTTGTCGCGACGCGACAGCTCCTTGAACGGCACGGCGGGGGCTTCGATGTGGATGTCGATGCGGTCGAGCAACGGGCCGCTGAGCTTGGCGAGGTAGCGCTCCATCTCGCGCTTGCCGACTTCACCGGGGGCGACGTCGCCCTTGGGCGTCGGGTTCATGGCGGCAACGAGCATGAAGTTCGCCGGGAATCGCACGGCGCTGTGCGAGCGGGCGATGGTGACGACGTGGTCCTCGAGCGGCTGGCGAAGTGTTTCGAGCACGTCGCGGGGAAACTCGGGGAGTTCGTCGAGGAAGAGCACGCCGTGGTGGGCGAGGGAGATCTCGCCGGGGCGCGGGATCATCCCGCCGCCGACGATTGCCGCGGCGCTGGCAGTGTGGTGCGGCGTGCGCACGGGGCGGCGCGAGACGAGGCCCTGACCCGGCTCGAGCTGGCCCGCAGCGGAGTAGATGCGGGTGATCTGGATCGCTTCTTCGGGCGTCAGCGGCGGCAGCACGCCGGGCAGGGCTTTGGCCATCATCGTCTTGCCCGTGCCCGCGGGGCCGAGCATGACGATGTTGTGCCCGCCCGCGGCGGCGACAACGATGGCCCGCTTCACGCTCTCCTGACCCTTGATCTCGACGAAGTCGATCGGAGCGGCGGCGGCCTGGAGCAACTGCCCGACATCGGGCGCCGGGAACGGCGCGGGCTCAAGGTGGCCGGTGAGCAGACCAACGACCTCGGCGAGCGTGCGCACGCCAAGGACGTCAAGGCCCTGCACCACCGCGGCCTCGGCGGCGTTGTCGTGCGGGATCACCACGCCCTGATAGCCGCGCTGTTTCGCGAGCGCCGCGAGGGCGATCGCGCCCTTGATCGGACGCAAGCGGCCATCGAGCGCGAGCTCGCCGGCAAAGAGGAACCGCCGCGGATCGATGCCTGGCGCTTCGGTGACGACAACGCCCGCGGGGCCTGCCTTCTTCGGACCTTTGGGAGCCGCGGCGATGCCCTGGACCATCAGCGCCCCCACCGCGATCGGCAGGTCGTAGACCGGGCCTTCCTTGCGGACGTCGGCGGGGGCAAGGTTGACGAGCACGCGGCCCAAGGGGAAGAAGTAGCCGCTGTTGATCAGGGCGCTCTTGACGCGCTCGATGGACTCCTTCACCGCGGCGTCGGGCAGGCCGACGATGGTGATGAACTTCTCGTCCATCTTGGTGTTGTCGTGATCGATCTCGATCTCGCATGGCAGGGCGTCGATGCCCTGAAGGAGCGAAGATTGGACGCGGGCGAGCATGGAAAGAGCATACCAAACAGGATGCGATCCGTTCGCGCGGGGGTGGGGCCTTTCAGGCCCCTCCGAAGGGCCGCTCTGCGGCCATTGGGACCGGCCTCCGGCCGGTCTGCTTGGCGTCCATGCCGACGCGAGCCGATGGCGTTCCGAGACAGAACAGGAAAGACCGGCCGGAGGCCCGTCCCACTGGTGTTGTGGAGCGTTGCTTGGGCGGGGCCTGGAAGGCCCCGCCCCCGTGCGGGCACTGGGTGCCGTCACTTCGTGAGCACGTAGGTTGTGCCCAATGTGCGCTCGAACCAGACCTTCTGCAAGTCCTCGCGCTTGTAGACGAGGCGGCCCTTGGCTTCTTCGCCGCTGGCGGGATCGTTGACGAGCAGGTCGCCCGCGGCGTCGTAGCCGCGGACCACGATGAGATGGCCGCCGGTCTCGCTGTACGGCGCGCCGCGCAGCTCGCCCTTCTTGACCTGGATGCTCACGATCAGCGGCGTGCCAGTGTCGAGGGTGTTGTAGACGTCGCTCCACTGCGAGAAACGCGTCAGGTAGCCGGGCACGCCCAGCGCGTACGCGGCCTGGATGTTGCGGGGCCAGTTGCCGAAGATGTCGTGGCGGATGTCGTACGCGCGGCTGGAGACATCGAAGACCGGGCGCGACACGCCGTGGGTGGCGAGCACCATCGACACACTGGTCGGCGAGCAGAGGCGGCCGCTGAGGAGCGGGTCGGGCGTGCGCTGGCTGCGGAAGGGGACGTCGATGTTGTAGCCATTGATCGCACGCGCGAGCGACTCGGCGGAGGAGATGCGACCAGGAGGCGTGCGGGGCGTGACCGGCACGTGCAGCGGCGTCTTGTCGAGCGATGCCGTGGTGCACAGCGCGACGCGGCGGATGACAATCGGTCGCGTGATCGCATCGGGATCGTGGGCCGGCGCGATCGGCAGGCCGCGAACGGCGACGGCTCGCCACTGGATCGCGTCGAGCGGCGCATCGCTCACGATCGCATCGATCTCGACCGCGCCACGAGCGCGGGGCTTGTCTCCGACAGGAGACGCGAATTCGAATTCGGTGCGGATCGGCAGCCGCGGCGGAAGGTCGCCCCAGTCGCCGAGGAAGAGCCATTCGGACCAGGTGTAATTCAACTCGAGCGAGCCGTCGGCGTTGCGATCGCGCAGTGCAACGCGAACCTCGAAGCGCACACCAGCGCCGGGCGGAACGTCGACGTTCCAGGACAGAAGGGCCTCGATGAACGGATGGATCTCAGGAGATACAACGATGTCTCCGAGGTGCTCGACGGTGGAGCCCAGCGTGAACGGCGCCGCGGCGGGATCTGGACGCAGTTCGATCGGAGCCTCAGAGAACCGAGACGTGTGAACGTACGGCGCGGCGGTCGCTTGCGGTGCAGCCAACACCAGCAGAACCATGACGAACAGTGTTGGCAGACGCGTGGCGCGAGCGATCATTTGTTGACCGGCCAGAGGCCGGTCCCACTGGTGCTTTGTCTGCTTGGACGGCCGCGGCTGGAACATGCGTGCACTCTACCGGCGAGCGTCGCCTCAGACCCCAACCGCGACGCGACCGGTGACGACTTCATCAATCGCGCGGGCGGCTTCGTCGATCATCGCCGCGTTCACGTCCAGATGCGTGACACAGCGAATTCGCCGGACTCCGGTCGCCATCATGTGCACATTGCGAGCCTTGAGTCGCTCGGACAACTGGGCGGCGTTCATGTTCACGCCATTGCCAAGATCGAAGTACACGATGTTGGTCTCGACCGGTCCGAGCGCCACGGAAAGCCCCTTGATGTTGCCGATGTGCTCGGCGAGGCGGCGGGCGTTGGCGTGGTCCTCGGCCATGCGCTCGATGTGGTGGTCCATGGCGTAGATGGCCGCGGCGGCGAGAATGCCGACCTGGCGGACCATGCCGCCGAACATCTTCTTGAAGCGACGCACGCGGGCGATAGCCACCTCGTCGCCGGCGACGGCGCTGCCGACGGGCGCGCCCAGGCCCTTGGAGAAGCAGCACGAGATCGTGTCGAAGGGCTTGGCGTACTCGCTCATGCGGACGCCGGTGGCGACGTGGGCGTTCCAGAGCCGCGCGCCGTCGAGGTGGATCTTGAGATTGTGCCGCCGACCCTCCGCGCACACACGCTGGATCTGGTCGAGCGGCCAGACCGTGCCGCCGCCGCGGTTGTGGGTGTTCTCGAGCATCAGGAGCTTGCTGTGCGGGAAGTGGTACGCGTCGGGGCGGACGAGCGGCGTCACGTCATCGACGTCGAAGGTCCCGCGCTCGCCGCGGATGGTCCGGATCATCACACCCGCGAGCGCGGCGGGGGCGCCGGTCTCGTAGTGAATGATGTGCCCACCTTCAGAGCAGATGACCTCGTCGCCCGGCTCGGTGTGGGCGCGGATCGCCGTCTGGTTGGCCATCGTGCCGGTGGGGACGAAGCACGCGGCGGGCTTGCCGAGCTTCTCGGCGAACTTGGCCTCGAGCTTCTGCACCGTCGGATCGTCGCCGAGAACCTCGTCGCCGACCTCGGCGCTGGCCATCACCCGCCGCATCTCGGGCGTGGGCTTGGTGACGGTGTCGGAGCGGAGGTCGATGGGCTGGGCGGGGTGGGTGGACATGCGAACATTCTAGAGACGCGTTGCGAAACGGCTGCGGAATCCCTATTCGAGAACTCGCATCGACACCGACACATTGACAGCCCCCTGCCTGCCACTCTGGCAAGGTCTCGGATAAGCACGGCCCGATTCGCAAGGCGTTCGCACCACCTATTGCGATCGTCGACGCCGACGCGTTCCGCGAGGGTCCGACGGCGCACGATCGCCTCTGGCACACGCGTTGCACCTTCCTTGTTGCCGAGCCTTCGCCGGTTGGATAGCGGCGGACGGAGTATGGCGAGAGGCTCGGCGACCCGGTTTCCGGCTCCCTCCGCCCGCCGCGTCTTCTTCTATGGAAAGGAGAATGCCATGAACATCATGCTGCGTCGCCGTCCTGTTGAATCCACGATGACCAACGGCTTCCCCACGATGGGCAGGCTGTTCAACGACCTCTTCGCGGACCCGTTCTTCTCCGCACCGCTGGGCGTGGTATCGCCGCCGGAGAATCTCCTGCCGCTGGATGTCGCCGAAACCGAGAAGGAATTCGTCGTGACGGCGGATCTTCCCGGCTTCAAGAAGGAGGAGATCACGCTGGAGATCGAGAGCGGCGTGCTCACACTCAAGGGCGAAACGAAGATCGAGAAAGAGGAGGAGAGCGCCGACGGGCCGAAGTATCACCGGCGTGAACGCCGCATCGAGAGCGTCACCCGCAGCATCTCGCTGCCAGAGGGTGTGCTCGAGGACAAGGTCACTGCAGACCTGAAAGACGGCGTGTTGACGGTGACTCTGCCCAAGGCTCCCGCGGCACTGGCTCGCAAGATCGCGATCAAGTAGCGAGCCGCGCCGCCGCCCCTGCACCTCCGGGGCGGGCTTCGGACGAGGTTTCCGAAGCGACAACTTGACCCGGGATGGGTGATGTTCATGCAACCCCTCGCTGCTCCAATTCGGGGCGACGGGGGGTTCTTCGTTCTGCTGTGCCTTTGTGCGGGTTTTCACCACAGAGACACAGAGGCACAGAGAGTGAAACAGGGTTCAAGGCAGCTCGGCCTTGTTGCCTTTGGCCAAGCTCCTTTCTCTGTGTCTCTGTGTCTCTGTGTCTCTGTGGTGAATCCTCACCGCGTGCGAGGACCGATGCGGCCGCCGGCCTGCATCTCGCGGAGCAGCATCCCGAAGCCCGCAGCACCGACGGCGCTCATGACGGCGCTGAGTGCGAAGACGACCGCCGCGGCCTGCGAAGGCAGGTCCATGCCCAGCGCGTCCCATCCACTGGCGACGACCAGGTTGTAGAGCCCCACCGCGATGAACGGCGCGAGCAGGCCGCGGATGCCGTTGAGGGTGACGTGGCTGGCCATGTACTGGCTGGTCTGCGAGGGCGGCGCGAAATCGACGTGCCCGAGGTTCCATGCCAGCGAGCCGCCGCCGTAGGCGATGCCCTGCAACACGGCCGTCACATACATCCACTCCACGCGGTGTGTGAGCACCCCGATGCACGCAGTGCTTGCCGAGACAACAAAGACCCAGGTCTGCCGCGCCCGGAACTTCACCACGTGTGAACGATCGAGGTACTTGGCCCAGAGCGGGATCGAGATCGGCATCACCAGTGCGGTGATGGAACTGGTGATGAGGATGCTTTCGAGGTAGCCGAGGTTGAACTGGTCCTTCAGGACGATGGTCAGCACCGGGCCCATGAGCATGTTGCCCAGGCCCAGGACGAACATCCAGAGCATGAACTTGGCCCACATCTTGTCTCGGCGAAGCACTTGCAGCACCACCGCCGGGCCTTGCCAGGGCTTCAATACCGCGACGGCGTCGCGTTCGCCCTTGAGCATGGAGCCCTCGCGCCGCACCCGCTGCTTGCGTGTCGCGACAAAGGCACCCAGACCAACACCGGCGACAGCGATCACGATCATCGGGAGCGCGTCGGGCCGCACGTTCATGATCATCCCGACCACGATGCCCACGAGCGCCACGACGAGCACCTGCACGGTGTACAGGTTGCCGACCACGGTGGCCCGCATCTCGCGCGGGTAGTTGCTCCGCCAGATCGTCGGGCGCAGAGTGATGATGCCCGACCAGCAGGTGCGTGCGAGCATCGCCAGCACGGTGAGACCCACCAGCCCCGTCAGCGATTCGGGCGTGAACGCCACGAGCGCGATCAGCAGCACCACCGCGAGCTGCAGCAGATTCACGATCGGCACCTTGGCCCGCCCGTGGCTCACGCTCGACCAGATGAACGAAAAGATGTTGGCCAGGTCCGGGGCCGCGGCGATGACGGCGACGAAGAAGTTCAGCGTCAGCGGCGAGACCTCGTCCTCGAAGCGCCGCTTGGCGATGTTGCCCAGGACGCCGCCCTCGACCACCGCCAACGCGGTCGCGAAGCAGAACGTCGTCGCCAGTTCGAGCGCGTACGAACGCCGCGACATGAGCGGGAAGCGAGAAGGAAGAAAGGGCGGCACGAGGGCCATGGACGTCCGTGTCTGCGGTCTGGGGTGCCTCAGGTAAACGGTCCTCCGTCAACCCGTGCGGGGGCGTGCGTCTCGCGGTCGCCGCACGGCCTGGCTCAGCGCCGCCAAGCCGTGACACCCGGACAACGAACACTCCCGTTCCAACACCTATCGACCGATCGTAGCCGACGGCAAAACCGGCCCGGCACCTACCATCCGCTCATGAGCCCCTCGAGCACCGCGACCGCCAAGTCCGAGCAGCCGTACGTCCTGGGCACCGGTTCCGACGAGTCGTTTCGTCTCGGCCTGCAACACCGGCTGTGGAGCAACGCCTCGTTCTCGCTTTGGATCCGTGCCGGCGTGCAGCCGGGCATGCGGGTGCTCGACCTTGGCTGCGGCCCCGGTCACGCCACGCTCGACCTCGCCCAGATCGTCGGCCCCACCGGCCGCGTCGTCGGCGTCGATGAATCCGCCGGGTTCCTCAAGCAGCTCGGCCAGGAAGCCGAGGCCCGCAAGCTCTCCAATATCGATCGCGTGCTCGGCGATGCCCAGCACCTGGATCACTGCCTGCCCTCGCCCGCGACCGACGACTACTTCGATCTCGTCTACGTCCGCTGGGTCTTCTGCTTCGTCAGCAGCCCCGGCGAGGTGGTGAAAGGGCTGCGTCGGGTGCTTCGACCCGGCGGCAAGATCGTCGTGCAGGACTATTTCAACTACGAACAGGGCATGACGATCGCGCCCAAGAAGGAAGCCTTCACGAAGGCCGTCGCCGCCGTCGCCCGCTCCTGGCGCGCCCGCGGCGGGAACCCCGACGTCATGGGCGAACTTCCGCGGGTCGCCAAGCACCACGGCTTCGAGATCGATCACCTCGACGTGCAGCAGCGCATCGGCCGGCCCAACACCAGCATGTGGCACTGGCCCTGGACGTTCTTCAACGCATTCCTGCCCAAGCTGGTCGAGATGGGACAACTGTCACGCGAAGAGTGCGATGCGGCGCTGAAGGAACTGGCCTCGATCAGCGACGACGAGACGGCATTCGTGCTCCTGCCGCCGGTCTTTGAGATGATCGCCAGCAAGGTCTGATCGCGCGGCACGAAAGAGTGATCGCGGCTTCAAAAGAAAACACGCCCCCGACTTTCGACGGGGGCGTGCAAACGGAAAGCCATCCAACTGCGCGGGGGTTGCGTTACGGGCAGAGGAGGGCGTTGTAGCCTTCGGCGAAGATCACGAAGTCGGTATCGTCGACGAAGGTGTCGTTGTTGAGGTCGGCCGGGCACAGACCGGGCAGGGCCGGGCAGAGCAGTTCGTTGTAGGCGGAGGCGAAGATCACGAAGTCGGTGTCGTCGACGAAGGTGTCGTCGTTGACGTCGGCGGCGCAGGAGCGGTTGGCCATGAGGGTGTTGAAGTCCTCATCGAAGACCAGACCGTTGCCGCTCACGTCGCCCTTGACCCAGCCGCCGGCGGTGTTGTAGTTCGCCTGCCAGATGGCGAAGTCGGCGCCGGTGACCTTGCGGTCGAAGTTCAGGTCGCCGTAGGAGGTCTGCAGGGCGGTGAGGACCACGTAGTCCACGTCGGCCTGGTTGACCTTGAGGTTGCCGTCCATGTCGGCGGAGAGGTCGAAGGTGCCGGCCTCGTCGATGTTGCTCCAGTCGGCGTCGCCGGTGACGGCGGCGTTGGACTTGAACTGGGCGTAGATGTAGTCGATGTCGGTGGCGTCGATCACGCCGTTTGCGCCGACGGGGGCCCAGCCGCGAGCGATGCCGGCCGCACCCTTGATGTCAGCGCGGGAGGCGCCGGCGGTGTAGGTCGCGCCCGCGCCGGCGGTGGCGAGGGTGGTGCTGAAGAAGTTGTCCGAGCCGGTCAGGGTGTTCCACTGGCTGTCGACCTCGGTGAAGGCCGTGTCGCGGCGGAGCACGCCGCCGACGAGCAGGAGGCCGTCGGCGAAGTAGCGAACGTCGAGGCGGTTGAAGGAGCCGTTGTTGTCGAAGTCGCCGAGGATCTCGATAACGGCGTCGGAGCCGTTGACGCCCGGAGCAGTCCAGACCGGACCGGCGTTGCGCTGGCGGAAGGCCTTGAGCATCTCGGCGATGTCGCCGAGGCCGCGGGAGCCGTTGCCGTCGAAGTCGCCGGCGATCTTGTTGCGGGTGGTGAGCGAGGAGCTGTAGGAAACAGCAGCGCCGCCCTGGCTGATGTAGTTGGCGCCGCTGGGGACGAGGCCCTGGTCGCTGTAGGTGTTGGCGGCGACGATACGAGCGGGGACGATGCCGTTGCTGGTGGTGTTGAAGGAGTAGAAGATCGACTCGGACAGAGCGTTGGTGGCGCGGGTCTGGGCGCGCAGGCTGCTGTTGAAGGAAGTGTTGTTGACGCGGAGCATGGGATCGACGTTGTCGTGGATCTCTTCGATGGCGGAGGTGAGCACGAACTGCAGAGCCGCGATCTCGCCGGGCATGAACTCCGACTGCGAGCCGAAGGGAATCGCGAGGAAGTTCTCAATGGACTGACGGACGTTGTTCATGTACGCGGCGGCATTCGGGTTGAACATCTTGACGGTGTTCAGGCCCAGGCCGCCCGCAGCGATCGGCTCGGCAAGGGGGGAGCCGAGCGTGATGAGCTGGGCGGGGCCGCCGATGGTGTAGTTGTTGACATCGCCCTCGGTCATCGAGTCGATGTTCGGGCGGGCGAAGGCGGTGCCGCCCTGGAGGTCGTTCTGGATGGCGAGGACTTCCATGCGGCCGTTGGCGAGCCAGTTGCCGGTGGTGCCGACGCTGGCCGACGCGGCGCCGCGCTCGGGTCCGACGTAGCCGATGGCCAGACGGGTGCTGTAGACGGTCTCTTCGACGCGGTCGTTGCCGCCCTTGTTGTTGGGAACGAAGGCGAGACCGGGGCGGTTCTGGACCGTGTTGGCCGAGGTGCCGGTGCCGCTGGAGATGTTGTCACCAGCGCCGAAGGACGGATCGGCCGCGATCGAGTTCATGAACGCGTTGCGGGTGCCCGAGCCGATGTCGCGGGTGACGGCGACGAGGTTTTCGCCGTCGGGCATGCGGCCGGTCACAAAGAGGTGGCGCAGTTCCGACTGCTTGATCTGCTGGCGGCCGACGCCGAAGTTGACGGTGGCGGCGATCGGAGCGAAAGCGAAGGAGTTGTTGAAGAGGAAGCCAGTGGCGCTCGGCGGCGGGAGGTTGTTCGGGTCGGCAAACTGCAGACCGAGAGCCGAGAGATCGGGAAGACGGCTGTCGATACCGGAGCCGGTGCCGTCGGCTGCCGTCGCGCGGCGGCTGAAGGCGCCGTAGCCGGCCTGGCCGGGCTTCTTGCTGGCGTTCGTGGAACCAGCGATGCGCGGCACCCACAGGCCCGGAACGTCGCACGGAGCGATGTCGATGCGGACGCCGCCCGCGGAGGCCACGCCGGGAACCGAGTAGGTGGCGTCAAGGGTGGTGGTGTCGGAGCGGATCGGCATGCCGCCCGGGTTCGCGCTGTTGAACGTCACGGGCTGGGCGGCGAGGTTGCTGCCGTTGTGGTAGAGGAACGCGCCGTTGTAGTACGAACGCGAAGCGCCGCTGAACGTAAGTTCCGAGCCGGTCGCGCTGTTGGTCACGAAGACGTTACCGAAGCGGGCCAGTTCCGTCACGCCGTTGACCGAACCGGAGACGCGGTACGTGGTGGCCCAGACCTGATTGCCCGGGAAGGGCGAGACCTGGTTCACGCCGGGAACCGGGGTGAGGTTCTGGGGCGGGAAGGACGAGAACTTGCCAGCGACGAGGTTGCCGTCGACATCGATGAAGTCGTTCGTCGAAGCCGGGGCAGCGACAAAGCTCTCGAGGAGCGTGGCGCCGCTGATGTTGATGACCTTCGGACCCGCGAGGGCCGAAGCACAGACCGCAGCGCCGCACGCCGCGACCAACAGAGCCTTGCGATTCACCGTTTGCATGATCGATCTCTCCAGGGAAGGGCCGGCCCCGCACGAGGGCCGGCAAGCACAGACAAGCACACACCCGCGACGTCGGGCACGCGCCCGCCGCCGATCTCTCCACGCACTGAAACGAACGTTGCGATGTCGAGGCACAAGTCGAGTCACAAGATGTCGAGGAGCAAGATGTCGAGTCGCAGGATGTCGAAGCTCAGAATGTCGAGGCTTTGCACCCGCAAGCGGTCTTGCCTGCGGATCAACCGCGCGTCGTGCGCGTCGAGCGTCGTCCGGTGAAAACGATCCGCCGCGATCAGGCGACGGACCATGAGGGAGATGTCACTTCTTGTCGATGTCGGGGTTGTACACGCGGTTGTCGCCGCTCATGCTGTAGAAGCGGTCGCCCCACATGCGCTTCTCGATGGTGTCGATGTAGCTCAGGCGCTCGACGTGCCCGTCGACGAAGAGGAAGTTGGCGCTGCCGTACTGCGGGTCACCGCCGTGCTGACGGCCGACGGCGTTCACGCCGCCGCTGTTGCCCTTGCTGGTGATCACGCCCGGGTAGAGCTTCTCGGTGGCGACCATCTCGTTGGTGCCCCACTCCGACTTCACGTCGGTAGACTGGTAGCGATAGCGCGGACGGCCCGTGCCCAGGTTGGGCTGGTTATAGATATCGCTGCCGGAGATCGCGACGAACGGCGTGATGGGACGGTGCGCCTTGGAGTTCCAAGGTCCGGTCTCGCCCGCGGACGTGTCCTCGTTGTCCGGCGTCGTGCCGATGGTGCGCCAGCCCCAGCGATTGGAGTACGCGAACTCGGTGGCGAGAATCGTCTTGGACCCGCCGCCGGGCGAGCCATCAATCTCCGACGGATTCACGAAGCGGTTGCGGCGCTGCGGCTTTCCGGCCTGGGGCTCCGGCCAGAACTTATTGCGCGGGAAGATCGCGTCGTTGCCGCCGAAGGCGACGCGACGGGCCTGACGGTCCACGACATCCGGCAGCGTCGTCGACGGCCGCTGCTGATCGGCTTCGAAGTCCTCGATGCGATCCTTGTCGAAGTTCGTGCGGGGCGCACCCTTGCCAGGCACCGAGGGGCACGTGAAGGCATTCTCGGGCACGCCGCCGTCGTTGAGCAGCATGTACGACCAGTGGATGTATCCGTTCTCCGGATCGGTGCCGAACTGCTGATCGAGCTTCCAGCGGAAACCGGACTTCTCCGACGCGTACAGGTACGACGCCGGATAAGTGCGGTTGGCGATCGTGTAGCCCTGCACCGCGACGCCGATCGAGCGGATGTTGCTGGCGCAGACGACGGCGCGGCCTTCGGCCCGGGCTTTGCCCAGCGAGGGAAGCAAAATGCCGATCAAGAGCGCGATGATCGCGATCACGACGAGCAGCTCAATGAGCGTAAAGGCGCGGGTGTCGAATCTCCCACGGCGGTCCCGAACAAGTCGTGCGGTCATGCGAAGTCCCCTGTCTGAAGTCATGCGTCGCCGAGCAAGCCGCAACCCTGCGACTCGTGCGACGCGAGAGAGACTAGAAGCAGGCGCAGCGATTTCCCGCACGCACGCGTTGAAGTGTCCGGCAAAGTCCTGTGAAGAACTTTGTTCAGATGGGACGCAGCTTGCGTTCAGAGAACCGCCGGACGCGACCGCGACGTCTCGTCTGGATCTGAAATGACAGGCAGTTGCGTCTTCACAATCGCCGCCGGAGCGATTATGAAGATCGTTTTGATTGCGCAAAGACCCAAAGAAGAAGGCCGGCCCACTCGGGCCGGCCTGTTCACGAAGACTTCATCGAATCCGACGCACTTTTCCACCGTCGGTCCACCGCTTCTGCACAGCCGAACTGCAACCGCTCGGCGCCGTGCACGGACCGGGCCGCTCAGCGGACCGCGAAGATACGCCGCACGGCAAGCACGAGACGCACGCCATGCATCAGCGCGATCACGCTGATGAAGCACAGGATGCCCAGGTACAGGGTCGCACCGACGATCGACGTGGTCTTCTGACCCGTCAGGGTCGATGCACCGGCGCTCATGAACTTGGTCATGTCCGTGCCCATCACCCACTTCATGATGGCGGCCTGCAGCCACATCATCGCGATGACGATCGCGAACAGGCCCCATCGCGAGGCGATGAACAGCCATCGCTCCGCGCTGCTCTCGCCCTTCATCGCCCTCCACAGTTCCTTGAAGGGCATGAAGAGGACCAGTGCGAGGTAGAAGATGCCGCCGATGCCAGTTGCCGGAATACCCGCGAACATTGCTGACTCTTTCTCGCGACGCGTGTCGCGTTGGTTGCTGTGTGAACTTCGAGAGCTGCTGCCTTCTGCGCCGGGGCGAGGATGCCCCGGCTCGATGATCTTTTTTCTAGTGCCTAGTGCCTAGTCCCTAGTGACTAGTGCCCAGTGCCTTCTAGTGTCCCTTTTCGAACACATGAATCCGGCGCTTCCCGATGAACTCATTCCAGAACGCGCGGGTGACAAAGAAGGTGTTCACGAAGCGAACGACCCAGAAGGCGGGAATGCTGCACAGGGCCTTCCAGAACTCGCCGCGCTTCCAGGCGTAGATCAGGACCGGCACCACGATCGTCGGCATGTCGAGCACGTAGCCGAGCAGGAACGCAGGGTGCACGAAGATCGCCAGCAACGGCAGCAGAAGGAAGTACGCGAACGCGCTGATCACCACGTCCCACATCGCAGTGGCGATCATGGAGCGGAGCACCGGAGTCTCGACCACCGTCTTCCAGTGCACCTGGATGCACTGGGCGAAGCCCGCGCACCAGCGCTGGAGCTGCTTGCTGAGGAAATGGAAATTGTGCGGCTCGACGGGATAGCAGACCGCTTCGGGGCTGAATCGCACCGCCATGCCCAGTTTGTACACGCACCAGGTCAGGTCCATGTCTTCGCCGACGGTGCGGGTGTTCCAGCAGCCGATCTGGCGGAGCACGTCGGTGCGGTACGCGCTGAAGCAGCCGCTGGCGATGAGCGGACGCTCGTAGAAATCCTGGATCGGCTTATAGAAAAGGAACGCGTAGAGGTACTCGATGTAGCGCCCGCGTTCCCAGATGGTGTTCACGTAGCGCGGGATCACCATGCCGCAGACGACCGCCGTGTTGGGCTTGTCGAAGTGCGGCATCAACTTCTCGATCGCATCCGGCGCGAGCGTGGTGTCGGCATCGATGGCCATGGTGTATTCGGTGGAGACGTACTCCATGCCGAAGTTCAGGGCCGTGGCCTTGCTGCCGCAGTTCTTGGGCGGGCGGATGACGACGATGTCGGGGCCGCAGGCGCGGGCGACGTCGCCGGTGTTGTCGGTCGAGCAATCGTCGATCACGATGATGTGGTCGACGTGCACCGACTGGGCCTGCACGCTCTTGATCGTGTCGGCGACGAACTTGCCTTCGTTGTACGCGGGGATGAGGACGGTCAGGCCGCCCATGAGCCGTGGCTTGTCGCCGGGTCGGATGCTGGGGCGCACCGTCGGCTGCACCACCGCCTTGGCGGGCGGAGGATCGAGCAGCATGCTCTTGATCTCTTTGCCGACGCGGACCGCGGGCTGCGCGATCGATTCGTTCAGAGAGTTCGACAGGTTCTCGAAGACCTTGCCCGTGGTCGTGCCAGCGGCGGTGGTGCCGGTGGCGGTCGGGGCGGGGTCGGAGGGACCGGGCGTCTGGGCCGGGGTCGCAGGGGCTTGGGATGTCGCTTCGTCGCTCGGGGTTCCGGACGTGAAAAACATGGTTGGCATCGACCGTCGCAGGTCCCGTCGCCTCTGCCACAACCACGAACCGCTCCGCGGCTCGCTTCTGAAGCCCGGCGCGCAGCAATAGCCACGGGTGCCGGGTTCCGGTTGTTCTGGAAGGTGCGTCGTGCATGCCCGACGAAACACGTCGGGCGTGAGCTTTCGAGCTGACTTGCGGGGCCAAAGCCTCACAAGACGGCGTGCGTGCGGTTGCCTGCTCGACCTCGGTTCCCAACACACGGGAACCTGCCGACTGCGGATCGCCTGCTCTCTTGTAAACCGATGACGCGGTTCACGAGAGCGAGACTTCCCGCCAGGACCGGCGGCCCGGCCGTCACTCCCACTGCTGTGGGGTTCCACGGGCTCGCGGATCAATCGTACGCATTCATCGGCGACAGGTTTCGCCCGGAGCAGCGTTCCGCACCATGGGAACCTCCAACGGACGGTCTTGGACTAATGCGTCCGATAATAAGCCTTCCTGGGCTTATCCATAGCGATCTTCACAAGATTTTCGGGCCCTTTACCCCGCGGAGGCGATTCGCGTTGCCACGTCTGATAGCCTGCGGCTCGCGGAATGGTCCGCGGAGGGAGAGAGACTCATGAAGATCGGTATGTGTGCGGCGGCGGCGTTGGTGTCGGCGGTGGGTAGCCTCGCTTGTGCGCAGGCGGTGTCGTTCTCGTCGAGCAAGGCGGAGAACTACCTGCAAACGGGCGACGGCGCGGTCACGCCGTACAACGACTGGTCGTGCGTGCTGTCGATCGCCGGCGACACGTTCGACGCCTTCAGCGATTGCTCGATCTCCTACGCCGGGCCGCTCTCACCGATCTCGATGGGCATCGTCGGCAACGATGTGATGTTCGGGCAGCAGTGGTACGGCTACTCGAACCTGAACCCCGACCTCGCGTCGCTCGACGCCGAGATCCCCCCGGGCGACTACACGTTTGATTTCACCGGCAACGCCCTGCCCGGCGGGTCGCACGTCTTCACGCTTCTGCCCTCGGCGTTCTGCGTCGAGACTCCCGAGCTGCTCAGCGACACGTACTCGCGGCTGCAGTCGTACAAGGACGACATGTCGCTCGACTTCATCGGGCAGATGAGCGGCTTTGCCGATCAGCCCGGCGCCAACAGCAGCGCCATCAGCTTCGTCGTCTACGACACCCAGGGCCGCGTCTACTGGTCCAGCAACCTGCCCCCCACCGCCATTTCGTTCACGATCCCCACCGGCTCGATCGAGCCCGGGCGCGCGTACTTCGGCGTCATGTTCTACACCGTGTCGTTCTTTGACGCCGGTGCCGGCATCAACGGCGGCAGCCACACCAACTCGTTCTCCAGGAACGTGTTCTTCTACTTCAACACCCGCGGCCCCTGCCCGGCGGACATCAACGAGGACACGCTCGTCGACGACGAGGACTTCGTCCTCTTCGCCCAGGCGTACAACATCCTGCTCTGCGGCGACGTCGCGATGCCCGACCGCTGCCCCGCCGACCTGACCAACGAGGGCGTGGTGGACGACACCGACTTCGTGCAGTTCGCGCAGGCGTACGACCAGTTGCTGTGCAATCCGGAGTGAGCATCGCGGTCGGAGTCTTGGCATTCGGTTCATCCAGCCGATACGCTGGGGTGATGAACCGCGCCGACATCGATCGTCTTGCACTGGACGCCGCGTACGAGCAGGCTCGCAAGAGCCTGTCCGAAGGCGGCATTCCCATCGGCGCGGCGCTGGTGAACCCCGCGGGCACCATCGTCGCCTTGGGGCACAACCTGCGGGTGCAATCCGGCGATCCGACGGCCCACGCCGAGACGGTGTGCATCCGCAACGCGGGACGGCGCCGTGATTGGCATTTCCTGACGATGGCGACCACGCTGTCGCCGTGCGCTATGTGCAGCGGCACGGCGGTCTTGCACCGCATCCCGCGGATCGTGATCGGCGAGCATCACACGTTCCAGGGCCGCGAGGACTGGCTGAAGGCGGAGAACGTGGAGCTGGTCCTGATGAATGACCTGCGCTGCATCTCGCTGATGGAAGAGTTCATCACGGCGCGGCCGGAGTTGTGGAACGAGGATATTGGCGTGCCGCCGAAGGCGTGACGAACCCCCAGTAAAAGAAGCTTCACCGCAGCCATTCCCGCGATCTGAACCGTTTCGAGAAACGCACGAGGAACCGACGCCAAGCCGCTTGCGTACGGAGTCGTATGCGGGGACACACGACATAAGAAGACCGGCGAACGCAGTTGCGCTGCCACGGCGCGAGCGAAGAGCCGCGAGGGTCCTTGCCAATTCACGGAGCGCGGTGCAATGAGGCTTCACCGGGCCTTCACTCTCATCGAGTTGCTTGTTGTCATCGCGATCATCGCGGTACTGATCGGGATTCTGTTGCCCGCGCTGGCGTCGGCGCGACGATCGGCGCGGGCCACGGTCGGCGTTGCGAATCTTCGCTCGCTCTCGCAGATCCTCACCATGTACACGAACGATTCCGGCGGAAAGTTTCTGAGCCCGTTCCGGCCTGAACTATGGCCACTGCCCGGAAAGTTGGGCGAGTACTACTTCGACGCACCAAACTACGCAACGAATGACGGCACGTTTTGGTCGTTCGACGTTCCGAAACCGGCCGACCCATTCCGAACCGAGTTCTTCGCGTACTACTGGTATAGCTATTTATCCGTTGTCTCGGGCAAGGCGTCGTACGCGACGGAGCAGATCTCGCCCGCCGACGCCCCTCTTGGCGATCTGGTGGCCCAGTTGCGCAGCACTGGGTTGCAACGCCCGGATGTCCTCTGGCCGAGTTCCTACCTGTACTCGCCAACATTCTGGTGCAGCCCGGATCGCTACCAGATCCGTGAGGAACTGCGTCCGGAACACCTCATGAACATGCGGATGGACAGCGTCGCGAGCCCCTCCGCGAAGGTCATGCTGTGGGAACGTGCCGACTTCGCTCAGAATCGCCGCGTGGAGTTCCGCGAGGTTGGGACCAAGTCGGCCAATCTGCCGCCCTCTTGGGCCAATCCGCGGGCGAAGCCGCATGTCGCTCTGGTGGACGGCAGCGTGACGAAGGTTGACATGGATGACCTCACAAATCGCGCGACGAAAACCGACCCGGACAATCGAGACGCCGACCTGTTCCCGATCGGAACATACTCAGCTCCCGACGGACTGGCGATCCTGGCACCGCGCGGAAAAACCGCCATGCGGGCCGCGTCGAGCACCAGCGACGGCGAGTACCCGCTCTTCTTTTGGGCGACTCGCAATGGCGTGCGCGGCCGCGACCTTCCGAAGTAGCCCGGCACGGCGAGATCGCGATGCGATGGTTTGAGGACAACTTCTCTCGCACGGGTCGCTGGATCGACGAATGGATCGAAGCGGCCCACGACTTCTTTCGCCGGCTCTTTGAACGCCCCGGCGAGCGGATCGAGCGATCGAGTGGGCGTCTCCGCGACTGGTTTTCAGAGCGGTGGAGCTCCATTTGCGAACGCTGCCACGAAGCGTTGGGCGAAATGCGTTCGACCGACCGATCGGTTCCGGGCTTCGTGTGGCCTTTGCTGATTCTCTGCGTCGGCGCGAGCGTTCTCCTCACATACGTCGTCACGACGTCGATGTCCGTTCCCGGGCCAACTCGTGCAGAACTTGAGCTGCAGAACTCGGTTCGCAAACGCACCGAATCGACCCGCTCGCCGTTCGATGCCTTTTTATCGCAACCGCCAGACCGAGCCACATCTGGGGCGAAGCCGAAACTCGGGCCCGGACGCTGAGAGCTCGCCACCCCGCAATTTCGCCCATCGGGCAAGTTCTTCATGTTCTGTTGACAATCCGCCATCGATGATGTTGATAGCCTCGTGCATGAAGCGAGTCCTCTTTCTCTGCACCGGGAATTCCTGCCGCAGCCAGATGGCCGAGGGCTGGTGTCGGCGGCTGCTGCCGTCGGTCGAGGCGCACAGCGCGGGGACGAAGCTGCACCCCGAGTTCGAGCGCGGCGTGAACCCGCTGGCGGCGCTGGCGATGCGCAAGGCCGGGATCGATCTCTCGTCGCACCACGCGAAACTGGCGAGCGACCTGGTGCACCTGCCGTTTGATCTGATCGTCAGCGTCTGCGGCAAGGCGGACCAGGCGTGCCCGGCGTTTCCGGGGCCAGCCAAACGCGTGCACGTGCCGTTTGATGACCCGCCGGTGTTGGCGGCGGCTGCCAAGAGCGAGGCCGAGGCGCTGGTGCATTACGATCGGGTGCGGGATGAGATCCGGGACTTTGTGCGGGGTGAGTTGTCGAAGTTGTTGGCGTAGGCCCGCGCGGGGGTTCATCCGGGTGCGAAGTCAGGAAACCACGGCCTTTCCGCGCGGGACGAAGCCCGCGGCTCGGAAAGGGGGCGGGGCGGGGTCGGAGCGGAGTCGGGGTGGGGTCGGGGCCGCTCTGGTGCTATACTTTCTCCAGCGGCGGCCCATGTGGCCGCCGCTTGTGTCATACGGACAGCGCGGGGCGATCGGCCGGAAGGCTGGTCCCACTGGGCTGTCCGGACCGGCCCGAGGCCGGTACGACCAAATACTGCCCCACTGCTCCCCTGCCCCCCTGCTCCACTGGAGATACCCATGAGCGACAACGAAGCCAAAGCTGCCCCGACGCTGGACGGGCGTCCGGATGAGAAGGTCGGCCTGATTGCCGCCGACGAGCCCATGAAGCACGAGGGGATGAACTGGTTCGTGCTCCGCGTCGCCTCCAACAAGGAGAGCTCGGTGCGGGACACGCTCTTGCGCAAGGTCGCGATCGAGAAGATGGCGCACCTGGTGAACCGCATCCTCGTGCCCACAGAGAAGACCAAGACGGTGAAGGCGGGCAAGCAGAAGATCACCGAGACCAAGCTCTACCCGGGCTATGTGTTCGTTGAGATGAAGCTCGAGCCCGACGGCCGCATCCCGCAGGACGTGTTCTTCCTGATCAAGGAGACCACGGGCGTCGGCGACTTCGTCGGCACCGCGGGGCGTCCGACGCCGATGAAGGACCACGAGATCGAGAAGATGCTCAAGGACTCGAAGAAGCCCGAGGACACGCCCAATGTCCGCATGGTCTTCGAGAAGGGCGAGCACGTCACGATCAAGGAAGGCCCGTTCCAGGGTTACGAGGGCACCGTCGACGAGCTCTTCCCCGAGAAGGGCGTTGTCCGCGTGCTGGTCACGATCTTCGGACGTCAGGCCCCGATCGACCTCGAAGAGTGGCAGATCGGCAAGGCCGAGGGAACGTAAAGGGAGCGGAACAGTGGAGCAGGGGAGCAGTGGAGCAGGGATTCGTTCTCGGTGCTCGGGCCTTCTGTGCGCCGCCGTCGGGGTCGGAGCGCTGTGCGTGGCGCTGGGCGGATGTCGCGCGGGGCGGCCGACACCGGCGGACAGCCTTCGTCAAGAGAATGCAGCGCTCCGCGAGCGGGTGGCGTTGCTCGAAGCCGAGGGGAGCGAGCTTCGCAGCAAGCTGCTCCAACAGGCTCAGGCCCAAGGCCTCTCGCCCGAGGTGACTGAGGCGACGCCGACTGTTGCCGGCATCGAGATCGACTCGCTCAGCGGCGTTTTGGCGTTGGAACCGGCGAGCGTCGTGCGCAAGATCGCGGTCTACATCAAGCCGTTTGACGGGCGGCGCCGGTTCACGCAGGCGGTGGGCGATCTGACGGTCGAGGTTCGCGACGCCGGGTCGGGCAGGCTGATCGCGACGCGGTCGCTGTCGCCGCGGGAGGTCCGCGAGGCGTATCGATCGCAGTTCAGCGGCACGTACTACGTCGTGGAGTTTTCGGTAGGCGCGAACGAGGTCGGCCCGCCGCGGACCCTGGAAATGAAAATCGCCTTCGTGGACCGGACGACCGGTCGGACACACGAGGCGATTCGGACGGTTGCGGTGAACTGAGGTCCGCGGTGCCGCGGTCAATCAGGGACACGCCAGAGCGTCGTAGGCCGCGGCAAACTGGACGAAGTCATAGTCGGCGACGAAGCGATCGTCGTTCATGTCTTCGCGACGGAACGACTCGGCGTAGGTCATCTCGTCGTACGCTCGCGCGAACACGATGAAATCGCTGTCGTCCACCAATCGGTCGTTGTTGAAATCGGCGCGGCATGCGAAGCTCACGCCCAGTTGAAGGTTGACGAGCCCGCGACTCTGCGCGGTTGTGATCGTGCCGGTGGACGTGGACGGGAAGCCGATGCGAGCGTCGATGCCGCCGGTGAAGTAGGAGAGGTCGCCGGCGGGGATGGCGTCATCGAGGAGCGGCCCGCGGGAGATGGCGACCAAACCGGAGGGATCGATCTGGACGTTGCCGGTCCAGACGACGTTGGCCGGGGATTCACTGAGGATGAACGTGCCGCGACCAAACGAGATGGTGAATAGCTCGACGCCATCCTGATTCTCCAGGCGGAGAGAGGCGTTGGAGATCGGAGCGCTGGCGCCGCGGATCGCGGGCTGTGCGGCTCCGAGGGTTCCGGTCAGGACCTGGCGCAGGCCGGAGAAAACAACGTCCTCTCCGCCGCCGCTGGTGGCGTCGATGCGAACGCTCAACGCGCTGTCGGCGAGGCTGCGGAACTCGCCAGCGTCGGGCCCCGTCGCGGCGGCGTAGAAGCTAAACCCGGTGCCCTGGGTCGAGACAGCGACGTTCCCGGCCGCGAGGACGCTGGCAGCCACGGCGCTTGGTGCAAGAACAGCCAACATGATCCGATTCATCTTCAGGCTCCTTTCGACAATGGGGCGGCAGACGTGCGACAGCCCCGATTTATGTTACAGATTACTGAACTAGCAAAGGTCTTGCAAACCCCGATTGGTTCTTTGTGGAATTCGCTCAAAGAGTCCGCGCACTCACGGGTTCGTCGTCCGTTCGGATGACGCCAACCATGCGACCTTCCACGCATCCGGCCTGCCTGAACAGGCTCACCCGTGCGAGAGGCTTTGGCAATGACGATTTGGGCAGCCCGAAGGCGAACGAACGTGAGACGCCAAGGCACTGATTGCCCGCAACCGGTCGATCCGCGGGCTTTCATGGCAAGGCGTGCGACGGGGGGTCGTGCACTGATCAGCCGGAGCAACAGCTCGATCGCCAGCGTGTGCGTGGCGTTCGACATGTTGAGCGGGGCACGGGACGAGTCGACGAGGCCACGAACCAGGCCTCAATCGCCGAAGCGAATCGCGCGGCTCGCCGACATCACGAACGAACAGCAACGCACCGCCGGATGGTGTCACGCTGCCATCGCCGCCGGCAACGCCGACGTTGCCCGCGACCAATCGCACCAACCGCATGCCGGTGCGCCCTGAGTGTTGTGCGGATTACCGCACGCCCGCCAGCACCGCTCCCTTGGGTTCGACGAACGCGCCGGACTTCCCCATCTGCAGGAAGGCGATGATGCTGTCGGCGACGTGGCGGAGCTGCTGCTCGCTCAGTTCGGGGTAGATCGGCAGCGCGATGGTCTCGAGAGCCGCGGACTGCGACTCGGGCAGGTCGCTGGGCTTGTAGCCCATGTGCTTGAAGCACTCCTGCTCGTGCAGCGGGACGGGGTAGTAGATCTCAGTCCCGATGTTCTGGTTCTTGAGGTGATCGCGGAGCGCGTCACGCTTGGCGGCGGGGACGCGGATCACGTACTGGTTGTAGATGTGGCGCGCGGGGGCCGCGGGGCGGAAGGGGATCCGCAGCGGCGAGGCGTCGGCGCTCCACGAGACGCCCGAGAGCTTCGCGCCCGCGGCCTTGAACGCGGCGTCGTAGAAGTCGGCGTTCTTGCGACGGCCCTCGTGCCACGCGTCGAGGTGACGCAGCTTCACGCGGAGGATCGCGGCCTGCAGCGAATCGAGGCGGCTGTTGATGCCGACGATCTGGTGGTAGTACTTGGGCTTCATGCCGTGCCCGCGCAGCATCGTGAGCTTGTCGGCCAGGTGCGGGCAGTTGGTGGTCATGATGCCGCCGTCGCCGAACGCGCCGAGGTTCTTGCTGGGGAAGAAGCTGAACGTGCCGATCGCGCCGCGAGAGCCGACCTCGAGCCCGCGATCGTCACGCGTGCCGATCGCCTGGGCGCAGTCCTCGACGATGGGCACGTTGAGCTCGCGGCCCAGATCCAAGAACGCGTCGAGATCGACAGACTGTCCGAAGAGGTGCACCGGCATGATCGCCTTGAGGCGCTTGCACTTCTTGGCGATCTCGCGGGTGTGCTTGGGGCACATGTTGTACGTCTTGGGATCGATCTCGGCGAAGACCGGGACGGCGTTGAGCCGTGCGATCGAGCCGGCGGTGGCGAAGAACGTGTAGCTGGGACAGATCACCTCGTCGCCGGGCTGAATGCCCAGGGCCATGAGGGCGAGCAGGATCGCGTCGGAGCCGTTGGCGCACGCGATGGCGTGGCGGGCCTTGGAGTACGCGGCGATTTCTTTCTCGAGCTCTGCGATGTCCGGGCCGCCGATGTAGTACGCGCTCTCGAAGACCTTCTGCATGACCGGTTCGAGTTCGGCGCGGAGGGCGGCGTACTGCACCTTCAGGTCGAGCAGCGGAACGGTGATCGCTTGCGACATCGCGTGTTTTCCTGTCGGCGAGGCCTCGGAGACCCGAGACGCCACCAGAACCCCGCGGCTCTCGACCCGCGGGCAAATCGGGCGGAACTATAGGAAATCAACGAGGCTGAGACATTCACCACAGAGACACAGAGGCACAGAGAGAGAACAGGGGTTCAAGACAGAGTTGCCTTAAACACAGGCTATCTCTCTGTGCCTCTGTGTCTCCGTGGTGAACTGCCTTCAAGCCTTCGCCGGCAAGGTCCGGAAATCGCCTGATTGCGACCGCGTGGGCGTGCCCTGCTTGCTGGCACGGATGCTGCGATAGACCTCGAGGTGCTTCTCGTGCATCATGTCGGCCCGCAATTCGGGGCGGCGGGAGGCCTCGACGCGTTCACGGGCGAGGCGCGAGACCTCGGCCTCGTCGAAGCGGAGCATGGCGAGCGCGAGCTCCATCACGTCCATCGGGTCGTTGAGCACCACGCCGTCGCGGGGGAGCGTCATCAGTTCGGTCGCGCCGTTGTACGCGGTGGTGATGACCGGCACGCCGCAGGCCAGGGCTTCGAGGACGACGAGCGGACACGGGTCATAGAGCGTGGGCAGCACGAAGACGTCCGACGCGTGGTACGCGGGGACCGGGTCTTCGACATCGCCGAGGAACGCGACGTCGTTGGCGACGCCCATCGCCTGAGCGAGGCGCTTGTACTTGGGGATGTCGCCGCCGCCGACCACCAGCAGGCCCGCGTCGCGGCCGCGGCCGCGGAGATGCGCCATCGCGGCGAGAATGCGATCGACGCCCTTGAGTTTGAAATCGTGCGCAACGGTCAGATAGATCGTGCGGCTTTGCCAGCCGAGTTCCGCCCGGATGCGGTTGCGGTTGCCGCCGTGCGGATGCGACTCCTCGGGCTTGAAGCGGTCGGTGTCGGTGCCGTTGTGGATGACGACCACGCGCGACGGGTCGATCGGATAGGTCGAAAGGATCTGCCGGCGGACCATCTCGGAGACGGCGATGATGGTGGCCGAGCCCTTCTTGTCGTACTGGCGGCGTTCCAGGCGGCGGAACTCGCGGTAGCGGGGAAGCAGGCCGTAGCCCAGCGGGCGGGCCCAGCGGAGCAGCCCGTGGGCGAGGCGGCTGCGCTGGCGGTAGACATATCGGCGGACGCCGTGGTGGGGCATGATGACGTCGGCGTACCAGCCGTCGCCCATGTCGTGGACAATGTCGAAGTTCTCTTTGGCGATGAGCTTCTGCACCGCCGCGGCGAAGCGGAGGCGACGCGAGCCGAACACGGCCGAACCCACCTCGACGAGATTGGTGCGGGCCTCGCCGGGGGCGCCCCGGATCTGGCGGGCGTAGATGGAGACGTAATGCCCCGAGGCCAGCAGCCGCACGGCATGATCGTGCGTCCAGCGCTGGGCCCCGCCCCCCACGGCGTCGTACCGGTCCAGCACAAACGCGATTCGCATGCTCTCTTTGGGCATCTGTTGGGAAGTGTAGCGGGAGGGAAGGGGAGCAGGGGAGGAGGGGAGCAGTGTGGCAGGGAAGGCGGATCTCGAATCAGGGTCGATGGCGACTGGCTCGGGTGATCGCCTCATCCCACTTGGCTTGCAGGTCTTGCGCGTTGAGGTCGTGGCCGCACTCGGGGCAGCGGGGCTGATCAACACCTCGAACGTTGTACCCGCAGTTCCAACAAGGCAACTCGCCACGGCGGACGCGGGCGAGGGCCTTGGGCATCGGCGAGACGAATCGATAGATCAGCAACGGCAATCCAACGGCGTACAAAATCCAGCCACCCACACGGAACCACGCTGGAAAGCCGCTGAGATGCCCGAACAACAAAACGAAAAGCGGAACGCACGAAATCGCGAAGACCCAAAGAAGAAATCGCGGCAAGCGCCGGATGACAAACGCGGGAAGCGAAGCGACTTCGTTCGCAGCCATTGGATGCTCCCGGAACTCGGGAAGCCTCGCACTTCTTTCGCGGCTTCCCTCCAACCTCATCCCTCCAACCTTCCCACTCACTCCACTCTCGTCCCCTCCGCGTACGACATCGCGAACCAGATCGCGGCGTCTTCGCGGGCGGCGAAGCGTTTGAGCGACTCCATCGCGAACGCGAACTCGTCGGCGGTGATGAGCTCGTGCAGCAGGAGCTGGTCCTTGCAGCCTTTGAGGATGCCCATGATGTTGTGCACCAGCGGCACGAACGACTCGTCGTTGCTGCAGCCGCCGAACCAGACCCAGGCGTTGCGCTTGGGCTTGGCCCCCGCTTGGTGGAGCAGTTGTACGAGGCGGCGGCCGACGAAGGGGTCGTTGCCGAAGCGGTCGTAGAGGCGGATGTAGGCCCGCCACACGTTCATGACGCCGGGCGGCTGGGGGTGCAGGCGGAGCACGTCGTGGTCGTCGTCGGCGAGGATGATGCGACCGCCGGGCTTCACCGAGATCAGCATGTGCCGCACCACCGCGAGCGGATCGGGAACGTGCTCGAGGAGGAACCGCGTGACGGCGATGTCGAACCCGGCGCGTTCATCGGGGCGCAGGGGAAGATGCAGCGCGTCGCCGCGGCGGAACTCGATCTGCGCCATGCCCAGCGCGGCGTCGCGTGCCTTCGCGAGTTGGTCTTCGCTGCGTTCGACGCCGAGGACGTAGCCGCGGACTCCGGTGGCCTCGCCCATCGCGACGGCGAGCTGACCCAGACCGCAGCCAACATCGAGGCAGCGCTGCCCGGGGCGGATCTGCATCTCGTCGATGGTGCGGCGGTTGATGAGGTCGTTGAGAGCGGCGAGCCGCGTCTGCTCGGCCTCGTGCGTGCCGTGGACGTAGACGCTGTCACGATCCGGCTTGGGGCTGGATGCGGTCATGGGAGGATGCTACCTCACGGCTTGTAAGCGGGTTCGAGATCACGCCGCGGGACGAGCGGCTTCGTCCCGACGCACCGGGGCGGCGGGCTCCAGCACCAGCGGCGAGGTCGGCTTGGCTTCGATCGCCTGGGCCGCGTTCTCGACCGCTTTCGCGTTCTCGGCGGCCTTCTCGGCTTCGAAGTGCCCATGCGGGTCGATGCAGAAGAAACCGCCCTCGATGCGGGCGCCTTCTTCGACGACGAGAATCTTGGCCTTGCAGTCGCCGCGCCAGCGGGCGGTCTCGCCGATGACGACGTGGCCCTTGGTCTCGACGTTGGCCTTCAGTTCGCCGAGCACTTCGACGGCCTCGCCGGCCTTGACGCCCGGCGCCCAGACGCGGCCCTTCTTCTTGATGAACAGGATGCCGGTGGTCTCGACGCGGGCGCCCATTTTCTCGGTGTCGACGATCACGTCCTGCACCGTTTGTCGCTTGTAGCAGCGCGGGCAGGTGGCGGTTTCGGCCTGTGCCGAGACGTGCATGGTTTCGGCGCAGTGGATGCAGCGGACGACCCGCGGGGCGTGTCCTTTGGCTGCTTGATCGCTCGGATAGCCGGCCATGCGCAACGACACCTCTCGCACGTTCCCCGCTCCGCGGCGTCGGCGCGATTGATCAGCGGCACAGGCCTCCGCCCGTGCTTGGGTGGGTCGTGCGCGACCGGTCGCTCCCGACCGTTTCGCGTGCGGCCGTCCGTGGCCCCGGGGATCGAATCCCCTTCAAGCCCGACGGCGTCTGCGTTACTCCGAACGCGTGCCGGCGAGCCACGACGCTCCGTTGTTCGCATTCTGCGTGCCAACAGGGGTCGTGTGCGTGGTGGTCGTCTTGCGGCCGGTCTTGATCTCGAGGTCGTGGCCCATTTCGTCAGCGAGCTTGACGGCCTCGGGGCCGACCTTGCAGTGACCAACGAAGGACGCGCCTTCAACGACGCTCAGGCTGCCGGCGGTGATGTCGCCCTTGACCTTGGCCTTGGCGGTGAGCTGCAGACGGTCGCGGGCAATCACGTCGCCCTCGAGCGGGCCGTCGATGATGACGTTGCCGGCTTCCACCGTGGCGCGGCAAGTGGCGGTCTCGCCGATGACGACCTCGCCCTTGGCGATGATCTTGCCCTCGAAGGTGCCGAGGATCTTGGCGGAAGCGTCGAAGGACAGCTCGCCCTTGATCTTCGCGTCGCGGCCGATGATCGTGATCTGGTTTTCGTTGTCTGCCATGGGGAGAGCTCCGCCTACCCGAAAGCCTGTTGGGCCGCCGGAGGAGCGACGTTCGCCGCCGCCGGTCGGCCCGGTGTATTGGGCGCCTTGCGCGCCGCATCGTGTTATCGGCCAGTCTTGCGTCAAGACCCCAAATTTGCGCGACGCCGGACCGCACCCAATGCGCAAGTTATGCCAGGACAGGGTTTACAGCAGACACGGAGACCGTTTCCGGGGCCAACAACTCGCGCATCCGCTGCTGGCGATACGCGAAGATCCTCTCCAAGTCGGGCCGGACCATCAACCGGTGAATCACGCCGCCCAAACCGGGAACCCACCTGGGAATGTCGATCGGCAAGTAGCGGACCCTGTCGCCGATCCGGGTGCCGATGAAGCGGCCCTCCTGGTGGACGGGCTCAAACGTGTGCGTGTGCTCCCAGAGCCAGTACGGTCCCTTGATCTGCATGTCGATGAACATCCGCGGCGGTTCGTACGCTGCAATGACCGTCCGCCAGCGGATGGGAACTCCCCGGAGGCGGATCTTGTAGTCGATAATCGCCCCCGGACGCATGGGGATCGGCCGAGGAGTGAGGATCTGAAAATTGAGCCACGGCGGGGTGATGGCTTCGAGGTTTCCGGGGTCGGCGAAGAATGGAAAGACCTCGTCCAACGTCCGCGGCAGGGTGATCTGGGTCTCGAGAATGTACGGGTTACGGACTGGTCGGGGGCCGGCGACGACCGGGGTGGAAGTGGACGGATGGGAAGGGGGCATCTCCCGAGGGTTCGGCGGATGCGGCTGTGGAGATTCGAATGTGTACTCCCGCGGCGGCGCTTCGCGCGGGTTGGATCGGAGCGGCACGATGTGGACTCCTTTGGCGTTGATTCTGGCGTGCGTCACGGCGACGGAGCCGGCCGCTGTTCAGGCTCCAGCCCCCGCGGTTGCCGCGGCTCCGGCTCCGGTCGCGATGCGACCTCGCTACGCCGAGGGCGACGAGATCAAGGTCAAGTGGACGCTTGAGAGCGAGGACGTTCGCGAGGGCGAGAAGATCTCCGAAGAGCAGAAGCGCAGCCTGAGCTACGCCGAGGTTCACGTCACGTTCCGGGTGGACAAGCTCTTCCCCGAGAATGTGCTCCGTGGCACGATGACGTTCACCCGCGTGGTGATCGAGGCGTCGGTGCCGAACGGGCGGGAGCGTTATGACAGCGCTGATCCCAAGACAAGTGGATCGTGGTTCGAATCGCCGGCGCAGATCCTTCTGAAGCGTCCCATGGAGTTCATGGTGTCGGGTGATGTGATGGGCTACACCCGCAAGGAGCATCCGCGCTTGCGTGATTGGCACCACGACGGGACGAGTTTCCTCGACAACACCGTCGGCGACGATGCCTGGCCGGCGCGGTTCGGGCTGTTCTTCTGCTGGTTTGCCGAGCAGGAGACCGTCGGCAACACTTGGAAAGTCACCATGCCGATGCGCGTGAACGCCGGCTTCTCGATCCCGACCAAGCAGGAGTTCACGCTGGTGTCCAACGACGGGGTGAAGATGCAGCTGAAGGTGAGCGGCGTGGGCACCGAGTCGCCCGAGGCGGCCGCGAAAGGGCTGAAGTTCATCGGCAGCACGTACGACGCGATGTACTCGGCGAACACCGCATCGGCCCGCATCCGTGAGGGCGAGTCGACGCATGTGTATACCTGCGAGTACATGTGGCGTGGCACGCCGGCAAAGGTGACGACGACGATGCGTGAGACGATTGAACGCGTGGATTGAGAACGCGCGTCAGGACGCTTTTCGACGGAACGCGCCGCGTTGCGGATGCGGCGGTGCGGACGCCCGATCGAGTCGGTAGACCCCAAGCATGAGACGCGACGCGACACCAATGCCGACAAGGCACGTGACGCCGATGTGTCCGAGCCAGTGGGACTCAAGCGTCGAGGCGATTCCGGCCCCGGACACGACACCGGGGCCGCGCTCGCGGGGCGAAACTGTGCCTCGGCTCCATCCCAATCGCGCGGCGATGGCGGCAAGCTCGATGTCAAAGCCGTGCGATCGGATGCCGCTACATTCGCCGAGAAACCTGGCATCGGGGCCTTGCATTGCGATCGCCTGCGGCAGACTCGCGGTGACGGGGTTCGCGCCCAGCACTCGCGCGATGACGCGACGGACCAGTCCGAGGGGCCAGGCGGTTGGCAATGTGGTCTCGGCGAGCACAAATTGCCGGCTCTGCAGCTCGTCGCGAAGGCGCGTGAGCAGCGACCAGTCGCCCTCGAACGAGGGCATCAGGACAATCACATGCTCGCTCTCTGATTCAAGCCCGGCGATGCGTGTGGCGTGCCCCAGCCCGGCGTGCGGCGCGGAGGGGATGATCGCAAGGCGCGACGCCGTGCCGGGATCGACGAAGTTGATGGCGGCGACGCGGCGATTGAACGAGGCGATCGTGTCGTCGGTCGAGCCGTCATCGATGAACAGAAAATCCCACGACGGCACCGCCCGCGCAAACGCGACGACCTCGTCGAGAATGCGTTCGATCTCGGGCCGGGCGTTGTAGAGCGGGATGGCGATGGTGGCCCGGCTGGCATTGAACCAGCCCGGCGTCAGCGGCTCTTGGCCATCGTTCGAAGACGTGTCCGCGGGCGGATCGGCAATGAAGTCGATCAGGTCGTCGCTGGTTCGGTCGATGGCGGTCGTGTCAATGGCGCGGCTCATCCGAACGAGTTCATCGGCACGCGGGCAGGAGGGGCGTCATTTCGAGGCCCCGGTTTCGATGCCGGAAACCGCTTTCGCGAGGCGCTCGCTGACGCCTTCTTGAATGAGACGGGAGATGGCAGGGTCGCCCCAGAATCCGACGCGGATGGAGAGGCCGGTCACGGTGGGACTGCTGCGCCTGGTGCGGATCGAGATCACGCTGCCGTCGGTCTGGGTGAAGTTGACCGTTGCGGCGGCGTCGCGGATCTCCTCGAAGCTCTTGGGGTATTGCAACTCGTCCATGACGGATCGGATCGCCTCAAGAACTCGTTCCATCGGAGCATTGAACGCGGCCTGCAGCGTGCCTTGGGCGTAGATGCTGGTGCCGGTCTGAGCGACGCCCAGACCGGCGTTCGCCGCCAGATCGATCGGGGTGAGGCAGCCGCCGAGCGACGCGCCAAGTCCGGCGTAGACGGCTGCGTGCAGCAACAGTCGCCGCGAGACGACTCGCACCGGACGAACGAGGCTGGTGGCATGGCGCGCCATGGCAAGAGAATACCCAGGAACGAGCCGGGCGTATCGCGGCTTTGGCGTGGGGGGTGACACTATCGTTTTGCATGACATCCCGCACCCACCATCGCCCGGCGATCGTGATCTCCATGGGCGACCCTGGCGGCATCGGGGCCGAGGTGATCGTCAAGGCCCTTGCCGACGCGTCGCTGCGAAAGAAGGCGCACTTCCGAATCCTCGGCACGCAGGCCGCGATCGACGCCGCGGCACATCGCGCTGGCATCGAACCGTTCTGGTGGCGTGCCCAGGCCCACACCCACGCCTCGGAAACGGCGCACTCGCACGACGTGGTGCTGCTCGACTACGAACCCGGCGGGATCGAGCACGCCGCGGTCGCGACGCGTTCGGGAGGCGAGCTTTCGTTCCGCTTCGTCGAAGACGCGATCGCACAGGCCCTGACCCCGCGTGAGCATCCCCTGCACGCAGACGCCATCGTCACGGCGCCGATCAACAAGGCCGCGTGGGCCAAGGCCGGCCACAAGCGGTTCCACGGCCACACGGAATTGCTGGCGGAGCGCTGCAAGAGCGAGCGATTCGGCATGATGTTTCACGCGAACGCCGGCGAGAATGCACATGCGCTCAACGTGATTCTCGCATCGGCGCATGTGCCGCTGATGGACGTAAGAAACGTCCTCACCATCGGCAAGGTCGTCGAGACGATCGACCTCGGGCACCAGGCTTGCAAGGCTCTGGGCATCCGCCATCCGCGTGTTGCTGTCTGCGGGCTGAACCCGCACGCCGGCGAAGGCGGCATCCTCGGCGACGAGGAAGAACGCATCATCGCGCCCGCCATCCGCATTTCAAAGGAAAACGGCATCGATGCGACCGGACCGCATCCGGGCGACACGGTCTTCATCCCCGCCATGCACGGGCGATATGACCTCGTTGTCGCGATGTACCACGATCAGGGGCTGATCCCCCTGAAGCTTCTGGCACGCGATCGGGCGGTGAACATGACGGTTGGTCTTCCGATCATCCGCACCAGCCCCGACCACGGCACGGCGTTCGATATCGCAGGCTCGAACACGGCGGACCCGGGCAGCATGCGGAGCGCGATCGATCTGGCGCTCAAGCTGGTCGCGGCCCCGCACGGATCGCACTAGCGGCGTCGGACCGCCCCGGTTCACCGAGCCCGCAGAGGTCGCCAACGCACGCCGACACCGCCGGGCAGAGGGGGAGGGCGGAGAATGCCGCACTCGCACTGCCCGGCACCGCGATCACCTCTCACCTGATCTGCGGCCTCGCTTCCGACCGTGCTCGATGCACCGACGCACGCAGAGTTCGGGGATGCCGGTCATGCTTGGTCCACTGGCTCAGCCTCGCACCCGATTCGGCTCCGCCTTCGAGACAGCACTCAAGCCGCACCAATCGTGTACGTTGGAGAGGATGTGCACTGATTCCGCCCGGCGAAACTGCCTATTTCGCCTCACGCTTCGTCGCCTCCAAACCGTCGTATCTCACGAACGCCTTGAGATCGTCCTCGCTGGGCGTTGAGGCCTCCCATGCCGCGTGGTACAGCGCCGCCAGCATTTCCGTGGCGTCTGTCAGACGCTGCGTGATCAAGGCCTTGCCCGGCTCTTTCCAAAGGTCACCAGACTTCTCCAGCTTGTAGATCTCTTCCATCGCCGCGTGCGAGCGTTCGATGTGCGTCAAGACGGCGGACCATGGATTCGACTCGTTGATGTCAGAAAGGTCCGGGCGATCGCCCTTGAAGCCTGTACGGATCGCGGCGTCGTAGAGATTGTGCTTTTCAAGCACGGTCGCGTCGATCTCGGCATGGATCTCGCGGCGGGTGGTATAGCCGCTGGGGTTCTCGCCCACCCACCCGTGATGGTGGCGAGTGGTGTGCAGGGGCTGAGCCGCGTCGGCGACGAAGTGCGACAGCACGCCAAGCGACCACGCGACGTTGAGCCGCGCCGTTTCCAGTTGGTCTGCCCGCGCGGGGTCGTCCAGCTTTGCCAGCGTGCGCATGGTCTTGAGGTTCGAAACCAGCCTCGCGTACTGCTCGCAGATCGCCTGCGGCAGGAAGCCCGGGTAGGCGTCGGTCTTCGCGGTATCGCGGGACGGATTGGACTGCCGCCCCGCGCCCGGTCGTTCCTTGCGTGCCAGGGCGAGTTGCCCCGCAAACTCGTGGCGAAGCGGCTCGATGGTCCGCAGCGACATGCCCAGATCGACGAGGTCCTCCACGTCGATGTAGTGGTCCGGGTTGTTCACGTGCGCGAGCGCTGGCGCCCGCACGTTGCGCCACCGATCCGGCATTGTGGCCTGATCGGCGATGACACGCGGCCAGCGGCCCTCGTTGGTCCACGCCAAGACCGGGTCGGTCACCTTGTCACGCAGCCGCTCCATCGCCACCGTCGTGATCGCGCGATGTCCCGCGGCGTCCCACGCCAGGGCGTCTCCGGCACCACCTGCAACCACAACGAGACAGAGCAGGACGTTCTTCATCCGCAGAGCGTAGCGGAACGAGCGTGGTCTCACCGGGATCCAGCCCTTCGCGCCATCGGAGAACGGCGTCGGCACCGCGAAGCTCACGGTGACCAGCAACGTGTCGCCGCAGTTGATCTCCTCGTTCATCCGCGTCAGCGCCGCCGCGGCCTCGTTGCCCCCCGATCCATTCCTCGAGCGGAGCAAGTTCCTCCCCGTGCCGACGCGGCGGATCGCCTCGGCCCACGGCTTGCATGTTCATCGTTGACCGACCCCCGTCGACTACGTCAAGGCAAGAATGCGCGACGCCGGCAAATCGGGGGAAATGCCCCATATGGATCCCACCGCGGGTGCGATCGGTATTTCCACCGTTCTATCGCGCCACGCAGCAGCGATCCCGAACGGAATACCATCGCCAATCGCCTCCGCTCCACCGCCATCCGAGCCGTCGCCGCGCTTCGCCACCGCCTGGGTCCTCACCGGTCTCGCCGCGATGTTCGCGCTGTCGCCATGGGCCCGACCGGAGTTCGCGCTGCTTCTGGGCGTTGCTCTTGCCCTGCTTTCCCTCGCCCCGCCCGGCAATGCCATCCGCCACTGGTCCAAGCTCCTGATCCAGATCTGCGTCGTCCTGCTCGGCTTCGGGATGAATCTCACGGAACTCGCCCGGGCCGGGCTGACCGGCGTCGGCTTTGCCTTTGGCACTATCGTCGGCACCTTCGCCCTCGGCGTTGCCCTGGCACGAGCGCTCAAGATCGATCAGAAACTCGCCACGCTTATCAGCAGCGGTACGGCGATCTGCGGCGGATCGGCCATCGCCGCAGTCGGCTCCACCATCGCCGCTTCCAGCGCCCACATGTCCGTGTCGATCGGCGCCGTCTTCATACTCAACGCGCTCGGACTGTGGATCTTCCCGCCGCTGGGCCACTTCTTCAATCTCTCCCAGCACCAGTTCGGCGTGTGGAGTGCGGTGGCGATCCACGACGTATCGAGCGTCGTCGGCGCCGCGTCCAAGTTCGGCGATGAGGCCCTGCAGGTCGCCACCGCCGTGAAACTCTCTCGCACGCTGTGGATCGTGCCGATCGCGCTTGCCGCGGCGTGGTTCTTCCGCAACGACGCCGCCGCCAAGAGCAAGAGCAAACTCCCGGTGCCGTGGTTCATCGCGCTCTTCGTGCTGGCGAGTGTGGTGGGCACGTATGTGCCGCTGGTGCACGAGCACGTGGGCACGCTCACGCTCATCGCCCGCCGCGGGATGTGTTTGGCGCTTCTGCTGGTGGGCCTGGGCCTGTCGCGCTCGGCGCTCGCAAGCGTCGGCGTACGCCCCCTGGTGCTCGCGGTCGCGCTGTGGGTGTTTATCAGCGCCGTGTCGCTGGTGGTGGTGCGAGCGACGATCGGGTAGCGACACCGCTTCGCTGCTTCAAAGGACCCTCCGCGCAAGCGGAGGGTCGGCTGCGTGCCCAAGCACACAGCACTACGGCACCCACCTCACGCTCGCGCGTGGGGCTCCTATTTGAGCCTGTTCAACAAAGCGCTACCCGGACCGCATCGTGAAGAGCCCCAATCGCCGCGGGCTCGTGCAGCGCGAAACTCCACGTCCGGTCATCGATCACGCTCGCCTGGGCGCTCTGGGCCCGCAGCGCCGTCGCCTCGTGCGACAACCGCTCCAGCACCTCCGCGTGTCGGCGGCGGTATGCGTCAAGCACATCCTGCAGCGCCCGGAACTCCGCTGCGGGCGACTCGCCGCGCTGCTTACGTTCCTTGATCATCGCCAACAGCTCTCGCTTCTTCGTCGCGGCCGCGGCGTCCGACGCCAACGGATCAGCTGGGTCGTGCCGCGCGTGATGGGCCCGCCACAGCGCGGCTCGGATCGCACCCGGCTCGGGAACGCCCTTCGCCTCCAGCGGCAGCCGCAGCGTCGCACTCGCGAGCACCATCGGTGCGAGCATCCCCCCACCACTGCCCCCACCACTCCCGCCGGTCACGGGCTCGAGCGCTTTGCCGAGCCAGGTGCGATGCCACTGCTCCATGGCGCGGTCGTAGACGAATCCGCCCGCGCCGTGGACAAAGAGATCGCACCCGGCGAGCCGGAGCAGTGCGGTCATGAGCAGAGCGCGGGGCATCAGGCTGTCGAACGCCACGTCGTCGCTGATCGCACCACCTTTGGTGTCACCGGTCAATTCCGGCGCGAGCACGCGCTTTCGCGTGCCGCGGGCGTCGATGCGCCAAAGAGGCAATTCGCCTTTCGCGGCATCCAGCGGCCGCAGTTCCGCGTCCGGTGCCCCCCGCGCCGCGTCGTTGTATGACGCGATCGCACCCGCCGGATCGCGGGACATCGCCCGCACCGCGGCACGGAACAGGTCCGTCTGGCGAAGCCGCGTCGCGAACACCGGCGTCAGCGGCGGCACGCCCGGCGGCAACAGCCGCTGCGTCGCTGCCGTCACCTGCGCCGCGCAGTTCTTCTCGCCCTTCGCGGCGTCCAGCGCCGCCCGGATC
>VYLH01000008.1_pt1 | contig 154760 bp, 121 predicted proteins | sample 5114361 | NCBI WGS metagenome assembly VYLH01 (sample SAMN12291772, study PRJNA351875) | freshwater metagenome | isolation source: freshwater lake | place: USA: Michigan, Kent Lake | collected 2013-08-15
GGCGTCGACGTAGTCGGCGAGGGTGTTGCCGAAGGCGGTGGAATTGGCGTACGCGCTGTTCGTCCAGGTTGCGACGGCGTGGAAGGGGCTGAGGGTGGCAAGTGCGGGCACGGCGGCGTTGGCATCGATGCGTGCGACGCCGCTGAAGCGGCGGCTGGCGGTGAGCTTGTTGACAGCGTCGTCCATGGCCGGATCGGCGGCGACGCAGGCGATGTAGGGTTTGATGGTGTAGAGCAGGGCGTTGGCCATAAGCGTGTCGCCGTCGGTCATGGAATCCCAAAAACCACTGCCGGCGACGACGCTGGACGGCGGGTACATCCCCAGGTCGACGCGGTTGTGCATTTTGGTGGAGACCGCGACGAGGGTCCTGCCGTCGGACCACTTGGCGACGATGAGACCGCCGGGGTTGAGGGCAGTGGAGGTCGGTCGAAAGGACTTCGCGCCGCCGTTGAACGAGGCCACGCCGTTCATGATCGGGTGGGAGGGGAAGTCGACGGCGCCAAGCGTGGCTTCGCCTTGGATGAACGAGGCGAGGGCGGGGATGATCTCGTAGTCACCAGAGATCCAGCGTCCGCCGAGACGGTTGGGATCGAGGGCGAACCCGGCCGTAAAGACCGCGGAAACAACGCCGCCACCGGCGTCGACGTAATCGGCGAGGACATTGCCGAGGGCGGTCGAGTTGCTGAAGGGAAGGTCTGACCATGCCAAGACGGCGTCGTACTTCTGGAGTTGCGCGAGGGTGGGAGTGCCGAAGCGGGCGTTGAACACGTCCACCAGTCCGAGCGTGCCGGGTTCCCTGATTCTGACTCGGACATCACCGGTGTTGACATCAGAGTCTGAAGTGAGGACCAGCACCTTGGGGCGCATGACGTAGAGCAGGGCGTTGGCCATGAGCTTCACGCCGTCGCTGCTGGGGAGCCAGCTGCCGGGCGAGCCGTCGTCGGAGGTCGGGAACATGCCAAGATCGCAGCGGTTGACCTTGGGGCCGACGGCGACGAGTGGCTTGCCGTCCGACCAGGAAGCGACGAGGGTGGCACCCGGTGTGAGGGTTGTGCTATTCGGGCGGATGCTGGCGGCACCTCCGTTGAACGACTGGACGCCGATCATGATGGGGTGGTTCGGATCGGCGATGGCGCCGAGGGTGGCGTTGCCGAAGGTCGCGGGGCCGAACGCGATGCAGTTGTACGAGGCGGTCCAGGTACCGGCGAGGTTGCTTTCGGGAATCCCGCCGACGGTGTACATGGTTTGCACCACGCCGCCGCCGGCGTCGACGTACTGCCGCAGGACGGTGCCGAGATTCACGGCGTTCGCCCACGGCGCGGAGTTGGTGACCATCACGGCGTCGTACTCGGTGAGCTGCGTGAGCGTGGGAGTGGCGGCAGCGGCATCGAACGCGGCGACGGTGCCGAACAGGCCGGTTGCCGAGAGCTTGTTCACGACGTCGTTCACTCTGGCGGGAAAGGCCCCGGCGGTGTGCACGAAGAGCACGTTGGGCTTGCGCTTGGCGCCAGCGAATGCGGCGGGCGAGCACAGGCAACAGACCAGCGCGGCGATCAGGGCGATGACGAATCGGGGCATGGGCGACCTCCTCCGAGAAAAGCGGCGGCGGCCGCGAGCTTTGACAGGCGGAGAGTCTACGAAAAGCGTGCAGAGAAACCAACGGGAATCCGTGACGGCGATAGCCCGATAATCACCGCATCGAGTGGTGCGTCATCGTGCGTGGCGGTCGACGATGGTGCCGAGCTCTCTCGGGAAGCGTGTTGGTACTTGTGATGGGTGCGTCGGTGTTACGGGCAGAGCAATTCGTTGTACGCCTGCGCGAAGACCTGGAAGTCGGCGTCATCGGTGTTGTTGTCGCCGTTGAGGTCGCCGCGGGGGTCGGTGAGCTCGTTGTAGTAGAGGGCGAAGAGGACGAAGTCGCTGTCATCGACCTGACCGTCGCTGTTGAAGTCGCCCGGGCAGGGTTCACTGAAAATGGTGTAGTCCACGGCGTTGGCGATGATCCGCCCGCCGTCGCAGCGCTTGTTCCAGGCATTCGAGGAGTACAGCGTCGAATCCTGGGTAAAGCCCAGATCGGCTCGCCTGCGGAAGTTGTGGACGCTCGCCAGCATGCGCCCGTCGCTCCAGCGGAGAACCTCGCGTCCGCGCACGAGCGGGTTCGTGGTCGCGCGGCAGCTCGCAGCGCCGCCATCGAACCACCGGACAAACGATGCGATGGGATGGGCTGGCTCGGGCAGAGCGCCGAGGAACGCCCGAGGCCCGGAGCAGGTGTAGTTGGGGAGGGCGTCACTCGGGACTATGTCGTAGCCGCCGATGACCCAACGCCCGCCGGGGCGGTAGGAGGCGCCGGTGTTGACGTTGGAGGGCATCGCGATGACGACGCCGCCCCCGGCATCGACGAAGTCGGCGAGCCAGTTGCCGATGCGGGCCGGGTCCGCGAAGCCGTAGTTGCCGGAAAAGGCGACGATCGCGTTGAACGGTCTCAGGTCCGGCAGGGGCACGAACACGGGGTCGAACGGCGAGATGAACGAGCCGCCGACTCCGCTGTAGCGTCGGCTCGCCAGCAGCCAGCTCCCGGTGTCGGGCCCGTTGGAGTCTGCGTGGAAGACGCCGATGTAGGGCTTGACGGTGTAGAGCAGCGCGTTGGCCATGATCTTCCCGCCGTCGGTATTGGCGAGCCAGAGGTCGGCCCGCACGGCGCTGTTGGGCGGGAAGAAGCCCAGGTCCGCGCGATTGTGCAAGCGGGTTGAAGCGACGACCAGCGGGCGTCCGTCGCTCCACTGGGCGATGTTGAATGCGCCGGGATTCAGCAGCATGGTGGCGGCGCGGTAGGAAGATGAGCCGCCGTTGAATGTCGTGACGCCGTGCATGGTCGGATGCAAGGGGTACGTCACGGTTCCGAGCGTTTGGGCGGTGCCCCAGGTCTGGCCGAGGTTGCCGGTGATGAGCTCGTAGGTGACGGGCCAGCGACCGAGCGGGCGAGCCCCGCTGTATCCGGCGCTGGTCGCGAAGACGGCGCTCACAACCCCGCCGCCGGCGTCCACATAGTCGGCCAGAGCATCGCCCGTGGCGGTCGCGTTCTGCAGCAACGAGTCAGAGAAGAACAGAACGGCGTCGTAGCCGCGGAGCTGCGCGAGCGTGGGTGTGCCCGTGCTGACATTGAATGTGTCGATGACGCCGAGGACGTGTGTGGCCTTGAGCGTCGACCGGACGTTGTCGATCCACGACGCGGTGCTGGGCGCCGCGGCGACGAGGACGCGTGGGCGGCAGACGTACAGCAGCGCGTTGGCCATCAGCTTGACGCCGTCGGTGGCGGGATCCCAGAAGTCCGAACGGGCGTTCTCCGAGGGCGGATAGAAGTTGAGATCGGCGCGGCCCGGCAGCGGGCCGACGGCCGCGAGAACGCTGCCGTCGGTCCACTTTGCGACGATCGTGGCGCCCGGCACCACGTTGTTCTGGCTCATGTGGAACGAACGGGAACCGCCGGAGAACGATCCAACGCCGAGCAGAATCGGATGGTACTGATCCGTAATCGACGCGAGATCGAGCGACGCGGGGACAAGCGGAGCGACGACGCTGTTGGGGACGATGCAGGAATAGCCCGACGTCCATCGGCCGGTGATCGGGTACGCGCTGCTGATCGAGAATGCGGCGTTCACCACGCCGCCGCCCTCGTCCACGTAGTCAGCGAGGTTGTTGCCCAGCGTGGCGGGGTCGAGAAACGGAGCATCCGAGAAGACCAGCACCGCGTCGTACTCGCGGAGGGCTGCCAGCGTGGGCGTCGTGGCTCGGGCATCAAGGAGCGAGACCGTGCCGAACTGCCCCGACGACGCGAGCTTGTCGGGAACATCCCACGCGTACGTCGAGGAGTGGACGATCAGAATGTTGGGCCTGCGGAATCCCGCGCCGGCGTCCGGCCCGTAGCACCACCCAAGCAACAGCGCGAGAAACAGCAGTGGACGCAGCACCACGATCTGGTGCGCACGCATCAGGCTCTTGAGAAAGGCTCCGCTCAGGCACGATCTATTCGGGAGCATGGCAACCCCCATGTTGAATTGGTGGAGGGGCCGCCGCTCGCCAGTTGGCCCGCGACGCGGACCCGCTCAAGTGATGCTATTCGCGTGGTGCGCCATTGTCGCGGTGCGACAACTCCCGGTCGCCGTGCGTACCGCTCGGGTTGACAGGCTGCGAACACGCACCGCGTATCCCGGCATGATCCTGAGTCTCAAGACGCGTGAGGCGTGCCAAGACTCACGGGCAGAGCAGTTCGTTGTACGCGGCGGCGAAGACCTGGAAGTCGGCGTCGTCGGTGTTGTTGTCGCCGGTGAAGTCGGCGCGGGGGTCGGTGAGGGTGTCGTAGTACGCGGCGAAGAGCTGGAAGTCGTCGTCGTTGACGAAGCCGTCGCCGTTGAGATCGCCGGGGCAGGGCTTCATGAATGCGGCGAAGTGGAGGGCGTTGGCGATGATGGTGGTGCCGTCGGTGCGGACGTTCCAGGAGCCTGCATCTTCGACGGCGGAAATCGGCCAGAAGCCGAGGTCGACGCGGCGGCGGAAGGAGTGGAGGCTGGCGAGCATCTTGCCGTCGGACCATTCGAGCAAGCGGCGGCCGCGGAGGATTGGGTTGTTGCCCTGGCGTAACGAGCTGATGCCGCTGTTGAAGCGGCGGACGAACTGGTGCACGGGGTGAACAGGTCCGACGAAAGCACCGAGCGACGCGGCGGAGCTGATGCTGGAACCGGTGGAGCCTTCGGGCGTGATGTCGTAGCCGCCGGTGATCCAGCGGCCTCGGGGACGGGAGTTGGCGAAGTTGGCGTTACCGGTGACGTTGAAGACGGCCTGGACGACGGAGCCGCCAGCGTCGACGTAGTCGGCGAGGTTGTTGCCGACGGCGACGGCGTCGAGGAAGTTGGGGTTGCTGGCGGAGAAGACGACGCCGAAGGGGAGGAGCGAGGCGACGCTGGGAGTGGAGAACTCGAGGGTCGGGAGGATGGAGACGCCGCTGAAGCGGCGGGAAGCGAGCAGGCGGGTGCGGGTGTTGGCGGGAATGGGATCAAAGTGAGAGAACGCGATGCCGACGTAGGGCTTGATGGTGTAGATGAGCGTGTTGGCGATGAGCTTGGCGCCGTCGGTGTTGGCGACCCAGAAATCGGAGCGCGCGTCGGAGGAGGGCGGGTACATGCCCAGGTCGGCGCGGTTGTGGCGTTTGGTGGAGACGGCGGCGAGGGTCTTGCCGTCGGACCACTTTGCGACGATGAGGCCGCCGGGGGCAACGGTGGTGGGGAAGGGGCGGCGCGAAGCGGTGCCGCCGCTGAAGGCGGCGACGCCGGCGACGATCGGGTGCTCGGTGTAGGTGATGGTGCCAAGGGTGGCGGCGCCAAAGGATGTGGGGCCGAAGTCGATGATGCGGTAATCGCCGGTGAAGCGGCCGCCGAGGTCGCTGTTGGCGCTGCCGCCGGTGGTGAAGGTCGTCAGGACGACGCCGCCGCCCCAGTCGGTGTAGTCGGCGATGACGTTGCCAAGGGCGGCGCGGTTCTTCCAGAAGTCTCCGTTCGAGACCATGACGGCGTCGTACTGCTTGAGTTGGTCGAGCGTGGGCGCGTCCGAGCCTCCGGAGGCGTTGGCATTGAAGGTGTCGATGACGCTGAACTGATTCGTGGAGCGGAGCTTGGAGACGACGTCGGCCTCGGCACCGGCCGGGAAGAAGGAGTGGACGATGAGCACCTTGGGGCGGATGACGTAGATCAGAGCGTTGGCGAGGAGCTTGACGCCGTCGGTGTTGGACGCCCAGTAGCTGGCGACGACATCGGAGGAGACGGGGTAGAAGCCCAAGTCGGCGCGGTTGATCTTGGGGCCGACGGCGACGAGGGGTTTGCCGTCGCTCCAGCTGGCGATGAGGGTGGCACCGGGGGTGAGGGCGGTGCCGGAGGGGCGGAAGCTCAAGCTGCCGCCGCTGAAGACCGAGACGCCGTTGAGGATGGGGTGATTGGGATCGGCGAGTGTGCCGAGGGTGGCGGCGCCGTTGGTGGAGGAGCTGAAGGTGATGCAGTTGTACGAGGCATCCCAGCCGCCGCCGAGGTTGCTGTTGGCCACGCCGTTGACGGTGAATGTGGTCTGGACAACGCCAAAGCCCTCGTCGACGTACTGCTTGAGGACATTGCCCAACGCGACGCGATCGGACCAGAGGTTGGAGTTGCTCACCAACGCCGCGTCGTACTGGCGGAGGGTGGCGATGGTCGGGGTGGCGATGTTGGCGTTGAAGACATCGACGGCGGAGAAGAGGCCGCTGCCGAGGAGCTTGTTCTTGACGTCGGCGCGGTCGCTCTCGATTGCGAAGGACTCGACGATCAGGACCCGCGGCTGGCGCGGGCCGGCCAGCGCGAGCGGCGCGACGAAGGCCGCGAGCAGGATTGCGATCAGGAACGCGGCGTGTCCACGAAGCATGGTGAGGCTCCTCCCCGCGGAAGAACCCGCGGCGAATGGAGCATACTCGACCTTGGTTCAAACACCACAGGAAACCGGGCGCGTTGGGTGTGTTCTCGGTCCTTCGGAGGATCGAATCGAGTGTCTGTGGTCGGACTGATTGCGGCGTGATCGCGTGGGAGGGGCTCAGTTAGGGGCAGATGAGCCGGTCGTAGGCGGTCACGAAGATCGCGAAGTCGGCGTCGTCGACCATGGAGTCGCGATTGAGATCGGCGGAGCAGCCGGCGGGCATCTCGGGGTCGGCGCAGTCGGTGATGTCGTAGGCGAGGGTGAAGCGGGTGAAGTCGTTGTCGAGGACGAGGCCGTTGTAGTCGAGGTCGCCGGGGCAGAGCGGGTTGCGGGCGGCGATCTGGGCGGCGTCCTGAATGAGTTCGTAGAGACCCTGGGTATCGCTCGAGCGGGTCGTGTCGGTGGCGAAGACTCCAACCATGCCGTCGTCGAAGTCGACCCACGAGGCGAAGCCCCGCGCGCCGGCGGCGATCGCGCCGAGGAGTTTGCCGTTGGCGTCGCGTCGGCCGAGCCAGACGCCGACGCCGTAGTCGGCACCGTCGGTCGAGCTGGACTGGATGGGTGTGAAGATGATGGTGATGGGGTTGGCGGTCTGGCGGGTGAACATCGCGTTCACGGCGGACTCGGAGAGCACGCGGTTGCCGTTGAGGGCGACGCCCTTGCGGCGGAGCATCTCCATGAAGCGTGCGAAGTCGATGGCGTTGGAGTCGCAGCCGCCGGCGATGCGGGGGTTGGTGGGGCTGGTGAGGCGGTAGACGGTGTTGGGCATGCCGACTTTGTCGCGGATGCGCTGGTTGAAGAGGGCATTCCAGGACTGCTGCCCGGCGAGCTCGGCGACGGCCCCGGCGGCGTGCATGCCGCTGCCGCCGTAGAGAAACGCCAGGCCGGGCGTGAACTGCAACTGCGAGAGCGCGATGAGATTCGCGGCCTGCTGGAGCGTGATGGTGTCGTTGCCCTGAGCGATCGAGTCGCTCAGGCCGGAGGTGTGGCTGAAGGCTTGGCGGATGGTGATGGCGGACTTCGGTCCGGCGAAGGCGGGGATGTAGTCGCTGAGCTTGGTGTCGAGCGAGAAAGGCAGCGGCGAGGAATCGACGAGCGCCATGATGACCGCGCCGGAGATGGTCTTGGTCGACGAATCGGCGTTGGCGACGCGGTTGAGGGACCAGTTGCCGAAGGACCGGTGATAGACGACGACGCCGTCCTTCATGAGGAGGAGATCAAAGCCGGGGACGGGCGAGCCGACGTTCTCGCCGACGAGGGCGCCGTTGGCGAGCGCGGTGACGGCGGAGAAGTCAAAGGGCTGAGCGAGGGCGGACGAGAGGGTGCTGGACAAGGGCGCGGCGAAAGCGGCGAGCCGGATGAGGCAGGTGGTTCGGTGCATGGTTGTTGTTCCTTGATGAGCGGCCAGCAGAGCAACGCCGGAGCGGATCGCCTATTGCGGGCCGAAGTCGATGTCGCCGAACAACGGGCAGAAGCCGTCGTCGTAGCCCGGAAGGAAAAGCACGAAGTCCGCGGCGTCGACGATCCCGTCGTAGTTGAGGTCGGCGGGGCAGCCGAGGGGCATCGAGGGGTCGGAGCAGTCGCCGAGGGCGTAGGCGGCGGCGAAGAGGAGGAAGTCGGCGTCGTCGACGAACCAGGAGGAGTCGAGGTCGGCGGGGCAAGGGAAATAGCCGGTAGAGGCGCAGGACTTGAGCGTGACACCGAGGACCAGCGGCCGGATCGTGACACGAGATTGGATCGTGCCGCCGCAGTTTGCGGACTGTTCCGCGCCGACGCGAACGGTCGAGACCGATGCGTGCTGAGAACGCCAAACGCGGTACTCCACCCCCGTGCGCAGTGTGACATCGCGGCTGGCGCGAATCGGTTGTGCCGGATTGCTCTCGGCTTTGTCGTTCGCCTCAACAGATAAAGGTTCGGGGAGCATGTCGGACGCGAGCGTGCTCCGCAGAGTGACCCGGCCGTCATCTCGCGGCGCGTCTTTGCCGAAGTCGCGTGCGGAGGCGGCGTATGCGATCAGCTCCACGCGTGCCGGGAACGCGGTTCCGGCCGGGAAGCCTGCGCGTGTGAACACCACGGTGTCAAACGTTGAGAGCTCCGACAGAGAGTGCGCGGCCGAGACGCCCGCGCGGTCGGCATAGCGCCCCAGACTCTGAACGGCGGCAAACGAATGGTGCATCCCAAAGATTGCGAAGTTGAAACTGGAGATGACTGCGCCGGGCCGACCGGGCTGAGCCAGCCCGACAAGAGCGCCGCCCGCCTCGAATCCGAGCCACTCAAGCTGCTTGACCTGCTCGAGGGTCTCGGGTTGCTCCACCTGTTCCCTGGTGGCGAAGGCGATTGCGCTTGACCTTCCGCCGCAGGGCGGCTCGGTGTGCACGTCCGTCGGCGGCGCCGCGGCGAGAGCGAAGAACATGACGATTCCCGCGAACCCCATGTGCGGAGTCTACCGAAGAACCCACTTCAACGCAATGGTTTAGAGAAGCATCTAAGGGCACTGAAAGGCGTCGTAGCCGGCGGAGAACAAAAGGAAGTCGGCGTCGTCCACGGTGTTGTCGAAATTCAGATCGGCCGGGCAGCCGGTGGGCATGGGCGTGGCCGCGCAGTTGCCCAGATCGAAGGCGTGGTTGAAGAAGAGGAAGTCCAGGTCGTCGACGTACCAGTTCTGATCGAAGTCGCCGGGGCAGGGCGTGTACGAAAAGCCAAGTTCGGACGCGATCGTGACGTCCGGCTCCAGCGGCTCGATCTGCATCCTGCTCTTGAAAGTCGAGATCGCTATCCCGAAGCGCACGGGCGGCAACTCCATCACAGGAAGATTCGTTTGCAGGATGCGGTCGATGACGTAGGTTCGGCCGGTGACGGCCGGGACCACGGTCGAAAGACGAGCCAGCGATACGGTGTTCTCCCCGGAGTCAAACGCGGCGCTGGCATCGAGCACGCCGGAGAAGAGCGGAGAGTTGATTGCCGTCATCGCGACGATGCGGTGCGGCTGCGGCAGCGGGACGGACCATGACACGCCCGCTTCAAAGTGCGTGACGATCGAAAGGCGGACGCGTATGGGAGTCCCATCGGGCAGGCCTTGGCGCGAGAAGACCACGCGGTCGCTAGTGAGGCATTTGCCGCGGCTTGTTACCTGGACCGTGCCGAGCTCGTCGTAGTATCCGATCACGAGAGCACTCGCGAACATCGAGCCAAAGAACGAAGAAGACGTCGCGAACAGTGAGACGTTGTCCAGGGGCTTGGGCCTTGGAAAATACGCGAGCGCATTCGAGACACCAAAGAGCGACGTCTCGGCGTCGCCGGTGAAGCGAAAGGTCCTTCGTTCTTCGCCGGTATCGAGTCGAGCCACAACCTCTGCGTCGCAGCGCTCGAACACGCCCGCTTCACGCGGCGGCGAAGTGCGTTCGTCCGGCGAGGGGTCCACGCTTAGCGCGATGGCGAACAGAGGAAGCAGCATGCCGCGGACATCCTACCGCGTCGCGGATTGACTTCGAACAAGCAAAAGCAATTCACGGACACATCAGTTCGTCATACGCCATCGCGAAAAGCACGAAGTCGGTGTCGTCGACCACACCGTCGGCGTTGAGGTCGGCCTGGCAGCCGACGGGCATGGCGGGGGAGGCGCAGGTGAGGGCGTCGTAGGCAGCGGCGAAGAGCTGGAAGTCGTCGTCGTTGATGGCCAGGTCGTTGTTGAGGTCGGCGGGGCAGCAGGTGACAGCGACGATGGCGGGCGTGGCAACGCGGCTGCCGCAGACTACGGAGAGGGTGCACTCGTAGGAGCCGGCGTCGTCGGGCTTGAGGTTGACGATGCTGAGTTCGCGGGTGCCGGCGCCGGCGTAGGTGGAGCCGTTGCCGGTGGGGCCGTCGGAGATGAGGTCGCCGTTCTTCCGCCAGCGGTAGGTGGTGACGCCGTAGTTGGGGTTGATGGTGACGCTGAGCTTGGTGGTCTCGCCGCAGGCGCCGGTGCGGGAGACGGGTTGGAAGGCGATGGGGGGGACGTAGTCGGCGGTGAAGCGGGCGAAGTTGGTGGCGGAGTTGGAGCTGAAGGTGGCGGTGAAGTTGCCGCCGATGGCAAGCTCGTTGTTGTGTTCGAGGAGTGAGAAGACGGAGGAGAAGAAGTTGACGTTGGAGGGGGTGACCCAGACGAGGCCGTTGTGGTAGCGGAGGCCGAAGTCGCCGCCGGCGAAGAGCAGGCCGCGGTAGGAGGCGAGGGCGTGGACGGTGCTGGGAAGCGGGGGGGTGACTGTGTCCCACGAGGTCCCGTTCCAGCGGACGACGGTCAGGCGGTCGTTGGCGACGGCGTAGAGCTGGTTGTTGTGGACGGCGAACGCGCTGGCGTCACGCAGGGCATTGGAGGCCTGGGACCACGCGGCACCGTCGTAGTACATGAACGTGCCGAGCGTGTTGCCGGCGCCCTTGAGCAGGGTGCCGACGACGAAGAGTTTGTCGTCGAAGACGAAGGCGTTGCGGAAGCGTGAGCCGGAGGCGGGCAGCGCGAGGCCGGGCGCGACGGCGGACCATGCGCCGTTCTGATAGCGGGCGAGGCTGGCGGCGTCGTACAGCTGGGTGAGCGAGAACTCGCCGAGGGCGAGCAACTCGCCTCGGTAGCGGAGGACCTTGAAGACCCGAGGGTGTACGGCGGGGCTGCCGGGGGCGAAGTTGTAGAGGGGGGTGCCGAAGGGACCCCACGCGGCATTGGAGATGTAGCGGGCGACGGTGTAAGCGGGGAGGTTTCCGCCGCCGAAGAAGTAGCCGCTGGCGAGGACGTCGAACTCGGGGTCGGAGGTGAGTTCGTGGAAGGCGGTGCCGGGCGGGTTGTTGATGAGGGGCGGGCCGGGGAAGGACTCACCGGCGGGGCGGAAGCGGAAGCCGTCCCACGCGCGGCTGAAGGGGTAGGAGAATGAGCCGGGGTCGGCGGAGTTGGAGCGCAGGCCCGAGGCGGTGATGAGGTTGCCGTTGAGGGAGCGGGCCATGGCGCGGACGGGTCCGAGCGGGCCTTCGCCGAAGCGGCTCCAGACGAGACCGGAGAGACGGAGGGCGGAGGCACTGGATTCGCTGGTGAAGCCGGCGGGCGTGCCGAAGGCGTAGACGGTGTTCTGATACTCGGCGATGCTCTGCACCGGCGCGATTTGGCTGGACGTGGCGTCGAGGCGGGACCAGGAGGAGCCGTCGTAGAACTTGATGATGCCGGGCTCGCTGGAGGCCCAGTTGACGTAGGCGTGGGTGTCGGTGGCGAGGAGGATCTGGCCGTTCTCTGGTGCGCGGGTCCAGGCGTCCTGATCGAGGACCATGAGGACGTTGTCGTTGGAGGCGAGGACCTTGGAGCCCACGGCGCGGATGCGGGTGGTGTTGAGGGTGAAGGGGTGGTTGGTGGATGAGCCGAGCGCGACCCAATTGGTGCCGTTGAACACGGCGGCGCGGATGTTGGTGATGCCCGGGAGCGTGAAGGAGCCCGCGGCGACGAGCTGGCCGTTGCGGGACGAGATCGAGGCGACGTCGTTGTTGAAGGTGGCGCCGATCTGGACCCAGGCGCCGGAGCGGAGGGCGAAGACGCCCTTGATGTTGGAGGCGGACGTGCCGCAGACGACGATCTCGCCGTTGAAGGAGATCGCTTCCTTGATGGTGCCGAAGGCGGGGGCGACGGCGGTGAATCCCGAAGATGTGACCTGGATCAGCGCGCTGCCGGAGAGGCCGTAGAGGCCGCCGTCGTGGACGAAGAGGTTGGAGAGCTGGGAGGTGGTGGGGTTGGCGGGGAAGAGGCGGACCCAGCGGTCGCCGTCCCAGCCGACGAGGGCTTGGGTGCCGAACGGCCCGCCGAGGTCGCCGTTGATGGAGATGACGAGCAGCGGCTGCTCGGGTCCGGCGCCGTCGCGGTCCCAGACGACCGAGGACGTGGGGGTGCGCAGTTCCGGCGTTCGGTAGCCGGCGAGGATGCGGGCGCAGTTGGGGATGAGCTGGGCGCTCGCGTGGGAAAAACACAACGCCGCACATCCGATGGAGATCGCGGTGCAAGCCGAACTCAAAGTCATGGTGCCCTCCCTGCCTTCAAACTAACAGGTGCGGCACGTTGGGCAACCAGGATTCCTGTACTTTCTGGCTTTTGCTTCGGGTAACCGAAACATTCACAGAAGTGGGTCAACGGCGTTCCTCTGGGAAATCCCCGGAGGCTGGCGAGGGTTCGTGTGGCGGCAGTCAAGGGTGGGCGTTCCGTGCAGACCGGAGCGTCGTCACTCGCACACCAGCACGTTGTACGCCAGCACGAAGACTTGGAAATCGAGGTCGTCGACGATCGCGTCGGCGTTCAAGTCCGACGGGCAGCCCGCGGGCATGGACGGATCGGCGCAGTCGAGGATGTTGTACGCCGCGACGAAGACCTGGAAGTCCTCGTCGTCGACGAGCGTGTTGCAGTCGAGATCGGCGGGGCAGAGCGCGAGCGTGGCGGGGGCGGTGGTGGCGGACTCGCACGGGCCGTCGATGACGCAGTCGTAGGAGGCGATGTCGTTCTCGCCGACGTTGGTGATGGTGAGTGTCGCGGTGGCGGCAGAGGGGTTGAGCACGGTGTCGATGGGCTGACCGTTGCGGCGCCACTGATACGTGAACGGCGGGGTGCCGTTGGCGCTGGCGGTGAACGAAACGGTGCCGCCGGGGCAGACGCCGGTGTTGGCGACGGGCGCGGGACGCGGCGCGACGCACGAGGTGAACGCGACCTCGGCGAGGCCGGTGAACGGGGACACGTTGTTGTTGACGGTCTCGCGCACGGTGAATCGAACGCGGCTGACGTTGCTCACGGCGGCGAAGCCGTAGACCTGGGCGATGGCGATGTCCTTCTCGCCGGTGAGATTGGGCAGTGTGGCGAGGGTGTTGCCGACGGCGTCGAGCAGGTCGAGATCGAAGCGGACGACGGCGTAGTTGGGGTTGTTTGCGATGACGTTGGAGCGATGGGCCCACATGTAGAACCCGCCGACGGTGCGGGGTGTGGTGAAGAAGAAGGTGGCCGATTGGCCGACGGTCTCGCGGGACTTGGTGGTCCAGTGGTTGTTGGAGGCGTAATCGGCGTGGGGACTGAGCGGCGTGAAGTTGGCGGGCAGGCCCGAGCCGTTGATGGCGTGGATGATGCCGAACTGCGAGCTGAACTCGGAAGTGGCGGTGGCAGAGTTGGGGCGGAAGAGCGGGTCGTCGGCGCGGGCGGCGACGCCGACGAATGAAAGAGCGGCAACGGCGAAGAGTGACGCGAAACGCATGGGCGAGTCTCCTCTCAAAGCGAACGGACGATCGTACGGAACAGGTCAATCCAAGCCGCGTCGGATCGATGCCGACACACAACGGGCCGGGAACGCGGCGTGGAACTCGTGCCAGTTGCACGAGGGTCCGTCCGAAAACAAGCGGAGATGATCAGCGGTGCGTCGATCCGCGTCACAGGGTGGATCCTGACGCGTGGCCCGAGAACAACGCATTGCAGCCCAGAACGTGGAGCCGGACGGCACGATGTCCGTGTCGGCATCCGGCTCACTTCAGCGACTTACTCAGAATCGCGCTGCGATAGTTCGTGTACGGCCACTTCCAGTGTTCCACGAAGCGGTACCCGCGGCGGATGTAGAAGTCGTACAGCTCCCGGTCCGGCTCCGCCATCGACAGGCCGAGTTCCTTCGCGCCCTCTTCCAGGGCGCGGCGTTCGGCGATTTCGAGCAACATCCGTCCGATGCCGCAGCCCTGATAGTCCGGGTCGACCGCCAACTGGGAGAAGCTCGCGACCTCGGGCTTTTCGAACCAAGGCGGGCCCTTGCTCTCTTCGCTCTCGTGGAACAGGATGGTGCCGACCAGCTTCTGCTTCGTGCGCCCGTCGTCGAGCGGGATGTGATCCACCGCGACCGAGCACTCGCCGCTGAAGACCCGCTTTTCGGTGATGTCCACGGTCTGGCGTCCGGCCAGCGGCTGGAGGCCCATCGCGACCTGCTTGGCGTAGGCGCGGTGCAACAGCGTGGTCAGTTCCTGCAGCGAATCGCTCGGCGACAGACGGCGGGTCGTGATGTTGGCGGCTTGCTGACGTTCGAGCAACGGTGGCACCAAGGGTTCGCCGCGGCGAGCGTCGCGGCTGTTCGTGCGAGAAGGAACTTCGATCGAGATCGCGCGGGCGCCGCCGCGGATGACGTTCATGGGAAGAGGAGTGTACACAACAACTTCTGTCGGTAAACCGCCGCCGGGGTTTCGCTGGCGCGAAATCTCCGCTTCCTACCTCTTGGAACTGATCTCCGCGATCAACGCCGCCAGCTTCTCGACGCTCTTGCTCTCGACCACCGCCAACGCCTTCTTGGAATCGACCCGCAGGTCGCCCTGCGAAAGGTGGCCCAGCGCCAGATCGACCTTGGCCCACAGTTTGTCCTTGGCCTTCTGGCTCTCGGCTAGGTAGAGCTCGCTCGCGGCTTCCTGCAGCGTGGTCAGGTGCCGCGTGTCCGCGTGCTCGTAGAAGCGGTTGATTGCGCCCTTCGCCTTTTTGCCCAAGTGCCCGCCGTAGGTCATGGGCGATGGTACCCGCCGGGTCCGCGTCCCGATGCGACGGCCACCAATGAAAACCGCCCGCGAGCCTTTCGGCTTCGAGCGGGCGGCATGTCGGGCCTGAAGTCGTGCGGGTAGACCTTCAGGCCCGGGCGCGGGCATGTGGGCTTCGGACGCGCGGTACGCGGCACCGAAGTCGAGTCGGCCGGCGCGGCGGAACACACGCGCCGGGCCCCTCGAATCCGCGGCAAGCGCTCTCGCGCTCGCCGCATTGTGTCTCTCGCCGAACCTATGGCTCGGGCCTCTGACGCAACCTCGTCCTCAAACGGCCCGTCGGTTGTCACGCGCGACGGGCCTCCCCTCCCCACCCCTCCCCACCCCTCCTCTCACTCCCTCTCCCCCAACTCAAACCCACCTCTCCTCTACCACGAGCCGGCCGCTTCACAAGTCCCCCGTCCCAACCCCCGAACACACCCAGCGGCCGGTTGTCACAAAACCCTTCGATCCGTCCCCGACGCACCCAACTCCCTCGGTACGAAAGTGCCTCCATGCCTGTCGCGGTGGGCTTGAGCGTGCTCGTACCAGGGCGGTAGATCAGGCGCGAGCACCTTGAGATCGCGACAGAACGCGGCGCCGTTGCCGCGGGATCGACTGAAACTTGCCATGCACAAACCCTCCACGACTCGCTGCAAACGTTCTCGCACCACCGGCGGAAACGCGCACAGCACAACCCCGCGGAGCGCGCGAAAAGCGCGATCCACAGCACGGCGTCAACGGGAATGGGAGGGAATTCCCGGGACTTCCTGAAGCCCTCTCGGTGATCGCCCAAAGCCAAGGGAAGGAGGCTTCGGGGCGATCGGTGAGAGAGCGGGGGTGTCAGGCACGATCGCCTGAGCAGCCCCTTTGTTCACTTGTCGAACGAATCACACGCATCGACATGGCTGGCTTCGTAGGTCTGATAGAACAGGATTCGAGTGTCCGGGAAGCATCTGAAGAGCGCGAAGTCGAGCCATTCCTGAGCAGGCCGGGCGACTTGGGAAAACGCCCGAGACATCAGACGTTTCGCAGGTTCCAAATACGGGTTCCCAAAATGAATGGGGCGACCGCCTCTGCGTGTCGTTTTCATGCGCCCGTCAGGCCGGCGAAATCTGCAGCCAGCCGCTGTGGCGTGCCCACATGAGTGCCAATGTCATCGCTGCAAACAGGAATCCTGCAAGCTGGAAGGGGCGGTCGCGGCTCGCGAGGATTGTCGGATCGTCATAGGCGCCGCGCTCAAGCAGCACGATGGCGCGGAGCAATCCGTATGTGGCCGGAAGGATCGTGAGCCAGAGCAGGTTGAAGCCGAGGTGATACTTGTCCTGCTGATTCTGCACATAGCCCGCGTAGGTGACGAGCGAAACGACCGCCGTCACGACGACGGCGAGTCTGAGCAGTTCATCGGTGTAGCCCGCCTGCACGCCGCGCGCGAGTGCGGCGGCCTCGCCGCCAAGCAGGCGACGCTCGCCCAGACGCTTGCCGAAGGCGAGGAACATCGCGAGGAAGAACGTTGTATTCAAGAGCCACGTTGTCGGCGAGACCCCCACGGCGGCGCAGCCCACCAGCACGCGCAGGACGAAACCGAGCGAGAGGCTCACGACGTCGGCGATGACGATGTGCTTGAGCAGCGCGGAATAGGCGGTGACGTTGGCGACATAGACGCCGACGCCGGCGAGCGTCCAGAGGCCCTGCTTGGCGGGCATGAAGAAGACGCACACGCCGCACAGTGCGAGCAGCACGCCGGCGAGCGCGATGGCGAGAACCGGCGAGACCCGGCCCGACGCGATGGGCCGGTGCATCTTGCGGGGGTGTTTGCGGTCGGCGGGCGCGTCGAGCAGGTCGTTCACGATGTAGCACGCGCTGGACGCAAGCGAGAAGACGGCGAGCGCGAGTAAAAGCGAGAGCCAGCCCGTGGCGAGGTCCCATTTTCCGTCCGCCAGGCCGTAAGCCGGGCCGAGCAGCAGAAAGATCCCTTTGGACCATTGGGCCGGTCGGACAAGTCGGATGAGGTCGAGGACCGGCATGGGTGCAGGAAGTATCGGCTGAATACGCCTGAAGAGTGCGGCGGGGTCGGTCCGGATCGTGTTACAGTTGGCATTCTGTTCGCCGGACCGGTCGTGCGACCCAAGTCGACCGGTCTTGCGGACGATGCAGGGTCTTCGCGGAGCAATCCCAGAGCATGGACCAGAGCCTCGGATTCTCGACCGGACGGTACAGACGCAGCGTGCTCGCCGCGATGGTGGGCGCGCCGGCTTTGTTTGCGCTGGTGGCCTGGCCCATGATCGCGGCCGGGCTGAACAAGGGCCGGGGTGCCGCCGACGCTCTGAATTACCACGAGAAGGCGATCCGGACCTTCATCCAGCAGTGGCCGAATCCGGACCTGTCTGACTATCTCTCGGCGACCACGCCCGGCTACCACCTGCTGGTCGCAACATTCGGCACGTACGTCAGCGATTCGCGTGCGGCGATGCAGTTCGCCGCGTCGCTCATCACGTTGGCTCTGTTCGCGACCATCGCCTCGGCCGCTGCCTGGCGGATGAGGCGGTACGTCAACGCCAGCGGCGTGATCGCGATCTGCCTGCCGCTGATGGCTTCGATGTACGTTCTGTCATCGGGCGTTTGGCTGCTGCCGGACAACGCGGCGTGGCTGGGCGTGACGGCGATGCTGCTGCTCGCGCTTCGGCGGGGCCAGAGCTGGCTCGGCTGGATACTCGCGGGCGTCGCGCTTGTCGCGCTTGTGCTCTGCCGTCAGAATCATCTCTGGGCCGCCGGGCTTGTGTGGGTGGCGGCATGGCTCGGGCCCGGTCCCGCCCGGGGCGAGACGCCCTTGTTCCAGCGGCAGGACATCGGCGGGTTGATTGTGCCCCGCATCGGCCGATTCATCGTCGCGCTCTTGGTCACCATGCCCGCGTTCGCGGTTGTCTGGGGCTTCCACAGCAAGTGGGGCGGATTGACCCCGCCGTCGTTCAACGACATGCACGGGTTGTCGATCCAGTGGGCGACGCCGCCCTTCGTGTTGGCCTTGGTCGGCATCTTCGGCTGGTTCTACGTCGCGTTCTGGTGGGAGTCGCTGCGCAAGCTCGTCAACGAGCAGGCGTGGATCGCGTTCCTGGCGGCGATCGTCGGACTGGTCCTTGCGGTGTTGCCCGAGACAACGCCGGACCGGACGGCCGGGCGTGCGACGGGACTGTGGCACATCGTCCGCAAGACGCCGCAGATCGCAGATCACATCTCGGTTCTCGTCGCGTTCCTGTCCATGATGGGCGCCGTCGTGCTCATGGGCTGGCTGCGGGCGATGAACCCTCGCAGCCGCTGGATCATGCTGGCGGCGATGGTCGGTTTCACCGTCGCCAACAGCTTCAATCCGCAGCTATGGCAGCGCTACCACGAGCCGTTCGTGCTGATCTGGACGATCCTCGCCGCGTCGCTGGCTGTCTGGAGCGGCGAGCGGTTGGAAGGCCCGACGCGCCGCGTCGCGGTGTTCGGACCGACGATCCTCGCGCTGCTCCTGGCCTATGTCTCGTTCCGCGGCATCGGCTTGGGACGCGAGGCCGTGGACGGCGGCTTCACCCCTGGTCATGTCGAGCCTTCGGGCCTTGATCGCGGGGAGTGAACGCTCACGCGAGTCCCCCCACCCCCCCCTCGATACACAAGCCAATCGTTCGCTGCCTGGCAATGAAAAACCCCCGGCGGGTGTCGCGCCGGGGGTCGAAGTGGGGGCATCTAGATGGAGTCGGCGAGGGAGTCGCTCGCCTTGCTGGGCGGTCCGCCCCCGCTGCGGCCTTGGCTTTCCCGATCAGTTGGTCGCCGGAACCTTGGTGCCCGCCATCGGGTCGATCGACTTGGTCACCGGCTGGCCGAAGGCCTCGGGGTTGATGTACTTGCCGATCTCGTGGCCGACCTTCTCGAGTTCGACCTGCAGGGGCCGGGAGATCGCGGCCGCGTCGTTGCGGACGCCGGTGACCTGCCACGAGACCTTCATGCCGGGCTTGCCGCCGCCGATCTTGAACTGGTTCTTGCTGATCTCCTCGGCGACGAAGACCGGGGCGTGGCCGCCGATGCAGGTGAGCTGATAGCGGTACTCAACGTTGAGAGCGCCGAAGTAGTTGGGGAGGCTGACGGTGGCGGTGCCGTCGGCGCCGATGACCGCGACGCCGTCGTACATGTTCTTCATCTCGCTGCTCTCGATGGCGGCGTGGATCAGGTACTTGTTGGCCGGATCGAGCGGGTGATCGATTTTGAAGTTCTTGGAGCCGTTGACCTGGAGGTCCCCGGTGATGGTGACATTTCCCGAGAAGAAGCCGGCGTTGTTCGTGCCGCTGCTCTGCCCGTAGATCGCGGTGCCGAGGTTGTTGAAGCCAGCGACAGCGGTCGTGCCCGAGCCGTTGCCGTCACCACGGACGCCGGCGGTGATGCCGTTCTGGGTGAAGCCACCGGTGGTGCGGCCATAGATGCCCGCGCCGCCGGTCGATGCCGAGCCGAAGACGCCAGCCATCGAGCCCTTGCCCGAGACACCGATGCCGCGGAGCCCGTTGCCCTCGCCGCGAATGGCGATGCCGTTGAGCTGGGTGCCGGAGGGGATGCTGTCGCCCGTGCCGTCGCTGGTGGCGAAAACGGTGGGGACGTCGGAGGCTTCGTTGGAGTTCACGAAGCGACCGGCGTTGCCCAGGCCGACGGTGGTGACTTCCAGGGCGTTGGAAGTGTTGGTCGCGTCCGTGATGTTCATGGTCGAGACGCGGCCGGAGCTGCCGCTGTTAATGCCGACCAGGGCGCGACCGCCCGTACCGCTGCTCACCGCGTACAGCGCGTACGCGCTGTCGCTGCTGGTCAGCGCGAAGATACCGTTGCCATCACTGGTGTCTGCCGACAGCACCGGCTGGAAGAAGAAGATCGGGAAGTTACCGCTGGGACCGGCGCTGGTCAGTCGCATCACGCTGCCGGCAGTGCTCTCGTTGGTGATGTTGATCAGCGTGCTGCCGCTGTTCACGCTTTCGGTGAGCGGGAGACGCAGAGCCTGTGCGTAGGGAGTCGCCTCGATCGCGGTGCGGGGCGAGATGATGGTGTACGCACCGACCGATGCGCCGGGACGCACGCGGAGTTCGATCCAGCGCGCGTCGCCGTTCATCTGAGCGCCAAAGTCCACCGTCGCGGTGAAGATGCCGTTGCTCACGACGACGTCATTGAGCGTCTGCGTCGCGCCAACCTGCGCGCCCGCGGCGGCGGCGTCGAAGAGCAGGACCTGAATGTCATAGGTACCGTTCGCGGGTGCGCCCGCGTCGAGCAGACGGCCCTGATAGGTAAATCCCGTGCCGACGATGGCACCAGACGCCGACACACCACCGGCGGTGATCGCGGCCGCGATCAGGAGCGAACGAACGGAACGAGCAACAAAGTTCGAGCGACGCATGGCACTTTCTCCGTGGGCCGCCGGGATTTGCATCCCGGAGCCCGTTGTGAACAGGAACACCACCTTGTGTGGCAGTGCGACACAGGGTGCCGACGTGGCTACAAAAAAGTGTCGTTGCCCACCAGGGCCTGGAGAATGCGACAAAAAGGGCTAATCCAGCGTCTGAAGCCGCACGCCGGGCGGAAGGGCGTCAAGGAACTTCCTTCCATAACCCGAACGCACGAGGCGTGGATCGAGCACGACCACGCGCCCTTTGTCGCTCGCGCTGCGCACCAGCCGTCCAAATCCTTGCTTGAAGCGGATGATGGCGCGGGGCATGGTGTCCTGTCGGAACGAGTCGCCGCCGCGGGAAGCGATGAGCTCGTGGCGTGCCTGCGTCAGTGGCCGATCCGGCGGATCGAACGGCAGCTTGGTGATGATCACATTCCGCAGCCCGCGGCCGCGGACGTCCACGCCCTGCCAGAAACTCGCCGCACCGAGGAGCACGCTCCGCTCGTTCTGACGGAACTGCTCCAAGATCGCGGTGCGCGAGCCGTCGACGGTCTGCGCGAGGACCGGATGACCAAGGCGCGACAGCGGCTCGCGCACCAGACGCGCAACCTGCCGCAGAGTCGAGAGGCTGGTGAAGAGCACGAACGCCCCGCCGTCGGTCTCGCGGACGTGATGCACCACCCGCTCGGCAATGTGCCGCGGATCATCGACGGGGCTCTTGGCCTTGCCCGCCCGCCAGTCGCGCCGGGCCAGCGGAGCCTCGGTGTCGCCCGCGTCGAACGGATCAAACGCCTGCTCGCTCGGCGGACTCAGATCGACGATCATCTCGACCTGGTTCGCGTAATCAAACGGGCTGCCGACCTGCAGCGTGTCGGCCCCGTCGGCACCGAGGCGATCGCGAGCGTGTGAGAAGGCGTCGGAGTCCTTGCCGACGGCAACCGTGGGACCGGCTTCCAGCCGGTCCTCAACTCCAGTGGGACCGGCCTCCGGCCGGTCTTCCTGCCCATCGGGAACGAAGCGCGGTCCATCACCGGACTCGCTCGCGGCGATCGACTTCGCGCGCGGCTGTGGCCCCACGCTTGCGCGTGGGGTTCGTGAAGGCGCGGCCGTCTTGGTTGCCAGTGTTGCGCTCGTGAGCACCACGCTGTGGTCCTTGCTGAACAGATTCTCTTTCAGGAGCGCGGCGACCTCGACCGGGGCGCACGCCAGCGTCACCTTCTGAAACCCCGCGCCGTCGTCGCCGCTGGTTTCGACCCAGTACGCGCAGCCGGGCAACGACTGCTCCACCAGCACGTGCGCGTCCTCGGCGATCATCTGGGCCCGCTGGGCGTACGCGTTCAACTCAAACTTGTCGGGCTCGTTCTTCACGAGGTCGCGGAGCGTCGTGAGTCGCAGAGCCAAGTCCTTGAAGATCGGCGTCATCGTGTTGTCCACCGCGCCGGGCACGCGCAAGCGGCCGCCGGCATTCCCGAACGCGCCCGCGAAGCCCGAGCCGCTGTCGGAACTCTTCGTGGCCCGAAGCACGGCCTCGAAGAACGCACGCGTCTCGTTCTGGGCCATGATCGCCAGTTGCATCGCCCGCTCCACCGCCGCCGGATCGCCGGCGATCAGCGCCAACTGCGGCAGGTATCCCTTGCCGGTGCGCGGATGGCAGAGCGTGGTCAAGAGGTGCATCACCCGCCCCTCGGCGAGATTCCGCCCGAAGTGCTCGCTGGCCACATCCTCCACACAGTGAGCCTCGTCGAGGATCACATGGTCGTACCGCGGCAAGAACCCGATGTCCTGCACCCGCATCGCCAGATCCGCGAAGAACAGCGCGTGGTTGGTGATGAGCAGGTTCGCCCCTTCCATCTTCGCGCGGGCGGTTTGATAGAAGCAGCGGTCGTAATTCGAGCACTTGCGGCCCATGCAGTTGCCGCTGTCGGATTGCACCTTGTCCCAAACCCCCATGCGCTCGAGCGCCGGCAGCGTGCTGAGCGTGCCGTCGAGGGTTTCGCGGGCCCAGTCTTCGATCACGTGCAGCGAGCGCCGCGCCGCTGGATCGGCCATCATCTTGTCCTGCCGCTCGCTCGCGAGCTTGAGCCGCCGGATGCTGACGTAGTTGCCGCGGCCCTTCACCAACACCGGCCGCACCGAAGGCTTGGTGCTGATCGCCCGCTCGTCGTCGGGATCACCCTCCCACTGCACGCCCGCGAAATCGGCACCCTTGGTCGCTTCGTCGCTCTGTCGCTCCGTCGCTACAGCTCCCTCCACCATCTCCCGCAGCAGCGGCACGTCTTTGTGAATCAGCTGTTCCTGCAACGAGATCGTGTTCGTCGCGACCACGACCGTCTCGCCGCGGAGGCAGCGCAGCATCGCCGGCACGAGGTACGCGAACGACTTGCCCACGCCGGTGCCGGCCTCGGCGAGGAGGTGGGACTTGCTCTCCATCGTGCGGGCCACAGCGAGAGCCATTTCGATCTGCTGCGAGCGCGGCTCGAAATGGCCACCGATCGCGGTCGCGATCGGGCCGTCCTTGGCGAAGATGCGGCGGACATCATCGAGCACGGCGGCATGGTAGAAAGTCATCACCACAGAGACACAGAGGCACTGAGAAGGGAGTGTGACAAAGGCAGAAAGCACGAACCGTGCCCATCTGCTTCGATCCAACCGCCCCTCTCTGTGCCTCTGCGTCTCTGTGGTGAATGCCTTACCGCTTCAACGACGCCATGTCGATCACAAAGCGGTACTTCACATCGTTCTTGAGCATGCGCTCGTACGCCTGGTTGATCTTCTGCATCGGGATGATCTCGATGTCGCTCACGATCTTGTGCTTGCCGCAGAAGTTCAGCATCTCCTGCGTCTCGCGGATGCCGCCGATGAGCGACCCCGCCAGCGTGCGGCGTTTGAAGATCAAATTGAACACCGTCGGCGACGGGTGCGGATGCTCCGGCGCACCGACCAGGCACATCGCGCCGTCGAGCTTCAGCAGCGTCAGGTACGCGTCCAGGTCGTGGTTGGCCGAGACCGTGTCGAGGATGAAATCAAACGTGTTGGCGTGCGCGTTCATCGCCGCAGTGTCTTTGGAAATCACGACCTCGTGGGCCCCGAGCCGCTTGGCGTCCTTCACCTTGTTGAGCGAGGTGGTGAACAGCACGACGTGCGCCCCCATCGCACGGGCGATCTTCACGCCCATGTGACCGAGCCCGCCGAGGCCGACGATGCCGACCTTCTGCCCCTTCTTCACACCCCAGTGGTGCAGCGGCGAGTACGTCGTGATCCCGGCGCACAGCAGCGGCGCGGCGGCGGCGGGGTCGAGCCCCTTGGGGATCGACAGCACGAAATCCTGATCGCAGGTGATCTGGGTTGAATATCCGCCGTAGGTCATCGTGCCCGGCGTGATCGGGTGCTTCGGGTCCGGGCTGTTGTACGAGAACGTGCACGGCCCGTCGCAGTACTGCTCCTCACCCTTCTTGCACCCGTGACACTTGCGGCACGAGTCCACCATGCAGCCCACGCCCACCGTCTGGCCGACCTTGAACTTCTTCACCTTCGCGCCGACGGCGATGACCTTGCCGACCATCTCATGCCCCGGCACGCACGGATACACGGTCCCCTTCCATTCATTGCGAGCGGTGTGCAAGTCAGAGTGACACACGCCGCAGTATTGGATGTCGATCAAGACATCCTTCGGCCCCGGTGCGCGGCGTTCGATGGTGAGATCGCCGAGCGGCGCGGTGGCGGAAGTCGCGCCGTAGGCCCGAGTGACGAGCGGGCCGGAGGGGATCACGGGTTTACGCGAAGATTTGGAAGCGGACTTGCGGGTGGTGGGCATCGAACGCGTCCTTGTGATGTGGGGGGACATGAATGAACGTGCGCTGTGAGGAATCGCGTACAGCGTAGTAATCCACCACGTCACTTTGGTCGCCACGGGGATGTTTTGCCTGTTCGGTCGCCGTCGGCGATTTGTTTCATGTCGGAGATGCGAAGCGCGGCAGCGGGGACAGCTCGCACGCCCGCAGCGTACCAAGTGATTCGCAACCCTCAACCGGTCTATCGAATCGACGAAGCCCGCACGAGCAGATCGAGGTTCCACATCCGAACTTCGCCGAGACCCCCGGCACCTTGCAAGTTGTTCCAAGAGGTGCTGTACAACCACCGCTCACGCGGCGAGGTATTGGGATTGCCGATGCCGAACCAACTTGGAGGACGAGCGTCGAGAATTCGAGCGGGGCCATGGTTCAGCAAGCGGAGACCCTCGCGTCGGGTCTCGAGGACGTCGGCCTGGGCAAATCGCGGCACGATCGGACGGACATCGCCGTCGCGACCAATCTCCATGCCATTGGCGCCGAGCATACTCGAGTCGCGACGCATCACGAATGCGTCGCGTTCAAGCGAGTACCGAAAGCCACGCGTTGAACCGCTGATCATGACCGGGGGATTTTCGATGCGTCGCGGCGGCATTCCTTTCCAGGTTAACGTGCCTTCATCCGGACCGGACATCACAAACATGGCCCACGCGCCATCGCCGCCCTCGGCGGCGGCGGCGACTGTTGGAATTCCCCATTGCTTCGGTCCGATCGCGCTCGCGCGGACGGTCGCTGAACCGATCTCGCGGACCGCCTGTGTGTTCAAGTCAACTCCGAGCAACGTCACGCGGGTCGTTGCAGGTAACACGCGTATTCCGTCGGCGGAGTCACCCGTCGGAGCGGGTGCTCCGTGGACGACAACGACCGCTTCGCGCTCGTCACCGGTGAAGCCAACGAGTTCGGCAAGACGATGGTCCTCGTGACGAATCGGAATCCGGATGAGCCGAGACGACCCAAAGTTTGCGATGCGAAGTTCTGAGCGAAGCGGCTGGGTCCGATTCGATCTGATCCAGCACCACCGGTCGGACCGCGGCGTCGGACGACCCGGAATGAAGTCGCTGCCAATCCGTCCGGTCTCTCGTCCGCTCGCCAGGTCAACCCGCCGCACTCGCTCGAATGAGCGGTGCACAATCAAGCGACGCGCCAGAGGCCATCCGGGCCATATCGCCTGCAGATGCGGATGCGGCCAGGGTTCGACTCCGGCCTTTGCCGGCACAACGCCCGACGCCAGCCGCCAGCACACGAGCGGGGCGGCTACGCCAACGAACATGCAAACCGGTGCCAGTCGCCGAAAACTCGAACGCCCCGGGATCGCATCGTTCTGACCGGTGCTGCGGCCGCACTCGGGACACACCGCGGCGATGCGATCATGATCGATTCGGGTTCCGGTTCCGAGGTCGTAATTACAAGTCCGGCAGTACCACCGACCTCGCACCCGAGGCCGCGAGCACACTCGCCAGATCGAGACGACGGCAACGAACAGCAGACCGATCAGCGTGCCAAGCATCACGTCCGGCTCATGTCTCGACCACCACGGCCATGCCGGACCCTCAATCGCCGTTCCGGAGACGAACGCGATCGATTCCTCATCGTTAAACGTGACCCGGGGGAAGTAGATGCTTCCGGTCGCCTCAGCCGCGAACGGCACCACCACATCGGGTGCAACGGCAATGTCATCCCCGATCATCAGCACATCGGGAGTCTACTCGTACCTTCTCGATGTCGCACTGCCGCCATTCACGGACACACCAACGCCTCATATCCACCCGCGAAGATCACAAAGTCTGCATCATCCGTGAACCCGTCGTTGTTGAAGTCGCCGATCGGCGACGCGAACTCGTCGTACGACCCGGAGAAGATCACGAAGTCGCTGTCGTCGGTCTGGCCGTCGAGGTTCAGGTCGGTCGGGCAGGGCGTGCCCGCGATCGTGAACGGAGCGTCGTTGATGTCGGTGCCGCCGTTGCCGTCGAGGTCGCGGACGGTGATCCGCAGACGGCCCTTCGCGGTCGGGGTGTTGGGCACGGTCCAGTTTCGCGTGCCGGTGTCGCTGATGGCCGTCGCCACCGCGAGCGGGAAGAGCGCGCCGTCGTTGGCGCTGAAGTGGATGTCCAGCGTGCCGATGTTCTTGTCGTCGTCGGTGAGCCACTCGATCGGGATGGTCTGCCCCGGCGTGAGCACCGCCGGCGTGCGGAGGCTCGAGATGTGAGCCGTGGGCTTCTGGCCGTTGACGCCGGGTGCGCCCGGGGCGGCGGGCACGTGCATCACGATGCAGTGCATCACGCCCGCGGCGGTCGCGAGCGCATCGCTCGGCACCTGCACGATGGTCTTGTCGCTGGTGCCGTTGTTATCGAAGTCAAACGCCTGCTGCACCGCGGCGAGGGCCTGGGCGTTGTGCCCGGCGCTGGTCATCGTGCTGTTCGCGTACGTCGGCAGCAGCACGAGGTTGTTGCAGACGACCATGTTGGCATAGGTGTAGTGCACGCCACTGAGCGAGCGGGCGGGGACGCGATAGACCGTATACCCAAGCCCCTGCAGCTGCGTCGCCGCGTTGTCACAGATCACGTCCTGCGTGCTGCCGGCGTTGCTGGGCCAGTCGCTGATGATCACCCGGTTGTCGCCGATGATCTGCATCCACATATCAATGTGCTGCGTCGCATCGACGGCGGCGGGGAACGCGGGCATCAGCGTCGTGTTCACACCCTGGAAATCGGCCCACGTCGTGACGATGTCCGACGCGCTCAGGCCGGGGTTTTCGTTCTGGATCAGCACCGTCGCGTACGACCGGCCGACGGAATCCAGGTGGTAGTTGCCACCGCCGTGGGTCATACCCAGCTCGTACACCGGGTGCTTGCGGCTGCCCAGCCCCGACGCCCCGAACCAGCTGCTGAACGCGTTGTCGTTCACGCGGGTGGGCCGGTTGTAGGTGTGGCGGACGATGCCGCGGACCAATCCCTGTCCCGGCGCCGTGCTGCCGACGGAGATGAAGCGGGGGCCGTAGTCGCGGATCCAGATGCTGTCGGTGGTGCGGACGAAGAACTTCACGCGGCTCATGTTCGCGCCGGCGTTGCTGAGCGCGGTGGTCACCGTGGTCTGCTCGCTCGCGGTATCGACGACCATGTACGCATCGGCGTTGCCGGTGGTGGTGATGTGCCGCGCCATGGTGGCGAGGATGTTGTTTTGCTGCGCGGTGCCGTCCCACGACATCAGGATCGCCTGCATCGGCGCGTACTCGCCGGGGCACGCGATGGGACCGGGCGGGCGGGCGCCGCCGACGCGGTCGGTGAATGGGTTGGTGAACGGGTTGGATTGGAGCAGTTCCGGGTGCAGCGCGAGGTACGCCCGCTCGGCATCGGTCATGGCACGCGAGACGCCGGCACCCTCGGGGTAAACGAGCACGCCGCCCTCGAGCCGCGGGCCCGCGGCGACTTCGTCAGCCTGGCACAGACCAGCCGCGAGACCGACCGATGCCATCACCATCCACGCTGTGCGCATGCGAACTTCTCCGTGCATCGAAGGCAGAATCACTTTACCACGGAGGCACAGAGACACAGAGAGGAAAGATGTGGAAAGGCAGAGAAGCCGCCACCAGACCGTGCGCGCACCACAGCGTCCGAGAAACGCGATGTCTCCCACTCCGTCGCTTCGTCGCTTCGCAGCTCCGTCGCTTCTTCCGTCTATTCCTCGTCGCCTTCGTCGGGGCCGACCTCGGCGTTCTGAGCCTCGACCTGCGCCTCGAGTTCCTCGATCGACTTGTCTTCCTCGACCTTTTCGCCGCGGGCGAGCTTCTCCGCCTTTTCCTTCTCAAGCTTGCGCTTGATGGCGTCGACCTTGGCGCGGTCGGGGGCGAGGATGATGCTGGCTTGCTTGCCGAACCAGCGGGGCGTCTGTTCGATCTTGCACACGTCGGCGAGGGCATCGGCGACCTGACGGAGGTTCTGCAGACCCAGATCGCGGTGCGCGATCTCGCGGCCCTTGAACTTCTGCGTCACCATCACCTTGTGACCCGCCATCATGAAGCGGCGGCTCTGGTCGATGCGGATCTGGATATCGTGCTCGCCGATCTTGACCGAGCGGCCCAGACGCACTTCCTTCATCTCCGTCGCCTTCGACGCCGCGCGGGTCTTGCGGGCTTTCTGCGAAAGCTCGTACTTGTACTTCCCGTAATCCATGATCTTGCAGACCGGCGGCCTCGCGTCGGGCGAGATCTCCACCAGGTCCATGCCCATCTCCTGCGCCTTGCGCAGGGCATCGGGCGTCTCGATCACCCCGAACTGCTCGTCGTCGGGTCCGATCACACGGATCGGCGAGAATCGGATCATGAAATTGATGCGGGTCCGCTGCACGGGCCCGCCTTCGCGCTGGAATCGACCGAATGCGATGGTGAATACTCCCAAACGGCACACGCTTCGAGCGGCCAAGCCGAGGCACACGCCCGGCCCGCCACCCTCGACCGGGTGCGATGCGACAATCGTACAAGTGTAGGGAAGGACCAGAAGAGCCTACCGCAGAGGGCAAGACGACACAAGATCCACCCCGCCTGTGCATCGAAAATAGCCTGAAATCGAATGGGGATTCCCCCGGCCGCACGCTTCGGTTTCGGCTCATCACCGCGACACTGGTCGGAAGCCGCGGCCTCGGTAAAGACTCCGTGAATCGCTGGCAATGCGGCAACCGTGTGTCACCTTTGACGCATCATGTCACACATGCACGCCGTCCGCTCTGCTTTCCCCTCTGTCGTTCCTCTTGCCGTGGCGATCGTCGCTGCAAGCCACGTTTCCACAATGGCTTCCGCGGCACCGGGTGCCGATGGCTTCGACTGGGCCACCATCGGAGCGGTCGGGAACGCGGCGTACGCCGGTCCTGGGCCGCGCTCGGGGCGGGGCAGTGTGAACTACCAGTACAAGATCAGCAAGCTGGAAATCACGACGTCCCAGTGGCTGGAGTTCACCAACACCTTCAGCACCCAGACCGACGCGTACAACTTCACGAAGCTTGGGCCGCTCTATTGGGGAGCGACCTTCGACCCGACATACATCGGTCCCGGAGTCCGCTATCGCTTGCGCCAGGGCGACCCAAACGCTGGGATGCGCCCCGTCGGAGGCATCTCGTGGCGGGACGCGGCCCGGTACTGCAACTGGTTGCACAACGGGAAGTCGTCGAGCCTCGCGTCGCTTACCACTGGGGCGTACGACACAACAACCTTCGGCGGTAACCGCACCACCGGCTACACCGACGCGGCCACGCACCTGCCGGGCGCGAAGTACTGGATACCGACGCTGGACGAGTGGATGAAGGCCGCGTACTACGACCCCGATCGGTTCGGAAATGGCGTCGGGGGTTGGTGGGAATACACGAACCGCAGTAACCAGCAGGGTGTATCGGGTCTGCCGGGGGTCGGAACAACGAGCGCGGGGCTGCGATTGGATTTTTCCGCCGAGTGGACGATCCCGCTCGGCGCGTACTCGAGCGTGACTTCGCCGTGGGGTCTGTGGGACACCAGCGGCGGTGCCACGGAGTGGACGGAGGAGTGGGCCGGAATGTCGCCACTGAATCGCCTGCTTGGCGGTGCCGCGGCGGGCGATGTCCTGGAACTCGACGGTCTTTCTGGTGAGGTCGCAACTAGTTTCGATCCGGAAAGACTGGCGAATTTCCAGGGATTGCGACTCGCCAGCCGCGTCCCCTCGCCGTCAACGTGTGTGTTTATTGGAGTTCTTGTTGCTGGATTGTCACGGAGGAAAAGATGAACCGTCTCGCTGGTGCCCTTTCTCTTTTCGGATGTGTCTATGTTACTTGTCATGGAGCATGCGCGGATCCTCTGGCGTTACCGCCGCGGTTTTCCGTGACCGCGTACAACGCCGCTGGCAATCAGGTTTCATTCGATTGCGGAATCGGAAACCCGAACGGACAATGCCCTGATTTCGGTTCGGCACAGATCCCCTCCTCGTACACAATCTATCTGAGCTCGGACACCACGAGAGTGAACATCCGGCCGATCACGTCAGAAGAAATCCCGCTGTTGATTTTCACCGGAAGCGGGGCGACACAGCAGCAGCAGGTCGACATTATTTTGGGAGATGCGACCGCGGTTTCGACGACTGTGCCGCCAATCATAATCACAGGACAAAACCTCAGCGGGAATCTCGTTCCAGTTCGGATCAACGGCATTCAGGCCCCTGGCTTTAAATCCCGGTTCTACGGAGCGTGTGCGGGAAGCGGCGCGGGACTTGAAGTGTGGCAGGTTTGGTACTGGCGTTGCCTCGATGATTCCGGTCGGATTATCGCCCAATCCGCGCCCGCTGGCGGGTCGTCGATCGAACTCGGACGATTGACCAGTCGCGCGACCTTCCAAACGGGGTCGGTCCGATTGTTTACCGTCGCAGGGGACGTCGTCGGTCTGAACAGTGAACCGTCCATCGATGTGCTTGCGGGCGACCTCGTTGCGCTTGGTATTGGAGGAACACTTAAGGGGAAACTGACAGTGCCGAATGGGCGTATCAACGACATGTCGGTTGGGTTTGTCAACGCACCCGACTACTCCATCGAAAACTGGCAAGAACAGCCCGATCCCTCTCAGTACTTCCGCGGTCCCGGTGTTCAAGCGAAGTTCGGTATCGACCGCCTCATTGCAGGTTCGATCGACAAGACCAACATTATCGCGAATCTCAATGGCGGCACCGGCAACATCGGTCTGCTCCAAACGAATCAGGGCTTCACCAACGGCTCGCTGATCGCGAACAATCTGCTGGCTTCCGGCGGCGGGACGTTTGGACTTCGCACCGGCAACGTGGCCACCAACTCCGCCGTCAACTTCCGCGGCGATGCGACCGAGCCGATCATCCTGAACGGCGGTCTCGCTTCTGGCACGACCATCAACATCTCTGGATCGCTCGCGGGGAGTAATGCCTTCGTGCAGTTGCCCAACCAGAGCCGCCTTGGCGGGCAGATCATCATCAACAGCAAGGACGGGCTCCCAGCGAACACGCCAAACGGCACGTGGACCGCGCCCGTGTACGTCGGCAACGGTAGCTTGGAGAATCCAGAGTACATTGTGCTATCGCCCTTGCCGCACTACGAGCAGAAGTCGGCGGTCCTCGGCGGCGGCGCGGTCGGGCTCGTTCCGTTCGGGCTGTATCGAGCGGATTCGACCAAGGCGATGCTGGATGAGAACATCCCACTGACACGCGGCGTGTACCTTGACAGCGGATTCCGCACGAGCAATATAGCGGACCGCCCGGCGATCGCGTTCTACGGCCCCGTGAAGGTGGTGAACTCGCCCGACCCTCAGAAGAAGCAGCCGTTCACGGTGGTGATCAGCAATGAGACCAACACGATCAACATGAACGTCTCGCACCTATTCCGCGTGATCACCGACCCGACGAACAATCGGATGCTGCGGCTGGAGTACCTCAACGCTCAGACCGCGTACCTGCTGTCGGGACGCTATACGATCACGAACAACGCAACCGGCGAGCAGGTCGTGTGCGACATCAATGAGCCGAACATCCCGGTGAACATGCTCGGCGGGCTGCAGCTCGACATCGGACGTGATTGCAACGGCAACGGCGAACTGGACAGTCTCGAGATCGCAAACGACGTGACCTTGGACATTGATCCGGCGGACGGCGTGCTCGACTCCTGCCCGCTCAACGGCATGATCTGCGTCGCCGACCTGAATCAAGACATGTACGTTGATGACGCGGACTTCGTGATCTTCGCCGCAGCGTACAACGAGGTGACAAGCCCGTTCGGCGACTTCACCGGCGACTTCGAGACCGACGACGAAGACTTCGCTATCTTCGCGGCCTTCTACAACAAGGTCGATTGTCTCGAACCTTGGCCGAACTGACAGCGAAGAGCCCACACGTTTCGCATGGTTGCACGACCGGAGATTTCATCTCCGGTTTTTTCGTCCACCGCTCGGTTTGTCGCGGTCCGCGGAAGGGATCGTCACGTCCTCGTCATCACCAAAATAACATTGAACCCCACGCTCAGCACCAGGCTGATGATCAGGCCCCACACCAGCATCGGGTTCGGACCACGCCTCATCACCGACTTGTCTTCCGCGATCTCCGAGCTCGCCGACGCCTCTAGCGCCTGCAACGCCGCGATGTCTTCTTGCGGCAAGACATCCTTGTGCGCGATCGGCGGGTTCTCATTCTTCCGCACCGCCCGCAACTCGATCAACAGGTCCTTCCAGCTCTTGTACCGAGCCTTCGGGTCCTCGGCCATCATGATCTCGATGACCTCAGAAATCCCGGCGCTGAGCTTCGGGTTCAAGTAATGCGGCGGCACAGTGAACCGTGCCCGGCGTGCGATACGCGTCACTCGTCCTCGAACTCCTCCATCCCGGTTTCCTCGACCTTCACATCCATCCCAACCAGCGGCAGCCGCACCACCCCGCGCCCCGCGTCGTAGCCGCGATAGACCGAAACGCCCCACGCCAGGGCGATCAAGAGGAACAGCAGACCCACGATCGGACGGCTGGACGCGATCGCCTGCGACGCCTCGGCCTGCTTCTTGCCGTCAACCATCGAGACCGCGATCAGTTCCTTGTGCCGCAGCGTGTGCAGGATGACACCCAGAATGTGCACGCCGATCACGCCGAGAAGCACGTACGCGAGGATCTCGTGGAACTCCTTGACCTGCTCGTTGCCGGCACCAAGTTGATAGCCGCTCAGCACCGACAGCAGCGGCAGCACCATCAGGAGAATGACGAAGTACGCAGCACCGGGGTTGTGCCCGGCGTGACGGGTCTCGCGCCAGCGCAGTGCATCGACGAAGTACTTCACCACCGCCTTGGGGCTGAAGAGAAACGACCAGAACCGTGCATGCCTGGTGCCGATGAAGCCCCACACGATGCGCAGAACGATGAGCGGTGCCGCGATGAGCGCAAGTACGCTGTGATAGGGATACCACGGACTCGAATCATCGACGAGCAGCGAGATCCCCAGCGCGCCGAGGATGAGCAGCGTCAGCATCCAGTGAAAAAGGCGGACGGGAAGATCCCAGATGAGAACTCGGGTCATGCGAAAGCCCTCCGGCTGTGTACCCGTCCTGCTCCCCACACGTTCATGCTATGGGGTCGCCGGAGCGTTCCAACGGTCGCGTTCCGGTGAGACTGAGTCTCCGGCGGTGCGTGCGATCGGCACAATTGATCCGCGGTGCTTCGGCTTCAATGCCCCAACTCTTCTTCCCACTCCGCGATGGTCCGCGGCCAGTCGTCCTTCAGGAGACGCGAAAGTGAGCGGTCGGCGAGCACCTTGCCGCCCGTCTGGCAGGTAGCGCAGTAGTTGATCTCGTTCTCGGCGTGCACGATGCGCTGGACCGGTGAGCCGCAGACCAAGCAGGGCTGGCCGTACTTCCCGTGCACGGCAAAGTCGGGCCGGAACGCGGTGATCTCGCCGACACCCGGGAAGCGGCCATCGAACTCCTTCTGCAATCGCTCGCACCACAACGCCAGCACATCGCGGGTCGAAGCGTGTAGCCGGGTGATCTCTGCTTCGTCGAGCGCCGACGTCAGCCGGATCGGGCTGAGCCGCGCGTGGTGCAGGATCTCATCGGAGTAGGCGTTGCCGATGCCGCTGAAGGCGCGGGGGACGGTGAGGCGTCGCTTGAGCGTGCGGTTCTCCGCCCGGAGCACATGGGTGAAATCGGCGAGCGTACAGGTCAGGGGCTCGATGCCGCCCGGATCGTGCTGGGTCAGCCCCGCTCGCCCGCGCACGACGTGCAGCGACGCCCGCTTTTTCTGGCTTGCTTCGGTGAAGACCAGCGTGGCGACCGTTCCGGGGGCGGGGCCTTCCAGGCCCCGCGCGGCAGCGGTCTCAAGACCATCCAACTCAAAGACAAACGCCGCCAGATCCAGCTTCCCCTTTGCCCCGACATCCCCCGGCTTCCACAGCAGCCGCCCCGCGATCATCAGGTGAAGAACGAGAAAGAGATCGCCATCGAGCCCGAGCACGAGGCGTTTGCCGATCCGCTCGACCCCGAGCACGCGCCGTCCCTCGACGTCCTCGATCGGCGGCTCGAATGTCCGCAGCACGAACGGGCTCCTGATCCGCACCCGCCGCAGCGTCGCCCCGACCACCCGGGAGCGGAGCCCGTCTCGGAGCAGCTCGATGTCGGGCAGTTCGGGCATAGAGGCGTCAGTATCGCAAGTGCCGCAAACTCGCGCCGCGAGACGCGGCGTCGATCTCATCCGCTTTTCTACGGAGGCGGGGCGCAAGAAACCGCAGACTCTGCACGTTGTCTCCTAAAACGCTTGCACAAACACGAAGTTCTGATAACCTGCCCTCCGGTGACACGCGGAGCCGCGTGGGCGTCTGCGTGGACCAAAGGAGCACAGTCATGAAGAACTCGAAGAAGCTGTCGGTCGCCTGCTTTGCTGTTGGCGTCATCGCGATCGTCGCCACGGCGACGTCGGCTCTCGCCGCCAAGCCCATCGGCGGCGGCGGCTGTGGCGGCGGACGCAACTGCCTCGACGTGTGGCGTCCGGTGATCTGCCCGAACGGTCAGGTCTACAGCAACGATTGCTACGCGGCCCGCGCCTGCCAGACCAACTGCGTGCCCTACGGCGGCAGCGCGATCTGAGTCCCAACACGAACCCGATTCCAGAAGCCGCTGTTCGCAGCGGCTTTTTTCTTGGGACATTTCGCACACGAAGCCGGCCAAGGCTGTGCCGCGGCACTCCAAGAGCGGCATGCCCCTTTTCGAGATCCTCACGCGATGCGCGATGTCCGGGAGCCGCATCGAGAGCGTGAGGGCCTTGCGCGTGGTGGCAGGCGTGAACGAGTGGCAACGGCCGGGCTCGTCGCGCGACAGGCCTCCAAAAACAACAACCTCCGGGCGGCGTGCGGGCGACCCGGAGGCTGTTGTGGACGGACGATGTCCGAAGATTTTGCGAGATCAGTTGCGACGGCGGCGGGTGCCGAGCGTCATCATGCCGACCATGCCGCCGAGCGCGACGGTGCTGGGGGTGGGGATGATCTCGAAGCGGACATCGAACGAGCCCTCGAAGAGTTCGGGTCCACCGGGCGTCTTGGCCTCGCCCATGCCATTGGCGTTGTCGCCGGCGACGAGGCGATAGGTGCCGGAGGTGATGGCGGCGCCGCCGACGATGCCGGAGTTGGCGAGCAGCAGCGTGCCGTTGGGGTCGTAGAGCTCGAAGTAGGCGTTGCCGGATGTGGTGCCCTTGGCCTGCCAGAAGTCGCCGGCGTTGAGGGTGAACTTGTACTCGACGCGGTTGACGATCTTGGCGACGCCGGTGTAGCCAGGGCGTCCGATGGCGCCGGCCTTGAAACGGCCCTCGGCCTTGACGAAATCAGACCGGACCATGGAGTCCTGGAAGTTCTGGACGTAGATCTCGCAGCCATCGCGGTACGCGCCGGCCGCCACGCTGCCGAACTGGTCCACGCCGAAGTCGGGCGTCCTGGTGAACGGGCCGGAGAACGAGCCGCTGCCGTCGGGAAGGAACAGCGTCGCCGAAGCGCTCATGAAGCGGTCGTCGCCGGTGAGCGTGATGGATGCCTCGGCCGCCGCCAGCGTGAACATGCCGGCGCACAGAGCGGCCACGATCGAGACGCGAGTCTCACGAGTGTTCTTCTTCATTGAATGCCTCCGGCCACAATTTGCCTCAGGACTCGTGAATGACCCAACGAAACAGGGAAATCTGGGTCATTCTCCTCATGCGCGCAGCGAGATTGTGGTTGTGCGATTCCCATAACCGGCCAACGTGGCACCGCATGGTGGAGTGGACCGCGCACGCGGCATGGGCGTGCGTGATGGCGTGTGATCGGACGCAGGGGGATCTATGGGAGTCGGCGGCGTGCGAACGAGTGTGTGTTGGCGACCGTGGGCGCAGCGCGGCGGTGGGTTTGGATTGCCTGCCTTTCGGTCCGAGATCTTGTCGTCCGGACGGGCGCAGGAATGCTGCCTCGGCGCATTCGTCCGCCCCTCCGGGGCGGGAAGCACGGAAGGCAGGAAGAAGGAATTGGGGTGCCTGCACCGGCAGATGAATCTGCCGGCAACAGTCGTGCGCCCTCCGGGCGGGAGAGGCCACAGGGAGAGGGGCGCGAGTACAGACTCAAGCAGGATCACCCCTCAGAGCAGCGGGTCATCGTGGTTCATTGCGAGCACATCGCGGCGCGGTCGGCCCGACCTGCCCTGTTCGCTTCGGAGCAGTTGCTTCACGGTCGCTGCGTCAACCTGGTTGCATCAACCTGGTTGCATCAACGTGGTTGCGTCAGCGTGGCTGCGTCGCGCCCTCGACCCGGGGCATTTCCGAGGCGATGTTCATATCCACAAGCAGCGCGATCTGGTGTTCCACCTGCAGGAACTGAGCGCCGCGGACGGGAGAGACGCCGGCGCTGATTTCCTTGTGATACTTCTTCCAGAGGTCCAGACGGTCCTGGGCGAGCTGGAGCGATTTCTCGGCGATGTCGTTCGCGTTGTCGTCGGAGAGTCCGCCATCGGCCGAAAGCCGCACGAAGTTGGTCAGGACTTCGATGCGGCGATCCGTCACCGCGCTCAGCTCGGTCTCGTAGCGCTGGTAGATCGGCCAGAACTTCGCCGCTTCGGCGGCGGTGAGTTCCATCGCCTCATTGATAGTGCGGATCTTGGCCGCGTTGAGATCGGAGCGGAAGGTCTCGAGCACCTGGCGGAGATTCTCGGGGATGGGCTTGGCAGACGGGGCGGCTTCCGTGGTCTGCGGCGGCGCGGGCTCCAGGGTCAGGCCGAGGGAGGCGGCGGCGACGCCGGCGAGTGCGATCAATGCAAGGCTGGTGCGGATCATGGGTCGTGCTCCTGCGCGGCGGGCGCGGCTTACTTGTTCAGTTCTGCGTCTTTCCAGTACTTCGTGCCCGAGACCGTCGCCTGCAGCGAGATGCCGCTCTCGGTGAACTGGTAGATCTCGATCGGGCCGCGGGTACCCGTTGTGCCAGTTGGCGCTGCGGCTTTCGGATCAGACTTCTGATCCGGCGGCTTCTTGTCCGACGACTTCTGGGAAGATGCTTTCGGGTCCTTGCTTGTGGAAGACGTGCCGGACTTGCCGTCGGACGTGGTACCGGTGTTGCTGCCGGTCTTGCTTCCCGTCTTGCTTCCTGTCTTGGCAACCGCGCGGCCCGAGGCATCGGCGGCGACCGTGCCTTCTTCGAAGTTGACCGCGGCCTTGGTGGTCTGCTCCGCGGCGACGCCGGTGTTCTCGTACTTGGCGGTGGCATCGGCATCGGTGCCGAACTGCCAGCCCTGTTCAACGAACTGCCGCATGACCTTGGCGTCGTTGAAGATGAAGATCACCCGCAGGTCCTTGACGCCCATGCCGAGGCCGCCGCCGATCGACGCCACACGCATGTAGGTTGGCTTGCCGGTGGACTGGTCGACGAGCACGCCGTAGCCGTTGCTCGAAGCGACGAGCAGCAGGTGCACATTGGTCTGCTTGAAGGTCGCATAGCCCGCGGCCTTCTTGATCCGATCGCGCAGCTCGGGCTTGGCGGCGAACAGCTCGTTAAGCATCGCCTTGCTGTCCCGCTGCACGCTGTCGCGCTGCTCCGTCTTGCTGTCGCCCTTGGGCCCGAACAACCCGAGCGGCCCCGCCATGGCGCTGGCACCGATCGCCAGGGCAAGAAGCCCAAGAACCAACCGCCGCCGCGAGCGCGGACCGGTGAATGGGGCAGATTCTGTGCGCATGGGCGGCTCCGGACGAGTGTGGGACAGGCCGACAGTCAACGGCATGCATGATACCGAATGGCGTGGGAGGGCGGCGAAACCCCACTCCACACCGATCACGCGCTCGCGTCCGCGGGTGATCGTGGCACATCACAGCGTGATCGGGCCACCTGCCTAGAAGAGCATCTTGAGGAGTCGTTCGAGCAATTCCTCGAGCGGCATCATCGTCAAGAGGAGCGGCGACAGCGGAACGACGATGATGATCGCCAGTTGCAGGACGGCTCGTAATCCGAACGGTGTCACGCGCATGTCCGTCACGACGGAGAAGCTGTTGCCGAGATCGGCGAGGGACTGAAAATCGGCGTTGCCCAGGAGCGGCTCGGCGGGCGCTGCGCCGCCGCGGAGCCATTTGTTGTCGAACTCGTGGACGTAGCGCTGGGCGAGCATGCCGTACTCGCGCAGGCCGATGCGGCGAGCGGCTTCGAGTTTGCCGCTGAAGGCCAGCAGCGGACCGAGGACGGCGGAGAACATCAGGACGACGAGTCCGACGGCCTCCAGCTTGAAATCGGGCAGTGTCGCGCCGGCGTAGAAGATCCGGTTGGCGACGAGACCGGCCAGTATGACGCCCTGAGCGAGCAGCAGGGGCGACACCGCCTGGACGGTTCCGGACAGGAAACCCAGCCCGCCGCAGCGATCCGGGTGGATCGGGACGAGGTGCAGACGGATGCGCGAGACCTGCCAGAGGAAGCGTCCCCAGATGAACAGCCGGAAGTACCAGCGCACCAGCAGGAACTGGAACAGCGGCAGGCTGACGCAGATCAGCCACCAGCCGGCGAGGGTCGGATGGAACGTGCCGTCGACGGTGACGCGGTACCACGACGCGACATCGAGCGCCAGGGCGGTGCGCCAGACAAACAGCATGCCGACGGCGTAGACAAGGACGATCAGCACGATCTCTGCGACGATCGAGTTGCGGAGTCGGACGGCCGATGCGATCGCGGCATCGAACTGGGGGCGTGCCGATTCGGGGATCAGGCCGCGATCGACGAACTGGCGCACGATCGGGCGCAGCCGCTGATGAACGACCAGCTCCGCCAGAATGATCAGCGGCAGGGCGATTAGCAGGCGGGTGTGCGTTTCGACGTCGCGCAGAAACGGGAGTTGCAGACCGCTGCTCCAGGCGTTTCCTTCGACCGCCGAGAGCAGCAGCAGTGGCAGCCAGGCCAGGAGTGTCAGTGCGACGATGCGGCGTCCGAGCTGTTGCTCCGGGGTGACGCCGGACAGATGCGTCCGGCGAAGCAACTGGTAGAGCGGCCCGCCCAGGACGAGCGAGAAATCCGGCGGGTGGTGGAGAAAGTGGGCTCCGTCGGCGGGCTGCTTGGCATCCATGGGACGAGCCTTTGTCTTGGAGACGGCCTTCGATGCCGGTGCGCCCTGGACGGCGCGTGGCCGACGGGGGTGGGGTGGGGGTCGTCCCGCCGGGGTCCGGCGGAGACCCGCGCGATGCCCGGTCCGGTTCGACACGCCCCACATGCATGATACCGGGAAATGTTCGTCGGCAGGCCGGACGGGGCGGCGTGCGGCGGCGAGCGAGCCGAGGAACCACTCGTCCGCCCCTCCGGGGCGGGGATCGCAAAGGCAGAGAGAGAATGGTGGCTTCAACCGGCGGCTGAAACCGCCGGCAACAGTCGTGCGCCCTCCGGGCGGGGGATGCGGCGGCGAGGGCGACGCGAGTACAGGCTCGACCATGATCACTCGTTCAGAGCAGCGAGTGATCGCGGCGCATCACGGCGTGGTTGGGCCACCTGCCATCGGGAGATGGATCACGGAGGGTGATGTTGGTCTGGTGCGGGAGCCGGCGGTTGCGGGCCGGGGTGGTCCTGCGGCGCGGTGCGGTTGGTCGCGCGGATGGGCGGTCGGGACGAGGGAGATGCGGCGACGCGGAGGATCGGGATGGAGGTTGGCGGCTGCGAAGCAGGGAGCGGGGCGAAGATGGGGCGTGGCGTGGCTGCGGATGGATGCGTGACGGGTGCGGTGGTTGCGGTGGCGGCGTGGGTTGGTTGGGCGGAGCGTGGTGGCGGCGCGAGGGGGGCATCGGAGACCCCGCGCTGGCGCGTGGGGTTCTTCTTGGGGTCGTGCGGAGTTGGTGGTGCGTTGTCGGCGAGCGGGGTGTAGCGGGCGATGCGGAGGAGCAAGTTGGCGGCCTTCCGAGCGCTCTCGCGGCTTTGCATGCGGGCGGCGAAGGCGTGGTGCGTCGCCGCGGGAACGCGGTGGACGGAGGCGTGATCGTCTTTGGCCTCGGCGAGCAAGTGGAGCAGCGTGTTGGCGATGGCGTTGAGGCTGTTGGCGACGGTGAGTCGGGCACGGCGGGCGCAAGCGGATTCGAGCGCGCTGAGACGCTGTGCGATATCGGGTCGCGTCATCCAAAGCGTGAGGGCTTCGAGAGTCGTGTCGTGACGGTCGGCGATGTCGCGGAGAGTGGTCTCGTTGGAGGCGAGTTCGTTGACGATGGTGGCGGCGGTGGTGGCGTCGGGGTGGAAGTGGAGGGGATCAGGGGAGGACGGGGGAGGGGGAGCAGCGTCGGAGTCCGAAGCAGCCCTTCCCGCTGCCCCTTCCCTCCGGGAAGGGGAGGGAGCGTGCGGTGATGCCGCGGGGCGCGGGGTGATGGTGAGTGGTGTGCGTGGCAGGGCCGACATGGCGGGGAGTTTCCCACGAGTCGGGGGGATGATTCAAGAGGGGAAGAGACGGAGAGAAGAAGAGACGGAGAGACGGAGTGGAAGGAGTTGTGCGGCCTGGGGTTGGGGAGAGAGAGAATTCGTGGGGTGGGCGGTGCAACGACGGGGTTGTGCGCACAAGGGCGGAGTTGTGCTGGAGCGGAGTTACGACGACGGCCTGTTTGGAGGGCTTGTTCGCGATTGGGCGTGGGACGCGGCGTTGCGAGATGGCAGCGAGTACACGTCCGAACACGATCACTCGTTCAGAGCGGCGAGTGATCGAGGGACATCACGGCATGGCCGGGCCACCTGCCATAAAGATACACTGAGAGTCGTCTTCCGGTCACTGACCCTTCGATATGCGACCGCAATTCAACTATTTCGCCACAGAGTCCGACTGCGAGTGCATCGCACAAGCGCTTGCTCGCTCCTTCGGAGACGTCGTGTCGGCACCGCAGTTTGCGCCGTCAACCGACAGCCCGGTCATCGCGCCAGTCCGTCCGGACGAACTGCCGAGATTGCTCGTGACCTTTGACGGCTACGTGACTCCGAGCGCGTACGGCGAGTTGATTCGCTATAACGAAGAGCCGTCGCGATTTGGGCATCCGATTGATCCGTACGCCGCACCCTTGATCGAGATCAGCCCGGCCGGAGTGGACGCCGACGGCACCGCTCGGGCGGGGCGGCTCTTCTTGCACGCGCCGGGCGACCATCTGTTCCCCCCGGGCGAGAACGACGTCCGCCGCAAGTTTCAATCGGTGACGCGTCGCCTCAAAAAGCTCGCCCGCCGACACCGGGTCGAGAAGTGGCTCTACGCGTTTCCGGATGCGATCAAGATTGCCCGCGGCGAAAAGCAACTGGGTAGCCAAAGGATCACGCCGCTCGATCCGCAGGCCGAGTTCTTGTGACGGACCGTCGGTTGTCGGAATCGCAGCATCAAGGTCGCAGCGTGGTCGGGTTGCCTGCCCACGTCACGGCTTGGTTGGGCTCTCTGCCCGTCTTCCGCCCGGAGGGCGCACGACTGTTGCCGGCAGATTCATCTGCCGGTGCGGGCTCCCCGGTTCCTTCTTCCTGCATTCTGCCTTCCCGCCCCGGAGGGGCGAACGAAAGAGCCGAGGCACCACCCGTCCGCCCCTCCGGGGCGGGGATCGCAAAGGAAGAGAGAGAATGGTGGCTTCGACCGGCGGTTGAAACCGCCGGCAACAGTCGTGCGCCCTCCGGGCGGGAGAGGCGGCGGCGAGGGCGACTCGAGGACAGGCTCGACCGCGATCACCCACTCAGAGCGTCGGGTAATCGTGACACATCATGGCGTGGTGCGGCACCTGCCGCTTTGGACAAGTGATTTTCGTGCCACCAACCTTGGCCTAGCGCGGTTGGTGCTTTGGGCGCGAAGAGAACCACTCGCTCAGAGCAGCGAGTGGTGGCACGGGTGGTGCCACCTGCCGCCAACATCACGGGGAGGTCGTGCTGCCGGCACTACGACGCTCTCCGCAGCTGCAAGACCCGATCGTAAAGTGCGTCAGCGCTTCTCGGGTCCAGAATCAACGGCCATGCGTACCGCAGGATCACATCGAGATGATGGCTCACGATGTTTGCCGCGATGCGGGAGCTTTGGTGATGTTGACAGCGGAACTCACCTCGAGGCCTGGCTGTGGGCGGAAGCAACGACCAGAGATCGAAGGCGGTGACAAAGTCGCCGCGGCTCTTGAAGTGGACGTTCACGTCGATCTCGTGGCGGCTGTGAACCCAATCGCGGCCGACGGCAACGGTAATGGTCGTTGTGTCGAGATCCAGCATCGCGACGAAGTGATGATCCGGGTTGTAGCCGTAGGCCTCTGAGACGGGCGTCTTGGCCGTCAGTTGACGCCAGTTCCCATCGATGCGACGCTTCGCGACCCGGACGATGTCCATTCAGAGTTTCCTCGGTGGGTGGCGAACGAATTGGCTGGCGACGCCGCTTGACTTTGGTCAGGTCTTCATAGACGTGGCACGTCGCGGCGTGGTCGGGCTACTTGCCACGTCACGGCGTATCCGCGCCACCGGCCAGATGTCGTTCAATAGCCCCAATGATCAAGTCATTCGCCCTACCAGCTGAACCGAAGCCGATAGCACCATCTAGGCAATCGGACTCAAAGGAAAGCGTTGTCGAGCCTGTGCCTTGCGCTCTTAGCGTGACTCGCACGGTTGCGGGATTCCTGGGAGGAAACCACTTGATGGGAGTACGAGCAACCACATACCCGGCGAGTTTGCTTTCCTCTTTGATCTTTCCGATTTCTCGACCTGCAGCGACAACCGCCCGGAACACTTTGTCGATCGGCCTGTTGATTTCAATTGTCGATTCGCTTTGATGTCGCAAAAACCCCATGTCGACTGTCTTTCGTTTGCCGACCCGCAACCTACATGGAACACCCTGACCCCACCAAAGCGTGTCGTTGGTCGGCAAAGCGTTCACGCACGCGCGGGGATGGACTCAATGACCAAGTGGCATGTGTTGCTATTCCTCCGGCACCGCATCGCTCGTCACGATCTCGCGGAACTTCTGGCGGAGCTTCTTGGTGATGGGGCCTTCGGGCGGCGCCTTCTTCCCTGACCCGCCCCCACCCGCCTTGCCGACGTAGTTCACCTTGGTGATCTGGGTGCCGTCGTGCTGGTCGATTTGGGTGCAGGCGATGATCTCGGCGGCGGAGCCGGTCAGGAAGACCTCGTCGGCGGTCAGGACGTCTTCGAGACGCATTTCCTTTTCGGTGACCTTGATGCCGAGCATCGGGGCCAGGCGGGTCTTGACGAACATTCTCGTGATGCCTTCGAGGATGCCGGCCTCGCTGGGCGGCGTGAAGATCTCGCCGTTCTTGATGATGAAGATGTTGTCGCCCGAACCTTCGGTGACGAAGCCGTCGGTGTTGAGCATGATGACTTCGTGGCAGCCGTAGTCGATGGCCTCGCACTTGGCGAGGATGTTGTTGAGGTAGTTGAGGCTCTTGACGCGGGGGTCAAGGCAGGGGATGGGGGTCTTGGGGCGGTTGGCGACGATGACGCGCATGCCGTTCTCGTACATCTCCTGGGGGAAGAGGGAGATGGTGTCGGCGATGCAGATGACGCCGGGGACGGGGCACTTGCGGGGGTCGAGGCCGAGGGTGCCGTAGCCGCGGGTGACGACGAGGCGGATGTAGGAGTCGGAGAGGTTGTTGGCTTCGATGCACTTGCGCTGGATGGCGACCATTTCATCGGGGCTGACGGGGATCTTGAGGCGGATCTGCTCGGCGCAGTGGTAGAGGCGATCCATGTGCTGCTTGGAGAGGAAGATCTTGCCCTTGTAGACGCGGATGCCCTCGAAGATGCCGTCGCCGTAGAGCAGGCCGTGGTCGTAGACGGAGACCATGGCTTTGTTTTTGGGGAGCATCTGGCCGTTGACGTAGATGTAGGGCTTTTCGTCGTGGGCCGAATCGACGTGGAAGACCTCGGGGCCGGGTAGGTTGCTGACGGAGGGCTTGAGGGCGGTGGTCACCATGTCGACTCTCCACGAAGCAGGGGCCGGAGATGCGGGGCATCGCGGGCCGGTGCGAGAGCGGCGTGGTGTGGGAACGCCGCGGTGAGCATGATATGGGAAGAGGTGGGCAGGGGTGCAGGCGAGCAGAGGAAAGACACCCCGCCCCGGCCTTGCTTCGCTCGGCCACCCCTCCCCGCTTCGCGGGTTGGGGAGGCGCGTTGGGCGGGCGCATGGCGTGGGCTTACGGCTCTTCCTGGGCGGTGAGGGTGACGGTCTGGGTCTGGCGGCTGATGTTGAACAGGCCGACCTTGACGACGCGTTCCTGGGTCTCGCGGACGACGCCCTTGGCGGGGTCGATGTCGAGGATGGCGGTGCGGTCGACGGTGGTGAAGTCGAACTTGGCGACGAGGGCGGATTCGAGCCGCAAGAGGCCGTCTTTGGTGCCCAGGAGGGTGGTGGTCTGGGTGGCGGTGCCGCGGGTCTTGTTGCCGCCTTTGCCGTCGGACATGGTGACGTCGGCGGTGCTGGTGGTGGGCTTGGTGAGGGTGGCGGGCATGAGCACGAGGGCGGGGTCAAAGGAGAGAATGCGGCCTTCGGCGGCGAGGTCGAGCTGCTTCAGGAAGATGCCGCCGTCGGCGCTGCGCTCGAGCGTGGTGCGGCGGACGAGGGCGCCCTTCAGCTTGGGATCGCGGGTCTCGTACTCCGAGATCGTCCATGCCTGGGTATTGGGCGTCTCGGGGTTGGCGGCGAGCGGCTCGGCCTCGCGGCGGATGAGGCGCGAGCCTTCCTTGTAGTTCTTTGTCCAGGGTGCTGCGCGGTAAACGGTGGCGGCGTCAAGCGATGTGGTGGTGACGGGCGCGTTGGAGGCGGCGCTGACAACGGGGGTGTTGTCGGTGCTGCGGTCGGCGGTGGCGCAGGCGGGGAGCAGGCACGCGAGAGTGATGAGGCACGCACAAGGAACCCACCCCCCGGCCCCCTCCCAACCCACACCATGCGAGGGGGAGGACGAGCCGATAGAAATCGTGCGTGCGGTGGGCATGGGGAAACTTATACTCCCGCCCATGGCCTTGCCACGACGAGTTGTGTCCGCTGTTGCCGCCCGAAGGGGACGTGGTGTGCTTTGTGGGGCTTTGGTGGGCGTTGGCGTGGCGGCGTGCGTGGGCGGGTGCGATGTCTTCGATGATGTGAAGCCGGGGGCGCAGAGCCTGTTTGATCTGTGGCAGTTGCCGTCGCCCAGCGAGGCGGCGGAGATGGCCGTCGATCCGTACGACGCCGACAAGCGATATCGCGGGACGATGCTCCTGGCCAATGCGTACTTCGCGGGGCAGGAGGTGTACATCCGCCTGTTCGAGGATGCGGCGAAGGACCCGGACTCGGGCGTGCGGCTGGCGGGCACGCGGGCCTTGGCGAACCACGGGTCGTCGAAGCATGTGGCGACGCTGGTGGAGCGCCTGTCCGATAGTGAACCGCTGGTGAGGCTGGAGGCGGCGCGGGGCTTGCAGCGCTTGCACGGCGAGGACGCGGTCGAGCCGCTGATGAACGCGAGCCGCGATCCCGACCTGGTGGCGGCGCGGGACGAGGGGTCGGAGGAGAATCCCGACATCCGCACCGAGGCGGCGCACGCGCTGGGGCAATATCGCTCCGATGCGGTCGTGCAGCACCTGATCAAGGCGCTGGCGGATTCGAAGTTGAGCGTGAACCGCAGCGCGCTGGCGTCGCTGAAGACGCTGACGGGTCAGGATTTCGGGTTTGAGCGGCGTGCGTGGCTGGATTGGTATGACGCGGCGTCGGACCCGTTTGCGGCGGGCACGCCGTATGTGTATCCGGTGTTCCAGCGGGACAAGAAGTTCATCGAGTACTTCCCGTTTGTGAGCCCGCCGCCGAACGAGGTGGCGGCGACGCCGTCGGGCATGCCGCCGATCGCGGGGGGAACGCTGGCGCCGCAGTCCGAGAATCGGCAGAACTGAGCGACGTTGGATCGACGAGCCCGGAGCGTGAGCGACGGGTTTTCGGGCGTGGCGTTGCTTGCGGTGCTTCAGACCCACTCGCTGACGCTCGGGGCTCGTTGAGGCGGGCTCGTTGGAGCAGGGCATCGCGTCGATAAGAGAAGATGCGAAGGTTGGTCTGGCAAGCCGAGGGTGCGGCGGGGCGTGCGGTGCTGCGCGTGGGCGATGGTCCCGAGCCGGTGGCCAAGCCGGGCGAGGCGATCGTGCGCATGACGCGAGCGGCGGTGGATGGATTGCACGCGGGCGACGCAGGCTTGGTCGCTGGGCGCGAGATGGTGGGCGTCGTGATGAGTGTCGCCGACACGGCGCGAGCGCCGCTGGTGGGCAAACGCGTGGTGGTTTCGCCGCTGGTGGCGTGCGGCGTGTGTGACCTGTGTCGTGGCGGCTTGTCGACGCACTGCCGCGAACGGAAGGAACTGGGAACGACGCGCGACGGGACGCTCGCCGAGCGGGTGAGCGTGCCGGTGGCGAACCTGATGGAGATTCCCAAGGAACTGGATGACGATCGCGCGGCGTTCTGTGTGCCCTTGGGTGCGGCGCTGCACGCGGCGAGCTTGGCGAAGCTCGAGGGCAAGGTGTTCGTGACGGTGATCGGAGATTCGCTGGAGGCGGTGCTGGCGGCGCAGGTGATGGCGCAGCGGAACGCGTCGGTGCGGCTCTTGGGAAGAAGGCCGCAGCGATTGAGCGTGTGCGAGAAGTGGGGCGTGAAGCACCGGCATATCGACGAGGCGGGGCGAAGGGCGGATCAGGATCTGGTGTTGTCGTTCTCGGGGAGCGATGTGGACTTGGATGTCGCGCTGCGGCTGGCGCGGCCCCGGGCGACGGTGGTGCTGGCGGAACGGGTTTCGTGGTCGAGTGCGCGTGAGGCGCTCGTGCCCTTGCGAGAAGGCGAGATGACGCTGATCGGCTCGCGGGGCGTGCGACTCGCGGAAGCGGTGGCACTGCTCGCGGGCGGCGGGATTGACGTGATGGCGCTGCTCAGCGGGAAGTACGCGTTCGCGAAGGCGGAGGGGGCGATCGCGGCGGTGAGTGAGGGGGGCGAGAGCGTGTGGCGGGTGTTGGTGGAGGCGTGACGATCGAGTGCGGTTCCATTCAGAGCCGCGGGCTTCAGCCCGCGCGGGGATCGTTCCATTGCGCCGGTTGGAATAGGAAACACGCCGATGCCGCGCGGGCTGAAGCCCGCGGCTCGGAGGGGCGGAGTCGTTGATCTCGCGTAACATCGGCCATGAAGAACATCGCGTGCGTGTTGGGAGTGTCGGTTGGCATCGGCTTTGGTCTGATCTTGGGCGGCTGCGCGACGAGCGCGACTCCTGCGAACTCCGCGGCGATCGAGTTGCCCGCGCATGCGGCTCCTTCCCCGGCGCTCGCTGAACTCGCGTTCCTGACCGGGCGCTGGGTGAGCGTCAACCCGAACAAGACGGTGAACGACGAGGTGTGGACGCCGCCGCGGGGGAACTCGATGGCGGCGTTGTTCCGCCAAGTCCGACGTGACGGCAAGCCCGCGCTGCACGAGGTGTCGCTCATCACGGCGGAGGAGAGCGGCGTCTATCTGCGGGTGCGGCACCTGCACGCCGCGCTCGATGTGCCGGAGAAGCAGGCGGATGTGAAGATGTACAAGCTGGTGAGCGCCGGCGGCGGACGCTGCGAGTTCACGGGAACCGTGGAAGGCGGCTCGGCGGATGTCGCGAGCGTGGTCTACCGGCTCGACGGGCCCAACACGCTGATCATGGAAGTGACGTATGCGCCGGGCGGGAAGGAGAAGGGGTATTCGCTGCGGTATGCGAAGGAGTGAGGGGAGCAGGGGTGGAGGGTCATTCGAGGCCGATCTGGCCGAACCAGGTGTGGCGGTCCCAGTAGCCGTGCTGTTCGATGATGAGGCCATCGACGACGCGGATGAAGCCGCAGCCTTGCAGGGTGTAGAAGCGGCCGCTCGGGGGCTTGCCGGCGAAGGGGCCTTTCCAGGTGCCGGTGCCGGTCCATTCGAAGGCGGCGCGGTCGTGGTCGACGAGCAAGTTGTCGAGTTGGGTGGTGCTGTCGGGGAAGGCGTTGAAGAAGTCGGTGAAGCCGGCGAGCAGGGCGGCGCGGCCGATGGTGCCGCCGCCGGGCGGGTCGACGGCGAACTGGGTGTTGATGGCGTTCTCGTGGTAGAGCGCGGCGGCCGCGGCGGCGTCGTGGCGGTGGAAGGCCGAGAGCCAGGCGAGCGCGACTTCGCGGGTGGAGAGGGGCATTGCTGACTGTATAAATTCTTGTGTGCTTGAGTACGTCGATCATTCGATGACGTCGATCCAACGCCTACTGGGAAGCATCACAGGCCCTTGCGCGTTGGGGTGGTCTTTCAAGAGCTTCTTGAGGGCACGAGTGAACGCATCGCGCTGCTTTTTCAGATCGGCACGGTTTCGAGATTCGAGATAGCCGCTCTCATCCTCGATCGTGAGCGATGCGAAGTGTGGCCGCAGGTCGTTCAGCACCTTCAGTACGACCAAATGAATGCCCAGCGGTGCGAACTGCGTCTTCACGAAGTCGTCGATGCGAAGCTTGGAGTTGAACTCGATGTGGACCGGGTCGCACTTGGGGTGGATGAGCACTCGCGCGGCGTTCTTCTTGGTACTCGAGCGTTGGAAGACCCATCGCTTGGCCTTGGCCATCGCTTCAATCGCCCGCAGCGCCGCCGCGGCGGACTTGGTGTCTTTCGCTTTGCCCTTGTAGTGGATCGAGATTCCCATGAGCAGAGTGTACCGGAATCGGGTGCGGCATCAGGCTTCGTAGAGCTCGATGGGCAGATCGTCGGGGTCGCGGATGAAGGTGTAGCGCTTGCCGCGGCCTGTTGGTGTGTCGTCAATCCGCACGGGCTCGGCGGGGACGCCGAGGACGGCGAGGCGGGCGAGTTCGGCGTCCAGGTCGATGACGACAAGCGCGAAGTGGCGCAGGCCGCGGGCTTCGGGGTTGGTGACCCGCGGCGGGGGATCGGGGAAGGAGAAGAGTTCGAGCCGCGGGAGTGTGGCGCAAAGGTGCGGGTCGAGCGCATCGGCGTGGCTGGCGAGGAGCAGGTCGAGCTTGTAGGAGTTGCGATCGGGGCGGAAGGTCTCGGCCAGGATGGGCAGGCCGAGGATCTCGGTGTAGAAACGCTTGGAGCGCGGGTAGTCGGAGCAGATGATGGCGAGGTGGTGGAGGCGGGGCATGGTCAGATCACCCGTGGCAGTTCAAGTCCGGCGAGCGCGTTGGTTCGCGGCGAGGTTGACCAGATTGGTCGGTGCTTGCGGAGGTCGAGATCAAGAGCGAGTGAAATCGTTTGATCGTGAGGCTTTGTCAAGATCGATGATCTTGGACACGCTTGCACAGATCATCAGGCCGTTGGCACCGATGATGGCCCAGAGAAAGAGATTGCGAATGTTCGCGGCATCCCGCGCTTTCCGTGTCGACTCAGGAGTCGGATTGCCCATGCCGCCAAGAGCTTCGTACTGGTTGAGCACCCCCATCGTGACACCGGTCACAAGCACGAGCAGCAAACCTACTCGAATCGCGATGAGATGCCGCGCTCTGCGTGCGTTGGTGTTGTCTTGTGGCATGACGATGCTCGGCGCGCTGTGTGTGAGTCTAGCGAATGCATCCCGCTCGGACTTGCGCCGGGAATTCCCCCGATGGGTTCGCCAGAGGAATCTTACCGATGGTCTTTGGGCTGCCTTGGTTTGGTGGGGTTCAGATACGGCCTGCTGTTGATTCGTGATTGTTTGTCTGCGGCTCGCGGCAGGCACATGAAGCCGAGGAACACGAGCGCGAGGCCAGCCCCGATGAAGAGCAGGAGAATGAGTTGTGTTCTGTCAGCGGATTCGCGAGCGAGCCGGACGGACTCGGGGCTTGGGTTGCCCATGCCGCTCAGTCCTTCGACTGCGGCCGCAAGCACCATGAATCCGACGCTGACAACTGCGATCAGCGCCCCCGCGACGATCGCGATGACGCAAATGGCCTTGCGCTCTCCGGTGTTGAACCATGACATCGCGATCGCTCCACCCGTGTGACGACCAGTGTACCGAACGCGTACGAAGCATTGGGCCCGCGATTCTTGGAGATTGGGGAAGTTGATTCTCAAGGCCCGAAGGGCCGCCCGTTCCAAGCCCTGGGCGTGAGCCCAGGGTTGCGGGTGCGATGGAACCGAGCCGCGACGCGGCGGCACGTCGGTTGAGCGTGATGTTCCGACGCGGCGGTGTGGCGCACCTTCGGTGCTCGACGTGATGGTCGCCGCAACACCGGGCTCACGCCTGGTGCTTGGGACGGGCGCCGCTTCGCGGCTTGGGAAAGCAGGTCGCGGGGTCGTGAGGTCGCAGGGTCGCGCGATTGTGCTGTCGCGTTAGCGTGCCGCGCTTGCGCTCGACGTCGCCAACGCCGCGGCGAGTTGATCCACGGCACGAAGCACGCACGCCTTGTCGTGCGGCCCGGTCATCGGGTTCGCGGCACGATCTTCGATCGCTCGGCGGCGGACGTCTTCGGGGAGGGCCGCGAGGTCCTGGTCGCGTGCCGCGGCGATGAGATAGCGTTCGAAGACGTCTTCGCCGCTCTGGGTGGGGCGGAGCATGAGGGCGCTCTTGCGGGCTTCCTCGGGCGTGAGCGTGAAGATCGGCGTGCCTTCCTTGATCGTCTGCACGACCTTGATGGTGTCGATGGTCTCGGGGTCGATGGCGGTGGGGTCGGCGGAGAGGATGACGAGGTCGGCGACCTTGCCGACTTCGATCGAGCCCTTGGTGGATTCCTCGAAGTGCTGGTACGCGGGCCAGATGGTCATGGCCTTGAGGCCGGTGATGACGTCGACGCGCTGCGCGGGGCCGAGGATGTCGCCCGAGCGGGTGCGGCGGGTGACGGTGGCGTCGAGGACGCGCATGGAATCGGGGAAGGCGACGGGGGCGTCGTGGTGGCTGGTGAAGATCATGCCGCGTTGCACGCACCAGCCGGTGGGCGAGATGTTCTCGGCCACCACGGGGCCGACGGTGTGGTCGCGGTGCCAGTCACCCCAGTAGAACGTGTGCATGGGGAAGAGCGAAGGGATGATCTGGAGTCGCTTGAGGGCGTCGACCTGGTCTTCGCGCAGCACCTGGCCGTGGATGAGCGTGTTGCGGAGCGGGCGCACGCCGTGCTTCTCGACGGCCGCGTTGGTGAAGGCGATGAACTGATCGCTGGCGGCCTCGCCGTTGCTGTGGGTGAGCAACTGGATGTTGTTGGCGTAGCACCACTCGATGGCGTCGCGCACCTGCTCGGGCGTGGCGGCGGCGTAGCCGACGTAGCCGGGCGCATAGTCGCCGACGGGCTTGTAGTACGGGCGATCGCGCCAGGCGGTGAAGCCCTGCACCGAGCCGTCGATGGTGAGCTTCGCACCCGCGACGCGGACGCGGTTGGTGTACTCGCGGCTGATGTTCTGCTGGATGAAGTCGCGCCCGAGCAGAACGTCGGGATAGATGGCGACGTCGATCTTGAGATCACCCGACGCCCCGATCTTGCGGGCGAGTTCGGTGACGAGGGCCGAGGCGCGGCCTTCCTGTGCGGTGGTGTAGCCGAAGCGGGCCCAGAGCTTGGTGCCCTCGATCGCGATGCGCGGGCCGCGCTCCTTGCCGATCTGGGCGAGCAGCTTGGCGAGGACGGGGAAGGCGGCGGTTTCTTCCAGCACGCCGCTGGGCGTCTTGCCGTCGGCCTCACGCTGGATGCGCCCGCCCGCGGGGTCGGGCGTGTCGGCGGTGATGCCGGCGATCTCGAGCGCCTTGGAGTTCACCGCGATGATGTGGCCGGACTGATGGACGGTGAGGATGGGGACGTCCTTGGAGACGGCGTCGAGATCGGTGCGATTGGGCGGGCGGAGTTCCTTGAGCTGCGCCTGGTCGTAGCCGAAGCCCATGATGAGGTTGACGTCGCGGACGGCCTGCGCGTTGGCGGCGACCCAGTCGCGGAGGGTCTGCTGCAGCGAGGCGATGTCGCGGACGTTGCCGTCGGGCGCGGCGAGGAGATTGGCCGAGAGCGCCTGCAGCCCGCCCATGATGACGTGACCGTGGGCGTCGACGAAGCCGGGGATCATCGCTTTGCCGGCGAGATCGACCATGGCGGTGGACGGAGCGCGGAGTTTCATCACGTCGGCCTCGGCGCCGACGGCGATGATCTTGCCGCCCTTGACGGCGACAGCCTGGGCCCGCATGGCGGCGTCGTTCATGGTGAGGATGGGGCCGCCGGAATAGATGGTGTCGGCCGGCACGTCACTCGCGGCGGGCTGGGCGTGAGCCACGGCGGCGGCGAGGAACAGAGCGAGGAGGGGAGAGATGCTTGCAGGCATGGCGTACTCCGGGAGTGACAGGCGTGAGGCAGGGGTGCGCGGTGCGGCGACAGTCTACCGGGTGCGCAACGCGGCGAGCGTCGGACGCTCTGCCGTGCATGGCGTTGGTTCGTAAGGCCCGAAGGGCCGCCCGTTCCAAGCCCTGGGCGTGAGCCCAGGGTCAGCGGCGCATGGAGACGAGCCGCGACGCGGCGGCACGGGGGTGAGCGTGGCGTTTCGATGCGGGGTGTATCGCACCTTCGGTGCTCAAAGGCCGATCTAGTGCCACCACTGGCATCCTTCCTTGTCTTGCGGCTTAGCTTACGACGACTTCTTGTCGGCGAGTTGCATCATGTAGTTCACGAATGCGGCCACGTTCGGCCATTCGTCGGTGATTGTTCCGGTCTCGTGAGACCAGTGGGTCACGCGGGCGTCGTCTGGCATGAGCGGGTCGGTCGGGCGGATGGCGTACCAATCGCCGCTGGCGATGTAGCCGATGACGATGTCGTCGGGGCTGGGACGCAGGTCCGGCGGGAGATCGGATTCGTCGTCGGACCAGTCGTTGCGGGTCGGTGCTGCCAGCTTGAACTCGAAGAGTTCTCCTTGGTCGTCCTCGCAATCGAACAAGTGCGGGAGGAATGGAACGACCGCCTGCCACGATTGCGGAATACGAGACCGTTCATTCTCTCTGCGCACGGACACAAATTCCTCGGATTCACCGACGGGCTCCCAAGGCAAGGACTTCTCTTGGGCGCGGCGTTGCAAGATGGCGAGAACGTCCGTCAACAAAACAGGCTCGCGACGGCTCGCGGTGCCCGGGTCACTGGCTCGCAAGGTGGCGCGTCGTTGGCGCTCGCGATGGAGTTCATCGGGCGTGTATCGGGGCGGCGGAAAGACCGCTGGTATTCGTTCGTCGAGGATCGGGCTGTCGGTTTTGGCGGCGGGTACCGTGATGATGGGACTCAGGTGGCTGGGCCTGAGCAAGCCCTCGGCGACGAGAACGTCTCGCGCTCGCGTCGAGCACGCGAGACCACGTCGGCGCGAGCCCGTTTTGTCTGGCCTGTCGTCCTGAGGTGCGGACCACCAATGGACCGCAAAGTCGGTCGCAGGCAGGTACTCTCGCACCGCTCGTCCTGCTCGTCTCAACTGAAAGCGGCCCGGATCGATGCTCATGGGCAGCAGCGCGGCAAGAAGCGGCGGCTCCAGGGAAGCGTCGCCCTTCCATTCGTCGGCGCAGGCCTTGGAGCATCCCGTCGTCCAAGGGTGATCGCCGTTCGCGTGGCTCCATTTCGATTGGTGTTTGAGGCGATCGAGCAGCGGGTGATCAAGGCCGCGGCCGAGCGGTGCGGTCGCAAAAACTTCGTACCACGGCTCGGGATCGGTCGGTCGCCATTGCTCGACTTCGATCGCTTCGAGACCGGTGAGGCCGTGCTTCTTGACACATTCGACGAATCGCTGCGACACCACGATGCCGCCCCAATATGCGCAGATCGCAAGATTCCGGGGCGGACGACGCGTGGTCTTGAGTTCGGTCCTGCCGGAGTCGATGGCGTACCAGTCTTCCGGTGAGGTCTTTGGCAGCGGTTCGGTGATGTAGCAGGACTCGATGCCGAGCTTGTCGGCGTTCCAACTCTCGGTGAGAAGAGTTGTGAATCGGGCGAGACGCGGGTCGCTGAGGCGCAGGCGGATCGCGTCGTAGCGCTTATTGGGAATCTCGCACTCCTTCAAGAGTCGCTCAATCTCCAAGTTGGTTTCCACACGGGTCAATTGGCCGGGCTGGATGTCCCGGCGCGTTGGAGGCGACCCGTGACGAGCGTCGAGGGCGATCTCGAGCAGTGTTTTCTTGGGTAGTTCGTAGATCATCGTGCCTGCTCGGCTGAGGTGCCGCGACGCTGCAACAAGGGATCGGAACACGCTTTGATAGGCGGAACGATAAAGCGAACGTTTGCGAAGCACTCCGTCGGCGAAAGCGGCGCACTCCGTTTGCTCCGCAGCCGCGGCGGCAGTGTACCGATCGCGGCCGGGGCGTTGAGCCCCGGACGCCGGGATGTTGCGTGGTAGATGACCAGGGGTTTGCTCGCCGAGCCTCGCGGCACCCCTGGCAACGCGCGTGCGTCCCTCCGGGACGGGGAGACGCGATCACCGCCGCGTGGGGGCGGGTGGGGCGTTCAACGACTCAAAAGCCTTCACGATTCTCAGACGACCCGATCGTCCTTGCGGATCCCCAGCGCCGGCCGCACATCCAGCGGCACCAGCACCTCGCGGCCGGCCTTCTGCTCGATCATCTGCTTCGCGGTGTCGGGGTCGACGTAGTCGCTGTGGCACGAGAGCTTCGCCGCTTCGTCGCTCTGTCGCTTCGTCGCAGCGTCGCCTCCCATCGCCTTCTTGGTTTTGCTCGCGAGTTTGTGGATCTCGTCGGGGCTGAGCACGCCGCGTTTGGCGAGGATTTCCTGCTGCTCGGCCGTCAGTGCGGCGGACTTCTTCGGCGCGCCGGGTTTGTCGCCATCCGCGCCGCCCATGCGTTCAAAGCCTTCGGCCTTGCCGCTGGCGAATTCCTGGATTTCCTTGCTGATGCGGACGCTGCACCAGTCGTGGCCGCACATGGCGCAGAAGTCGGTGTCGACGTCGAGGTCTTCGTCGTGATACGCGCGCGCGGTGTCGGGGTCGAAGGAGAGTTCGAAGTGCTTCTCCCAATTGAGCGCGGCACGGGCCTTGGTCAGTTCGTCGTCGCGGTCGCGAGTGCCGGGGATGCCCAGCGCGATGTCGGCGGCGTGCGCAGCGATCTTGTACGCGATGCAGCCCTGCTTCACGTCGTCTTTCTTGGGCAGGCCGAGGTGTTCCTTCGGCGTCACGTAGCAGAGCATGGCGGCGCCGTGGTAGGCCATCGAGGTTGCGCCGATGCACGACGTGATGTGGTCGTAGCCGGGGAACATGTCGGTGACGAGCGGGCCGAGGACGTAGAAGGGCGCGCCATGGCAAAGCGTGCGCTGCACCTTGGCGTTGTATTCGATCTGGTCGAAGGGAACGTGGCCCGGGCCTTCGATCATGACCTGGACGCCCTTGCGCCAGGCGCGTTCGGTGAGTTCGCCGAGGGTTTCGAGTTCGGCGAGCTGGGCATCATCGGTTGCATCAGCGAGGCCGCCGGGGCGGAGGCCATCACCGATGGAGAACGTCACGTCGTACTGGCGGAGGATGTCGCAGATGTCCTCCCAGCGCGTGTACATGATGTTCTCTTGATTGTGGACGAGCATCCACTTGGCGAGGAGCGATCCGCCGCGGCTGACGATGCCGATGAGGCGGTTCTTGACGTGCTTCAGGTGGGCCTTGCGTACGCCGGCGTGGATGGTGAAGTAGTCGACACCCTGCTTGGCCTGGTGGTGCAGCGAGGCCTCGATGGTGGGCCAGTCGAGGTCGTCGATCTTCTTGCCGATGATCATCGAGTAGATCGGGACGGTGCCGATGGGGACGGTGGCGTTCTGGATGATGGCGGCGCGGGTGGCGTCGAGGTCGCCGCCGGTGGAAAGGTCCATCACGGTGTCCGCGCCCCACTTCTCGGCCCACTTGAGCTTCTCGACTTCTTCGTCGGTGCCGCTGGAGACGGGCGAGGCGCCCATGTTGGCGTTGACCTTGGTCTTGCTGGCGCGGCCGATGGCCATCGGGTCGAGGCGGTGCTGGAGGTGGTTGATGTTGGCGGGGATGACGAGGCGGCCGGCGGCGATCTCGTCGCGCACGGCTTCCGCGCCGCGGCCGGGGAACAGCACCTCAAAGTGCGACTCGCGCTTGGCGACCCGCTTCATCTGTGGCGTGACGATGCCGAGGCGGGCGAACTCGAGCTGGGTGATCGGCTGGAACGCCTTGGGATAGGTGACGCGGAGGCGCTCGCCCTTGGCGGTGTTGAACTCGACGCGCTTGTAGTGCTCGTCGATGCAGCAGGAGCAGGCCTTGGTGCCCTTCACGCCGTCGTTGGCGGGGGCGATCTCGGCGTCGGGCACGTGCGGGTTGGCGCTGGTGACGCGGCCTTTCCACGCCAGCGCGGCGCCCGCCGCGTTCAAAGCTCCTTCGTCGCTCCGTCGCTCCGTCCCTCCGCTGTTACCCAGCGGAGCCACGCTCCAGCCTTCGGGCAGGAAGTCCCACGCGGTCTTGGTGCTGGGCGCGGGCATGCCCGGGGTGTCGGGGCTGGCGAACATGCGCGGGCCACCGACGTCGGGCTTGAGCGCGAAGGAACCAGGGGTGGTGACGTTGGGGGTGACGGCGGGGTTGAGGGCGCCGTGGGTGGGGAGGCGGAAGGTGGGGGTCGTCATACAAGTCCTTTCGAGCGAAAGGAACCTGACGGGTTCGAGCGTGGAGGGGCGCGGCGTGCCGCGTGCGCTTCCCTCCGCCGGTGCGAACCGGATCAGGTTCAACGGGTGCGTCTCAGCGGGGAAGGGATTGGGCACTAGGCACTTAGCACTAGCGTCCGAACCTTCCGCCGCGCCCCGAGCGTTACGGGGGGATGGTACGCGGGCGGCGGGATGGGGAGGGATGCGTGCGTGCATGAGCGAGCCGGGGCGTCCTCGCCCCGGCACTGCACGCGACGGATCATGTGGGTTGGCGTGATGGGCGACGCCGCGCCGGGGCGAGGACGCCCCGGCGCGCTCTTCCTCGCCGTTTCTCGTGCCTTTGCAGGTTCGCTGCAAGGACAAGACAATCGCCCTCGGTCACGCGATCTCGCGGGTCTCGTGCTGCCAGTCGATGACGTCGAGGTCGGGGATTTTGTCGGAGACCCCGGGCACGTTCAGGCGTCGGAGCATGTTGAGGCACTGGGCGCGGTGGTAATGGCCGTGGGTCAGGACGTGGACCATCGCGGCTGCGGCGGTGAACTGGTACGCCTTGCCCTCGAACGTCAGCGTCACCAACCGGTTGGGCTCGGCCCGCACGAGCGGGAAGAGGGCGCCGAGTTCGGCGCTCGCGGCGTCGAGGTCGGCGCGGAGCGAGGCGACGGTTGCGCCCTCGGCCGTCAGGAACGGGCGGAGTTCCTTCGCGCCGATGCGGTCGGCCCAGCGGCGCATGGCGCCGACGATGTGGGTGAGCGTGGCGCGGAGGCCGCCGGACTCGCCGGGGCCGATGGGGAACGACGTCGCGAACTGCTCGGCGGTGAGCCGTTCGCAGCGATCGAGGACGATGGCGGTGGCCCACTGGTCGTGGGCGAGGAGGATGTCGAAGGGGTCGGAGAGTGGGGGCATGCGACGACTCCGCGCGTGCCGCGGCTTGCACGTGGTGCAAGCCGCGGCTCGGCGGGGATGGTACGGAACTCACGGCGTGATCACGCCGTCGCAATCCGCGCCGGCAGGATCACCATGCTCTGTCCCGCCCATTGCAGGCGGCGTTGGATGGCGAACGCCGTCTGGTTGTGGAGCAGGCGTTCGAGCAGTGATTCGTGGCGGAAGACCAGTTTGCCCGCGAAGAAGACGGCCGAGGGGAACTCCTTCGCGACCGTGAGGCACAGGTCCTCGGCCTGCTCGACCGGGTCGGTGCCGATCGATGATCGACCGACGGCGGGCAGGCCCAACTTGCGGGCGGCATCCACGAACTGCGCGAGCGTGGCTTCGGTCTCGCGGCGAAGGTCGTCAACCGATTCCGGACCCTTGAAGCGGCCCGAGTCGATGACGCCGACGCAGACGAAGACGACGTTGTGGAAGTGACGCGGGAAGAGCCGCAGCGCGTTGAGGAGTGTGTGGAGACCCAGGCCGCCGAAGGAGGAGACGAGGATGACAGCGGTGGGTTTGGTGGGATCGAGCGCGGGAACGGTGACCGCGGACTGTTCGGGTAGCTTCACCAGCGACTGGAACGCCGCCGCGGCGGTGGCGCCCAGGTGCGTGTAGTGGCGGCGGGTGAGCACGCAGAGCGTGACGACGGCGCCGGTCACGATGAGCGTGACCCAGCCGCCAGCGGCGAACTTATCGATGACCGTGACGGTCAGGATCAAGAGACAGAGCCCCAGACCCACCGTGAAGAGCACGAGATCACGCTTGAGCGCCGTCGCGATGCGCCGCCGCCGCCATGTATCGATCAGCATCGCCAGCATCGAGAGCGAGAAGGTCAGGAAGACGTTGATGCTGTACATGACGACCAGCAACGTCACGCTGCCCTTGGTGTAGAGCAGCGCCACAAGCGCGGCGGCGCCGACGAGCAGGATGCCGTTCTGGGTGGTGAGGCGCTCGGAGAGCGACGCGAAGCGGCGCGGCACCCAGGAGTCAAGCGCCATGTTGGCGAGCACGCGCGGGCCGTCCACGAAACCGGCCTGTGCCGCCACGACGAGCAGCGCGGCGGCCGAAGTCATCGTGACGAACACAAAGACCGAGCCCAGCGGCCAGCCCGCGGCGAGGCGCTCGACCAGCACCGCGTTCATCGTCTTGCCCTCGACGGGGCGGATGTCCCACAGCAAATAGAGCAGCAAGAGGCCGGTGGCGGTGAAGGCGAGCGAGACGGCCATGTAGATCATGGTGCGCTGCGCGGTCTGGACTTGGGGGTGGCGCATGATGGGGATGCCGTTGGAGACGGCCTCGATGCCGGTGTACGTACCGCCGCCCATCGAGAAGGCGTGGAGCAGGAGCAGCACGAGCCCGATGACGCCCAGCGACGACGCGCCGGTGGAGAAGCCGTGCGAGACCTCGCGGGCGGTCTGTGTTGCTTCGGGGATGTGACCGAGAAAGCCGCCGACGATGACGATGATGTGCGTGATCACAAAGACAAAGAAGATGGGCGCGAGGATCATGACCGACTCGCGCACGCCGCGGATGTTGAGCAGGGTCATGCCCATCAGCATCGCAATGGCGGCCGGGAGCTTCCAGGGGTGGAAGGCCTCGGGCAGCACGCTGAAGAGGGCGTCGCCGGCGGCGGCGATGGAGATGGTGACGGTGAGGACGTAGTCAACGACCAGCGCGGAGCCGGAGACGAGTCCCGCCTTGGGCCCAAGGACCTTGGTGGCGACGACGTAGCCGCCGCCGCCGTGGGGGAAGCGGCGGATGATCCGCGAGTACGCGGCAGAGATGACGAACACCGTGGTGACCATCAACGCCGCGAGGGCGACGGCGAGGTAGCGGTGCTCGCCCAGAGCCCGAAACGCTTCTTCCGGGCCGTAGGCGGACGACGACAGGCCATCGGCCCCGAGGCCGACCCACGCGAGCACGGCGACCAGCGAGACCTTGTGGAAGAGCCCCTTGTCGTCGAGCGAGCGGGGCGGGCCGATCAGCGCGCGGCGGGCCCGCTGCGTGAGCGACAACGCCTCCCGGTGTGACGCTTCCGCGCCGGGAGTTTCCGAACCAGATTGTCCGACGTTCATCGCGAACCTCCGAAGCACAGCAGAGGACGACCTCCGGCTGCTCCGGGTGGTTCATCCCTCCGACGCCTACGGGGTTAGCTGACGGGCTCGGGCCGAAAGGTTTGCCCTACGCAGCGGCCACTCGCCGCTGTGATACGCCCCAATGAAGTGGGTCCCCCGTTCCCGCGTTTGTCAGAGTCGCGGGATTCGGCGATGTCAAGAAATGATATCGGCGAGTTGGGGAAGTCAAGATCAAGGCGTCCGGCATCGATCATGCCGCACACAAAGTGAACGGAGAACGAACGATCGATGAGGCCGTCGCAGTTCGTGTACATTCATACCGGGCGGCACGATTCGGAGGATTCCACGTGAAGGCAGTATCCGTGTTGGTGTGCGCTCTCAGCGCCGCGGGCATTTGTGCAGTGGCCGCTCCGCACTCGGGCCGACGCCCGCCGCCGCTCGCCGCTTCCACCGCCATCGCCTGCCACGCCGACGAGTCGGGCAAGCGACTTCTGATCGACGGCACGGTCACCGATCCTTCGGGGCGTCCCATCGAGGGTGCCGCCGTCACGGTCTATAGCGCCGACGCCAGTGGCCTCTACAACCCGCCCAACTCCGAGACCCGCGTACCTCGCATCCACGCCAAGGTCACCACCGATGCCAACGGCAAGTTCCAGGTGCTGACGACTTACCCGGGGCCGTACCCCAGCGGCGAAGAGCCCGCCCACGTTCACTTCGACGCCATCGCGCCGACCTACAAGCTCTCGTACGCCACCATCTGGTTCGACGGCGACCCGCTCATCACGCGCGAGAAGCGCGCCTGGGCCGATCGCGACGCCGAGACGCGGATCGTGACAACCCGCAATCTCGAAGGCCTCGCCGCCGCGGCGCTGACGATCGTGCTGGAGGAGAACTAGAGGTTCCCCACTGGCCCGACAGACACCATGTCGAGCCCCGCCGCTACACTCGACGCCGTGAACCGATTCCGACGACATGCCTGGCAGTATGTGCTTCTGGCCGCGACGCTTGCCGTGCTGGCGCTGTTGCTGCTGTATCCGATCTTCCTCACCGTTGCCGGCGCGTTTGAGAAGCAGCCGGGCGGCGGGCTCTCGGGCAGCGGATCGTTCCTGTCCAACCTGACGCTCGAGCACTTCCGGGTGCTCTCAACGAATCCCAACTTCTTCCGGGCGATCGGCAACTCGGCGCTGCTCGCGGTGACGACGACGGTCTTGGCGACGGCGATCGCGCTGCCGCTGGCGCTCCTGGCGTCGAGTTACAAGTTCCCGTTCAAGACGTTCTTCAACGCGGCGGTCTTGGTGCCGATGATCCTGCCGCCGTTTGTCGGGGCGATCGGGGTGCGGGCGATCCTGGGGCGCGAGGGCGCGTTGAATGCGCTGTTCGGCTCCGACTTCGACATCCTCGGCAACGCCAAGTTCTGGGGCGTCGTCGGTGTGCAGGCGTTGTCGCTCTATCCGATCGTGTTCCTGAACACGACGGCGGCATTGGCGAACCTCGACCCCGCGCTCGACGAGGCGGCGGAGAACCTCGGCGCCGGCTGGTGGCGGCGGTTCTTCAAGATCACGCTGCCTCTCGTGCGGCCGGGCATCTTCGCGGGCGCGACAATCGTCTTCATCTGGGCCTTCACCGAACTGGGCACGCCCTTGATGTTCGATTACTACGCGGTGACCAGCGTGCAGATCTTCTACGGCCTCAAGCAGGTCGAAACGAGCGCGGAGCCATATGCCCTCACGCTGGTCATGCTGGGCATGGCGATCGTGATGTATGTGCTGGGCAAGTACTTCTTCGGTCGGGCCGGCTACGCGATGTATAGCAAGGCCAGCCGTGCGGGCGGGGAGAAGGAATTGACCGGCTGGCGGGGCTGGCTGGCGACGCTGGTGTTCGCGGCGGTCTTCCTGCTGGCCATCCTGCCCCACGTGGGCGTGGTGTTGACAAGCTTCACCGTGCCCGGCCAGTGGTACGACAGCGTGCTGCCGACCTCGTGGACGACCTCGCATTACCGCGAGGCGTTGACGGCACGCGACTCGTTCGGCGCGATCGTGAACTCGCTGAAGCTCTCCGCCGCCGCCATGCTCATCACCATGGTCGCCGGCGTCGTGATCGCGTACCTGATCGTGCGGACGCAGGTGAAGGGTCGGGCACTCCTCGATGCATTGTGCATGCTGCCCTTGGCGGTGCCGGGGCTGGTGATGGCGTTCGGCTACGTCGCGATGAGCCTGCGCTGGCCGTTCGGCAAGGACGGCCCGCTGGGCGACTATGTCAGCGTGCTGGCGGCGGAGCCCAACCCCGTGCCGCTCTTGATCGCGGCGTACGCGATTCGGCGCTTGCCGTACATCGTGCGATCGACGGTCGCGGGCCTGGAACAGACCAGCGGCGAACTGGAAGAAGCGGCGATGAACCTGGGCGCCTCGCGCTTCACCGCCGTGCGCCGCGTGATCGTGCCGCTCATCATGGCCAACCTCATCGCCGGCGGCATGCTGGTCTTCTCGTTCTCGATGCTGGAAGTGTCGGACTCGATGCTCCTGGCGCAGCAGAAGCACCAGTTCCCGCTCACGAAGGCGATCTTCGCGTTCACCGAGCGATTGGGCGACGGCGTGTACATCGCCAGCGCCATGGGCGTATGGGGCATGGCGCTGCTCACCGTCACGCTGTTCGGAGCGAGCGTGCTGCTGGGGAAGAAGCTGGGATCGATCTTCCGGGTGTAAGCACTGGGGGCCGCGGAAGCGCACGGTGCCAGCCGAATAAAAAAGCGGCGCGACGTCGCGCCGCTTACTCATTGTGTGCGAATGGTCGGCTCAGCTGCGCTTGCCGATGACAAACCCGATCACCGCCGAGACGAGCGTGAAGACGAAGAGCCCGCCGACGACGTACATCAGGTTCGTGCCCAGGGTCTCGAGCAGTTCCGCGCCCGAGCCCGACAGGACGAGGATGACGGTGAAGACGCTGAGCAGCAGCGTGACGATCGCGCCGAACGCCAGACCGCCGACAAGGCCCGAGCCGGGGCCGTCGTACGGCTCGGCGGCGACCATGGCGGCCATCGACATGCCCGCGGCAGCGACCGGTTCGGACGCTCCGCCCTCGAAAAGCCCGCCGCCCTCGATGCCGGCCCTGCTGCCGCCCGCATCAACCGAGCCCGAGCCCGCGTTGGCCGTTGCGCCGTACGCGTCTTCCATCAGGCCAGCGCCCAGGCCGGTGTCCTCACGAGTGAGGTCCATGATGCCCGAGCCGGCGGAGGAGTCGCCAGCGGCGGTCGAGCCGAGGCCCGCGAGGGGCGACGCGGTGACGCGGGTGACGGCGGAGGGATCGGAGTCGTCGGTGGCGTCGGCATCGAAGATGCTGATGCCGGTTTGTTCCTTGGGGCTTTCGGCGACGCCCGAGCCGCCGAGGCCGATGCCGCTGCCCATGTTCGCGTTCGACCCGCTGCTGGCGAGTCCGATGGGTTCGAGTTCGCCGGACTCGGCGAGCGGGATCTCGTCTTCACCCTTGCCGCCCGAGAGCAGGTCGACCTGCTCCACCTTGAACATCAGGCGATCGCGATCGCGGAAGGCCTCGAGCTGCCGACGGTCGGCCATCGCCTTCACCTCGTCGGGCGAGACCTTGAGCTTGGCGGCGGCTTCCTCGATCGAGTAGAACATCTTGGCCATGCGTGCGGCTCCTGCGGCTGCGAGCAGGCGGCGGATCGAACCGCCGACCTGTGGGGTCTCCCAAACGGGTCTCGATGATACTACCTTCCCCTTGAGAAGGCATGGTCCACCCCGCCAGCAACCAACTCCCGCCCACCCAAACAGCTCCCGGCGCGAACGTGGTGGCTCGTCAACCCTCGCGAAGGGCATCGACCCGACGTCCGGCCCGGTTTCCCGTCGAGCCTTTCGATCTCGTCCACCCCGCGGTTCCCGCCGAGTTCGACGGGCTGACGGTTCTGCATCTTTCGGATACCCACATCCGCCGCACCCGTCCGCGGCCGGGGCACCATCTTGCCCTGATCGAGGCGTTGCGAGAGATCGCAGTTGATCTGGTAGTGCTGACCGGCGACTTCATGACCCATCCGGGCGACGAGCCCGCGGCGTTGACGGCGCTGGCCGAGCTGCGCGACAACTGGAACAGCCGCCTCGGGGCGTTTGCAATCGGCGGCAACCACGATACCGCCGCGTTCCTGCGGGCCGCATGCGCGATTGACGGCATCCGCTGGCTCGACAACGAAAGCGTCGATGTCGCACTGGACGGCCGCACGCTGCGCCTTGTGGGCACAGGATTTCCGGAAGACCTGCTCCAAGCCACCACACGCCATGACCCGGCGGCTCTGACGCTGACGCTGGTGCACTATCCCACTGAGATCTACACCGGGGCGCGGCTCGGGCTGCCGCTGCTCTTCTGCGGCCACACCCACGGCGGGCAGATCCGCCCCCATGCCTCTTTCGCCCCGCACACCAGCTGCGACCTGCCCGCCAACCTCGCCAGCGGCGTGCTCCGCCTCCGCGACACCGTGCTGTGCATCTCCCGAGGCCTGGGCACCGCGGTGCTGCCGCTGCGCTTCAACTGCGAACCCCAGGCGCCGCTGTACACCCTGCGCCGCGGCCCGCTGCCGGGCGATGTGCCGGATCGGGTGACGGTGATGAGGCGGTGGTGAACGCGGGACCGCAGCGTTTTCACCACAGAGGCACAGAGGCGCAGAGAAGAGAGTGGGTTTAGGCATGTCCGTGACGGACGATCGCCACGAACTCGCAAGAGCCCATTCTTCTCTCTGTGCCTCTGTCGTGAATGCCTTCACACCGCAACGCGGTTGGCCGGCACCGTGCGTCGCGCCGGGTCCGGCACCGGCACCGCGCTCAAGAGCCGTTGCGTGTACTCGTGTCGGGGCGACAGCAGCACCGTGTCGCGGGTCCCGATCTCCACGATCTTGCCCTTCAGCAGCACCGCCACCCGGTGGCAAATGTGCTGGATCACGTTCATGTCGTGGCTGATGAACAGGTAACTCAGCTTCAGCTCGCGCTGCAGGTCGGTGAGCAGGTTCAGAATCTGGGCCTGAATGGAAACGTCGAGCGCACTGGTAGGTTCGTCGCAGATGAGCAGCCGCGGCTCGAGCGCCAGGGCCCGCGCGATCGCCAGCCGCTGCCGCTGCCCGCCGGAGAACTCGTGCGGGTAACGATCCGCGCTTGCCGCGGGCATGCCGCAGCGTTCGAGCAGGGTGCCGACGCGCCGTGCCAGCTCGCGACGATCTGTGACGATGCCGTGGACGATTAGGGGCTCGCCGACACTGGCGCCAACCCGGAGGCGAGGGTTCAGCGAACCGGCCGGGTCCTGGAAGATCATCTGCATGTGGCGGCGTGCGGCCCGGAGCTGGCGGGCACCCATGCTGCGGATATCGCGCTGCTCGAACTCGACGGTTCCTTCAGCGGTGTCCACCAGCCCGAGCACCGCGCGGCCAACCGTGGACTTGCCGCTGCCGGATTCGCCGACGAGACCGAGCGTCTCGCCTTCATGAATCTCAAAGTCCACGCCATCGACGGCGTGTGTGTACGCGGTCACACGCTGCAGCAGGCCGGATCGAACCGGGAAGCGCACGACCAAGCCGCGGACGCGAAGGATGGGGTGAGCGGCATCGGTCATCCAAGCAAGGTAGCGCGGACGCGGGCGGCGTTGCGCGGTGGGGGGCGGCGTTGCGCGGTGGGGGGAGGCGGGGGCGGGCTGTGGGCGGCGCCCCCAACACGCCCCAACCACGGTGCTTCGGTGAGGCTCCTAGAATGGCACGCGGGGCGGGAGACGCTCGCCCTTACAGGAGCTGCCAACCGTGGAAGCCTTTGAGAAACTGAAGAAGATCATCGCCGAGGCGGAGGCCGACGTGCTCAAGTTTGACGGCGGCAACAAGGCCGCGGGCACCCGTGTTCGCAAGTCCATGCAGGACGTGAAGGCCGCGGCCCAGGAAATCCGCGAGAAGGTCCTCGAGAATCGTGACGTCGAGAAGCCCAGCTGATGAGCGCGACCGAGCAGCGACAGACCGGTGTATCGACCTTTGCCGCCACTCCTGCGACCTCGGGGGCGGGCGAGGATGAGTCATCGTCCGCGCCGAGCAAGCTTTTGTTCGATCTGGGCGGCATCGATCTCACCCGCATCGTCGTCACGAAGAAGGAACTCGAGACGTGGAACCCGCACCGCGGGGACATGGCGCTTCTCGATGGCGTCGTGTGGCGGACCGAGGACGCGTCGAAGGGAGTGGGCGTGCACCACGCCCGCAAGACCGAGTTCTGGGCCGCCGGGCACTTTCCCGGTCGCCCCATCATGCCCGGTGTGCTGATGGTCGAGACTGCGGCACAGCTGGCCTGTTATCTGTTTAACGCTCGGATCGGCAAGCCGACCCTGGCGGTGTTCCTGCGGATCGAGGAATGCGTGTTCCGCAGCATGGTCGAGCCGGATCGAGACCTCTTTATCCTCTGCCAGGAAGTGAAGAGGAATCGGCGCCGTTTCATCTCCGACGTGCAGGGAATCGTCGAGGGCAAGCCCGCCTTCAGCGCCCGCATCAGCGGCATGAGCATGGAAGCCTGAGCAGGTGTCGCAACCGATTGTCCAAAGACCGGCCGACGGCCGGTCTCTTCGTTTACGGGGTGAGGTGTGCGTCGTTTGAGCGCCGAGCGGCCTTGGATACCCTCGCACGTCGGGATATCTGAGGCTCCCCGTGGTTTCTCTTTCCATCGCCATCGTCTGCAAGAACAGCATGAGGACGCTGCCAAGCGTGCTGGAATCTGTGCGCCCGTTGCTCGAGGCTGGTGCCGAGCTTGTGGCGGTCGATAGCGGTTCAACCGACGGCACGATCGAGCTGCTGGAGTCGCGCGGCGTTCGGGTGATGCGTTCGGCCTGGCTGGGATTTGTGCGCACCAAGCAGCTTGCGCTCGACCACTGTCGCGGCGAGTGGGTGTTGAGCCTCGACAGTGATGAATCGCCGGACCCGACACTGATCGCGTCGATTCTCGGCGTCGCGCGGTCCGCGGACACAGCCCAGGGATACCGCCTGAATCGAAAGACCTTCGTCGCTGGCCGATTCCTCGAGCATTGCTGGCAGCCGGAATGGCGATTGCGATTGGTCCGCCGCGGGCTGGCCAAGTGGGGCGGCATCGACCCGCACGATCAACTGGAGATGCCTGCCGGCGCGAAGGAAGGCACACTCGAGGGAACGCTGCGGCACGATTCATTCGTGTCGTTCGCGGATCACATCGAGCGTCAGGCGCGGTACGCACGGCTGCACGCCGAGGGTCTCTTTGGGCAGGGCAAGCGGAGCGGCTTTGTCGAGATCGCGGTGCAGCCCAGTGCGGCGTTCATCAAGCAACTGGTCCTGAAGTCCGGCTGGCGCGATGGCTGGCGGGGCGTGCTGGCCGCGGCGTCAACGGCGGCGGGCACACTGATGAAGCACATCGTTCTGTATGAATTGACGGCGATGCAGCGGGAAAGCGGGCGGTAGCGGTCAGGCCGCGATCGACTGCTGGAACTGCAGCCCGAGGCGGTAGCTGGTCGCCAGCCGCTGGCAGCGAACGACGCGGCCGATGCGTCGGGGCTGCATCGGGTCGTCAGGGTAAAGGCTGAATGCGGTGCCGGGCTTGATTTCGAGGTCGGAATAGACACCCAGGCCGCCGGGTCCGACGTCGGCGACGCGGACGCTGGTGAGCATGGGTTCGCGACCGTTGCGTTGGAACACCGCGACGGCGGTGCCACTGATGGGCTCGCGCCCGCCGCGACGGCGATCGAACTTCAGGCTCGGGTTTGCTTCCATACTCGGCGTATCGGACCGGGCGCGGAGCGACTTTGGTCCAAGGTCGGTCTGAGGGCCCGGGAAAACGGTTGGAAGCCTGAAGCAGGGCGAGACTTCCGAACAAAGTCCGTGCATCGATGGGTTCCGGTCGCGGCCCGGGGGATGGGGTCCCCCGGGGGGCCGCGACTTCATAGAATGGCGACGGCACGACCGGTCGGGCCATGGACGGCGACGAGTTCGAGAGCGGCGCCGGGGGGGCGGGCGGAACGGAGTTCCGCGGGGATTGGTGGAGATTTCGACCGGTTCCTGACGGGCGGCGTGCCCCGTCGGCGTCTTGGTTGTGTGCACGCCTCAGGATCCCATTGACATGAAGCTCGATACGAAGATTGCTCGCACGGTCGGCCTGGTTGCCTCCTCCCGCGCGTTGGGTACGGCTGTTCTGGTGGGTGTGGCGGCCTTCGCCGCGACCGCCGGAACGCGCTACGTCACGGCCCACACCAACGCCGTCGCGGACGCTCCGCGGGTGGCGGTGGTCAACATCGAGGAAGTGCTCAACGGGCTGGACTACCTGAAGCTCGAACAGGGCAAGCTGAAGAACAAGGCCGACGAGCGTCAGAAGGAACTGACGGTGCTCGCGAACGAGCTCGACGAGTTGCAGAAGAAGCTGGACCTGCTGCCCTTGGAAGACAAGAAGCGTCGCGAGCAGGCGGGGTCGCTGGTCGAGAAGAGCGCGACCGCCCAGGCAAAGACCAACGCCTATCAGCAGATCATCAACATCGAAAAGGGCGACCTGTTCAAGGACGCACACAAGATGGTCGCCGACGCGTGCGCCGACTACGCCCAGAAGAACGGCTTCGATCTGGTCATCGTCGATGACCGCGCGATCCGGTTCGACAGCAACATGAGCTCGGACCAGGTGAGCATGGTGATCGCCCAGAAGCGGGTGATGTACGCCGCCGACTCGATCGACATCACCAAGGCGATCCTGACGAAGATGAACAACGAGTTCGCAGCGGGCGGCAAGCCGGCGGCGGCTCCGGCTTCCAAGAAGAAGCCCTGATCGATCGCACTCATCACGCGCCGGCGCGAGCCATCGCGCCGGCACGATTCAGCGTCATTCACCACGGAGGCACAGGCACGCAGACAAGAGGTTGGGAGGCAAGTGGGATCAGGAGTATCTCCTGCGGCCCGTGCTGAGCCAGCCTGATTGCTCGAGTTTCTCCGCTGCGTTTCCTTGTGTCTCGGTTGCATTGAGTCTTTCGAATCCCATGACCCTCACCATGACCCAGACCGACTCGATTTCCGAAGCCAAGCCCGGTGCGGCAAACAGCGCGGCGATGACCTCCGGTTCGCTCGCCGCGTTGCTCGGTGGTGAGTTGGTCGGCGCGGCGGATATCGCCGTGCGCGGCGTGGCGGGCATCGATCACGCCACCGCCGGCGACGTGACGTTCATCCGCAGCGCCAAGTACGCGGCCCTGTGGGCCAAGAGCCACGCTTCGGTCGCGGTACTCGTCCGCGGCGTCGATGTGCCGCCCACCGGCGACGGTCGCGCCATCGTCATCGTCACCAACGCCGATGACGCCCAGTTGAAGATCCTGTCCGCGCTCGCGCCCGCGAAGGCCGCTCCCGCCCGCGGCGTCGACCCGAGCGCCAAGGTCGATCCGACGGCAAGCATCGACCCCACCGCCAGCATCGGACCCATGTGCACCATCGGACCGGGCGCCAAGATCGGGGCCCGCAGCGTGCTCGTCCACGGCGTCTACATCGGGGCCGAGGCGAGTATCGGCACCGACACCGTGCTCGGCCCCAGCGTCTCGCTGCTGGATCGCTGCGTCATCGGCAACCACTGCAACGTCGCCGCGTCGGTCGTGATCGGTGCCGACGGCTTTGGCTACACCATGCAGCCGCACCCCAGCGGCCGCGGCCGGTACCTCGTGCACATTCCGCACCTGGGGAACGTCGTCATCGGCGATCACGTCGACATCGGCAGCGGCACCTGCATCGACCGCGCCAAGTTCGGCTCGACCAGCATCGGCAGCGGGACCAAGATCGACAATCTCGTCCAGATCGGGCACAACTGCCGCATCGGGCAGTCGTGCATCATCTGCGGCCAGGTCGGGCTCTCGGGCTCGGTGACGCTGGGCAACGGCGTGATGCTCGCGGGCAAAGTGGGCGTCGCCGACAACATCACCATCGGCAACATGGCCCGGGTCGGCGCCAACGGCGGCGTGATGAACGACATCCCCGCTGGCGAGACCTGGCTCGGCGCCCCCGCGATGCCCGCCAAGGAAGCGGCTCGCAACCTCGCGCTCTTCCGCCGCCTGTCGTCGGTGCTGAAGAAATTGAAGATCGGCGACCTGTCGCATTGAGGCCTGCCGCATGGTGGGTGGTGGGGTACGCCCGCACATGAAGCAATCTGGATTCATCGCAGGACGCGGGCTGTTCACGGGGCGCGAGGCGTCGATCGCGTTCGGCCCGGGCGATGGGCTCGCGTTCGTCGTGGCCGGGCGGCAGATCGCCGCACACGTGCAACAGGTTGTCCCCGCCAACGGCCCGCTCGGCGGGCGCAGCACCAACATCCAGCACGCCAGCGGGTCGGCCCTGACCATCGAGCACGCGATCTCAGCCCTCGCGGGTCTGAACATCTGGGATGCTGCGGTAACGCTCCACGCGACGGACGATGCCGGAGCAGAATCAATCGAGGTCCCGATCCTCGACGGTTCCGCGCTCGACTTCGTGCGCTCGATCGATGCAGCCGGACTCGTGTGTGGATCCACAGACGCCGAGGCTGACGAGTCTTTGAGGAAGCCTCGGATCGATCGCGCCGAACGCGGAAAGGCAGAGCCGACCCCCCTGCCCCCTCCCTCCCCCCACCATGGGAGGGGGAGCACGCGTCTCGTGCGCCCGATCCGCGTCGAAGATCCCAAGACCGGCGCGTTCATCGAGGCGCGGCCCAGCGAGAGCTTGCGGTATCGCTACGAGTTGTCATACCCGCCGGGGTCGGGGATCGGAGATCAAGCCGCGGAGTGGGATGGCGGTGCCGACGAGTACCGGCGCGAGATCGCGCCGGCGCGGACGTTCTGTCTCGAGCGCGAGGCCCAGGCGATGAAGGCCGCGGGGTTGTTCACGCACCTGACGCCGCGGGACATGCTGGTCATCGCGCCCGATGGGCGACCCATCGACAACGAGCTGCGGTTCAACAACGAACCCGCGCGGCACAAACTCCTGGACCTGATCGGCGACCTCGCCTTGCTCGGCGGCCGCCTGATCGCGGACGTGCGGGCGGTCCGCTCCGGGCACGCGCTGACGCACGAGTTGTGTCGTCGGGTGATGATGGAAGTGGGCTGAGGAAATAGCCAAAGAGCCAAACGGCCAAAGACCCGATACCGTGTGCATCGATTTGGCCATTTGGCTCTTTGGACCTTTGGCTCTTTGAGTCCCCCCCATGCTCGATCCCTTCGCTCCCGCCGCCACCAACGACGCTCGTTCCGCCGATCCGGGCTCGCCCCTGCGGGCGTGGGTCTGCGGCATTATCGCGCTGGTGTGCATTCTCACCGTCATGTTCCTGAACCAGACCGAGGCGACGCCCAGCGCGTCGTCCTCGGCGGCGAAGGCCGTCGCGACGACGGGAACGTTGGACCCTTCCGACCCGTTCATCATGTCCGCCAAGGTCATCACCAAGCTCGCGTACGACCTCGGCGCGACCGATGAAGGCACGCGGAAGATGCTGCTCGCGCAGATGGACAGTCCGTACGCGGATCGCAAGCCCGGCTCCGCGGAGCAGGTACGCCGCGCAATCGTGACCGCCGAGATCATGGGCGATACGGGACCTGCCGAGGCCGAGAAGACCTTCTCGGAGCTGGAAAAGGAGTTCGCCGATCGAGCCGACCGCGAAGCCCGCGGGCTTGAGCCGGAAGAGAAGCAGGAGATCGAGGAGATTTCCGCCGACATCGCCGCGCTGCGAGCGATCTACTCCGGCGGCACACTCGACGACGCAACCACGACGCGGCTTGTCGATCGCCACGGCTGGTTCGCCAAGGTCGCGATGACGCACGGCAAGCCCAACTCCGATCCGGTTCGCGCCGACCTGCTCGGTGGCGGGCTGGTGCTCTTCTCCCTGATGATGGGTTTTCTGTTCCTGATGCTTGGCGGCATCCTCGCCGGCTTTGGCTGCTTCGTCGTCGCCATCGTGCTCTTCGCCACCGGTCGCATGAAGCCGCGGTTCGTCAAGCCCGCCCCCGGTGGCTCGTTCGGCTGGGAGCTCTTGGCCGGGTTCACGTTCACGTTCCTCGCGTTCAAACTGACGACATGGGTCGTGGTGCTGCTCACCAGCAGCGCCGGCATGCCGCCGGCGTGGCTGCCGACGTTTGTGCTCCTGGGGCAGTGGCTGGTCGCGCTCGCGGTGTTCACACCGATCCTGTTCGGCGTGACCTTCACGCAGTGGTGCCGGTTGTCGGGGTGGACGGCACCGCGCGGCGTGCTGCGCGAGCTCGCGGCGGGCGTCTTTGGCTATCTCGCGGGCTTGCCGCTGGTGCTGGGCGCCTTGGTGATGTCGCTCGTACTCGACGCCTTGTACCGCTCGGCGACAAGCCAGGGTCCGCGGGATCAGAGCAACCCGATCATGGAACTGGCCAGCCGCGCCGACGCGTTCACGCTCATCCTGCTCTTCACCCTCGCGACCATCTGGGCCCCGCTGGTGGAAGAAACCGTCTTCCGCGGCGGGATGTACCGCGCCGTCCGCACCCGCCTCCACGCCGTGCTCGCCGGAATCGTCTCCGCCATCGCCTTCGGCGTGATGCACGGCTACCCGTTCCTGCTGCTGGGCCCGGTCATGGCCATCGGCCTCACCTTCGCCCTCATGCGCGAATGGCGCGACAGCATCATCGGCCCGGCGTTCGGGCACTTCCTGAACAACGCGACGGTGCTGGGGCTGCTGCTGGTGGTGATGGCGCTGGCGAAGTAAGGGCGCGTTCAGCGGAGCATTAGCGCGCCTCCTCTCCCCGCATGCGGGGAGAGGACGACTTGAGGCGACGCCTCAAGTCAGGTGAGGGGACTTCGGGTACCTGAACTCTGTGACGCCCGATCCCGAATCACCCTTCCCCGGTCTCGCCCCCCACCCGCGCGCTCGACCACCCCTCCCCGCTTCGCGGGGCGGGGTAGCGCGGATCGGCAGGATGTGGGATCTCTCAGCCCTTCGTCTTCTTCGCCGGCGTAACGCTCTGCGTCGCCACATGATCCAGGGCCCGGATCGTCGCGCCAGCCTTGTCGAGTAGATCACGCAGCGTCTCCGCGGCGGCGATCGACTGCTGCAAGAGTGGCTCGGCCAACGCCGCGGGCTTGGCGTCGGGGCCGAACTTGGCGCCAAGGTCAGCAGCGAGCCGCTCGGCGTTCTCGTTGAGCCGGACCAGGTGTTCGCCCAGCCGCGTCGTGTACTCGTGGAACGCCTGCGCGTCGGCACGCAACTGATCGATTCGGCCTTCGACCGTCCGCTCGATCTCCTTCGCGGCGTTCTTGCTGTCGGTGACGGCCTTCTCCAGCCCATCGGTCTGCTTGAGCAACAGGTCGATCTTGTCGGCGCCGTCGAGGATCGCTCGGTCGATGCCGCGGCGGGCGACCTCGACCTGCTGCTCGAGCGCCGCGAACTCGCCGGCCTTGGCGATCATGCGGTCGTGGATGCGCGATGCCTGCTCGACCATCGTGCCCAGGCCCGGGTAGTTCGTCGCCTCGCCCGGGGGCAGGCCGAGTTTCACCGCGTCCTGCGGGCCGAGCAGCGTCGCGGCGGCGCGGCAGAGCTGTTCGAGCCGCTGCATGCCCGGGCCGCTCGCGACCTCGACTTCCACGCGGGCGCGGCGGATGCGTTTGTCGAGTTCGCGGACGTCGTGGTCCACCTGCTCGTGCAGCGGCGCCAGACGCTCCTCCATGCCATTGAGCATGTCGTCGAGCTTCTGCTGGATCTGGCGTTCGCGGTCGAGGATGGCGCTCTCGCGGGCGGCGGCGTCGGCCTGGCGCTGCTCGCCGCGGCGTTCGATCTCGTTCGCCAGCTCGCGCAGCTCGTCGAGCTTCACCCGCATCTGCCGCTCGGCTTCTTCGATCTGCGTGGCGCCCTCGCGCTGCTGCGTCTCCAAGGCACGCCGGTTCTCGTCGGCGATCGATTCGCTGGTTCGCCGGGCCTCGTCGAGTTTGGTCTCGATCGACGCCTGCAAGTCGATGACGCGGCGCTGGTGATCGACGACGGCGTCGAGCGCCGCACGTTCGCGGGCCTCGATCGACTGCATCGCCGCCGATTCGGACTTGGACAGCCGCTCGAACAGCTCGGCGTGCAGGCTGGTCAGGGTGTCCGCCGCGGCTTTCTCGCGGGTCTCGATGCGGGCGAGCGTGGCGTCGTGCGCGGCCTGCAGGTCGCCGAGTCGGGCGGCGACGAACGCCTCGAACTCCTCGCTGGCGCGGGTGATGTCGTTCTGTCGCGACTCCAGCCGCGTGATCGTGCGTTCGACCGCCTGGCGGCACAGGGTCTCGACTTCGTCGGCCTTGGCGCTCACCAGACCCTGCAGTTTCTGGCGGATCTGCTCGGCGAGCTGCTCGGGGTCCGCGGTGAGCTTGGTGACGTCCTGGGCCACCTGCTCGGCGCGGCTGACGCGCGATTCGAGCGAGGGGATCACCTTCACCGCCGCTTCGAGCCGCGTCTGCAGGTCGCGGGAGACGGTCTGCACACCCTCGCGGAGCGACTTGATCTCGGTGCTGGTGGTCTCAAGCGTGCGACCGTGCCCGCTGGCCTCGCGGATCAGCGCCTGCAGCGTGGTTGAGTATTCCTCGAACGTGCGCTTATCGACGACCCGCGGCGAGAGGAAAATGTCGGCGACAGCGCTCTCGGGACCGGGCAGCGGCTTGCGCGCAGCAGTGCCGAACCCACTTCCAAGCGCGGTCCCCGCGACATTGGTGGCCGGAGCCTGAGACATCGCGGAAGTATCGGCGGCGGCCGCGCGCCGGCTCGACATTTTCGGACGTTGGTCGGACCCCCCGACTCCCGGGCTTCAGCCCGCGCTGCTGGGTCACGGGTATGAGTTGCGCCTAGGTATTTCACTGGGCACCTTCCGCGCGGGCTGAAGCCCACAGCGCGGGTTGGGGGAAGGGCTGGCAATTGTGAACTCTGCGAAATCGGACCCAATCCTCCACCAATCACTTCCCGCAGGCACCGCTCGGCGGTAGCCTGCCCACGGAGGATCCGTCATGCGGCATCGCGGCGAAATCGTCTTTGTCTCCGTCATCGCCCTCGCCGCCGCCGGAATGGCGGGGATGCTGGCAGCCCAGGACGACCCCTTCGTCGACCGGTACGTCAACAGCTCCTTCGTCAACTGGGAAAGCCCGCATGTCCATCCGCTTGAGCGCGTGGGCGATCGGCTGCTCGCGGTCAACACCGCCGACGCGCGGCTGGAGCTCTTCGACATCGCCAGCGGCCTGCCCTACGCCGCGGGTTCGATCCCCGTCGGCATCGACCCGGTCAGCGTGCGGGCTCGCACCGCCACTGAGGTTTGGGTGGTGAACCACATCTCCGACAGCATCAGCGTGGTGGACCTGGCGACCAAGCGGGTGATCCGGACGATCTCGACCAAGGACGAGCCCTGCGATGTGGTCTTCGCGGGAACGCCCCAGCGGGCCTTTGTCACATGCTCCGCGGCCAAGGTCGTGCAGGTCTTCGATCCCGCCGACACCACCCCCGGTGGCGTCGCGCTCAGCGAGATCGCGATCAAGGGCGAGGCCCCGCGCTCCATGGGCGTCAGCCCCGACGGCAGCAAGGTCTACGCGGCGATCTTCGAATCCGGCAACGGCTCGACGATCCTGGGCGGCGGCATCATACCCGGCGCGATGGTGCTGGGCTTCCCGCCCAACGTGGTCACCGATCCGGTCGGTCCCTACGGCGGGATCAACCCGCCGCCGAATGTGGGGCTGTTGTTTGTTCCCGCCAAGAATCCCGCGGCGGGCACGCCGCCAGCGGTGGGTCTGATCGTGCGCAAGAACGCCGCCGGTCAGTGGATGGACGACAACAACGGCAACTGGACCGACCTCGTCAGCGGCCTCAACGCGAGCAAATCCGGTCGGCAGCCGGGCTGGGACCTGCCGGACCGCGACCTCGCGGTCATCGACGCCAACGCCCTCACCGTCAACTACGCCACGCGGCTCATGACCATGTGCATGAGCGTCGGCGTGAACCCGGCGACCGGCACGATCGCGGTAATCGGCACCGAAGCCCAGAACGAGAAACGCTTCGAGCCCAACATCAACGGCACGTTCATTCGGGTGGAGGTCGCAAACGTCGATCCGGTCTCGCTGGGCGCGAGCGTGGCGGACCTCAACCCGCATCTGACGTACAACAGCTCAAGTATCGCGGCGGGCGAGCGGACCAAATCGCTGGGCGATCCGCGAGCGATCGCGTGGAACGCCGCGGGAACGACCGCGTACATCGCCGGAATGGGCTCCAACAACGTGATCGCGGTCGACGCCAGCGGGTCGCGCCTCACTCCGACGCCGATCGAGGTCGGCGAGGGCCCGACCGGGCTGGCGCTCGACGAGAGCCGCGACCGGCTGTTCGTGCTCAACAAGTTTGATGGCTCGATCTCGGTGGTGTCGCTGTCGGGCGCCAGCGAAGTGATCCGCGTGCCGTTCTTTGACCCGACGCCCAGCGCGATCAAGACCGGGCGTGTGCACCTGTACAACACGCACCTCAACTCGGGCCTTGGTCAGGTCTCGTGCGCCTCGTGTCACGTGGACGGGCGCAACGACCGGCTCGCGTGGGACCTGGGTGATCCCAGCGGCTCGACGCAGGCGCTCACGGGCCTGAACTTGGGCGCGAACTTCCCGGGCCTGAACGCTGGCTTCCAGCCCTTCCATCCCATGAAGGGCCCGATGACCACGCAGACGCTGCAGGACATCATCGAGCACGAGCCGCACCACTGGCGCGGCGATCGCTCCGGCATTGAAGCCTTCGCGGGCGCGTTCACCGGTTTGCAGGGTGCCGACGTTCCGCTCAACCCCGCGGCGATGCAGGAGTTCGAGAACTTCCTCGCGTCGATCACCATCCCGCCGAATCCGTACCGCAACCTCGACAACACGCTGCCCAGCAGCCTGCCGCTGCCGGGGCACTACACCACCGGGCGCTTCGGCCCCGCGGGCCAGCCCCTGCCCAACGGCAACGCCAACATCGGCATGGCGCTCTACCGCAGTCAGTCCCGCCGCCTCGACGGCGGCAACCTGTCCTGCGTCCAGTGCCACACCTTGCCCACCGGCATGGGCACCGACATGACCTTCCAGGGCAACCGGTTTGTCGCGATCGCGCCCGGTCCCAAGGGCGAGCGGCACCACGCGGTCGTCTCGGTGGACGGATCGACGAACATCACCATCAAGGTGCCGCAGCTCCGCACGCTCTACAAGAAGACCGGCTTCAACACCACGCAGCTCGACAACACCAGCGGCTTCGGCCTGCTGCACGACGGCTCGGTCGATTCGATCGAGCGGTTCGTCACCGAGCCGGTCTTTTCGCTCAACAGCAATCAGGAAACCGCGGACATGACCGCGTTCATGCTCGCGTTCGCTGGTTCCGACCTGCCCCAGGGCTCGGCGACCAACGCCTTCGAGCCCCCGGGCCCGCCCAGCAAGGACACCCACGCCGCGGTGGGGCGGCAGACGACACTTGTCTCGTTCGCAACAGCGTCAACCGCGCAGCAAGCCCTGCTCACCAGCTTCGAGACCATCGCCAACAGCGGCAAGGTCGGGCTCATCGTGCGGGCCACGATCAACGGCGTCTCGCGCGGCTGGGCCTTCACTGGCGGCAGCAACTTCAAGTCCGACACCAACACCACCATCAGCTCCGCCGCCCTCAAGGCTTTGGCCAGCGCCGGCAGCGAGCAGACCTGGACCATCGTGCCCAAGGGCAGTGAAACCCGTCTGGGCATCGACCGCGACCTCGACGGCGTACTCAACGGCAACGAAGCCTTGGCGTGCGTCGGCGACCTTAACGCCGACGGCCAGGTGGACGTCTTGGACTTCCAAGTCTTCGTGGTCAACTACGACCAGTTGGTCGTGCCCCCGGCGAGCATGGCCGCGGACCTGAACCGCGACGCACTCGTGGACGATGCGGACTTCCAAGTCTTCGTGGTCGCGTACGACACGCTGGTGTGCCCATAGTCGCGGCCGACAACTCCCATCGCGCCAGTGGGACCGGCCTCCCGGCCGGTCGACGGGCGTGTGGTTCGCGCGGCACAACAACCGGCCGGAGGCCGGTCCCACTGGTGTTGATGGACGTCGGGGCGCTTCTCGTCGGGGCGTGGAAGGCCCCGCCCCTGTCATCTGCCCCGGTCACTCAGTCGTACCAGAAGCCGCCGAGGGCGACGAGCTGTCCGGTCTTGTCGTCGAAGCGGCGGGTGGCGCGGTCGCCGAAGCAGCGGAGGTAGTTGTTGCGGCGGGTGTTTGTGGCTTCGGTGATGTCGTCGTCCTTGGAGGAATAGACGAGGTCCGCCGAATCCTCATCCTCGTTCGTAAACAGATTGTCGTACCGCTCGCGCGTCGTGTTGCGTGGGCGATCGCCTACCTCCACGAAAAGGAGGGGTCCGATCTGCGGGTCCGGGCGGGTCTCGAAGTTCACCGAGCCGTCGTTGCGGGCGACGTTGCCCTCCCAAGTGGTGCGCGAGCCGTGGATGAGCAGCGTGTTGGATTCTGTGGCGAAGATGTTCTTGGTTCCGCGGCGGTCGGTGCGGTTGAGCGACCAGTCGTGCCTCGCGTCCTGCGTGTACCACGGGCCGCGGTTGGCGACCACGGCTTGCGTGCCATCGAAGGTGGATTGCCAAGCCTTGCGGCGTTCTCCGGCGAACGCGAGGAACGCGTAGGAGTTTCCAGCACCGGGAGCGACGCCGTTCGCACCGGCGATGGGAGAATCGCCGCCGGGCTCATCGGGGTAGGCGGCGAAGGAGGGATCGAGTATTGCTTTCGCGCGCTTGTCCGGCGCGACGGCGGTGGGATTGGTGAACTCGTAGGCGGAGTTCACTCGGATCGCGGGGTTCACTTCCGCGGGACTGACCAGCAGCTCTGGACCAAAGTTGCCGTTGTACACCATCATCGAAAGCGCCCAGCGCGGAATGTTCTTGCTGTCGCGCAGTTTCGGATTGGTCGACGTGTCGATGCCGGGGATGGTGTCGAGGATGTCGACCTTGCCGGGGAGTGGGTAGTCGTCCTGACAGTTGCCGGCCCAGGTGACCATGCCTTGATGGATGCCGCGGATTTGGGTGGCGTCTTTGAATTGGCGCGAGAGGACCCGCGGCTTGGCTCCGGCCGGAATCAGGATTCCGAGCAGCAGAAGCACAACAACGACAACGATCACGGCTTCAAGCAATGTAAACGCGCGGCATGCCCTCTTCATGACACACTCCCGTCATGCCCCCAACGCCTCTCGATTCGCACGGCGTCGCGGTGGGTTGCCGCGGGGTTGAGAAAGCGCTTGGGACGGGCGCGGCAGAACGCGTGAGTCATTGCGTGCGGTGCCACCAGTCCGCGGCTGCTCGGAGCCGCGCGACTGGAGCCGTTCGCAGCGATCGCTCCGGGCCGCATCAGTCGTGCCGTACCGAGCCACGGCGGACTGATGGCACCCTACACATGGAACCAGTGGGACCGGCCTCCCGGCCGGTCGACGCGCGTGTCGTTCGCGCAGCAAAAAGACCGGCTGGAAGCCGGTTCTACTTCTTCTCGGCGGGCTTGTCTGACTTCTGGTCTGACTTCTTCTCCGCGCTCGCCGCGTCGGCCTTCTTTTCCAGCGTGCCGAAGTACTTCTTCACCGCGTCCTGGTACTCGCGGGGCACGCGGTTGGATTCAAGCGCTTCGGCGGCTTCGCCCTTGGCGGTTTCGACGGCCGACTCGAAGTCCGCGGTCGATTCGCCTCGCACCTGATCGCCCTGCACGAGCCGCGTGCTGATGATCGGGCCGGCGCCGGTCTTGGTGTTGGCCTTCTTCTTCTCCATCTTGAAGTCGGCGGCCTGCTGCTCGGGGCTGGCGCCGTCGCCCTTGCCCGGGCCGCCGCTGCCCTTGCCCTGACTGCTCGAGTCACCCTGGCGCCACATGCCGTTCTTGTTGCCGGGGCAGTTGCCGCCCTCGCACTTGCCGCCTTCCTTGCAGCCTTGGCACTCGCCGGGGTTGTCGCACTTGCCGCCCATTTCCTTGAGCTGCTGCTGCGCCTCGCTCATGGCAGCCTCGAGCGATTTGCCCTCCTGGGCCATCTGCTCCATCTCGCTCAATTGCTGGGCCATCTGCTGCATCGCCTGCTGGCCTTCCTTGCTCATGCCTTCCTGCGACATGCCTTTAGAGGCCTGCTGCATCGCCTCGCTCATCTTGTCGCCCTGCTGCATCGACTTGGCCATCGCCATCGCCGATTCCATCAGCTTCTTCTGGTCCTCGGGCGAAAGGTTCTTCATCTGCTCAAGGGCCTTCTTCACCGCGTCGGGGTTCTTGGCCGCCTGCTTGGCGAGTTCCTCGGCGGACTTCTTGTCCATGCCCGCCTTCTGCATGAGGTTCTTCAGTTCCTCCTGCTTGGCCGCCTGGTTCTTCAGCTGCTCCGACAGGTTCTTGAGCTGCTCGGTGAGCTGCTCCTTCTCCTGCGGCGACAACTTCGAGTCTTCCAGCTTCTTCTGCAGATCCTGCAGGTTCTCCTGGGCCTTGGCGAAGTCGCCCTTCGCCATGTTCTTCGACAGCTCCTGCAGCGGGCCGGGGCCGGGCTGCTTGAGCTGCTTCATTTGATCTTTCAGACCCTGCAGCTGCTGCTGACGCTCGCTCTGCTGCATCTGGTTCAGCTTCTCGTTCACGTCGGTCAGTTTGCGCACCGCAGAGCGGCGGATCTCTTCCGCGCTCAGTTCCGTCGGCGGCTTGCCGATCGCGTCGTCGTTCTTTTCTTCCTTCTTGAGTTCCACGCCCGCCTTGGCGAGCATCTCGCTGAGCTTGTCGTCCTTGGCCTTAACGTCCGCCTTAACCTGCAGGATCTCCTGCTGGTTCACCTGCTTCTCCTCGCGCTTGGCAAAGAGGCCGAGCAGGTCGTAGCGGGGCAGGCTCGCCCACAGAATCGCCGTGCCGAGGATGGCAAACGCGGGCACGTACCAGCGGCTTGGCGCCTCGATCGGGATCGCCTGCGCGACGCGGAGCGTGCGGGCCTTCTCCTCGGCGGTGAGCACCACGGCCTTGGACCACGTGTCGGTCTGATGCTCGACGCACAACGCCGTCGAGAGCGACTCACGCAGCCCGGCCCGCTCGTCGAGTACGCGGGCCGCGGCGAGTGTCCGCGGACGGGTGAACAGCGACCACAGCAGCGCACCCACCAATGCGGTGCCCGCGGCGACATACGGCGCGATCGTCCAATCAATGAACACGCCCAGCAGGCGATCCATCAGCGTGGCGACGAAGAGCGCAAAGACGCCGATCGTCAGCAGCAGCGCGAAGCGGGCGAAGAAGCGGACAATGGTCAGCCGCCACTGCGCCGAACGAACCGCGGACTTCACGTGCTGCATGAGAGCCTCCCGAACTGCGTGCCGTCAAACCACCCCTGCCCGGCCGCCGCCACACCCTTGGAGCGCGCCGCTACCGGGACCGATGCGCCGATCCACCGACTTCTACGGAGAATCGGCGGTCTTCGTTTCGCTGCCGCAGTGTAATCGATGGAAAAGCAGTGTTTTGTTCGGTGGCGGGGCCAAAGAGCCAAAGAGCCAAATGGCCAAATGGCCAAAGGGCCAAAGCGAGACTGCCGCAGTCGCGGCTCAAAGCTGGCTTTTTGGCCATTTGGCCCTTTCCCTACTCCGCCACGCTCTGCACCGTCACCAGCCCGATGATCTCTGCCGCCTGGCCTTCCCGCGGCACTTCCAGCTGGCACAAAGCGACCGCGTCGGGGTTCTCAGTGGCCCAGAAGCCGCCGGGCTTGAAGGCATCGCCGAACTCGTCGCGGAACTCAGTGAGCGGGATCACGACCGACTGTCCGACGCCGATCGGTTCCTTGATCGGGCGGCTGAAGCGCCGGTTCAGCCACAACGTGCCCGGCCCGAGCGAGGCACCGGTAGTGTTCGTGAACTCCAGCGTCTTGTCGCGGCGGAAGACCTGCACGTCGAGGACGCGGCCGGGGGGCAACTCCTTTGGGTACGGCCGCGCGTAGTCGACCGGAGCGGTGGTGCTGCAGCCGGCGATCGCGGCGGCTCCGAGGAGGGAGAGAACGCGGAGGGCGCGGAGCGGGCGGAGTGGCGCGGAGTGGGGAGTTTTCAACTCAAAGGGCTCCGGGGAGAGTGGGGCAGTGGGGCAGTGGGGCAATGGGGGAGTGGGGGAGTTCAAACAGGGCGTTCGCGCCTCCTCTCCCCGCGTGCGGGGAGAGGACGACTTGAGGCGAAGCCTCAAGTCAGGTGAGGGGACTTCGGGTACCTGAGCGTTGCGATCTTCGGACACCGAGTACCCCTTCCCGGTCTTGCTTCGCTCGACCACCCCTCCCCGCTTCGCGGGGCGAGGTGGCGCGGACCACCCACAACCTACCGTTTTCCCCTGTGGCACGCGACGACGAACAACCCCCACTTGACCACGAATCGGAAATCTCCTGCGAGGGCGGCGAAGAGTCTATCTCCAACAACGCCACCGCTCCGACCCCCGCCATCGCCCCTGGCATCGAGGACATCGACGCGCGGCGAGCCGCGGCGGAGATCGGGAAATCGCACGGCGGCCTCGGCATCGATCCCCGTATCCCCGCGCTCGTGCCCGGGTTTGACGGGCCGTTCTTCCAGGCCGGGCTCGCGGGGTATTCCGACGCCGCCATGCGGCTCATCGCCCGAAAGCATGGCTGCCCCTTCTGCGTCACCGAGGCGCTGCTCGACCGCACGCTGCTGGCGGGCGGCCGCGGGTTTGCGAAGGCCGATCTGGGCGAGATTCACGACAACGTGCCCGGCGGCGAAGACGATCACCCCCTCGCGGGCCAGATCATGGGCAGCGACCCGCGCGAGATGGCCGCCTCGGCGGTAAAGATGATCGAGCAGGGCACGCGCTCGGATCGCGCGTACCGCGAGCTCGCGTACGAAGACGGCCAGTTCCCCAAACCCGGCGAGCACCTGAGCATCCCCGGCGGCTTCCAAGTGAAAGTGTCCGTGGGACCGGGTCGTGATTCTTCTGCCCCTGCTCCCCTGCTCCCCTCCTCCCCTGCTCCCCTCCCATTCCAAGCCATCGACGTCAATCTCGCCTGCCCCGTCAAGAAGATCAAGGCCAAGGCGCGGGGCGGGCACTGGCTGGCGGAGCCCGACGGCGCGATCCGCATTCTGGAGGCCGTGCGCGAAGCGGTGCCGAAAGAGATTCCCTGCACACTGAAGCTGCGCCGGAGTTTCGACGACACGCCGGAGATGGCCGAGAACTTCGAGAGGATCTTCGCCGCGGCGTACGACATCGGCTATGCGTGGGCGACGGTGCACGCGCGGACCGTGGTGCAGCGCTACGTCGGGCCGTCGCGGTGGACATTCCTGAAGGACCTGCGCGAGCGGCATCCCGACAAGATCTTCTTCGGCTCGGGCGACATCTGGCGTGCCGAGGACATCTTCCTGATGATCCGGTACGCGGGGGTGAGCGGGGTGTCGGTGGCGCGGGGGTGCATCGGCAACCCGTGGATCTTCACGCAGGCGCGGGCGATGATGCGGGGCGAGGCGCCGCGGCCGCCGACGATCGCGGAGCAGCGTGCGGTGCTGGATGAGCACTTCCGATTGCTGGTCGCGGTCAACGGCACGATGCGTCCGGGCTCGCCCAAGACCAATGCCGACGGCACACCGACGTGGAGCGAGCGCCACGCGGCACGCCTCATGCGAAAGTTCGGCGTGCGCTTCAGCGTCCATCACCCGCGGGCCGAGGCGGTGAAGCTCAAGATGATCGCGGTCAAGGACATGAACGACTGGCGCAGAGTGCTGGACGAGGACTACGTCCACTAGTGCGGCGGCGTGTACGTCAGCGGCCCGCCCGGTCCAAGGTTCGCGCCCACCAGATACCACACCAGCAGCAGCCCGGTCCAGAACAGGAAGTACACCACCGAGTACGGCAGCATCAGTGCGATCTGCGTCCCCAGCCCGGCGCCCGGCTTGTACTTCTGCAGCACCGCCAGCACGATCAGCGCGTAGCTGTTCAAGGGCGTCACCACGTTCACCACGCTGTCGCCGATGCGATAGCACGCCATCATCAGTTCCGGGCTGATGCCCACGAACATGAACATGGGCACGAAGATCGGGGCCATCACCGCGAACTTACTCATCAGGCCGCTCATCGCGAAATCGCCCGCGATGACGATGAGGATGAACGCGACGATCAGCACCGGGATGGGCAGATCCGCCGACACCAGCAACTGGCCGCCGGCGTAGGCGAGCATGCGGTCGAGCTGGGTGTACTTGAAGTACTCGACGAACTGGCCGAGGAAGAACATGATGGTCAGCACCGGCACGATCGACTTCACGCCCGACTGCATGGCGTCGACGAAGTCCTTCTGGGTGCGGAGCGTGCCGACGACGATGCCGTAGGCCATGCCGGGGATCAGGAAGACAAAGAGCATCATCGGAACGATGACGTGGGCCCAGCGATGGCCGGGCGCTTCGAGCAGCCGCAGCGCGTTGGTGCCCTCACCCTTGAGCGCCGTCGCGGGCCCGCTCATCAGCACGTGCCCGTTGGCGAGCGTCTGCTGGCCGTCGCCGTACAGCGGTGCGCCCGGCATGAAAATGAGTGCGAGGAACGCAGCCGTCACCGCGATCATCGCGAGCAGTGCCGCGATCAAGCCCTTCTTCTCGACCGGGCTGAGGCTCATGTCGTGAATGGTCTTTTCTTCCGTGCCCGTGCCCTTGGCCTTCTCGGCGGCGAGCAGCCGCGGCTCGACGATCTTGTCGGTGACCAGCCAGCCGGCGACCATCAGCACCAGCACCGACACGCCCTTGAAGATCCAGTTGGCGGTGGGCAGCACGGTGCGCTCGGGGTCGATGATCTGCGCCGCCTGCTGGGCCTGACCGGCCATGAACGTGTCGCTGGCGTTGAGGCTGAAGCCGGCGCAGAAGCCGCCCGCGACGCCGCTGAATGCCGCTGCAAGCCCCGCGATCGGCGAACGTCCCATCGCCGCGTACAGCGCGGCGGCCAGCGGCGGCAGAATGATGTAACCCGCGTCGCTCGCGAGCGAGCTGTTCGCACCCACCATCACGATGATCGGCGTGAGAAGTGGTTTCGGTGCGATCTGGGCCAGCCACCGCATCGCCGCGCCGAACATCCCGAACTTCTCCGCCAGTCCGATGCCCAGGATGCTGACGAAGATCAGCCCCAAGGCCGGCAGGTGGGTGAAGTTCCGCAGCATCGACGAGAACATCCAGTAGATGCCCTCGCTGGTCAGCAGCGTGCGCGGCGCGATCGGGTCGCCCTTGTTCTCGAGGATGATCTCGGGCCGTCCGTCGCGGCCGAGCACCGGCACCATCACCGGCTTGCCGTCGGCGTGCGTCACGACGCTGCCGCTCGCGTCCTTCTTCTCGACGAGCTGCACCTTGGGCTGCACCGGCTGGACCTTCCAACCCATCGCATCGCCGATGGCGGCGATCACAACAACCAACGCCGCGAAGAGCGCGAAGAGCACCGCCGGCTCGGGAATCTTGTTCCCGAGCCATTCGATGAAGTCGAGGATGCCGCCGGGTTTGGTGCCGGCGCGGGTGCCAGCGTTGCTGCCGTCGGGGGTCGCGTGGGACATGGAGTTTCTCCGGGAACGAGAGACGGGCCGAGACGGTAGCGGAACGCGGCAAAACGTGCACGGAAGCGGTGGAGCGTATCCGATTTCACGTCGGAACCTGAAACCCTCGCGACTTGCGCTCCCAATAACCGTGGCGCTCGCGTCGTTGATCCCGCTCACGAAGGAGAACCCGCCCATGTCGTTGCCCGCTTGCCTGTGTGTCACGATCGGAGCGTCGTTGATGCTCACCTCAACGTTGCTCGCCGGCACCGCCGCATCATCGCTCGCCGCGCCCGCCGTGACTCCCGGGCCGGCCATGCCCACCGACGACGAGATCCGCGAGATCCTCCGCGTCCGCATCGACAAGGAGCATCGTGCGGTCGGCATCGTCGTCGGCATCGTGACCGAACAGGGCACCCGCATCATCACCCACGGCAAGGCCAAGGCCGACGCGCCCGCGTCGCCCGGGTTCGCGGGCGATCCCGCCGCCCTCTCCCGCCCACTCGACGGCGACACCGTCTTCGAGATCGGCTCGATCACCAAGCCCTTCACCGCCACCATCCTCGCTGACATGGCACGCAAGGGCGAACTGAGCGTCGAAGACCCGGTCGCGAAGTTCCTCCCGACGGGAGTGAAGATGCCTTCCAAGAACGGCAAAGAGATCACGCTGCGGCTGCTGGCCCAGCACCTGTCGGCCCTGCCGCGGATGCCCAGCAACTTCCGCCCCGCGAATGCCCTGAATCCCTACGCCGACTACGGCGCACCATCGCTGTACGAGTTCCTGAAGGATCACGAGCTGCGGCGCGAGCCGGGAGCTGAGCGGGAGTACTCGAACCTTGCGTACGGCTTGCTCGGACACGCGCTGTCGCTGAAGGCGGGCAAGCCCTACGAGCAACTGCTCCACGAGCGGATCACCGGGCCGTTGGGCATGAACGACACCGTCATCACGCTGACGCCGGAGCTTCGCACGCGGCTGGCGCACGGGCACGACCTGCAGGGCAAGCCCGAGAGCAACTGGGACCTGAACGTGCTGCAGGGCGCCGGCGCCATCCGCTCGACGGTCAACGACATGCTCAAATTCGCTGCAGCGAACGCGGGCATCACGGCGACCCCCCTGCGAGAGACGATCGCGACCGCGCAGGAACGGAAGTACCCGCCCGAGGCAGGCGAGGCCGAGCCGCTCAGCCTTGCCTGGGGCCGCGGCACACAGGCGGGCGAGCAGCGGTTGCTATGGCACAACGGCGGGACCGGGGGCTATCGCAGCAACCTCGTCTTCAACACCCTGACGAAGGTCGGCGTGGTCGTCCTCTCCAACGGCGCCGAGGATATCGACGACATCGCCTTCCACATCATCGAACCATCGTGGCCGGTCGATGTCCGGCGGACCGCCATCACGCTCGCGCCCGAGGCGCTCGACCGGTTCACCGGCGTCTACGAGATCGCGCCGAATGCCTATCGCGAGATTTTCCGCTATCGCGATCGGTTGTTCCTCCAGCGCACCGGCCAGCCGGTGCGCGAGCTCCAGGCGGAGAGTGCGACCGGGTTCTTCTCCACCGAGCCGGTCTTTCAGTTGCTGTTTGAGCTCGACGCCGGCGGACGCGGGACGACCGCGACGGTGGTCCAGTCCAACGGCGTCAAGAGCCCCGCCAAGCGTGTCGACCGTTCGGGCTGGGTCAAGAAACTTATTGAGATCGACCCCGCGAAACTCGACGACTACGCCGGCCGCTTCGAGGACAACCCCGAGTTCATCTACACCATCCGCCGCGACGGCGAGCGGCTGTTCGTCCAGGTGACGTCGCAGACCGATCTCGAGATCTTCCCCATCGGACCCGATCGCTTCACCTATCTCGCGGTCGACGCCGAACTCGCCTTCGTCCGCGACGCCGGCGGCAAGGTCGTCTCGCTCGTGAAACACCAACTGGGCACCCAGAACCCCGCCAAGCGCATCAAGTGACGCTGCGACCCGACCCCGGGGCTTCTCTTGGGAGCGTGTCCGTCCGACAGGTTCCTGCGCGGTGGCTTCTGTGCAGCGAGTGAAACCGGGTGTGTTTCCTGGCATCGAAGGCGGACGCCCACCCGCTAGGCTTCTGTGCATTCGTCACCAAGGAACCATCATGCCGACCGCTCCCTCCGCCCTCTCCCCCAAGCCCATCGACACCGCCGCCCTGATCAGCAACCTCCAGTGGCGCTACGCGGTCAAGAAGTTCGACGCCAGCAAGAAGATCCCCGCCGCGACGTGGCAGGCGCTGGAGCACGCGACGGTTCTGTCGCCCTCGAGCTTCGGGCTGCAGCCCTGGCGCTTCGTGGTCGTGAACGACAAGCCCTTGCGTGAGAAGCTGAAGGCCGCGAGCTGGAACCAGACCCAGGTCACCGACGCCTCACACCTGATCGTCTTCGCCCGCCGCACCAAGCTGGGTGCCGAGGACGTGCAGCGCTACATCGACAGCATCGCCGCCACCCGCGGCGTGCCCGCGGCCTCGCTCGACGGATACAAGAACATGATGCTCGGCTTCGCGAACCAGCCCGGCTTCGATACCGCGCTCTGGGCCGCCAAGCAGGTCTACATCGCGCTGGGCGTCTTCCTCACCGCCGCCGCCAACCTGGGCGTGGACGCCTGCCCGATGGAAGGCATCGACCCCAAGCAGTACGACGAGATGCTCAAGCCCGCGCTGGGCAGCGACTACACCACGCTCTGCGTCGCCACCGCCGGTTACCGCGCGGCAGACGACGCCATCGCCGGCATGGCGAAGGTGCGGTACGCCATCGGCGATGTGGTGAAGCACGTCTAACGACGGCGACGCAGAAGAACACTGGCCACGCCGAGCACCGCCAATGAAGCCGGTGTGGGGATCACATTGATCGACGCCTCAAGATCAGTTCGGGGCTCGTCGGGCTGGCCCGTTTGCTTGTTGGTCGGAGAGGCGTCGTGATAGAGCGTCAGACCCTTCGACAAGCCCGAGCCGAAGGTCTTGTTCTTGAACGTGAGCACGCGGGGCGTGAAGTTCGCGCTGCTGAGCTTGAACTCCCCCCGAAGCATTTGGTAATACGTCTGTGGTTCCGAGGGAAGCGTCAGCAGCAATTGGCCCGCACGAGACCATGGCGCAGTAGACCCCAAGGTGCCGCCGGTTGCACCGCTGAGCGTGGAATCGCCACTGCTCGCGGTGCGGACCACGGATTGGAAACGATCGCCCGGTGCGAAGTTCGTGAAGTGGAGCGATCCTACAAAGTTGGCGACCGCGAGCGCATTCCCCGTGCCATCGGCTGTCGTGACCTTCGTTCCCACGTCGAAATAGCCGCCGAATCGGAAGGTGATCGTCTGCCCCGGCAGCGCGTTGACGGCGTTGGTCCACGTCGCGCCGCCGTCGGAACTCAACTCAAACTTCAACCCCCAGGCGGCGTGGGCGGATGCGGACAGGGCAAGAGCGCTGATCAGGACGCTGACAGTGTGCGTGGCATGCATAGAGGAATCTCCTCGGGAACGTGCTGCGAGAGGTTGCGAAGTACGACTGCTCAATTCGGGATCGCCGCGATCACGGACGCCGCCGCCGCGCTACGACGGCTCCGGCGAAAATGAGCGCTGCTGCGCCGGGAGCGGGAATGACATTTATCGATGCCTCAAGATCAGTGCGGGGCTCGTCGGGCTGGCCCGACTGCTTGTTGGTCGGAGATGCGTCGTTATAGAACGTCAGGCCCTTCGTCGTGCCCGAGCCGAAGGTCTTGTTCTTGAACGTGAGCACGCGGGGCGTGAAGTTCGCGCTGCTGAGCTTGATCTCGCCGACAACCAGCTGGTAGTAGGTTTCCGGCGCGCTGGGCAGCGTGAGCAGCAGTTGGCCCGCAAACGAGGTAATGGCGGTGCCTCCGATGGTGCCACCCGACGTTGTAAGTATGGCCGTGGACCCAGAGGTGGACGTGCGGTTCAGGCCGAAGAACGAATCTCCGCTGCCGTAGTTCGTGAACTGCAGCGAACCCGTGAAGCGGTTGAGCGCCATCGCGTTCCCCGTGCCATCGGCTGTCGTGACCTTCGTTCCCACGTCGAAGTAGCCGCCGAATCGGAAGGTGATCGTCTGCCCCGGCAGCGCGTTGACGGCGTTGGTCCACGTCGCGCCCCCGTCGGGGCTGACTTCGAACTTCAGGCCCCACGCCGCCTGAGTGACCGACGACGCGAGCACGGCGAACAGCGAAGCAAGCGCAACCTTCATAAAGACCTCCCAGCGAATGCGGCCACGAGACGCCGCTGCTTCCTGAAGCATGCCCGAGAATCGACCCTTTGCCAACCAATCTGGCGTGCAGCAGGCTCGACAGGCTCACATTCCGACCTCTCGATCTCGGTACCCTGTGGTTGCCCCCAGGCACTCCCGATGGCCGACGCGCAACCTCCATCACCCGACCCCCGCGACACCTTTGGTGCCCGCCCAACCGCGGCGTCGGACTCCGGCCCGCCAGCCTCCGGCCCATCCGGCGGCGTCCCCATCGGGGCGCCCACGCCGATTCGCATCGCCGGGTATCGCATCCTCGGCCTGCTCGGCACCGGCGGCATGGGCTTGGTCTACGAGGCCGAGCAGGAGGCGCTCGGTCGCCGCGTCGCGCTCAAAGTGATGAAGCCCGGTCTGGTGCGGGCCGACCTGCTCGCCCGATTCGAGAGCGAGGGACGCCTGCTCGCACGCCTGCGCCACGAGGGCATCGCAAGTGTCCTCGACGCCGGCGTGCATCGCAACGAGCACGGCCTCAGCGTGCCCTACCTCGTCATGGAGCTCGTCGAATCGAGCGTCACGCTGGAGCGCTTCCTGCGTGAACGCAAACGCACCACGCAGGAAGTGGTGAACCTTGCACTGCAGGTCTGCGACGCGGTCGGCGCGGCGCACGACGCCGGCATCGTCCACCGCGATCTCAAGCCCTCGAACATCCTCGTCACGCCCGAGTGGAGCGGTGCGCGGGCGGGGGTCAAGCTGATCGACTTCGGTATCGCCAAGGTGCTGGGTGAATCGCTGGCGGCTTCGGTCGAATCGCCGGTGACGGCGACGGGCGTCGTCGTCGGCACGCCGGAGTACATGGCCCCTGAGCAGATCCTCGGTCTGCCGGTCGATCATCGCGTGGACATCTTCGCGATCGGCGCGGTGCTCTTCGAGATGCTGACAGGCCGTCCGCCGCACGAGATACGCGACCGTGGCGACCGCGAATCGCTCCGGCGTGCGGTCTGCGAGCGCGACGCCCCGCGGGTGCGAGCGCTCGCGCCCGCCACGCCGCTCGACCTGGACGTGATCGTCGCCAAGTGCCTGCGCCGCGACGCGGACGGCCGCTATGAGAGCGTGCCGGCGCTCGCGGCGGACCTGCGGGCGTTTGCCGAGGGACGCCCGATCTCGGCCCGGGCCGAGTCGGTGCGTGAGCAGGCCACGCGGCGCGTCGGCGAATGGTCCGCCCGCCGTCCAATGGCGGCGGCGCTCGTGGTGGCATGCTTGTGCGGCCTGATCGGATCGCTGGTGCTCACGCCCATTGTGTTTCAGCACACGAGCGCGTCGATCGTGTTCAATCGCGCGATGGCCGGGGTGGCGCCGGCGACCACGCTGGCCGGCGACCTGCCCGACACGCGGATCATCGCGATCGCCGACACCACCGACATGCAGCAGGTCGGGGTGGCGGCCGGCCTCGCCGACGTGAGCAACGAGGCGCGGGCATCGTGGCGGCGCGTCTACGCCGACCTGGTGCGGCGGCTCACCGCCGCGGGCGTGCGCGGGATCGGCATCGATCTTCTCTTCCGCCGCGCTTCCGAGCACGACCAGGCTCTCAGCGAAGCGCTCGATGCGGCCCGGCGCGCCGGCGTGCCAGTCGTGCTCGCGGCACCGTCGTGGACTCCCAGCGACGACGGCACGCCCTCGCTCGCGCCCGACCTGGCGCGGCGTGCATCGTCTGGCCCGGTGACCGGCGGGTTCACCGGACCCGATTCCTGGGCGCTCGACCTCGTGATGATGCGGGCCGGAAGCGAGCCGGTGCCGTCGTTCTCGCTGCGGCTTGCCGCGCTCGTACGGGCGCCGAGTGCCGCGCTCTCGCTGGCCGATGCCGGAATGCTCGAAGTCCGTTTCCTGCGCGATGATGCGCTGCGGGCCCCGCTGCGGGAACCGATGTACGTGCGGACCAGCGGCGAGCTGCCAATCTCCGAGGACGATGCGCCGATCGGGCTGCGATCAGGCGATCGCGTGCTGCAACTTCTGGTGCCCCTGGATCGGGCCCGTCTGCTCGAAGCGACGACTCCCTTGGAACGGGTCATGGCGATGTCGCCCGAGGCCTTGCGGGAACGGTTCGCGGGTCAGATCGTGCTCCTGGGCAACGCCAGTGCCGCCGGCGGCGACATGCAAGAGCCGCCCGGCGGCGATCCGATGCCGGGGGTCTGGAGCCACGCGGCGGGCGTGCAGCGGCTGCTCCGCGACGATGCGATGCAAGTTCCGAGCAAACTCACCATGCACGGGCTGATCGCGTTGCTGGCACTCGCCGGCGCGTGGTTCGGGCTGACGACTCGCCGCGTGCCGTGGTTTGCGATCGCTTTGACAGTCTTGCCGTTTGCTGGTAGCGTGCTGTGCGTGCGCGTCGGCGGCATGCTCTGGAATCCGCTGGCGGCGATCGGCGCGGGCTTGCTCGCGTTTGTCGTTGGCTGGGGGCTCGGAAAGCTCGCGGCACGCCGTCACACGGGGTCCGCTCCTTTGAGCGGCGGGAGGCTTGCATGAACGTTCACATCGCGTTGGCTCGGGTTGGTGGTCTCGTCGGTCTTGTGCTCGCGGGCACGCTCCCTTTGGGAGGATGCGCGGCCCGACCGGCCGAGCGAGCCGAAGGCGGCGAGATCGGCGTCCGCCCGCCCGCGGCACGCGCGGAGTTGTCCGCGCCGGAGGCCGGCTTCCGTGTCGTGAGCCGCTACCTGACCGATGGCTATCAGCTCGACACGCCCGAGACTTTTCTGCTCGAACCGGTCGTGCCGCCCGGCACCCCGACGTATCAACTGCTCGTCGGTCCTGCCCGCGACGGCAGCCGCCTCCGTGCCGACGTGCACAATTCTGCGGTCACGCTCTCGCTGCAAAATGGCTTCGCGATCGCGACCGGCACGCAACCGATCGTGGTCGTCAAGCGCGTCGTCGCGGCCGCCGAGGGCACCGTGTTCCTCGTGGAGGGGGACAAGGACACGATCTCGATCGTGGTACTCAACGCCGCGCCAGACAAGCCCGTTCGCGTCTACTTCGAGTCCGACAACGCGTCTCGCGCGGTGCTGGTGCGGAACTGGCAGTATGTCCAGTTGTCTACCACCGCCGGGCGTGTCCCGCCCGCACGCGACGTCCCGATCCCGGGCACGGGTCTGGCCGATACCGACGGCATTGGCGAGCTCCTGAAGTTCAGCTACGCCAAGCGGGTACAGACCGGACAGACCATCCGTCCCGACGACGCGGACGCGGCCTTTGTCGCGGCGCTGGGGCGCTGATCCCTACAACCCGTACGCCACCTTCGCGTACTCCTCCATCGCCCGGTTCGTGTTGAACTGGCTGCCGTTCATCGCGATCGAGCTGCGCATCACGTTGGCCCACATCGGGCGATCCTTGTAATACAGCGGCAGGATCTCCTGCTCCAGCTTGCTGTAGAGCGACACGGCATCGCGCCCGGCGCGGCCGGGATCGTGCGCGAACGTGTTCGCTTCGAAATCGTCGCGACCGATCGTCCAACCCGTCAGTCCCTCGGCGCAGCCCTCAAGCCACCAGCCGTCCGGCGTGGACAAGCTGGGTACGCCGTTCATCGCCGCCTTCATGCCGCTGGTGCCGGAAGCCTCCAGTGGCGGGATCGGATTGTTCAGCCACAGGTCCACGCCGCAGACCATCTTCTGGCAGAGCGCAAAGTCGTAGTTCGGCACAAACACGCCGCGGACGTGCGGCGCGAGCTTGGCGAGCTTCTCGATGATGTGCTTGATGATGTCCTTGCCCTGCCCGTCGCGCGGATGCGCCTTGCCGGCATAGATCACCTGGATCGGCCCGACCTTGCTGGCGATGTGCTTGATCGCTTCCACGTCCGTCAGCAACAGATCAGCCCGCTTGTAGCCCGTCGCGCGGCGTGCGAAGCCGATGGTGAAGCGATCCGGCGCGAGCGCCGCCGCGCCCGACAGGCCGCAATGCTGGTTCACGTGGTCGAGCAGCCGCTTCTTCCCCGCGGCGTGGGCCGCGAAGACATCGGCATCGGGGATGAACATCGCCCGGCGCACGGCACGGAAATCCGCCCGCCAGTTGGGCGCATGCTTGTCGAGCAGGGCCTGCATTTCGGGCGAGAGCCACGTCGGCGCGTGCACGCCGTTGGTCACGTAATCGATGCGGTGCCCGTGGAACATGTCGCGTGACACTTCGGCGTGCCGCCGCGCCACCGCGTTGCTGAAGTGGCTGTAGTGCATGGCCAGCCGCGTCATGTTGAGCATTCCGCCCGGGCAGTACGGCGCGCCGTCGTAGATCGCCGACTGCTCGCCGAGGGCTTCAAAGACCTGCTGCAGCGAGAACTGATCGTGCCCTGCCGGCACCGGCGTGTGCGTCGTGAACACGCACGCGTCGCGCACCGCCTGAATCACTTCCGGGTCGGCCGGGCTGGTCTTGCGCTTGAACGAGTGCTCGGCCAGCAGTTCGATGGTCACGAACGCGCCGTGCCCTTCGTTCATGTGGTACTTCTTCAGTTCGCGGTGGCCCAGCGCTCGCAGCATGTAGATGCCGCCGATGCCCAGCACCGCCTCCTGCTCGAGGCGATGGCGGTGGTCCCCGCCGTAGAGCTGATCGGTGAGATGGCGATCGTGTGGGTCGTTGTCTGGGATGTCGGTGTCGAGGAAGTAGACAGGCACATCCTTGCCGCCGGCGTGGGTCGGCTTGACGGTGTACTTCCAGGCCTGAATCGCGACCTTCCGCCCGTTGAGCTTCATCGCCACCCGCGGCTTCATGAGCTCAAGCTTGTCCGCCGGGTCCCAGGCAACGGGCGCTTCCTGCTGCATGCCGCTGGAATCGATCGACTGCTGGAAGTAGCCCTTGCGGTGCAAGAGCGAGATGCCGACCAGCGGCAGGGCAATGTCGGCGGCGGAGCGAATCAGATCGCCCGCGAGCATGCCGAGCCCGCCGGAGTAGGTGGGAACGAGCGGATCAACGCCGATTTCCATCGAGAAGTAGGCGATGCGAGCGTGGTCGGACATGGGAGCCTCCGTGCGAAGCGGGAGTGTAGAGAGCGGGGGATGCCCGCCGCCGCGGTACATCGGCAACTCCGGGCGGGTCCGCCAATCCCGCGGCATCCCTCTGCCGATAATGACCCGATGAACCCCTACACCCTGCTCTTCGCCCCGATCTTCAAGGACAAAGTCTGGGGCGGCCGCGCACTCGAAGCACTGGGTAAGACCCTCCCCGCCGGGAAAATCGGCGAGTCATGGGAACTCGTCGATCTCGATTCCACCAGCGTCTCCGGTGGCGGCGGCGGGGCCGAGCATTCCAAGATCACCAACGGCCCGCTCGCGGGTCAGACCATCCGCGACGCCGTGAAGCAGTGGGGGCCCGACCTGCTCGGGGCGACGAAGGCCTCGCCGTCCGGCGCGTTCCCGCTCCTGGTCAAGTTCCTCGACGCCCGCGAGCATCTGTCCATCCAGGTCCACCCCGCACCGGCGTATGCGAAGGCCAACCCCGGCGCGAACCTCAAGACCGAGTGTTGGTACATCCTGCACACGCAGAAAGTGGATGGTCACGATCCGGTCATCTTCAAGGGCCTGAAGCCCGGCGTCACTCGCGCCGATCTCGAGCGAGCCATCCGCGAGGAGCGCGTCCCCGAGGTGATGCAGGCCGTGCCCGCGATCGTCGGCGAGTGCCACAACCTGCCCAGCGGCACGATCCACGCGCTGGGCGCCGGCGTCGTCGTCGCCGAGGTGCAGACGCCCAGTGATACGACGTTCCGGGTCTACGACTGGGCCAAGGAGTACGGCCGCAAGGGACGCGAATTGCACGTCGCCCAGAGCGTGGAGTGCACCGACTTCGGTCCGGCCCCAGCACTCGCGAAACTCGCTCCCGGCGCGAAGCGCGGCCGTCTGGTCACCACCGAGTTCTTCCGCGTCGACGAAGTGCGGCTGAAGGCCGGTGAATCGATCGCGATCGCCGACGCGGCTGCGGCCGGCGCGGCAACGCGAGCGCACGCGTTCACGGTGCTCTCAGGCAGCGGCACGATCCGTGCCGGAACCGACCAACCCATCACCCGCGGCCAGACCGGCCTCGTCCCCGCAGCCCTCGTGCCCGGAGCGATGCTGGTCGCGACGAGCGAGATGACGGCGCTGGTTGTGGACGTATCCTGAACGCCATCGCGATGACGTCGGGACCAAAGGTGCTTTCCTACTTCACACGGAATGTCGAACTCGCTCCCGACTTCGTCAGGAAGTACGGACGCCCGTTTCCGTGGTTCGAGTTGGTCGAGTTTTCTGAGCTCGAGTCGCTCGCGTACACGATGAGTCGAAGGCTTCGAATGGATCCGTTGTCCGGCGATCTCCGTGCGGTCTGCAAAGTTGCGGGCTCGCGGATGCGTTTCCACCGCCCGAAACCGAATCAGCAACAAGTGGACGACAACGTTGAAGCCCTTTCCTCGATCGTCGGTCGCTGTGGGATCATCCCCGAATGCGTCGTCTACTACACCGACAGGATCAGTGGCATCGCCCGCGTTCGACTGCGCGACCTGTTGGCATTCGAGGAATTGCTTTGGGCCTCCGATCACTACCTCCTGAGCGAAGACGGTCGCTGGATCATCTACGGATCACACAACACGCTCGCGGGATTCCTCGATCTTCCGTGAACCGTGGCGTGATCGAGGGGACGCGCAGGTAGAGCGAGCCGGGGCGTCCTCGCCCCGTGTGGTGTTTCAACCAGCACTGTTTGAAGTACCACTTCCACCGCCGGCGGTGCCACCAGTCCGCGGCAGCTCGGAGCCGCGCAACTGGTGCGTCTGAAACGTGGACGCCCAAGCCTCGCCGCATCAGTCGCGCCGCCGAGCCGGCGGACTGATGGCACCCTGAGGTACACTGGGCCCATGCGAGTGCTCCGCTTCTTCTCTCTGTCGCTGCTGATCGCTTGGTTCTGCGCGGTTTCGCCCTGCGCACTGGCCGCGGAGCCGTACGTCCCGCCCGCGGCATCATGGGAACGCAAGAAGCCTTCGGACCTCGGCCTCGACGACGCAAAGATCGCCGAAGCGGTCGCGTGGGCGCTCACACAGGAGACCGACTGGCCCAAGGACTTTTCCAAGCAGGCCGAGATCTTCGGCCGGCCGCTCGGGCCGCTGCCTTCGACGCGGGCCTCGACCAACGGCATCATCCTGAAGGACGGCTACATCATCGCGGAGTTCGGCGATGTCCACGCCGTTGATCCCACCTACAGCGTGGCGAAGAGTTATCTGTCGACGATTCTGGGTCTCTCGATCGACCGCGGCATCATCGGGTCGATCGATGAACGCGTGGGCGAACGCGTCAACGCGTCGCTCGGCGACAATGGCTTCGTCGATCCCGCTGGAGCGCCAGCCCACAACGCGTTGGTGACGTGGAAGCACTTTGTCACCATGTCCAGCGAGTGGCGGGGCGAGATGTTCGGCAAGACCGACGACTTTCCCGGTGCCGCCGAGTACGGCAAGAGTGCCATGCAACCGCGGGAACTGCGGCCTCCGGGCACCTTCTTCGAATACAACGACGTGCGCATCAACCGCTTCGCCCTCTCGATGCTGCGGCTGTGGAAGAAGCCGCTGCCGGACGTCTGGCGCGACGAAGTCATGACCCCGATCGGAGCGTCGCCGACGTGGAAGTGGATTCCGTACGACAACGCCACGGTGGAGGTGGATGTCGGCGGGAAGAAAGAGAAGATGCCCTCAATCAGCGGCGGCACCCGCTGGGGCGGCGGATTGTGGATCAACACGCTCGACCACGCCCGCTTCGGCCTCCTCATCAGCCGCGGCGGAAAGTGGGGGGACAGGCAGGTCGTCAGCGAGCAGTGGATCCGCGAAGCAACGAAGCAGCAGGGCGTGAAGAGCGACTATGGCTATCTCTGGTGGCTCAACAACGAGGGCCGCTGGCCCGACGCACCGCGGAGTTCGTTCTCCGCGCAGGGCGCGGGCGACAACACGATCTGGATCGACCCCGAGCACGGCTTGGTGGTGGTGTGGCGCTGGCACAAGGGGAGTGCGCAGGCGGAGCTGTATTCGCGGATCATCGGCGCGATGAGTCTGAAGAAGTAAGCGGTCGTTCGCTTCACGATCCGTTGCTCAACACGCGTCCGAGGAGCGCGATCGCGAATCCGCCGATCACAAAGATGATCGACACGACAATCTGCGTGCGTGTCATGCGGTCCCAAAGCGGGATATAGGGGTGAACGCGGGCCTCGACGAGGCCGCATTCCGGGCACGTTTGCGACACCGGCTCGCGCATGTCGTAGCCACAGCGGCAGCACGCGATGCCGCGTCGGCTTTCCCAACGCGCCCTTGAGATGTTGTCGAGCAACACATAAAGACACGCCGCGAGCAGAACGCCGAGCCCGGCGAGCGACGGGAGCATCGTGATCAGTGCTTCCGGCTTGCGGAGTCCCAGCCACAGCGCGAGCGCTGCGATCGACAACGGAATCAACGAGATGAGAACCCACAGCATGCCCGCGGCGTACGTCGGTGTCGGATCGACCGGGCGCGGCGGCGTCGTAGTTGGCGGTGATGGTTCGGTCGGATCAGACATGGCAACGCCGCACGCGGGGTACGTTCCGGAAGACGAGCCATGAGCCTATCACACCAGTAGATCGCAAAGGCCCGAAGGGCCGCTCGTTCCCAGCCCCGGGGCGTGAGCTCCGGGCCTCCGACGGACGCCGCTCTGCGGCTCAGGAGTGCCGAGTGCGGAACGGAAGCACGCCGGAACGATTGTGCATCCTCGCGCACGCTCGTATCTCCAACGCAAAGAACCCGGCGTGCGCGCCGGGCTCGGGTGCATCGATCTGTGAAGAGGCCTCAAGCCTTCACCACCGGGAAATCGATCTCGGTCTCCGCCGCCTTGTTGAAGACGTTGGTGAACAGGTTCAGCGCCACCGCCGCGATGATCTCGGCGATCGCCGCGTCGCTCCAGCCCGCTTGGCGCACGGCGTCGAAGTCGGCGTTCGAGACGTTGCCGGTCGAGGTCGCGAGCCGCTGGGCGAAGACCAATGCCGCGGCGTCCTTGGACTGGGTCGAACCGGCCTTGCGGCTGGAAGCGAGCTCATCGGCGCTCAGCCCCAGCATCTTCCCGATCGCGGTGTGGGCCGAGAGGCAGTAGCTGCACGCGGTGGACTGGGCGGTCACGATCGCGATCTGCTCGCGGAGCTTGGCGCTGATCGACGAGTGTCCCAGCGCGCCGCTGAACGCGAGATAGGACTCGAGCACCGCGGGCGAGTTGGCCATGACCCTGGTCATGTTGGGGACGAGGCCGAGCTTGGACTGCACGGCGTCGAGCAATTCCTTGGTCTTGCCGGTGGCGGTGGTGGGGTTGACGGTGGTGAGGCGGGCCATGGAATGCTCCTGTGAAGGGTGTGAGATCGAGGTCTTTGCCCGCCGCGGACAACCCGCGGCAGCATCGTTGTGATGTAGACAAGTCAGTCTAGTTACAGACGCCAGCGGGATTTTCGAGAGAATCCGGGCGTGGCGGTCCGTAAATTCGGTCTTGAGGGGTGCTTACGCAAGTCGTTGCAGGGCCGAGGCCCGGGCTCGATCTGGCCGGTTGTCGCCTATTCGGGGAATCCACGGCGGTCTGGACGGCGATCTATTCTCGCGGCCCGTTCATGGCCGCCGGGGCGCGGGGCCCTGCTTGGAGACGGATCATGCTCATGCCGATGCTGGTCGCGATGGCGGTGGTGGCGGGCGATGCCAAAGCGGAGCCGTCCGCCGACGGCAAGTCCACAGAAAGCACGTGCGCCGAAAGCAAGTGTGCGGCGACCGCCTGCGACACCGCGGTGGCCCTGCCTGCCGCGGGCGCGCTGGTCCGGCTCGCCGGTGGCGACGCGACCGTGAACAAGCGCGGCGCGGGCGAATCGATCACCTTCAGCGCCGACGGCGTGCTGACCATCGATACGCCGCTGCCAGTTGGTTACCCCGATCCGACGCCTCCGGGTGCGATCGACTTGAAGAACTATCCCAGCGTGCGTCGCGCCGAGGTGAGCGGCGACGTCAAGAACCTCTCCGGCGGCGGCAACGAGGGCTTCTGGCCCTTGTTCCGGCACATCCAACGCCGCGATATCGCGATGACCAGCCCGGTCGAGATGGAGTACCGCACGGTCGGTGCAACCAACGCGGCGGGCGCAGAGCCAAACCAGAATGCCGAGCCGCAGGACGGCGCGAAGCAGGACGCGATCAAGGATTCAGAGAAGGAAACCTGGACGATGGCGTTCCTCTACCGTCGCGCCGAGCAGGGCGACGCGGGCAAGGACGCGGCGGACAAGCGCGTCACCGTCACCGACACGCCCGAGATGCTCGTGATCTCGATCGGCATGAAGGGCGATTACTCGCGGTCGCTGATCGAGGAAGGCAAGAAGCAACTCGACGCGTGGCTCGCGACCCAGACCCGGTTTGAGAAGACCGGCGAGGCGCGGGCACTCTACTACCACGGGCCAAGCATGCGGCCGTGGCGCAAGTGGGCCGAGGTGCAGTACCCGGTGCGCGAGGTGTCCCAGCCCGTGGCCGCCCGATCCGACGAGCCTGCGGCACGCTGATCGCGGCGCGGTTCGGTGTCCGCACGGTCGATGTGTTGTTCTCGCCTGTTTTGCAGGCCCTTTCGGGCTTGCCAAACTGCCGGGCGATCCCGAACCATCCAAGACCTCTCCGGCATCGAATGGCGTAGTAGAGTGAGTGCCCGTTCGCATGCCCGTTTGTGGCCCGCGGCGGCGCTCCCGGAGATCCTCGATGCGATCGGGACCTATGCACGTGTTGTCGATGGTGTTGCTGTTCCTGATGGCCGCGGCGCTCACCGGTGTCTTGGTGTACACCGTCCGGGCCGGGCCGCTGCTCGTCAGCGGTTACGGCAACGCCGGCCCCAGCGGTGGCCCGGACGACGCGCTCAAGAACGACATCGAACAGAAGGTGCGGCTCGCCGAGGCGATGCAAGTGGCCGCCAACAACCCGGGTCAGAAGAAGGACGCCAACGTGACCAAACCCGACAGCTCAGCCGAAATCAAGTACAGCCGCGGCGGCTATGACGTGACGCCGCTCAGCGAGGCCCGTATCGACGAACTCGCCAAGAAACTCACGCCCGAAGAGAAGCAGATCATCCTCGCCAAGGGAACCGAGCGCGCGTTCTGCGGCAACCTCACCGACAACAAGAAGGAAGGTGTGTACACCTGCCGTCTGTGTGCGCTGCCGCTGTTTGCAAGCGACAGCAAGTTCCACTCCGGCACCGGCTGGCCGAGCTTCTTCCAGCCGTTTGACAAAGACCACATCGCGTACCACAAGGACACCGCCTTCGGCATGGAGCGGATCGAGATCGTGTGCACGCGTTGCACCGCTCACCTCGGCCACGTCTTCGAAGACGGCCCCGAGCCCACCGGCCTGCGCTACTGCGTGAACAGCGCATCGCTCGAGTTCAGCGAGGACAAGGACGGCAAGCACAACCTGCCCGCCGCCAGCTTGCCGATCAAGACCAGCGTCGCCTACTTCGCCGGCGGCTGCTTCTGGGGCACCGAAGATCTCTTTCAATCCGTCCCCGGCGTGATCAATGTTGAGAGCGGCTACATGGGCGGCCACGTCGTCAAGCCGACCTACAAGCAAGTCTGTTACACGGACACCGGCCACACTGAAACAGTGCGCATCACCTACGACCCCAGCCGCGTCGAGTACAAGGCGCTGCTCAAGCAGTTCTTCCGCTTCCACGATCCAACGACGCTGAACCGCCAGGGCCCCGATGTCGGCCCGCAGTATCGCTCGGCGATTTTCGCGGCCGACGAAGCGCAACTCGTCGACGCCAAGGCGTTCATCGACGAGCAGAGCAAGCGCGAGAAGTATCAGAAACGCAAGATCGTGACTCAGTTGTCGCTTGCCGCCAAGGATGGCGACGCCGCCGGTTTCTGGGTCGCTGAGGACTACCACCAGGACTATCACGAGAAGCACGGCGGGCACTGCGCCATTCCCAACGACGACGAGTGAGCGCGTCCGCGCTCAAAGCAGCGGGAAGGCGACATCGGGTGAATACCCGAGAATGCCCGAGAAAGCGTGGGCAAGACGCCTTGCGTCCGATACTGGGGCGTGCCTAACGTCCCATCTGCTTTTCTTGTGACTGACCGCTTGCACCATCCTCTCAGTCAGCCCCTGGCCAAGAGCCTCGGCCCCGCGTTCCACGCGTTGGCAACCGAGCCCTTGACCGGCGTGGTGATCGTCACAGAAGACGGCACAATCCTCTATAGCAACACGCAGATGGCCCGCATGCTCAGCGGCCCGACGGCCAAGGCCGAGGACGCGACGGGCAAGCACATCGGCGAGCTCTACGCCGCCAAGTTCGCGCTCGAGCGCCTCGAGAACATCCGCAGCGTGCTCGACAAGAGTTCGCCGCTGATGATCCGCCACATCTGGCAGGGCTATCAGGTGTACTCGTGGGTGATCCCGCTCACGCTCGACGACGACACCGCCGAAGCGCTCGATTCCAAACGCGCGACGCAGCGCCGCGTGCTAGTGATCAGCCGCCGCGTCGGGACGGAAGACAAGCCGTTCGATCTCGTCGCCGGTCCGATCGAGAAGATCGACGCGGAAGTGATCCAGCTCGGACCGCTGGATGTCCTGAGCCCGCGCGAACTCGAAGTGCTGGCCCTCCTTGGTCAGGGTCTCTCCGCCGCCGAGATCGCAGCGGTGCTCAACCGCTCGGTGAAGACCATCAACACCCACCGCGAAAACATCGGCAAGAAGCTGAAGATCGACGATCGGGTGAAGCTCGCGATGATCGCACAGCGGGCAGGCTTGCAGCTGGCCGACGCGGAAAAAGAGCGCGTCTGAGGCTCGGCGGCATTGCCTCGATCACATGTCTTGACTCCGACCGAAGTCCGGAGCGGCCCGCCGGTGGACGCTTGACGCGATTTCCCGGCCTTGGTAGCCTGAATCACTGCTGATCCGGACGTGGGGACGTTGGGTGACGTTCCTGCCCCGGGTGGCTCAGGAGTGCTTCATCATGTTCGGACGGGGTGGATTGGCGGGGCTCGCTGTTGTGATCGTCATCATCGGCTTGGCGTGGGGGAACGCTTACTGGAAGCGATCGCAGGTCAATGAGGACTACCGCAAGGACTTTCACGCTCTGATCGAGCAGTGCGACGGCTACAGCGGCAACAAGGACTACTTCGACTGGCTGGTCGATTCCACGCACGACGAGGTCTTCAACGAGTCGTACAAGATCACGGCGGGGACGGGTCGCCGTGGCATGACCCGTACCGAAGCGACCTTCGACGAAGAGCAGTACTTCATGATGATGATCGACGGCATGCTCGCCCGCGCCAAGAACGACAAGGCGGACCACGTCGTCAAGTCGATCGAAGCACTGCTTGACAAGCTCGAGAAGGAAGCCGAAGCGGAAATGAAGGCGGAAGAGGCTCCGCCGCCGCCCGGAACGAAGCGCAAGTGATCGGTGCCCGGACTGCCGGCGATCCACCAAAGAAACCATGATCTGTGTGCTGCGATTGACAGCCCTGCACGGCACGCCGCTGGAAGACGCGGGTGTGCGTCGCAACGTGGAGGCTGCCGCTCGTGCCATCGGCGAGCGCGAGGGCATCGCGGTGCAGGGTCTTGAGATCGCTCCCGATTCGATCGCCATCACCATCGACGCCGATCGTCTGACGGGACTGGGCTTCGCCGCCGAACTGCGCCGGGTGACCAACCAGTGGTACGAACACAAATACCGCGACGGCCCGCTGTGGGGGACGCCGACGCCGGGGCAGGGCGACTGGATCGAGTGATCGCTACTTCGTCGCCTTCCAGCCGTACGTCATGTACTCATGCTGGAACGTGCCGTCGTCGAAGAGATCGATGATGCCGTAGCCCTCGGGCGTCTGGCGCTTCGAGCCTTTCCACTTGTCCCCGCTCACCGCACCCTCGGAGATGTACGTCACCCCGTTGTACGTCGCCGTCGCCAGCAGGTGCAGGTGCCCGTTCAGGCACAGCTTCACATGCCTGTGCTTCCGGAACAGCGCATCCAGCTCGCGGCAGTCGGTGTGCATGCGCTTGAACGCGACCCGCAGATCCGGCATCGACTTGAACCACGCATCGTCCGCTGCGTCGTAGAAGTTCCCGACCGAAACGATCGGCGCGTGCGACGAGATCACCGTCGGCAGCGTGGTCGCCGCCAGGTCGCGCTCCAGCCATGCGAACTGTTCGGCCCCGAGGCGGCAGACATACTCGTCGCCGTCGGGCAGGAGATCGATCGAGTCCAGAATCACAAAGTGCCAGCCGCCCTGGTCAAACGAGCGATACGTCGAGGTGTAGCCGAAGGAATCGAGGAACCAACGCTTGCCGTAGTAGGGTTCGCTGCCGCTGGCTTTAGACTTCTTCTTGTCGCGCCCGAAGATGTCGTGGTTGCCGAGCGTGTGATGGATCGGGACCGCGGACGACACCTCGTCACGCAGCACCTTGGTGAACAAGTCCCACTCAAGCTTGGAGCGCTCGTAGGTGTTCTCGGCGATGTCCATCGCGAGGTCGCCGCCGGTGATGATCAGGTCGGGCCTGGTGTCCAGCGCCATCATGTGTCGGAACGCAGCGACCATCGCGTCGCCGCCCTTGCGTTCTGGCTGCACATGGATGTCGGAGGGGTGTGCAAGCCGCAGCGAGCGGCGGGGCGATGAAGCCTGCGTTGCCGCACCGGCGTGCCCGACGCCTGCCCCGGCGGCAAGCCCCAACGCCCCGGCGAGCACGCCGCGGCGAGAGAAACGAGTCTTGGTCGGCGTCGTGTCGGTCGGGTGCATTGGCACAGGATACGAAAGGCCGAGGATCGCGCACCGGCGTAGAGCCGCGCCTGAACACGTTCTTGACCCCGCCGCACATGCTCCCGCAGGGGATCGCTTGATCGATCGTTCAACTTCTGCTATCCTTCTTGAGTGATCGTTCAATCGTGGCCATGGTGCTCGTAAGTACCTTGAAGACAGGGAGCAAGCGATGAATCGGACAACAGCAGGCGCGCTGGTGATTGGTGGCTTGGTGCTCAGTGCCGCGGGCGACGCGACGCTTGGCCCCTCGGCGGGCAACACCATGAATGGCCCGACCGGAGAGCCGATCGCGGTCGATGCCGGGATGTTCCCCAACGGCGGCGCGGGCGTGCAAGGCTTCGAGGTCACCCAGAGCGTGAACGCGCCGGTGGCGGCGGTGTACGAGCGGTTCACGACCAGCGCGGGATGGAAGAAGTTCCTCGGGGCTGAGGCGGCGATCGATCTGCGTATCGGCGGATCGTGGGAGGTCTACTTCGGTGAGGACAAGATCGGCAGCAACGGCTGTCAGGTGCTGAGCTACATCCCCAACGAGATGGTGAGCTTCAGTTGGAACGCGCCGCCCAAGTTCGCCGAGCGGGCCCAGCGCACCTGGTGCGTGCTGCACTTCGCCAAGGACGGCGAGCACAAGACCGCCGTCCGCTTCCAGCACTACGGCTTCAGCGAGTCCGGCAACTGGAAAGAGGTCCGGGGCTACTTCGAGAAAGCCTGGCCCAACGTGCTGAAGGAGCTGGCGAAGTCGTTCGAAGAGCCGTCGAAGTAGCCGGTACACTCCGGCGATGAGATACAGCATCCGTTCGAGCGTGCTTGGCGCGGGGATCTTGGCATCGATGCTGCTGGCGGGTTGCGGCGTGACGCGTCCAGCGCTGACCAAGGACGAGCTGGCCGAGCGGCGTCTGGCACAGATCGAGCAGATCCGCACCGACTTTGTCGCGGTCTCGTCCAAGGTCGTACGCCGGCTGGACCGCGAGCAGCGGGAGTGGGAGGAGGCCAAGGCCCGGAGCGAGGACGTGCAGCCACCGGTGCTGGACGTGTTGGCCATCTCGGGCGGCGGAGACTGGGGCGCGTTCGGAGCCGGTGTCCTGCAGGGCTGGCGTGAGGTGCAGGGCGAGCTGGCCCTGCCGCGATTCGATGTCGTGACGGGCGTCAGCACCGGCGCCCTGATCGCGCCATTCGCGTTCCTCGGCGACGACGCCTCGCTTGCCGTCGTCGATGACCTCTACCGCTCACCCAAGAGCGACTGGATCGTCCTGAAGGACTGGTTCGTCTTCTTGCCCTGGCGTGAAAGCTTCACCGACACCACCGGCCTGCGCCGCGAAGTCGAAGAGAACATGACTTCGGAACGGATTGCGCGGATCGCGGAGGAAAGCAAGCAGGATCGGGCGTTGATCATCGGCACGACGAATCTCGATCTTGGCCTGCCGCGGGCGTGGGCCCTCGGCAGAGAGACCGAGCACATGAACGAGCGCGGCGGCGAGAAGCGTGTGCACGACATCCTCATGGCCTCGGCCGCCATCCCCGGCATCTTCCCTCCGGTGGTCATCGACGATACCTTGCATGTGGACGGCGGGACGACCGCGAACGTCCTGCTGGGGGCGAACCTGCGGAGCGAGCAGTCCGTGCTCGGCGCGTGGCGGCGCACCTTTCCGGGGCGCACGCCGCCGAAGCTGCGGTTCTGGGCGATCGTGAACAACACGCTGGGAGACAGCCCGAGTATCGTCGATCCATCATGGCCCGACATCATGAGCAAGAGCCTGACGACTCTGAGCCGCTCGTCAACGAAGTCGAGCCTGCGGGCGTTCCTGGCGCAGGCGGAGCTGTTGCGCCGCGCGGAGAACGTGGACATCGAGGTTCGATTCATCGCCGTGCCAAACGACTTTGTGCCGCCGGTCGAAGGCGCGTTCAAGAAGGAAACGATGAACACGCTCGCGGACATCGGGCTTCGCATGGGACGGGATCCCGCCAACTGGCGGACGCAGCTCGCTGATTTCGAGGAGCCGGTGCTGACCATCGAGAAAGCAGTGGAACAAGAGAAGAAGGAAGTGACGGACGCGACTCGGCAGCCCGAACCCGCGGCGTCAGCGCAGGTGCGTTGATGAACTCCAACCCATCCACAACACCATCGTCCGGCGTGCCCGCCCCGATCCGCGTGCAGCCCGTGACCCTTGACGGTGCGTTCGTGCGGCTTGAGCCGCTGGGAGAGCAGCACGCATCCGATCTGCTCGAGGAAACCGCCCGCGACACGTTCCGCTTCTTCCGCGACCCGCCCCCTGTCTGGACGCTCGACGGCTGGAAGGACTTCATCCGCGCCGCCATCGCCACGCCCGCTCGACTCCCCTTCGCCGTCATCGAGCGATCCACTGGACGCTGCGTCGGCAGTTCGTCCTACTGCGACATCCGCGAACGCGACCGCGGCGTCGAGATCGGATACACCTGGTACGCCCCGCGATGCCGCGGCACCAAGGTCAACCCCGAATCCAAACTCCTGCTGCTCCACCACGCTTTCGAGACGCTCGGGTGTGTCCGCGTACAGCTCAAGTGCGACGCCCGCAACGCCCGGAGCGCCGCCGCCATCGCCAAACTTGGCGCGAAGCACGAAGGCATCATCCGCAGCCACCTCTACGTGCACGACGGGCACCTGCGCGACACGTCGCAGTTCAGCATCATCGCTTCCGAGTGGGCTGCCGTGAAAGCGGGTCTTGAGGCGCGGTTGCGGGTGTAGACAAGCCAGCGCCATGCGGGGGCGCAACAGAGAAAGGGCTTTCACCACGGAGAGCACCGAGATCACGGAACGGACAAGGCGTGGTCGAACAGTTTCCTCTCTCTCTCTCTCTCTCTCTCTCTCTACAACGTCTTCTTCTCTTTGATCTCCGTGCTCTCTGTGGTGAACGCCTTTGCCTTTGAGCATCGACGGACGACGGAGCCTGAGCATCATCACACCGCCGCGAACTGCGGCTCTTCGTTGTTCAGAACCCTCCACACGTCGCGGACGACCCACGACATGTTCACCTGTGCCGCGTCCGTCGCCGCCGCGATGTGGGGCGAAAGGTGGACATTCTGGATGTCAAGCAGTGGGTACGTGGGGCCGAAAGGCTCGGGCTCGTGGACGTCAAGCATGGCCGTCGCTGCGGGGTGTTGGATGAAGAACTCGGCACACGCGGCGGCGTCGACGAGCAATCCACGGGCCGCGTTGATGAAGACCACGTCGGGCTTGAGCAGCCCGAACGCAGCAGCGTTCACGATGCCGCGGTTGCTCGGCCGGTCGTCCACGTGGATCGTCAGGATGTCGCTCTCACGAAGCAATTCGTCACGCGAGACCGGCGTCGCGCCGGAGCGCTCGCCCGCGGGCACGTCGAGCAGATCGTGGTACAGCACCCGCATGCCGAGCGATGTTCCCACACGAGCCACGCGACGACCGATGCGGCCCATGCCGAAGACACCGAGCACGCAGTCGCAGACCTGGCGGCGGGCCCGCAGTTCCTTGCGGGTCTCGCCCCAGCGCTTCTTGTCGAGGGCTTCGGTCAGGAACAGCCGCGGACGCAGAGCGTCGAAAACGAGCGACCAGACGAACTCGACGACAGCCTGAGAGTTCGCGTCGGGTGTGTGCACCACCCGCACGCCGTGGCGGCGGCAGGCCTCGAGATCAATGTTGTCGAGACCCACACCAGCGCGGCCGACGACCTTCACCCGCGGGGCGCGTGACAGGAGCCCGTCGTTGACCTGCGTATAGGTGCGGACGACCAGCGCCTCGGCCTCGGCAAGCAGGGCCGCGTAGTTCGGGTCGCCCTCACCGGCGCGCACCAGCCGCGCCCGTTCCGCCAACCATGCGGCGGGGACATCATCGAGTTCCTCGGTCTGCAGAACAAGCGGGTGCGACGCCATGGGCAACAGTATGGAACCCGCCGGTGCTTGCAGCCGCCAAGGTGCTATGCGAGGGTGTGCTGCTCAGGCCGCGGCAGCGCGGTCCCGACTGCTGCTCATCCACTTCGCACACGTCGCCAGCAGCGCCGCCTTGTCGATCGGCTTCGAGGCGTAGTCGTCACATCCGGCCTCGGTGCACTTGCGGCGGTCCTCGGCCATGGCGTGTGCGGTGAGCGCGACGATGGGCATCTGGCTCCCCCGGGCTCGGAGCGTGCGGGCAAGGCTGTAGCCGTCCATCTCCGGCATCTGCATGTCGGTGAGCAGCAAGTCGAACGCGGCGTCCGGCGCAGAGAGCATGTCGAGCGCTTGGCGGCCGTTCTCCGCGATCTCCACCGTTGCGCCGGCTTTCCGGAGATGGAACGCGATGAGCCTCTGGTTGTCCACGCCGTCCTCGGCGAGCAGGATGCGGCCCACCAGCCGCAGCTCGGGTGCGGATTTCAACATGCGACTGTTCGCAACCGCGTCAAAGCTCGAGACAAGCTGGGCACCCGGCGAGGCGACCACGGGAAGCTCGACCCGGAAGCACGAGCCGGCCCCCGGAGCCGTCCGTATCAGCTGCACGCTTCCGCCGAGCAGTTCTCCAAGGCGGCGGCAGATGGTGAGCCCCAGACCGGTGCCGCCGTGCTTGCGCGTCACCGTGCTGTCGGCCTGTGAGAAGGCGGAGAACAGGTTCTCGGCCTGCGCCGGCGTCATGCCCGAACCGGTGTCTTCGATATCGATGAGCAGCCGGTCGCCCTCGACGCGGACCACCGTCGTGATCGTGCCCGCTTCTGTGAACTTCGCGGCATTGCCGACAAGGTTCATAAGAATCTGGCGCAGCCGCGTCGGGTCGCTCTGGATGTGGTTCGGAACCGGCGTCTCGAACCGCGTCGAGAGGCCCACTCCCTTCCCGCGTGCCCGCGGCCCGATCAGGCTCTGCACTTCGTGCAGGATCGTGACCAGCGGCGTCTCGACCGTCTCAACGGTCATCTTCCCCGCCTCGATCTTCGAAAGGTCAAGAATGTCGTTAATGACCGTGAGCAGGTGCTGCCCGGCGGTGCGGATGGTGTCGATCGTCTCCAGACGACGCTGCGGCGCCAGATTCAAGTCGCCTTCCTCCCGCAGCACGTCGGCGTAGCCCAGAATCGCCGTCAGCGGCGTCCGGATCTCGTGGCTCATGTTCGCCAGGAACTCGCTCTTGGACTTTGTCGCCGATTCCGCGGCTTGCTTGGCCTCCGACAGCGTGCGCTCCAGCTCCTTGGCCTTGGTGATGTCCACATGGACGCCGGCGGCACGCAAGGGGCGACCATCCTCATCGCGCTTGGTCACCATGCCGACGTCGAGTACCCAGGCCCACGATCCGTCCCGGCGACGGAGCCGATGCTCGCAGCGATACTCCGACGTCTTCTGCTCCATATGGTCGGTCAGCAAGCGCATGACGACTGGCATGTCGTCGGGATGGACGAGTCGCTCCCACGAGCGCACGTGTCCCTCGATCTCGCCGGGCTGGTAACCCAGCATCGTTGCCCAGATCTCGTTGAACACAACCTCGCCGCTGACGCAGTCCCAGTCCCAGGTTCCAAGCCCGCCCGCGCGCACCGTGAGCGCAACGCGCTCGGCCTGCTCTTCAGCGCGGTGCTTCTGCGTCACCTCCTGCGTCACATCCTGGAACGCGCCGACCAGCCGCGTGACCTTGCCTTTCTCGATCACCGGTTCGCCCTGAGCACGCACCCAGAGGTGGTTCCCCTTCGCCGTCATGAACGGAAGCACGAGGTCAAATCCGGCCTGTGCGTGAATCGCGCTCTGGATCGCTTCGTGAACGCGCGCCTCTGCGTCCTTGGGGTAGTACCGCACCGCCGCGGCAAGTTCCACGGGCGTTCCCGGATCCACCTCGTGAATGGCATAGACCTCCTCCGACCAGATCGGCCGCATGGTGGCAACATCAACCTCCCAGCCTCCGACACGGGCCATGCTGCCGGTGCGACGAAGCATCTGCGTCGTCTTGGCGATTTCGCTCTCGGCCCGCTTGCGAGCGGTGATGTCGCTTCGAATCGAAACGTACTTCACGATCCTGCCGGTGGCGTCGCGGAACGGAGCGATCATGGAATCCACCCAGTACAGCGACCCGTCCTTGGCCCGATTGCACACCTCGCCACGCCAGGGGCGTCCCGACGCGATCGTGCGCCACATCTCCACCCAGAATGCCTTGGGATGATGACCCGAGTTCACGATGCGGTGGTCCTGCCCGATCAGTTCCGGCAGCGTGTATCCGCTGATCGCACAGAAGGCCGGATTGGCATCGATGATCTTGCCGGACGCGTCCGCGACCGAGACGATCGCATGCTCGTCGATCGTGCTTCGAAGCGCGCGAGCCTCGCGCAGCGCCTCCTCCGCGGCGTCCTTCGCGTCACGGAGGGAGTCTCGCTGGGTGACGTGCTCGGTGACGTCGGACTCGATGGCGATGAACCCGCTCAGCACGTCACCCTCGTTGCGGATCGGTTGAATGCTGAGATCCAGGCTGTACTCGTTTCCGTGCTTGCCGCGGTTCACGAGCTCCACACGGCAGCCCTCACCTGCCGCGATGGCTCGGCGCATCTTCTCGACCGTGACAGGATCGGTGTGTTCACACTGCAGCAGCGCCCCGGGCTTCTGACCCAAGACCTCTTCGAGCGTGTAGCCGGTAAGCCGCGTGAATCCCTCGTTGACCCAGGTAATGCGGCCCAGTGCGTCGGTGACGATGACGGCATTGGTCGTGCGTTCCGCCACCAGCGCGAGTTGCTTCAGATCCGCCGTCATCGTGTCGGCAATCCGCTGCGCCCGAAGCCTGGAGGTTCCGAGAGACCAGACGAAGAGCGAGAGCAGGAGGCTCGCGCCACTGCCCGCGCAGAAGATGATGGTCGGGCCCGAGCGATCGACGCTCGCGTCGAACTCCGCAGTGGTGCTGGTGGCGAGCGTCCAGCGTCGCCCGCCGATGTTGTGTGGCGTGAGTGCGAAGAACGTCCGTCCGGCAAAGCTCTTCTCGGACAAGACTTCGCCCGAAGCGAATGCGTTCGCAAGATGACCGTCCAGATCAAAGATCTTGTTCGCCGCGGTCGGAGTCTCTCCGTCAAAGATCTCAAAGTCGAGATGATTGCTGGCGATCTTCTCGGTGTCGGCGATCGCGAGCTCAAGAACCACGGGAGCGTACAACACGCACAGCAGCGCCTCGCGGCGCTCCGCTGGCGTTGTTGGCGTGGTCCCGGGTCGATACACCGGCACGTAATGCAAGAACCCCGTTCGTGTCAGTGGGTCCTGCAGCAGGCAGATGCGCCCTGTAATCGTCGGCAATCCGGTGTCGATCGCTCGTTCAATGGCTTCACGACGAACACGTTCGGAGCCGACGTCGAAACCCCAGGCCGCGAGATTCAGCGGGCGGGGCTCGATCTGCCGGACGACGTAAAGGTCCCTGGTTACCCCCTCGGGGTGGACCGCGAAGGACGATCCCTGCTCGCTCCGGACCCGGTCGACAAACGAGGCGAGGTTCTCGCGCTCGACCCGCTCGATGACGCCGAATCCAAGCGCTCCAGGGAACTCTCTCGCAAGATCGCGGGAGGCCACGTACGCAGCGAAGCCCGCGGCGTTGGTTGTCGGATGCGCCGCGAGCATTCCGCGGGCGCCATGCAGTCCAAAGCGGACCTGCTCGACACGACGGCCGGCTTCGCTGACGAGCCGCTCCGTCAACCGGTCGAATCGGATCCGAGACTGCTGCTCGATGTCGTTGCGAGCGAGTTGTGCGGCGAGCCCGGCGAGGAGTACTCCGGCCGCAGCAATGCCAAGCGGAGCTTGGAAGTGTCTCCACATCGGAACATTGACCGTCCGATGCGTCCCCGGGATGGCGGCGGCACCGGACGAGGCTCCGGCATGGCGTCTCCAGCACCCCAGCGCGATCAAGGCAACGACGATCGCGAGCGCCGTCAGAAGACCGAGCGTTCGGGTGATCCGCTGCTGTCGTTCCGTGGAGGAACGCGACAACGCGTTCCAGAGCGACTGCATCGAGCCCGCGTAGTGGGCCTTTTGTCCAACGTACGCAGCCGATTCAAGCAGTGAGAGTGCGCCCGCTTGGTCGCCGCTGGTCGTGAGTGCGAACGCCTCCCGCTCAGTCTCCATGAGCAAGGCATTTGCCTCGACCGTCTCTTGAACCCGGTTCGAGCCGAGCAGAGCGGTCGCCAGTATTCCTGCGCGGGCGAGTGCCGCATCGAGTTCTAATGCGTCGGCGTCATACGCCTCGCGCCAGCGGCTGTCGCCGGTTGCCGCGAAGAGCCGGGCCGAAGCGGTGAGCGACTCGTCGAGTCGCAGAGCGTCGGCTCGGGCCGTTTCCAAAGGACCGTGAAACTGTGATATGTCGTTGGCGAGGCGTTCGACCCCCCAGCCCAGGGTGAGCACCAACCCGATGAGCGTCAGTATCGAGACCGCAAACGCCCGCCCCCAGCGAGTCGACTGCTGGTCGCTCGCGCGGTTGCTGCTTCGGCGCTGGTCTGGTGGTTGGCTCATCGGGTTGCTGCTGCGGATGGATCTCGGCCATTGCTATCGGGCGATTCGGATCGGCGAGAATGCCCAAGCCGCCGCTGGCCAAGCGGCGACCGTTAAGGCGGCGTGGCGATCGGTACAAGTTGCCCAGCCTTGCAGCGTTTGCTTCTCGACAAGAAAAAACCCGCCATGAGGCGGGTGGAAAGGAACGTGTCTGGTGTACGCAGGATCACGTTGACTGAGCCGCAGCCTTGTCGTTCTTGTCCGACTTGGGTGCGCGGCTGTCCGGCTCCGGCGGGACCACCGGCAGCTGCTCGGTGTTGAAGTAGAGGTGGTCGTCGGCCTTGGCCGCGGTGTCGCCCTCCGCCGGCTTCTTGTGCGTGATCGTGATCCGGCACGGCGGGGTGAAGTCGCCCTGGAGCAACATCTCCGACAGCGGATCCTCGACGTACTGACCGATGGCGCGACGCAGCGGACGCGCACCGAACTCGGGGTTGTAGCCGCGCTCGATCAGGAACTCCTTCGCGACCTCGTCGATCGCGATCTCGATTTTCTGTGCCTTGAGGCGCTTGGAAACCTTCGCGACCTCGTAATCGATGATCGAAGTGATGTCGGCCTTCGTCAGCGGCTTGAAGACGATCACGTCGTCCAGACGGTTGATGAACTCCGGCCGGAAGAACCGCTCGATCTCCTTCAGCAGCACGACCTTGATGTTGTCATAGTCGCCCGCCTCGGTCCGCTTCTGGAAGCCAAAGCCCGCGCCGCCCTTGATCATGTCCGCACCCAGGTTGCTGGTCATGATCATCACGGTGTTGCGGAAGTCGACATTGCGCCCGAACGAGTCGGTCAGGCGACCCTCTTCCATGATCTGCAGGAGCATGTTGAACACGTCCGGGTGCGCCTTCTCGACTTCGTCGAGCAGCACCACCGAGTACGGCCGGCGACGGATGCGTTCCGTCAACTGGCCGCCTTCTTCGTAGCCGACGTAGCCCGGAGGCGCGCCGACCAGACGCGACACGTTGTGCTTCTCCATGTACTCGGACATGTCGAGGTGCACCAAGGCCTCCTCGTCGCCGAACATGAACTCGGCCAACGCCTTGGCCAGCAGCGTCTTGCCGACGCCGGTCGGTCCAAGGAAGATGAACGAGCCCATCGGACGCTTGGGGTCCTTCAGACCGGCGCGGGCGCGGCGGATGCTCTTGGCGATCGCCTTGATCGCGTCGTCCTGGCTGATGACCTTCTTGTGCAGTTCCTTCTCAAGCTCGAGCAGACGCTGCGCCTCGTCCTTCTCAAGACGCTGCAGCGGCACGCCCGTCATCTTGCTCACGACCTCGGCGATCACGTCCTCATCGACCGTGCCATCCACTTCCTGAGCACGTGCACGCCACTGCTTCTGCAGCTCTTCCTTCTCGCGACGGCTCTTCTCCGCCTGATCGCGCAGCTCCGCGGCCTTCTCGTAGTCCGCGGCCTTCACGGCCTCGTCCTTCGCGACCGCCAGACGCTCGATCTCCGCCTCGATCTCCGCCAGGTTCGGCGGCTTGGTCATGCTCTTGATCCGGACGCGGGCGCCGGCTTCGTCGATCACGTCGATCGACTTGTCGGGCTGCACGCGGCCGGAGATATACCGGCCCGAGAGCTCCACCGCCGCCTTCACCGCCGCGTCGGTGATCCGCACGCGGTGATGCTGCTCGTAGCGGTCGCGGAGACCCTTCAGGATCTCAATGGTCTGCTCGTCGCCCGGCGGATCGACCGTGATGGCCTGGAAGCGACGGGCCAGCGCGGCATCCTTCTCGATGTACTTGCGGTACTCATCGAAGGTGGTGGCGCCGATGCACTGGATCTCGCCGCGGGCGAGCGCGGGCTTGAGCACGTTGGACGCGTCGATCGCGCCCTCCGCGCCGCCGGCACCGACCAGCGTGTGCAATTCGTCGATGAAGAGCATCACGTTCTTGGCGCGACGCACCTCGTTCATGACGGCCTTGATCCGCTCCTCGAACTGGCCGCGGTACTTGGTACCGGCGACCATCATCGCCAGATCGAGCACCACCAGACGCTTCTCGTGGAGGATCTCGGGGACGTCGCCGCTGATGATGCGCTGGGCCAGGCCCTCGACGATCGCGGTCTTGCCCACGCCCGCTTCACCGAGCAGCACGGGGTTGTTCTTGGTGCGACGGCACAGGACCTGCACGACGCGCTCGATCTCGGTCTGACGCCCGATCACCGGGTCCAGCGTGCCCTCGCGAGCCAGCTCGGTCAGGTCACGCCCGAACGAATCGAGGGCCGGCGTCTTGCTCTTGCCGCCCTTGGCCGAGGCGCTGCTGCCGCCGGCCGAGGCCGACGCGCTGGCACCCGACTGGCCACCGCCGCCGGCGCCTTCCATCTCTTCGGTGCGCTCGTTGCCGGCGCCGAGGAGGTTGAGGACTTCCTCGCGGACTTCCTCGAGCTTCAGCCCAAGGTTCATGAGCACCTGGGCGGCGACGCCGTCGTGCTCACGCAGCAATCCGAGCAACAGGTGCTCGGTGCCGACATAGTTGTGGTTGAGGTTGCGGGCTTCTTCGATGGCGTACTCGATGACCTTCTTGGCCCGGGGAGTCTGGGGCAGCTTGCCCATCGTCACCATCTCGGGACCGGCCTTGACGAGCTTCTCGACCTCGAGGCGGACCTTGCGCAGGTCGACATCGAGGTTCTTGAGCACGTTGGCGCCGACGCCCGAGCCTTCTTTCACGAGGCCGAGCAGGATGTGCTCCGTCCCGATGTACTCGTGGTTGAAGCGCTGGGCTTCCTGGTTGGCGAGGGCCATGACCTTGCGGGCGCGATCGGTGAAGCGTTCGAACATCTCTGGACTCCACGGGGAGCTGGGTGGCTTGCGAGCCGCAAGGCCCAACGTCCCACATCTTTATTCGCACGCCGGAGCGTCCCGCTTCGAGGGAATTGAGGCGATTCCCCGGGGTGCGACACAAGTGCCGTGCTGGAAAGCCTTTGACGAGGCATCCCGACACGGCCCGGACCCTGTCCGGGGCCTCTGAATCGCCTTTCGTTCGCCTTTCGCAAGGCGGACTGGGGCGATCCCGGGGGCTCCGGAGCGGTCCATTCCATTCATATCGGCAGCACGGGCCATGCCGATCGGCAGAAGTTGGATGCCGGGGATTCAACGCCGCAACGCGCGGCAGGGATGGATTGGCGGGCCAGAAAGGGGGTTCGGCTCGATCCGGCGCCTGCCGCGCTGCCGAACTGGCAGTGGCGGACGTTTGTGGAGTACCCACCCGGCGGCGCGGACGCGGGTACAACTAGACGCGCTTCGTCGACCGGCCGGGGGCCGGTCCTTGGGATACCGACTCCACCAAGGCATGGCCAAGAACAACGACATTAAGGCAACATACCACCGACGGCTCTTGCTTTTGGTCTTGAGCATGATGGCGCTCTTGATCGTCTTCATTGTCGTAATTCCATTTGCGCATGTGCGCTTCAAGAACTTTCAGAAAGTGGCGATCTTTGTTGCCCCTGCAATGATGATGATTGGTACGGCGGCGTTGGTTTATACGAATTGGAAAGTGAAGTCACTTCGCGGGCGTTGTCAGTTCTGCGGCTATTCCCGAGAAGGCCTCGAACGAGGCGATGCGTGTCCAGAGTGTGGGAATCGTCCGGCGTAGGTTCGTTCGGTCGTAGGATTCGCGATGCGAGTCGTGACTTTGGTAGCTTTGCTCGTCGTCGCATGCATGGCTTGCTGCGAGCGATCGACGACGCCCGCGGCCAAGTCGCCGAGCGCCAAGCCGCAGTTGGTCCTCTACGTCTCCGCCGACGACGCCCTGTATCGGCCAGTGATCCAGACGTTTGAAGCCGCGACCGGTGCCAAGGTCAACGTCGTGCCCGACACCGAGGCGACCAAGACCTTCGGCCTCGTACGCAAGCTGCTCGACGAGAAGGACGCGCCCAAGGCCGATCTCTTCTGGGCCAGCGAGCCCATCGGCGTGGTGCGGCTGGCCAACGAGGGCGTGCTGGGCGACCTGGCCATTGCCGACAAACAAGGCAAGGCGGTCCCGGCGCAGTGGGTGCCGCTGGGGTATCGGGCCCGCGTGATCGTCTTTCACAAGGAGCGGTTCAAGGCCGGCGAGGAGCCGCGGCGGTTGGGCGATCTTCTGGCGCCGGCTCTCAAAGGGAAGGTCGGGTTCGCGCGGCCGCAGTTCGGGACGACACGCACACACTTCGCCGCGTTGCTCGCAGGGTTCGGCGAAGAAGCGTACGAGAAGTTCCTCGTCGCGCTCCGCGACAACGGCGCGAAGGTGTACGACGGGAACTCCATGGTGGTGCAGGCGGTGGCCCAGGGCGAGATCAGCGCCGGGCTGACCGACAGCGACGATGTGGAATCGGGCCGCCAGCAGCGCTGGCCCGTCAGCGCACGGGGCGGCACCGCGGACCTCGCGGCGTCGAAGCCCGGCGACGCCGCGGGAGACATGCTGATGATGCCCCACGTCGTCGCGGTGGTCGCGCGGAAGGACGCAACCCCGGAGCAGCAGGCGCTGGCATCCCGATTCGTGTCGCACCTCTTGAGCGATGACGTGCAGCGGCTGTTGCTGCAGACGCACCAGGCGCTGCAGCCGAGCGAGGCCGGAGGCCTGCCGCGGAACGAGCTGCCGCCCGAGGCCAAAGCGCGAGCCGGCGCGGAGCTGCTGCCCGACTACCGCCAGGTCGAGCCGTTCGAAGCCAAAGCCGTCGCCATCTTCGAGCGGGTGTGGGCTTCCAAATAGCAGAAAACCCCTGCAGATTCCGGGCTTGTTTCATGTCTTGCCCATCGGGTACGCTGTGCTGGCGAGGCGACATCGGGTGCTCGTGCATCCGCGGCGTCGACGCGGGGTCCTGCATGCATGGGGGTGGGTATGGCAAAGCGTTCGGCACGTTCGGCGGCGGCACGCTCGGATTCGACGTATCGCATCCTCTGCCTCGACGGCGGCGGGATCCGCGGGATCATCACCGCCTGCTGGCTCCGCGAGCTCGAATCCATCCTCGGCGGCCCCGCCCGCGATCACTTCGATCTCATCGCCGGAACCTCGACCGGCAGCATCCTCGCCTGCGCCATCGCCATGGGCAGACGCCCCGATGAGATCATCAACCTCTACGAGACCCGCGGCCAGATCATTTTCCCAGGCCTCGCCGGACGCCTCTGGAGCGGGCTGAAGCGCACCTTCACCGACGGACTCTCTCAACCCAAGTACGACGGCGCCGGCCTCGATGCCGAACTGCAGTCCGCGTTCGGCGTCGCCACCTTCGGCTCGCTCGCCAAGAAGACGCTCGTCGTCTCCTACGACACCGTCCGCCGCGAGGCCCGCATCTTCAAGAGCTGGCGGAGCGACCACGACTACGTGACGTGTCCTGTCTGGCAGATCGTCCGCTGCTCATGTTCGGCCCCGACCTACTTCCCCGCCTTCGATCTGCGAATCAACGGCGAAAGCCATTCCATGATCGACGGCGGCGTTTCGGCCAACAACCCCACCGCCTGTGCGATCGCCGAAGGTGTCCGCCTCAACGAGGGCCTGCCGTCGGCGCAGCGGATCCCACTCGAGCGCTTCGTGGTTCTTTCGCTCGGAACCGGCGCGCTCACAAGGCCGATCTCGCTGCAATCCGCACAGGAATGGGGTGCGATCGAGTGGGCCGTCCCGATCATCGATGTCCTTTTCGACGGCAGTGCGGACGCGACCGACTACATCGCCGCCCAGTTGCTCGAGACGCGGAACTACTGCCGCCTGCAGACCGATCTCGACGACGCCTACGACGACATGGACAACGCCAGCCCGACGAACATCAACGCCCTCAAGGGCGTGGCGGAGCAGTACCTGCAGCGTCGGGGCCGCGGACAGCTGGAGCAGCTGGCGGAGCGGCTGTAGATCCGCATTCACGGGATCCGTTCGGCATCCGGAGATATTTGGCGCGGTTGGATCGCACTCTCCGCGTCTTTTATGTTGTGTAAAACACCGTCCGGCGGTAGCCTGACGTGGTCGCGGTCGTCCGTCCGCCGCGGTTTCGGAGCGGGAAAGTGCCCATCGGCACCAGGAGATTCAACATGATTCGTCGCAGTGCAGCAGCGTTGTGTGTCGCCGTCGCGGGCTTGGCCATGGCGACCCCGCCCTCGGGCGAGATCACGTATCAGGGCCGACTGTCGGACAACGGCGGCAACGCCAACGGGTCGTACGACCTGGTCTTCCGCTTCTTCAGCACGCCGTTCGCCGGGACGGAAATCTGCAACACCAGCAAGCCGGGCACTGTGGTGACCGGCGGCGTGTTCACGACGACGTTGGGTGGAACCGTGGTCGACGGGCCCAGCGGCGGCGTGTACATCGAGCTGTCTGATGTGTTCAAGGACTTCTCGACGCTGTACCTGCAGGTGGAAGTGAACGGCACGTCGATCGGGCCGCGGACCAAGCTGACGTCGGTGCCTTCGGCGGTGAACGCGGATCGGGCCCACAGCCTGGCGGACACAACCATCATCGGCGGCAGCACGCTCACCATCACGGGAAGCCCCGCGACGGCGACGATCGCCGGCGCGAGCATGGCGCTCCAACTGGGCGACACCACCAGCGACTCCGTGATCCTGCAAGGGACGCTGCGCATGCTGCCCACCGACGCGGTCGACGGCAACCAGATCATCAGTTTCTTCAACAACGGCTCAGCGACCGGCGAGTCGCTGCTCTGGTCCGACTCCGACGATCGCTTCGAGTTCAGCGATTCGCTGGCGGTCTTGGGGCCGCTGGTGGTCGGGTCGACGACGATTGCGCCGGAGATCTTCAATCGATTCGGCACTCAGGCTTCAACCTCCGGCGCCATGAACAACATCGCCGATGTGTTCATCGGGGCCGATCTCGAGGTCGCGAGCAACCTGATCTCGCAGGGTGACATCCGGTTGCGTTCGGGACTGGCCGAAGGCGACGGCGTGATCTTCTTCCGCGAGGACGCGAACGACCAGGGTGAGAACTTCCGCTGGGACGACTCGGCCGATGGCTTCGCGATGTCCGACGACCTGTTCGTCGACGGCAACATCAATTTCAACGGCAGCGGCACCGGCGTCGCCAATCTCCAGTCCGCCGGCGGCGTCACCATCCGCTTCGACACCGACAACAACGAGGGCGGTCCGAACGCGGGTGTCTTCAGCCTCAACATCCACTCCCCGAACGTCCTGGGCACGCCGCTGCTGCGCATGCAGAGCACCGACGAGGCCAACCTCGAACTCGACAACGGCGTCACCACCGACGCCTTCGACTTCGCCGAGGCGTTCCGCCCCGTCGCTCATGAGATGGACATGGAGCCGGGCGACGTCGTGGCCTTGGCCGTGGGCGGCGCGAACAAGGAGCATGTCGAACTGACCACGCAGGTCGGTCAGTCGATGCTGCTCGGCGTGGTGTCCACCAAGCCCGCCTTCACCTGCGGCATGGGCATCAGCGCAGTGCAGGAGTCCGACGCCGACCTCGCCGCCCTCCAGCAGCAGGTCTTCGACGCCGGTGACATGAGCGGCGTCGCCGCCGTCGGCGCGATGCTCGACGCTCGCATGCGTCAGGAATGGAAGCCCATCGCCATGCTCGGCCGCGTGCCCTGCAAGGTCGACACGCAGTTCGGCGTGATCAAGGCCGGTGACCGCGTCACCAGCAGCCCCACCAAGGGCCACGCGATGAAGCAGACCGGCCCGGGCATGTCGCTTGGCATCGCCATGGAAGACGCCAATCAGCCCGGCAAGATCATGATCCTGGTGCGTCCGATGTGGTACGGCGGATCGGCCCAGGACTTTGGCAACCTCGCGGAGCGCGTCGGCCAGCACGCCGTCGTGAACGCGTCGCACACGCCCGCCGCCAAGCCCGACGCCGGCACCGCCCGCATCGCCGAGCTCGAAGCCGAGACCAAGGACCTCAAGGCCCGCCTCGCCGATCTGGAGCGGCTCGTCACCGCCCAGATGCAGGGCAACAAGATTGTGTCGCAGCGCTAAGCGACACGTTGCAACGGAGCCACGATTCACACACGCCCCGGGCTCCAAGCCCGGGGCGTTTCTGTTGCGCTCGATCCCGGCTCGATTCTGCTCAGATGGACGACACGATGAACGCACAGGTTGTGCGCAGCGTCTGTCCCGGCTCGAGCACGACTGTTCCCGTCGGGTCGCCCGAGCCGCCCGGCTCATGCCCAAGCGCCTTCGCCAGGTTGAACGCGTCGTTCACCTGTGACTGCGGCTCCACCGCGATGAACGACAGCGCGGCGTTCGTCCCTCCGCTGCCTGCACCGTGCGGCGCGAACACCAGCAGGTGCCCGAGCTCCTTCGACGCCTCGATCCGCAGGTTCACGCCGCTGGACGGCCAGCGCAGCGTCGCTGCACCATCGAATCCCGCGAACACCGCGTCCAGAGCCTGCGCTGGCAGCGCCCGCAGCGCCGCGAAGTGAGACGCGAGCGGATCGCTCGCCGCCGGTCCCGACGCGCACCCGCCACTCAGCGGATACTTCCCGCCGACGCCCGCCTGCAACTCGATCACATCGGCGTCGTGCCACAAGCGGCGCGCGAAGTAGGGGTGGTGCCCGCAGCCCGCCGGGAACGCCTCGCGGTCCGTGTTCGTCACCGACAGCTCGATCGACATCGTGTCTTTCGTGAGCGTGTACACGGCGCGGCATGTATATGCCCAGGGCCAGTTCGAGTCCGTCACGCTGCGGCTGTCAAACTCCAGTGCAGCACGATCGGCGGCCTGTTCGAGCACCCGCCACGCCCGTTTGCGCACATCGCCGTGCTGCGCGAGTCCGTCCGCGGTGGTGGGGCGGAGCCGGTGCTCCTTGCCACGAAAAGTGAATGTGGCGCCCCGGATGCGGTTGACCCACGGCGCCATGAAGAAGGATCCGAGCAGTGAGGCGTTGCTCTCGCCCGGTGCCGCCCGGCGCATCAAGGGGAAGTAGAACCCCGTCGGGCCCTTCACCGCGAAGTCCGCGATGCCGGCGCCGAGGATCGGATCGATACCCAGTCGCAGCGTGTCATTGGCGAGCGTGATCATCCCCAATCGTTGTCGCGTCCGAGAAGAGCGTCGCGCCCACCTCTCTGGGTGCGGCCTCCCGGGCTCTGTCGTAATTCACGAGTTTCCGTTGCGAATGCCCTTTCGAGCGGTATGCTGTTGATGCCCTCCCCTTCGGCGGGCAGGGAAAGGTGCGTCCATGCCCGATCAGTTCAACCGCCGCCAGGTCCTTGCCGCGGGTGTCGCCGGTGCCGCTTCGATCGCCGCTGCGCGGGTCTGGGCCATGGGCTTCGAATCGACTGGCGTGCGTGAAGTCTCGGCGGCCAATCCGTGCGCACTTCCATCCGCCTCGGTGGCCTTCGCGTCGCTCGACCCTCGCTTCATCGGGCCTGTCGGCGAGACGCTCCTGCCGACCGCCGAACCCGTTGCCTCGGCGCTCCTCCGCCGCGTTCCCTGTGGCGAGGGTCCCGGTCTGACGCGCCGCGTTCGCGTGCTGGGCTGCAGCGCCGCGCCGCACCAACTCATGGGCTTGCGTGTGGATCATCTCCAGCCGGTGGGTGCTCCCGCCGCACGCCGTGTCCTCCGCCGCTGCGTCCTCGCCGCCGACTCGACCGGATCCGTCGCGCCCTCCGCTTTCACGCACCCGGCACCGACGCTCTCTCTCATCGTCCACTCCCGCGGCGTCGAGCGCCTCGCCACGCTCTCCCGTCGCGGCGTCTACATCATCTCACTCGCACGCCGCACCCCGCTCTGGCACGCGCTCCGACTCGTCTCGATCCCCACCGGCGACGGCTTCACGCTGACGCTCCTCGCCCACAACCAGCCCGCCGATATTCCCTGCCTGCTCGTCGCTATCGACTGAGGTCCTCCCATGCCCGCCGATCCATACGTTGGTGAGATCATGCTCTTCGCTAGCAACTTCGCACCCCGGGGCTGGGTCGAGTGCGACGGCCGCCTGCTGGACATTGCCTCCTACGAAGCGCTCTTTAACGTGATCGGCACGACCTACGGCGGCGACGGTTTCAACACCTTTGGCGTCCCCGATCTCCGCGGCCGCTGCATCATCTCGCAGGGCACAGGCCCCGGCCTTTCCACCCGCGTCATCGGACAGACCCTCGGGACCGAGTCCGTCGCTCTCACGGTCAACCAGCTCCCCGCCCACACCCACACCGTGTTCGCGACGAGCACCGCCGCCGGCGCCCCGACTCCCACGCAGCGACTCCCCGCCCTCGCCGAGTCGCCCGCGTACGCCGCCGCCAGCGGCACTCTGGCCGAACTTCCCATCGGCGCGGTCACGCCATCCGGTGATGCCCAGCCCCACAGCAACCGCCAACCCTCGCTCGCGATGGTCTACTGCATCGCCGTCGAAGGCGTCTTCCCGAGCCCGGGCTAACCCTGACCGAACCCCGAGTCGCACCCATGCCCATCGATCCGTACATTGGAACCATCATGCCCTTCGCAGGCAACTTCGCCCCGAAGTTCTGGGCGTTCTGCAACGGCCAGTTGCTTCCCATCAACCAGAATCAGGCCCTCTTCTCGCTCCTGGGAACCTTCTTCGGTGGCGACGGACGATTCAACTTCGCCCTCCCCGACCTCCGCGGGTGCTGTGCCGTCGGCTTCGGCCAGGGGCCCTTCCTGACCGCTCGCAACATCGGCGACCGCTTCGGACAGGAATCCGTCGCCCTCCTCGCGACCCAGATTCCGCCTCACACCCACACGATGCGAGTTGTTCCCATCGAAGCGACCACCGCCGATCCCACCCAGGGCCTGATCGCCAAATCGGCCGGTGATGTCCGGCGCTACGGGCCTCCCACGCCACGGGTCGCGATGTCCCCCGCCATGCTCGGCCCCGCTGGCAGCAACCAGCCTCACCCCAACATGCAGCCCAGCCTCACCCTGAGCTACATCATCGCGCTGCAAGGCATCTTCCCCTCCCGTCCTTGACACCCACCCCCTGAGATTCACCATGGCAGACTATTTCGTTGGCGAGATCGTCAGCGCTGGGTTCAACTTCAACCCCAGGGACTTCCTTCCCTGCGATGGCCGCCTCATTCCCATCCGCGACTACACCGCCCTCTTCTTTCTTCTCGGCACCCAATACGGCGGCGACGGTCGCGACACCTTCGCCCTTCCCGATCTCCGCGGCGTCGTCCCCATCGGCCGCGGCCAGGGCCCGGGACTCTCCTTCTTCTTCAGCGGCGACCGCGAGGGCACCGAGTCCCACACCCTGAACTCGCAAGAGATCCCTTCCCACACCCACCGCGTCCGCGCCTCGGCCGTCACGCCCTCGACCAGCCCCACTGATCGCGTCCTCGCCATCCCCGCCGCCGGCGCCAGCGAGTTCGCCCCCGAGGCCGCCGCCACCTCGGGCTTGGAAACGGCGCACCCCTCCATGATCCAGTCCGCCGGTGGCAACCAGCCGCACGACAACATGCAACCCACCCTCGTCATCAACTATTTCATCTGCGCCGTCGGCGTCTTTCCCCCGCGTCCTTGACCCGGAGCCCGCTCGTGAACACTCGAACATCCGTGCTCCGCTCGCGCTCGAACACGCCCCGTGTGGCGTGCGCGCTCCTCGCCGCGGCCGGCGCACTCGCGCCCTTCGCCCGCGCCGACGACACCACCATCTTCACCCTCGACGCCAACGCGCCCCGCATGGCGCGGCTCAGTAACGCCTATACGAGGTACTCCAGCTCCTGCAACGCCGTCGCCATCTCTTCCGCCAACACCGACGTGCCCTACCGCCTGCTCCGCGTCCGCGTCAAGGGCTCCACCAGTCTCACGATTCTGGCCGAACCCCAGGCGCCCACCTCGGACATTGATCCCTTCCTCGCCCTGCACTGCTCGCCCGCCGGGCTGGGCACCAACAACCCCACCTTCGCGCTGCTCGCCATCGACGACGACTTCGGAGGCTATCCCAAAGCGCTGCTCTCTCCGGGCTTCAACGTGCCGCAGATCTTCGATCCGGGCGACTACTTCCTCTTCGTCTCGTCTTACTCCTCCCGCACCGACCGCCGCTTCGGCCGCGTCAAGGTCACCGTCACCGGCAACGCCACCTTCATCGGCTGCCCCGGCGATCTCAACAACGACGATCAGGTCGACGACAGCGACTTCTCTCTCTTCGCCAAGGCGTACAACCTGCTCGTCTGCGCCGACCCCGCGATGCCCACCGGCTGCCCCGCCGACCTCAACGCCGACGGCTTCGTGGACGACGTCGACTTCCAGATCTTCGCCGCCGCCTACGACGCGCTCCTCTGCCCGTAACCGACGCTCGCCGCGCCTCACCATCAGAGCCGCGGGCTTCAGCCCGCGCGGTGCACGCGCCCATCGTCGACAAGACCCCAAAGCCCCCCGACGCCCCTCCCGCGCGGACTGAAGCCCGCGGCTCGGAATCGCGCCGCGCCTTGACGAGCCCCGAGCGTGAGCGAGTGGGTCCGCCTCTCCCCATCTTCACACCCAATCTCTCACGCCCGCCCCAACGCGTGCCCGATCCAACCTCCGACGAGTTCCGCTCTCTCAGGGGTCCCGGAGGGCCGCACCCGCGGCACGCACATGCAATCACTCACCCGCCTCACCGCCGCCGCCGCGATGCTGGCAGTGGCCACGATTACGAACGCCGCCGAGAAGCGGGTGATCTACGTCGACAAGTCGGCCCCGCCGGGAGGGGATGGAAGTTCGTGGCAGAAAGCGTTTCGGGACCCTCACGACGCCTTTGAACGAGTTTCGATCGATCCCGGTGGCGAGATCGATCTTCGTATCGCCGGGGGAATCTACCGGCCGGCGGAAGTAAACCAAGACCGATGGAAGACCTTCACGTGCCGGACCTCCTTGTCGCCAACATCTTTTCGCATTCAGGGGTCGTTTGCGGGCAGAAACGCTGCGAATCCAGACCGCCGGGACTACAACTCGACACCGACGATCTTGAGCGGTGATCTGCTTCAGAATGACGGACCGGACTGGTCCAACCGAGAAGACAACTCGATCGAGATTCTGAACCTCAAGATCTTCGGGAGAATCGAGATCGACGGGATCACGATCCGAGGTGCCGCCGCGTACGACGAACCGCATTACTCAAGTGGGTTGACAGCGACGTGCGATCCCGACACGTTGGACCCGCTGAGCGGCGGCATCACGCTTTCGAACTGCGTGTTCGAGCGGAACGAAGGCGGATTCCTCTCTCCCGGTGGAGCGCTGCTGAACTGCCAGCGAGTATTCATCCTCGATTGCGAGTTCTCAAACAACAAAGCTCCATCCGGCAACGGGGGTGGGCTTCGAGTGAACGCGTCGCAATCATCGGCTGGGGCTGTGCAGCGATGCGTCTTCGACGGGAACAGCGCTAACTTCGGCGGCGCGCTGTTCGGGCAGAAGTTGGAGGTCTCCAGTTCAGAGTTCGTCGAGAACGCAGCCACCATGCAAGGAGGTGCTGTGTTTGGTGCCCGCGTCGTCACGACGAGCTTCTTCCTTCGCAATCGCGCGGAATCGAGCGGTGGTGCCATCGCTGGGTCGCCGTACAGCATTCGATCTTGCACGCTCATCGAGAATCAGGCCCCGCTAGGGGGCGCGATCTACACCGTCAACACCGCGATCTGGTTCGACAGCAACATCGTCTGGGCCGACGCCGACTATCCGATGCAAACCGTTCGCTTCGCGGACTGTGTGGATGTGCCGTCGCTGTACCGCAACTTCGTGCAGGGCGGGCGTGACTCCATCGAGATCACCGGGTTTCAGCCGTGGCAGCCCCCCGATGTGTTAACAGCCGATCCGATGTTTATTCGCCCCTCCGGCGCGCCCGGAACCACGAGCGATTGGAGGACTTGGAGCTACCGCCTGCGAACACAGTCGCCCGCGGTCGGAGGCGGTTCACGAAACTGGGCCAATGCAACTGATCCAGACGGAAGAATGTATCGAGCAACCTACAACGGGCCGACACCCGATGCCGGATGCTACTTCATTACTCGAACGGATTGCGCGGGCAACCTCGACCGGAACTGGCCCGAAGAAGTCGTCGACGACTCGGACTTCCAACTCTTCGCTGCCGCCTACGACCTCACCATCGCCCCGCCCGCCAACCCCCTCGCCGACTTCAACAACGACGGCCTCGTCGACGACGCCGACTTCTCCCTCTTCGCCGTCGCCTACGACGCACTGCTGTGTCCCTAGAGCCGCCACTTGCGGATGCCAAACATCCTTCCTTCTCCCGGGCTTCACACCGTCTTCATCAACGCCGGGCCCTTCACGAGTAGGATGTCTGTGGCGATTCCCAAGCGCCAACGGAGGGTCGCGGCGAGAGCGCGCCAACTCGTATGCAATACAAGAAGCTCCATTGCGCAGGGATCGCGGCCGCGTTCCTAGCCGTCGTGTGTTCCAGTGCTGCCGCGGATCGCCGCTTCGTTTATGTCGACGCAACTGCTCCCGCCGGCGGGAACGGCTCGTCGTGGGCCACCGCTTACAACGATCTCCGCCGTGCATTGGAGGAGATGCCCGTCGTGGTCGACGGGACCATTGAGTATCGCATCGCGCAGGGCCGGTATGCTCCCGCGGGCCCGGGCGGCGATCGGAATGCCTTGTTCCGAAGTCCCGTGTCCCGTGGGGCCCCGTCGCTGCACATTGTCGGAGGATTCGCGGGGCTGACCGCGAGCCATGTCGCGGCACGGGACAACCTTGTCGCTAGAACGGTGCTCACCGGAGACCTGAACGGCGACGATGGACCCGGCTTCAGCAATCGAAGCGACAACTCGTTCGCGGTCCTCAAGCTGTTTGCATCCAAGTCTCTCTATGTCTCAGGTATCACGGTGACCGGAGCCAGCTCCAACCTCGAGTCCGCTGTCACATTCGAGACCTACGAACCCGCCGGTGACTCTCCGTTCGCGGGGGTCAGCATGTTCGACTGTCGGATCGAGGACAACTGGGGGCGCGATCACGGGGCGTTGCGACTCCGAAGTGATCGGGCCTCGGTTCATTCGTGTGTCTTCCGGGGCAATGCTTCGCTTCGCGGCAATGGTGGTGCCATCCGAACATGGGCGATTGATCCGACGCGGACGATGATCGTCAAGTGCGAGTTCGAGCAGAACGAGGCGGCGTACGGAGGAGCGATCTTCGGCCCCGTGACCATCGCGCAGTGCATCTTCGTTGCCAATCGCGCCGACTACCAGGGCGGCGCGGTGTTCGGGAACGGCGTCGTGCACGCCAGTCTGTTCTTGAACAACGCTGCGGAAAGCAGCGGCGGCGCAATTGCCGGATCCATGTTCGAGTTGCTCAGCAACACCCTTGTCGGGAACTCGGCGCCGACCGGGAGCGCCCTCAGCACATTCAACGGCGGTCTCGACATCTACAACTCGATCTTCTGGGCGAATCCCGCCGCTCCCGGCGCTCCGGCTCTTCGTTTCATCGAAAGCGTCGATGAGGTGGTAGTGATGGCCTGTGTCCTCGACGGGGGCAAAGCCTCGGTCGAGTCGACCGGGGTCGGGCGGGCGTATGTCGAAGATCCGATCACCGATGACCCGCGGTTCATCCGCCCCCAGTTCTCACCTGACACGAGCGACGACTGGCGCACCTGGAACTATCGCCTACGTTTCGATTCGCCCGCGATCGCGCGCGGGCTGTGGTCGGCCTGGTGGGATCTCGACGGGCAAGAGTTCCGAATGCAAGCGCCCGGTCTGTCGGATATCGGATGCTACTTCGCGTCCAGCATCCGCTGCCGTTTCGATCTGTCGAGCGCCTTCGGCGGCGAGGTGGACGACGAAGACTTCGCCATCTTCCTCTCCGCCTACGACCTCACCATCGCCCCACCCGCCAACCCGCTCGCCGACTTCAACAACGACGGCCTCGTCGACGACGCCGACTTCTCCCTCTTCGCCGCCGCCTACGACGCACTCATCTGCCCGTAAGCGACGCTCGCGGCTCGGAGACGTCCCGCGCCTTGACGAGCCCCGAGCGTGAGCGAGCGGGTCTGTCCGGGCTCCCCTCGCGCGCTCCGACCGTCCTTGGTCGCCCCCGCGCCCGGATACGTCCTTTCCGCGTTTCCCTTTCCTCCCCTTCACTCCCAACCACTTTCCATGGAACCGCCGCCACTCTTTCGCCAATAGAGCAAGTCTGCGCGGCGTGCGGCGTTGGTCCTTGCGATCCTCCCCACGCCGCGGGGTCCTCGCGGGAAGTGCTGAAGTTCGGGTTCGGTCTGGTCGAAAATGGCCGTCCCGCCGGGCTTTACGCAAGTTCCACCCCGTTCGGCACGCTCCCGTCCGGTCTCCTCTACACTAGAGGCCACTCGGTCCGGGACCGGGCCGTGCGGGTTGGTGGTTGGGGTGGTGGGGCTGGGGTGGGGAGCGGAGTCGGTCGGTGCAGGTCGTTGGTTGTTCTTCAACCGCAGCCCTCCAACCTTCCAACTCCGGCCTTCCAACTCCCGGTGCCGCCCGTTCGGGCGAAAAGGGCACCGGACCGTGGGCGGTTGTCGATCTTGGAGATCGCCGGGTTCGTGGCCCGGGGCTTCCAGCGTCGCACCGGCGGGACATGTTGTGATCAACCACGCCCTCGGGCGTGACATTTGCGGGGACGGATCGAGCGATGAGCCGCGGCGGCACTGAATACAAGAAGGGCGACACGGTCGAGGGCCTGAAGGTCCTCGCCGAGCTCGGCCGTGGTGCGGCGTCGATCATCTACCTTGTCAAGGACAAGGACAATCACATCTGGGCCCTCAAGCACGTCGAGAAGGTCGAGCCCAAGGACCAGCGCTTCCTCGACCAGGCCGAGGCCGAGTACCACGTCGCCCACGCGATGGACCACCCCGCCATCCGCAAGATCGAGAAGATGATCAAGCGGGGCAAGAGCATGCTCAGCCTCGAGACCATCCATCTCTACCTGCTGATGGAGCTGGTCGACGGCATCTCGATGGAAAGTAAGCCGCCCAAGACGTTCGAAGAGGCCGTGTACATCTTCGAGCAGACCGCCGAGGCGCTGCACCACATGCACACCAAGGGCTTCGTCCACGCGGACATGAAGCCCAACAACATCGTCGTCACCGCCGACGACGAGGTGAAGCTCATCGACCTGGGCCAGTCCTGCCGCGTCGACACGGTGAAGGAACGCATCCAGGGCACGCCCGATTTCATCGCCCCCGAGCAGGTGCACTGCCGCCCCATCACGGCGCGGACCGACGTGTACAACCTCGGCGCGTCGATGTACTGGATCCTCACCCGGCGGCACATCCCGACCGCGTTGGGCTCCTCGACCTCGCTGCTCGGCAAGATCGACGACAACCTCATCGAGAAGCCCAAGCCCGCGATCGAGCTCAACCCCCGCATCCCGGCGATGCTGAACGATCTCATCATGCACTGCCTTGAGATCGACCCCGAGAAGCGCCCCAAGGACATGAAGCTGGTCGCCGACAAGCTCAACCTGATCCGCGCCAAGCTCCACGCCATGAAGAACGGCCCCGCGCCCGAGACCATGGAAAGCCGCGAAGACTCGGCGCCGTAAACGCGTTGCAACAGCCAGCCATCACACCAGCGAGCCGGGGCGTCCCCGCCCCGGTGCCGTGATCGCACGTCCACAGCAAGCGATCCGTCACCACCCGACGCCTGCGATCACGCGTCTTGCGCCTCTCACTTCCTCGCCTCATACGGCACATACCCATCCCACTCCCACGGCGAGTACACATCGCCGACCAGCGTCGCTTGCAACTCCTTGAAGATCCCTTCCGCGTTGTTGCTGTTCGACATCATCACCAGCGCCGTCTTCTTGTCCGGGAACACCACCATGTGATTCCGAAAGCCGGTGTCGTTGCCTTCTTTGAACCACGCCCATCCGTGCGGCGTCTTGAACACCCCGACGCCGATGCCATACGACAGCTCGATCCCATCATCACGCGTGGTGGTTGCCTCGTCGAGCGTCGGGAACTGCCGCACCGATCGGATGCGGATCGACGGCGAGAACATCGCCTCCCGCGACTTCTCGCTCAGCCCCTCGCCCTGCATCGCACCGCGGACGAACAACGCCATGCCGTGGATGTCGCTCGCCGCGCTCCCCGCCGCCCGTGCCCCGGTCCGCCGCCGATACCCCACCGAAGTCCCCGCGTCGTCATGCCCGTCGGCGTAGTTGGCTTCGAACTCTTTCTCCCAAACCATGCTGGTCCGCTCCATCCCGAAGCGATCGAAGATCCGTTCCTTCATCAGCTCCTGCAAGCCCCGCCCGGTCACCGTCTCAACGACCAGTTGCATGAGGTTGATCCCCTCACCCGAGTACGCATAGCGCGTCCCCGGCTCGAAGTGGAACCGCAGTTTCTCGTCCGGCTCGAGATAGCGGAAGTTGGCGAACCCGGTCGTGTGGCTCAGGAGGTGCCGCGATGTCAGTCGCTCCACCCGCGGATCGCCCTTGAGGTCCGCGTACTTCTCGATGTCGGTGATGGGCTTGGCAAAGTACGTCGCGATCGGGCGATCCAGATCGATCTTGCCTTCATCGACGAGCATCATGACCAGGTACGCGAACATCGTCTTGGTGTACGACGCCGCGTAGGTGACGGTCCGGGCATCGAACGCGTTACCAGCCGACCGCTCGCCGAAGCCGCGTTCGAGCACGATCTGGTTGTCGTTGAGGATCGCGACGCCCAGCCCCTTCACCCGGGCCGCCTTCATCACTCGCTCGATCTCTGACACCGCGTGCTCAACCGTGATCGTCGTCCCGTCGAGCCGTCGGATCAGATTCGCGCTCGCCGGCGTCGACTGCGCCGCGTCGTTCGTGTTCACGACCGGCTCCGCCGCAAGCGACGGCAGCGCCGCACCCATCGCCGCCGCCAGCGCGATCCGACATCCCGCCCGCCGCGTCCACGCGCGTGTCCCGTCCCTGTGCATGTCCAACTCCTTCGAGAGTGCCTACTCCCCGAGATTCCCATCGCCGTCGTTCCCGTCGAAATCGTGCTGTTCGCCTGACATCCCCCAACATCCGCCGCGTGCCCCGCCCGCGGCCGATTTCCCGGTACTCTTACAGGTTCGTCCACGTCGTTTGTACCACACCTTCGCGAGGTCCACCCGTGTCCCGCTCCCTGTTCGCCCGACTCCACGACCGCTTTGAACGCCCGCGCCAATTGAGCCGCGAAGGGATTTCACGCCGCGAGTTCCTCACCCGCCTCGCCGCCGCCTCCGCCGCCACCATCAGCTTGCCTGCGCTCGCCACCGACCCCAAGCGCCCCCGCGAGGGCGCGATCGGCAACGTCCTCGTCCTCGGCGCCGGGCTCGCCGGTCTCTCCTGCTCCCTCGAACTCTGCAAGGCGGGCGTCCCCAACCTCGTCCTCGACGCGCGGGGCGTCGTCGGCGGCCGCGTCCGCACCATCCGCGACATGCTCCCCGGCCTCACCATCGAAGCCGGCGGCGAATACATCGGCGCCAACCACCCACGCTGGCTCGCCCACGCCAAAGACTTCAAACTCAAACTCCTCGACGCCAAGGGCAAGGACGAACCCGAAACCATCCACCTCCTCGGCCGCACGCTCAGCGACGCCGAGGCCGAAACGCTCTATCACGAGATGGATGAAGCACTCGCCCACCTCACCGACCTCGCCCGCACCATCGACGCCGATCGCCCGTGGCAAAGTCCGAACGCCGCGGCACTCGACCAACGCACGCTGCACGACTGGCTCGTCGAGCTCGACGCCTCGCCGCTCTGCAAGCACGCCATCGCGACGCAGGCCGCCGCCGACAACGGCGTCGAGCCGCACCGGCAAAGCCTCCTCGCCGTGCTCGCCATGATCAAGGGCGGCGGCCTCGAGAAGTTCTGGACCGATTCCGAGCTCTTCCGCTGCGCCGGCGGCAACGACCAACTCGCCATGCGCCTCTGGCAACGCATCGGCGAGCCGCTCTTCCACCTCGGCACCCGCGTGCACACCATCCAGCGCAAAGGCGATCAGTTCGTCGCCCTCGCGCACAACCGCCCGCCGCTCTTCGGCACGCATCTCGTGCTCGCCCTGCCGCCCAGCGCGTGGAAGGCCATCCGCTTCGAGTTCGATCTCCCCGAGTCGCGGGCGCCGATCCAGATGGGCAATGCCTGCAAGTGGATCGCCGCGTTCAAGAACCGCGATGCGTGGAACACCCGTTCGCCGTCGTCCGAGCTGTACGGCGACCGCGACTTCCACTTCTCCTGGAACTCCACCCTGGGCCAGGACGAGGCCAAGGGCTCCGCCCTCACCTTCTTCGCCGGCGCCGAACTCGCGTCTACGTTCTGCGCTCTCGACGCCACCGCTCGCGATGCACAAGGCCGCGCCGCGCTCGCTTCCCTCGCGCCCGCCGCCGCACCAACGTCGACCCGCACCCTCGACTGGCCCAACGACCCGCTCACCGCCGCCGGCTACGGCGTCGCCGCCCCCTGCCAGTGGACCGGCATCCTCCCCGGCCTCGTCGAATCCTCCGGCCCGGTCTTCTTCGCCGGCGAATGGTGCAGCCCTTCGTTCATGGGCTACATGGAAGGTGCGCTCGAGAGCGGCACACGAGCCGCACGCCGAGTGATCGCGACCGCCCAATAAGAACCCCACGCGCCCTTCGCCCACGCGCCTCCCCGCCCCGCGAAGCGGGGAGGGGTGGTCAAGCGCAGCGAGACCGGGGAGGGGTGTCTCGGTGCCACCAGTCCGCCGGCTCTGCGGCGCGACTGGTGCGGCTGCAACCAACGCATCCAAGCGCTCGCTCCGGCCCGCATCAATCGCGCCGTGCCGAGCCACGGCGGACTGATGGCACCTCAGCAGACGGCTTCCCCTCACCTGCTTCGCGTCTCACGACGCGTTTACCTCCCCGCACGCGGAGAAAGGCACCGCGGCAACGCAACTCCGCAGCCCTATTCAATCCCCAAACGTCGTATACACCGCCCGCGCCGCCGCCACCAGCGGATGATCCAGCGGCACCTTCCGCTGCTTGCCCGATACCTCGTCAATCCCGACGTCGGTCAGCCGCCCACCCTGCACGGCCACCATCCGTCCGAACCGATCATCGCGCAGCAGCTCCATCGCCCGATGTCCGAGCGACGTGGCGAGCACGCGGTCCTGCGCCACCGGCGTCCCACCGCGCTGCACGTGACCGAGCACCACATACCGCGATTCGATCTTGGTCTCCTGCTCGATCGCGCTCGCCAACCACTCGGCGATGCCGCCGAGCCGCACGGGGTCCGGGCTGGTCGGGTCGATCTTCGCGATCTTCTGCTTCTCGCCGACCGGCGCGGCGCCCTCGGCGACACAGATGATGCTGAAGCGCTTCCCGCGTCTGCCGCGGCTGATCACCATGTCGCACACGGATTCCAGGTGGAACGGAATCTCCGGAATCAAGATCGCATCGCTCCCGCTCGCCATCCCCGCCGAGAGCGCGATCCAACCCGCGTTGCGTCCCATCACCTCGACCACCATCACGCGGTGATGGCTCGCCGCGGTCGAGTGCAGTCGATCGAGCGCTTCGGACGCGATGTGTACCGCCGTCGCGTGCCCGAAGGTGATCTCGGTGCCCACCAGATCGTTGTCGATGGTCTTGGGCACGCCCACGAAGCGCAGCTCCGTGCCGCCCGCCCGCGCCCGCTCCCCAAGCTCGTGCGCGATGCTCATGCTGCCGTCGCCGCCGATCACGACGATGCAATCGAGCCCGTGCTTGTGCACCGTGGCGAGCGCCGAGGTGCTCACATCCTCGATCCGCGGCGTGCCGTCCTCCCGCACACCCCGCGCAAACCGCAACGGGTTCGCCTTGTTCGACGATCCCAGGATCGTCCCGCCCTGCGTCAGGATGTTCGACACCTGATCCAGCGTCAATGGCCGCACACGATCCTCGATCAGCCCAAGGAACCCGTCCTCGATCCCGAGCACCTCAAGCCCGTTGAAGCACGCGTCCTTGACGACCGCGCGGATGACGGCGTTGAGCCCGGGGCAATCGCCCCCGGCGGTGAGCACTCCGATGCGCTTGACAGTGGGGGGCATGGCACAGATTAGGAACGACAATGCCGCGACCCGTCCGCCAGCCTCGGCGTCCCCAAGACATCGTGATCGAATCCGGCCCTTTCCACTGCCCCCCCTGCTCCCCTCCTCCCCTCCTCCCCTTCCTTTACACTCCCCCCATGCACGTCGATGCCTCCACGCTCGCCCTGCTCCGCCTGACGCTCATCGAGAACGTCGGTCCCGCCACCATCGCGCGTCTCCTCGCCCGCGCCGGTTCGCCTGAAGCCGCGCTCCATCTGTCCGCCGCCGAGATCGACGCCGCCCGCCCCAAAGGCTCCCGCGGCGGAGCCTCTGGCACATCCATCGTCGCCGGCATCCGTGACTCCCAATCCCGTGCCGAAGACGAACTCGCCCGCGCTGACAAACTCAGTATCCGCCTCGTCGGCATCCACGACCCGGCCTATCCCGCCCTGCTCCGCGAGATCCCCGACGCGCCGCCCATCCTCTACTACAAAGGCTCGCTTGATTCCGTCGCCGGGGCAACACCTGGCTTCGGCGTCGGCATCGTCGGCAGCCGCTCCTGCACCACCTACGGCCTGGAGCAAACCACCCGCTTCGCCGGTGCCCTCGCCCGCAGTGGCCTGGTCATCATCAGCGGCGGGGCCCGCGGCATCGACACCGCCGCCCACCGCGCCGCCCTCATGCACCAAGGCCGCACCATCGCCGTCATGGGCTGCGGCCTCGGGCACACCTATCCCCCTGAGAATCAAGAGCTCTTTGAACGCATCTGTGCACCCGGCCAGACCAACGCCAGTGGCGACGTCATCGCTCCGACCCCCGGTGCGATCCTCTCCGAGCTGCCCATCGACACCCCGCCCGATTCCCGAAACTTCCCCCGTCGCAACCGCATCATCTCCGGCCTCTCCTTGGGCGTGCTGGTGATCGAAGCCGCCCGCAAGTCCGGCGCGCTCATCACCGCCAAGATCGCCGCCGAGGAACACGGGCGCGAGGTCTGCGTCGTGCCCGGGCGCGTCGACTCGCCGTCGTCGGAAGGAAGCAACGACTTGCTCAAGTCTGGTGGGGCGGCGTTCGTCACCGAACCGGGTGATGTGATCGCGATGCTCGAGTCGGCGGCGCGTCATCAACACGCCGGCACCCACGCCGCACGCTTCCAGCCGCTCGTGAGCGCGGATGATTCGCTGTTCGGTTCAGCACCGAACACCCGCGCGTCTTCGCGCGCCGCTGCCGCCGCGGCGAGACCCGAAGCGACACCAGTTTCGATAGGGAATCCCGAACAAGTGAAGATCCTCGCGGCCCTCGACAGCGAGCGCACCGCCGATGAGCTTGCCGACGCCGTGGGCCTTGATATCGTCAAACTCCGATCCCACCTGACTTTGCTGGAGATTGCAGGTCGGGTCCGAAGGCACGGATCGCGTTTCGCCCGCGTCAGTGGCGTCCAGTAGTCCTATAATACATAGTTTATTCTCGAACAAAGGCGTGTTGATCGCGCCGAGTGATCACTTTTCGGCGCGATTTCAACGCGCAACCCTTGACACAAGGCGTGCGATCACTTACCTTGTACCAAACAAAGTGAAAGAAATTTGATCGGTTCAGCTGACGACAACCGACAAACACTGCACGATGGAACCCGCCTTCTCGCCTATCCTTCGATTCGGTCCCGGTGGGGATTTCGTCGCGGACTACCGTCCGCGGCGGAACGGAACCACCAGTCTTCGTCGGATCCAACGCGGTGCCGAACTCGGTACCAGTACGGGTCTCCCGAACGAAGCACTGCGTCTGGTTGGGGATCAGGTCGGCGGAGGATCGCCGAGCTTTACGCACACGGATGGCGAACATCGGTCGCGGCTACTCGCCGCGTGGTGTCTGGCCGTTCGGGCTCTGGACGAGCTCGGCCCGGTACTCGCGCGGCTGGGGGCGCAAGTGGGTGCCTCGGCGGGGTCTCACGCTGGACGCACGGATCGCATGATGGAACTCAAGCCGTCGCACGCACGCGGCGGATTCGACAACTCGGCTTCCGCAGACGCGGTGACTCGTGGCACCACGCTGCAGTTGGTCGGGTGTGATGGAAACGGTGGTGGTGGTGGTGGTGGTGGTGGTGGGATTTCGGGTGGGAATGTGGGCGATACGTCGGCGGCAACCAGCCGCCCCGGAGGTATGAACGATGAATCTGAACTTGACCCCCAAGCAGCTCCGCATTCTCCAACTTATCCGCGACTGGCGGGTGCGTCGGGGCTATTCCCCGACCATGCAGGAGCTGGCCGACGAAATCGGCGTCAGCAAGGTGACGGTCTTCGAGCACGTCGAAGCGCTCATCAAGAAGGGCGCTTTGGTGCGCGAACCCAACAAGGCTCGCTCTTTGTCGATCGCTGACGGCATCGCCGTCCCCGACGAGGCCCGCCCGCTGCGCTTCCCGCTCGTCGGCCGCATCGCCGCCGGCCATCCCATCGAACGCGTCGAGAACACCGACGAAATCGACCTCGCCGACATGCTCGTTGCCAAGACCCAGAAGGGTCAGGAGAGCACCTTCGCCCTCAAGGTTGAAGGCGACTCGATGCGCGACGAGGGCATCCTCGACGGCGACTTCGTCCTGATCGAGCGCACCCAGGTTGCCCAGAACGGTGACCGCGTGGTAGCTCTGCTGCCCGACGGCTCGACGACCCTGAAGACCTTCTTCAAGGAAGACGACCACATCCGCCTCCAGCCCGCGAACCCGAACTTCGAGCCCATCCGCGTCCGCTTCTGCCAGGTGCAGGGCGTGGTGAAGGCCGTCGTCCGCCGTTACGGGCGCTAAGCACCAGTGGGACCGGCCTCCGGCCGGTCGACGAGTGATTCGCACTTGAACGCGCAGCAAGAAGCCGCGGGGCATCGCCCTGCGGTTTTTCTTTCCCGGTGCGACTTGGCGACTACTGCGGACAGATGAGCGCGTCGTACGCCTGCGCGAACGCCGCGAAGTCGGTGTCATCCACAAACCCATCGCCGTTCTGGTCCGCCGGACAGTTGAAGGGCATCGTTCCAGCGTCGCACGTCAGCAACTCGTACGCACGGGCGAAGAGCACGAAGTCGGCGTCGTCCACGAGTCGATCGGAAGACAGGTCCGGCGGGCAGTTGGTGCGGCCCAGGCGTGCGGCGATCCACGCCGCGGACTCGATTCCCTCGGCGGTGAAAAGGCAGCCGACGGCGTGCGGGCATCCGGTCTCGGTGTAGTCCACGGGCAGATTCAGATCGGTCAGCCCGTTTCGGAACCGCTGGTTCCCCGACACGAGCGACCCGACCATCATGCGCGTCGGGTAGCCGCGGTCGATGATCGCTCGGTGCTCGTTCATCCAGAACCACGGCGAGAACTGATTGAAGTACGCCTCGCTGTTCCCGAAGATCGCCTGGGCTTGCTGCGGATGGGACGCGACGACGTTCGCCCAGGTGAGCAGCGCGCCGTCGTACTCAAGGCACATGCCGAAGACCTCGGGGAACTTGAAGGCGAACTTGGTGGCGCCGAAGCCGCCCATCGAAAAGCCCTGCATCACCCGCGAACGGGCATCGGCGATGGTGCGGAACGTCGCGTCCACGTGCGGCACAAGTTGCCGCGCAACATCCGTCTCCGCAGGCTTGTCGCCGCCGATGCTGTCGGCCCAGAAACTGTCGGAGTAGCCGTCGGGGAAAACGATGATGACCGGGCCGATGAGGTTCTGCCCCGCCGCAGCCTCGAAGGACGCGGGGACGGTCGAGACCTGCTGCCCGTTGTGTGCGCCGCCGATGCCGTGGAGGTGATAGACCACGGGGTACCGCGTGGTGCCCGCGTCGTATCCGGGCGGGAGGTAGATGGAGAATCGCACCGTCTTGCCGGTGATCGGTCCTGTGAACGTGCGAGACTCCACGCGACCCAGGAGGGCGGCGAACGAGATTGGGGCCAAGCAAGCCGCAACGCACGCGGTCAGTCGATGGCGAGTGTGCATGTGAGAACAAAGCCGCAGCAGCCCCCGGATTGCATTGATCTGCAATGGTTCTTTCCCACCGGCCGTCCTCTTTCACGAAATCGAAACATCCTCGACTTGCGACTGCAAGGTCTGGCGTAGGTCCGCGAACTCCATGAGCAGAGGGCGTGGCATCTTCGTCACCAAGCCACTTCCAGCCTCTCTCAGCCGCGACGGGTCGTCGACGCCTCGTTGCGTGCTCACTCCTGCGTTTCAGACCCCGATCTCTCGCCGCCTTCCGCGGCGGAAAGGACTTCTCATGCACCGCAACGCGCTCGTTTCTCTCCTCTCGCTCGCCGCCCTCGCCGGGGCCGCGACCGCCGCTCCCATCAATCTCGACGACCGCCCGCACTACCCGCTCGGCGCCGCCACCATCACGACCGCGCCCGGCGGGCTGGAGATCTCGAACATCGGCTCCAGCGGGAACGACGGCGTCCTCATCCTCCCCCACCCCAACACCCGCGAGATGCATGTGGAACTCCACGGCACCGGCGGCGGAGGTGCGGGCGGACTTGTGACCTCCACTGCGATCAAGGCCAGTTGGAACCTCAAAGAAAACGTCAAGCGCCAAGCCGCCACCATGACCGTCACCAACCAATCAAGCGGCGAGACCGACGTCTCCTTTGACTACTCCGCCTCTGCCGCCGAAAGTCTTACCGCCGAGTACTACTACCAGGGCGCGCTCGTGCTCACCGAAGAGAATCTACCCCCCAACCCGCCCGGCGGCACGTCGCTCCGCGTGTTCCCCGGCGCCGTGCTCAACCCCATCCCCGCCAATCTCTCCTGGCGCCGTTCCGGCCAGCCCCCGCGCTGGGGCTTCAACATCGGCGGCGACGGCTGGGAGATGGGACGCACCGTCGGCGGCAACGTCCTCCCCTTCGACCACGTGATCGTCACCGCGGTCCACGCCACGCCGCTGCACGACTCGATCTCCGGCTTTGAGATCACCACCAACGCCGCCAGCTCGGTCATCATCACCGGCGAGGACGTCATCCTCGGCGGCTCCTGCCCAGGCGATCTCAACTCCGACGGCTTCGTTGATGATGCCGACTTCGTCGAGTTCGTGGCCGCGTACAACCAACTGCTCTGCGACTAGCCCGCGAAGCGAAGAGGCCTCGTTTCGACAGGGAACGAAACCGCGGGGCAAACCCCGCGGTTTTCATTGGAGCGTCGGGCAACCAAGGTCCTCATTTCACCGCCAGCGCGGCGGCCAGCGCCGCCCGCATCTCGTCGGCCTGGTCCTTGGTCACTTCGCCGCGCCACATGCCGAGGACCTTGCCATCGTCGTCGAGAAGCACCGCCGCGGGGGTTGAGTTTACTTTCAACAGCCACGTCTTGGGGCCGTCGGGCACGGCGAACGGGGGGATGAATGTGCCCGCCTTGGTGAACGCGTCCGACCACGCGGCCTTACCCGCGTCGCTCGCGTCGTCCGGTGGCGGCGCATCGGCGATGACACCGATGACACGAAGCTTCGCGGGCGCGACGCCGGAAACGTGCTCGCGGAGGATGTCGTCGTAGATCGGTATCGCCTGATCGCAGTAGCCGCAGTGGCGGCCGAGCATGAAGAGCATCGTCGGGCCGTCGTGCGGAAATGCGAGCGGAATCGCGGAGCGATCGGGACGCACGAGCTGTAGCCCGCTCACGCTTTCACCCACCTGCAGCGACGGGCGGTAGCCGGACTTTTCGCCCTTGTTGATCGTGGCATCGTTCAGGCGGCTCTGGAGCGACGAGATCTCGGCCTTGAGCTCACGGTTCTGCTTGACGAGCAGGAGGATCAGCACGCCGAACACAACGCAACAGGCCACAGGGACGACAACCGAAGTTCGAGCGCCGGGGTTCATACCGGCGATTCTACTTGAACGGCGTGTCGCCCGGGCGATGGGAATGAAGCGTGGTGTCCACCGCGATGGGCTTGCAATCCCGCCCGCAGCGAGTATGCTCGACGCGGAGGCAGTCCTGAACCGGTGCCGAGCACCGACACCGGTTCGCTCGTCGGTTTCAACTCGATCGGAGGACAACATGCTCACTCGTCTCTTCGGCGCTGCGAAGCGCACGTTGTGTGTTGCAGCTCTCGGCGTCTCGCTCGGCGCTGCGGCCGCCGATGCGGCCATCGTCAACATCTCGACCCAGGGCGTCATCGTCGAAGGCCTCGGTGGCTATTGCATCACCTTTGAAGCCGACAACGGGAGCACGTACCTGCTGAACACGCTTCAGACCTTCACCCCCGGTGATCGCGTCCACGTGAACGGCACCTACGACGACACCACCTCGGGGTTTTGCTTCAACACCGGCGGGCCGAGAGTGACGGTGACATCCATCCAGCCGGCGTTTGCCGGGGTTGGCACGCTGGTCAACGCCACGGGCGGCGTGCGGCTGCAGACCGATGACGGGCGCACGTTCCTGCTGCAGAACTCCGGCCCTTATCGCCTCGGCACGCGGGTGTATGTGCAGGGCATCGTCACGTTCCCGTCGCGGAGCGCGGTGCAGATCAACAACACGGTGATTGGGCCGGCGTTTTCCGACTTTGGCCGCGTGACCGATCTGACGCCGGGTCATCTGCGCTTCAAGTCCGACGCGGGCGTGGTCTACTCGCTCGACCGCACCGGCAACCTTCCCAGCTATTCGACTCTGGTCGGGACGTATGCCTTTATCGAGGGTGTCCGCGGCAAGAGTGACAACGGCGTGGTCCGGCTCACGTCGGTGACGGGGCGTCCGGCGTTCAACGCCTCGGGGCGTGTGGTTGCGACCTCGAACGGAGTTGCGTTTGATGGCGACACGCTCATCCTTCAGCCGCTGTTCACGGCGGCGGCGCTGACCGGGCGGCCGGTCGGGTCCAAGGTCTATCTCCGCGGGCGTGGGCCGGATGACTACGACTACGGCGAGGCGAAGCCCGCGAACAACATCCGTCTCAGCCGCGTCGGTCCCTCGTACACCGCACTGGGCTATCTGGACATCGCGACCAGGACGGTGATCAATCTTGAGGACGGGGCGGTGATCAACATCGAGTACACGGGCGATCCGCTCTTTAATCCGTCGGGTTCGCTGGTGTACGTTGCGGGCGAGCTGGCGTCGCAGGGTCCGAACACGGTGACGCTCTCCAATAACCAGACCCGAATCGGCGTCATCGTCGAGGGGTACTTGGGCACGTGGGTGGACTGCAGCCCGGTGGTTCTGATCGACGGCGGCGGGCGGATCTTCCCGCGGAACACCGCGCCGTTCGTGCTGGGCAATCGCGTCCGCGTGGCGGGCGGATTCACGTTCGATGTCCCCTGCGATGAACAGGGCGGCTTGGTCGACAACACGATTGTGGAAGCGAACAACGAGTCGAAGCCAGCGAAGTAGCGTCCGGCTTTTCTGCGAGCGATTCGGTTGGCTAGAGCGCGATGTTCACGTTCGGGTTTGTCGCCGCGTTTGCGCTCGCCGCGCCGACGGCGACCAGGGTGAAGTTGCCGGCGGCGGAGCTAATCTGGCTGTTGTTGCTGTAGAAGGTGCAGCGTCGCACCATGCTGCCGCTCGCGCCGGCGAGGGAGACGCCGACGTCGTTGCGGGTGATGGTGCAGTCGACCACGTCGACGCCGCCGCCGTTGGTGGCGGTGGCGCGGACACCGAAGGGGCCGTTGAACTCGATGTGGCACTGGCCGACGCGGGTGAGCTGGTCGGTGGTGATGCCGCCGGAGGTGTTGTTGGCGAAGTGGCTGCGCTCGATCTGGGCCGGGCCGATGCAGTCGATGCCCCAGCCGTTGTTCTCGGTGAAGGTGCAGTCGGTCGCGGTGAAATCAAACGAGGTCGCGCGCACCCCGCTGCCGGCGTTGTTGGCGATCTGGCAACGCTCGAGTCGGAGGCGATCTGAAGCAAGCACGCCGCGGCCGGAAGCGTTCGCGTCGATCGAGGTGGTCCCCTGGATCACGCAATCGCTGAGCGTGGACTTCGACCCGGCGGTCACACCATTTCCCGCGGCGTCGAACACCGCGCACCGCACGACGCGGCATCGACCGTTCATCGCGATACCGGGCCGCCCGCCCCGGATCAGGCAGTCGGTGATCATGCTGCCCGCTCCGGCTTCCAATGCGGCGCCTTGCCCAACACCTTGAATCGTGCATCGTGAGATCGCGGCCGCCGCGCCCAAGGTGACGATCCCGTTCACGCTCGCTGCGTTCGCGAGCACCACGCAATCAGAAACGTCCCCGCCCGCGCAGCCGATCGCGATGCCGAACGTGCCCTGCAGCGCCACCCGCCGCACAACCAGCGGCCCGTCGCAGCGGATGCCGTAGACGGACTGCACGCCGCTCAATTCGCTGACGATCTGCAGGTCCTCGATCACGCAGCCCGCCTGCAGTTGCTGGCAGTCGATGCCGGAGCCCGCGACCGATCGCATCACCACACGCCCGTTACGGATCAGGACGTTCTTCTGCCCGATGGTGACGAGTATCGCCGCCTGGTTGCTGATCGAATTGAAGCTCGTGACCGTGAAGCCGTTGAGATCGAGCGTCACGTTGGTGGCTTCGATCCGAATCTGGCCCTCAAAGCTCTTGATCAGGTAGTACGACCCGGGCGCGGTGATCGGGATGACGCCGAAGAACGCACTTGGATCAATCGGCGTCCGCGGCTCCACCTCGTTCAGCGTCTTGCCCGTGCCGATGATGGGTCCCGCGGGCGGTTCGAGGGGGCCGGCTTGGGCGAGTTTGGCGACGGCCGCGGCGCCGAGGAGTCCGGCGGCACCGAGCAGAGCGCGACGATCGGCGTTTTCCATAGAAGAGCACCCTTGGTGTGCCGCGGGATCACGGGGTGATCGGGGCGGCGTGCTCATTGTGACGCGATCGGGCCTGGTTTCCAAGTGAAGAATCGATCGAAGTGATGGAATGTGTGCGCGGGCCCCATAATGGCGTGGTTTGCGTGGTTTGGGCTGGCCGGCGTGCGTGCCGAGCGCGGTCGATTCACGTGGCTAGCGGTTCGGCAGTCCCGCGGCCCTGCGCCACTGCATGAGCTGGCCGAGGTGGTAGGACTCGTGGGTGGCGAGCAGGTAGACGATGATGCGGCCGATGGTGGGGGCGAAGTTTCGGAGCTGCGGCGGGGTCTCGCGGGGGAAGGCGTCGGCGTGGCGTTCGCGCACGATCGCCTCGGCGAGCGTGTGGCGGTGGCTCAGCTGAGCGAGGAGATCGGATTTGGAGCGGTGGAGGGCGCGATCGGCGGCGGGCGTGGATCCCGGGCCGAAGGACTTGACCTCGTCGGGTGTTGGGATGGAGTCGGTGCCGCCGAGGAGCTGGATGATGAAACCAGCGGCGGTGTTGAGGTGCGAGAGGGTCCAGGCGGGATGGTTGACGACGCCCGCGGGCTGCTCGGCGAGGCGGGCATCGGGGATGTCGGCGACGGCGTCGGTGACTTGCTGGAGTGTGCTGGAGAAGAGGTTGAGGATGAGGTCGAGGTTGAGGTCGGGGTTGGGGTTGGCGGTGGGCTGGGACATGCATCGCTCCTGGTGGGAGCGGTTGGATTCAGGAGTGGTGGGGAGGTTTCGGGGGAGTTGGAGATGGTGGGGGATTCGTGGTTAGCGGCGGTGATGGGCGCGGCTTGGAGGTCCGATGCTCGCGTCCCCACACCTGCTTCGCCTACGGCGAAGCGGTCCTCTCCACCCACCTCCCGCTCGCGCGGGGCGAGGAGGCGCGCGGGGGATGTGGTGGGTGGGGGGGTTGCGGCTGTTGTGTTCGAAGCGGTGGTGACCCCACGCTTGCGCGTGGGGTTCGTATTGAGTTGCGACGTGAAGACGCGGGGGGTGAAGTTGGCGATCTTGAAGAGCTGGGTGGCGGCGCGGCGGGCGGACTCTTGGTGGATGAGGTCCTCGCGGCGGTTTTTGGGGGTGTCGCGGCGGACGGCGGTGGTGGTGTCGCTGATGTAGCCGTCGAGGATGAGAGACAAGGCGTGGGCGCACTTGTCGAGTTGAGCCGTCGCGGCGAGGCGGCCGCGGCGGGCGTTGGCGAGTTCGGCTTGGGCCAGGATCTCGATGGCTTTGTCGCTGGCGAGATACACGGTCAAGGCGGCGACGGAGGTGCGGAGAGCCTGGGCGATGTCATCGATCGAGCAGTCGGCGCGCTGGAGGAGATCGAGCAGGTGCTGAGCCTGCGGCGGCGTTGGATTGAAGATGTCGATACGGTCGCCCACGAGTCCCCCCACACACAGTCTCCGCCACGAGTTCCCTGCGAAACGCTCCACGCGCGCCGGTCTTCTGCGGCGTCGTGCACGTGTGAGCGGGGGAGTGTCTCATGGATCGAGGGGATGATTCCAGTGGTGGAACGGTGCTTCGCGCGAAAGAATTGTGGGAGCTTCACGGATTGGCGCGCAACGACGACGTTGCGCGCGGCGGAGGGCGTCGTCGTGCTTGCGGGTGGGAAGCGGCGCGGGATGCAAGTGACGACGCGACTGACCACGATCACGGCGTGATCGGGCCACCTACTGGGTCTTCGGGATTCTCGACGCCGCGGAGGCAGGAGGCTTCGACCGTGGTGGCGAAGTCGTTGCTGCCGATGACGAGGACGAGGCAGAGGTGGCAGTCGGGCCGGAAGCCGTCGGTCGGATCGGCGTTGGCGGCGAAGAACCAGCGGGCCTCATCGAGGGAGTCACGCTCGAACCAACTGGTCATCAGGTGATGGGCTTCGTCATCCGGGAATGGCAGAGACGGCGTGCCGTCGACTTGTGGGATCACCACCGCGTAGTCAAATGTGTCGTCCCACTCCGAGCAACTCGTGCCCCAGGCGCACATGTAGCAACAACCGGCGAGGGTGAAGCGCAGCGCGACGTCGTAGGCGCGGTCGTCTTTGTGCTGCGGCACCTCGCTGGCGAGGAAGAGTTTGAACCAGCCGCGGGGTGTTCCCGGTGGCGCGAGATCAGGAAGCGGCACGTCCATCGCGGCGTCGATCGTCGGGACACAAGCGAGATACATCGGGCGACCCCAGCTGTCGCAGACGCCGAGGGGACGCCAGGGGGCGGGGATGGAGGAGGGATCGACGGACACGGAGAGAAGTCTACTGCCGACGAGGTTCGCTGCCCGCTCGCCGCGTGAGCGACGAACGAGCGACGAATGAACTGCGACCGAGCGCTGCGTCGGGGTCTCAGTTGCGTCTGTGAACGCGGTTTTCTCTTGACTCCGCTGCGAGAGCCCCTTGCATGCTCCAGACGCTCCTTGGAATTGCATCGGGATGCATCCACGCTCGGCGCCGCCTCTTCATAGGAGGATGCCATGAACACGAAGAGAATCACCCGTGCCGTGTCGATCATCATCGCGGCCTCGGTCGCGGGACAGGCGATCGCGACACCATACCCCGGGTCGTCGCTCCGCATCAACAGCGGCAGCGGCGGGACTTCGGCGAGTTACCACTGGGTCTATACGGATCCGGTCACGTACGAGCCGCAGAACTACTGGGAAACCAAATCGATGGACTGGGGGGCGGGGGCCGCCGGGGCCTACTCCATCAATGAGACCGCCAGCGCCAACCTCTCTGCCTCGTTCACCAATCTCCATTGGGATTGGGATCCTCCGTCCCCCGGCGGCTGGGTCGAGTTCGGCAATCCGGGCGTGATCAGCGGCTCTGCGAGCGCCAAGGTGATCGGTTGGAGTGAGGCCCACTCCTGGGCCAACGTCTCGTTCACCAATACGACCAGCTTTCTCTTCTCCGCACGCGTGACCGGCGGCGGAAGCGTGTCGCTCCGAGGAGCTGCCTCGTTCGACATTGTGAACGGCCAGTCGCTCGACGTCTGGCTGTCCGCCGGTGACTACTCGATTGCGGTCGACGCTGGCGAGGGCGGATCGTTCTTTGCCACGATCCCCGCGCCGGGGGTTCTGGCACTCAGCGCCGCCAGCGCGATGATGCTCGGTCTGCGCCGGAAGAGAATGGCAGGCTGATACCTGAAGTCGGGCCGTGTTTGCTCCTAGGACTGACAATCGCCGAATGCCGGGTGTCAGATGCGACGCCCACGGCCTATGCGATGGCCGTGGCCCTGTTTGCGGGCAGAGAAACGGCGTTACGCGAAATGGAAGCGAAGACGCGACCGACCACGATCACACGCTCCGAGCAGCGCGTGATCGTGGCACATGACGGCGTGATCGGGCCGCCTGCCGTTGCCGCAGAGTCGCGTGGTCGACGTCGCGTTCTCTGATGGCTCGGCCACATCGAATGACGGCGAGGACCGGTTCCGCCTGGGCTAGTACGCGTAGTTGGCGAGCGGGTCGGTTGATCCGAGCGTGCTTGCCGCGGAACTGCCGGAGACTGCGGCGCTGTCCGGGGCGCGCCGGTCGATGATGGGGCCATAGACGTTGTTGGCGACGAACTCGAAGTTGGTGAGGCGATTGCCCGAGCACGAGTTGGAGAAAATGAGGTTGCCGGCGCTATCGATCTGGATGCCGCGGTCGTTCTGGACGCAGTTGTTGCCTTCGATGCGGTTGTCGACGCCAGTTGCTCGGATGCCCGCGCCGATGGTGGCGGTGTCCGCCCCGTTGACCGAAACGCTGTTGTTCAGGATCAGCGACCTGGTCTGGACGAGGATGCCATCCTGGTCGTTGTCGTCGACGGTGCAACCCCGGACGCTGGACCCTCCCTTCGCATCGACGCCGACGCCGGAGTTCCCTCTCGAAACGCTGTCGGTCAGGAGCGTCGCGAAACCGATGACGAAGCCGGCGCCGACGTTTTGCTGGCTGGTGCATTGCGCGACGACGGAGTTTCCGTTCGCCTGGATGCCATGACTGGCGTTACTTACCGCGGAGCATTGGGTGACGCTCGCGATGATGCCGGCGTCGATGCCGATGCTGCCGTTGGACTTGGCGAAGCAGCGGTTGATGACGCCGCCCTGGCCGAGACGGATGCCGATTCCTGTGTTGAAGGAGGCGGTGCAGTCTTCGATGAGGCCGGTATCGAAGGAGATGCCGGTGCCGGTATTGGAGTCGGCGCGGATGCCGATGCAGGCGAAGACGCCGTTAGGGGAGATGATGACGCCGCCTGAGGGCCAGCCGCCGACGGAGCCGTTGCGGATGACGACGTTGGTGATGGATCCGGAACTGACGATGCCCTGCAGCGCCCCGGCGACGCCGCGGACGTCGAAGCCCATGAGGTCGAGGGTGACGTTGGAGGAAGCGATCTCGATGCCGGACTTGCCGGAAACGCCGGTGATGTTGCCGGTGAGGTAGTAAGAACCCGGGGTGGAAATCCGGAAGAGGCTGTTGGCGTCGCCGAGTGTGTTCGTGGAGTTGATGGCGATGCGAGGCTCGACGTCGCTCAAGGGCTTGCCTGTTGAGGTGACGGGACCGGCGGGTGGGGTGAGAGGACCGGCGAGGGCGGCCGCGCCGAGGAGCGCCAACGCGATGATCGCGCGGGCGGCGGTCTGGAGGTTACGAATATCGCTCACACGAACGTCGCTCATGGGATGACCTCTGCGTGCAATGGGTGTCGGTATCGGGCGTGAGGGCGTTTTCAACGGACGATCCCCACACCGCCGACTCGGCGGGGCCGCGGGTGCTGGTTTGGGGGACCCTCAAAATACGCCTGAAAAGGCACGACTTCCAGAGCATTTCGCGGAGTGTGCCGAAGGGTTCTCGGGCGTGGCGCGGGGACGAGGGCGCGACCGAACACGATCACACGCTCCGAGCCGCGCGTGATCGTGGCACATCACGGCGTGATCGGGACACCTGCCGCACCGACGCCAGAGCGCGACCCACTACGAGTGCTCAACCAAAGCAGCGAGCGCTCGTCACACGCCAAAGAATGGTCGAGCCGCCTGCTCCCGGCGGCATCGGGCAATCTGCGAAGCGTCGATGAGTTCTCGGTCCAAGGCCCTTCGGCGGGCGGTCGCAGATCCTGAGGTCTGATCCGTGGAAACGGTTCGAAGCTTCCGATGGGCGGCGGTCCGGCGCGTGGCTTGTGGTAGACTTTGTTCATTGGTCGCCGTGTCACGACCCGACTCGCGGAAACGCCGTCGCCGCACATGGACACTGCTCGAAAGGGATTCGCATGCGCTCGATTTGTTCGTCCGCGGTTGTGGTGAGCGTCTGTGCTTTGACGCTGGCGTTGGTCGCTCCCGTCGCACGGGGCCAGACCTTCAGCAACTCCGCCGCGATCAACATGCCCACGTCCATAAGCGACGGCCGGGCCACGCTCTATCCGAGTCCGATCGTCGTCGGCGGCGCGCCGTCATCCATCGGCTACGTGCGCGTCACCCTCAACGGCCTCTCTCACTCTTACGTCTCCGACATCCAGGTCCTGCTGGTTTCGCCGACCGGACAGAAGATCCTGCTGATGGCCGGCACCAACGGCCAAGGCGACGCCGTCAACGACACCTTGAACTTCATCCCCGATGGTCTTGCCGTTTTGCCGAGCGGAAGCTTCGACGTCGTTTCGGGTGTCTACGCCTGCTCGGTGTACAATCCCTCGGACTTCTTGCCGAGTCCGGCACCCGGCGGGCCCTACGGGGCATCGCTCGCGCCGCTGATTGGTACCAACGCCAACGGCACGTGGAACCTGTACGTCTGGGATGGCGTCCCATTCTTCGACAACGGCAGCATCGCTGGCGGCTGGTCGATCAGCTTCGCGAACGTATCCCCCACGGAGCCGATGCCCACGGCCATGACCTACCAAGGTGTGCTCGCAGCGGGCGGCACGCCGATCAACGGCAACGCCAACGTCCGCTTCACCCTTTGCAACAGCGCCACGCTGTCAACGGCGATCTCCGCCATGGCGGCGCCGGTCACCAGGAGCCTCACGGGCATTCAGAATGGCCTCGTCACGACCACGCTGGATTTCGGCCCGGCCATCGACGCCGCCCAAGCCCGTTGGCTGAACATCGAGGTCGAGTCGCCCCCGGGCTCTGGCTACGTCACGCTCTCGCCGCGCACGGCGATCACTCCGACGCCGCAGGCACGTGTCGCCCAACTTGCCGCGACCGCCACCAGCGTCCCATGGACAGGGATCACCGGCGTCCCCGCCAACGTCGGCGGCGCCTTCAGCCCCTGGGTCGACGGCACAGGCACCACGATCCACTACAACGCTGGTGCCGTGGGCATCGGCACGGCCAGCCCCGCCACCAGCCTCCACGTTGCCGCCGCAGCCTCCGTCCCGGTCACTTTCGAGAGTTCCAGCACCGTCGGCACGTGGCTCAATATCTTCAACACCACCACCGGCGGACGGTACTGGCGGCTCATTTCCACCGGATCGGCCAACGGCGAGGGCGCTGGCAACCTCCTCATTGGTCACGGCACCAACCTGGGAGTTCAGTCGACCGCCGTCACCATTCTTTCCTCCAACGGCAATGTCGGCATCGGGACCACGACGCCGTCCCAGCGCCTCACCGTCAACGGCAACGTGCTGGCCAACAACGTCGGCGTCCCGTCCTCGGGCCGCTTCAAGCACAACGTGCTGCCGATGGAGAACGCGCTGGAGAAGCTGCTCAAGCTCGAAGGTGTGACGTTCGACTGGAATGCGGATTTCGCCAAGGACCGCCCCGGGCGCGAGCACGACATCGGCTTCGTTGCCGAGGACGTGGCCAAGGTCTTCCCTGAGGTGGTCTTCTTCGACGCCGACGGCAAGGTCACGGGGATGGACTACTCGCGCCTCACCGCCGTGGCGGTCGCGGCCATCAAGCAGCAGCAGGCCAAGCACGAGGCCGAGAACGCCGAACTCCGAGCCCGCATCGACCGCCTCGAAGCCGCACTCTTGAAGCTGACGACGAGCAAGTAGCGCGGCCGGTGCCACGACATGGTCGGAGGCCGTGGTTGTGATTTCGGGTGCGGGTACGGCGTGGCGTGAAATGGAAGCGAAGGCGCGACCGAACACGATCACCCGCTCAAGGCAGCGGGTGATCGTGGCACATCACGGCGTGATGGGGCCACCTGCCCACCCGCCCTGGAGGGCTTGGTTGGTCCACCTGCCCCGATCATTCCGGCGACAGTGCCCATGCATCCCAGTTGGCGGCGACGTTGAAGATGACCTCACAGTCACACCCTGCACCGTTCATCTGAAGCCATGCCAGAACAGGCTCCGTGGCGATGTCACGCCTTTCCAGGAACTGCGTCGTATGGGCGAAGGTGTGGTCACATGTCGAGCGCGTATCGAGATGCTCGAATAGTTCGCGCAGTTCATGTTTCTTCAAAGGCGGCAGATCTTGGGGCGCGGGGGATAGGTAGCTGCCGGGCATTATGCGCAACGCTCCCGAACTACGCCGAGCGCCGTCGCCTCGGGCTGCGTGATTCGTTCTGGATTCGCGTGGCCTCAGCGACGATCCGATCGGCGGTCAGGCCCTTGAGCAGGGAGCGGCGGTCTTTGGCGTAGTCGCCCTTGCCGCCGCGGACGGTGCGGAGGAATCGAACGGCGTCGGCGTAGCCGAGTTCCTTCACGAGTGCTTTGGTCGCGGCTTCGGTGAGCTCGGGCAAGGTGCGGACGCGTGTCATGGATGGTGCTCCGACAGGAACTGTATCGGGCCCAATGCTCGGGTGCGGATAGCCGCACGGCGAGCCTGTTTCAGCAGGCGATCATCGCAGGAGATGAACGCATCGGCACCGCAGAGCTCGGCGGCGGCCAGGTGTGCGGCATCCATCGCGGTGACGCCGTGCTTCGAAAGGCCCTTGATTCGCTGTTGGACTGCCTCGAGGTCCAGTGATTCGAGCTGCACGGAATCCAGCAGAGTCTGGACAGCGATGCGTCGATTCTTGTCGTTGTTCCTGACGTTCTCGATGTCATGAAAGGCCGAGTGCACGAGCCGGAGGGCACCTTTCTCGGCGAGCAACAGGATTGCGCTGACAGAGTCGGCTTCGATCTGAACACGCAACTGCGATTGATCGTCCCACGATCGCTTCAGCGCACAGATGTCGAGGTAGACTCTCAGGCTCTTCATGCTCAGAACTCACACTGCTTCGGCGCCCGTGGGAAGGGGATGACGTCGCGGACGTTTTGCATGCCGGTGAGGAACATCATCGCGCGTTCGAAGCCGAGGCCGAAGCCGGCGTGCGGGACGGTGCCGTAGCGGCGGAGGTCGCGGTACCACCAGTATTCCTTGAGTGGCAGGCCCATTTCTTCGATGCGGGCGTCGAGTTTGTCGGCGCGTTCTTCGCGCTGGCTGCCGCCGATGATTTCGCCGACCTGTGGCACGAGCACGTCCATGGCGGCGACGGTGGGGCCGGGGGCGCCGTCGGTGCCGGGGTCGTTCTCGCGCATGTAGAAGGCCTTGATCTGCTTGGGGTAGTTCATCAGCACGACGGGCTGCTTGAAGTGCTGCTCGGTGAGGTAGCGTTCGTGCTCGGACTGGAGGTCCTTGCCCCACTCGATGGGGTACTCGAACTTGGCCTTGCCGCTGGCGATGGCGTCCTTGAGGATCTTGATGCCGTCGGTGTAGGGGAGATGGCGGAAGGGCTTGTCGAGGACCTCCTTCAGACGAACGAGCAGGCCCTTCTCGATGCGCTCGTCGAAGAACTTCATGTCATCGGCGCGCTCGTTGAGCATGGTCTGAATCAGGAACTTGATGAAGTCCTCGGCGAGCTTCGCGTCGTCCTGCAGGTTCGCGAACGCGATCTCGGGCTCGATCATCCAGAACTCGGCGAGGTGGCGGCTGGTGTTGCTGTTCTCGGCACGGAAGGTGGGGCCGAAGGTGTACACGCGCGACAAGGCGCAGGCGTAGGTCTCGACGTTGAGCTGGCCGCTGACGGTGAGATGGGTTTGTTTGCCGAAGAAGTCTTGGGAGAAGTCAGGAGTGGCGGAGTGGCGGAGTGGCGGAGTGGCAGAGTGGGAAGGCGCCGCGATGGCTGGTGCGGCGTGCTTCTGCTCGGCCGCTGCGCCACTTTGCCCCTGTGCCACTTTGCCACTTTCTGCCACACCTGCGTTCACAAAGTCCAGCGTGCTCACCTTGAACATCTGGCCGGCGCCTTCGCAGTCGCTGCCGGTGATGATCGGCGTGTGGACGTAGAAGAAGCCGCGCTGGTCGTAGAAGCGGTGGATCGCCATGCTAAGGGAGTGGCGGACGCGGGCGACGGCGCCGAAGGTGTTGGTGCGGACGCGGAGGTGGGCGAGCTCGCGGAGGAACTCGAACGAGTGGGGCTTGGGCTGGATCGGATAGTGGTCGGGATCATCGACCCAGCCGACGACTTTCACTTCGCCGCTTGAGGCGTCGGCGCTGATCTCATTGCCGCCTTTGGGGTTCTGGACGATGACGCCGGTGGCCTCGACGGCGCAGTGCGTCGTGAGTTTGGCGATCTCGTTGGCGTAGTTGGGCAGGTTGCCTTTGGCGACGATCTGGATGGTGTCGAAGCAGGTGCCGTCGTGGAGGGCGAGGAAGGAGAGGCCGCCGTCGGCCTTGGAATCGCGGCGGGTGCGGACCCAGCCCTTGATGGTGACGGTGGTGCCGGGGGCGGCCTTGAGGGCGTCTTTGACGGAGATCCAGGGCATCGGGCGAGCCTCCAAAACGCGGCACGGGGAAGAATGGGCCGCGGGCGGGGATGGTAGGAGAGAAGGCACTAGGCACTGGGCACTAGGCACTAGGGGGAGGTATGACGCTGCGCGTCATTGGGATCACGCGACCGGGAGCGCTTCTGCCTCTTCCTAGTGCCTAGTGCCTAATGCCAAGTGCCTGCCTCTTACGGCTTCGGCGCGTTCACGAAGCCGTACGGCATGTTCCATGTCGCGTTTTTGCCGCGGGGGTAGCGGCCGGCCATGTCGGAGAGGGCGTACCAGTCGCTGTCGCGATTGGAGAGTGAGACGTAGATGTACAAGGCCTTGAAGTCGCGGCCGTCTTCGATGTCTTCGCGCAGGTCGCCGGGTGGCACGAAGAGTGTTGCGGAGCCGTCGAGCCAGGCGATGTGGGAGCCGCGGCCGGCGGCGCCGCTGCGTTGGTTGCCGCCGTGGCGGGTGGAGAGTTGGTCCTCGTTGCCCCACATGCCGTCGCGGGATTTCTCGTTGTTGAACTTGGTGTTCTCTTCGACGAAGAGCGGGATGCCGGGCATGCGCGTCAGCGTCACCGCGGCGTTGGCGCGGAGGTTGAACTGGCTGGCGTCGGTGCGGGGCGGGATGAAGCCGAACGAGGTCTGGCAACCCAGACGCGCGCCTTCGACCTCGTCGAAGAAGGTGTAGTCAAAGTCGACGCCGGTGGAGGTGAACCAGACGTTTTCCTGTTCGCTTCCGGTGGTGCTGCGGCGCTTGTTGCCGGGGCACTCGCCGACGCTCTGGTTGTTGGCGAGATATGGCCAGAGCAATCCCGGCACGCGTTTGCGGCCTTTGACGTCTTGGGCCCAGATGGACGCGCGGGGAATGTCGGGGATGCCGTCGCCGGGCCAGATGCGTGGGCCGTCGGGCCACCTCGAGCGCGGCAGGGCGGGGAAGACCTGGTCCTTGTAGTCCATCGCGTAGCCGTTGGTGGCGGCGGCGAAGGTCTTCATATGGATGAGGCACTTGAGGGTCTGGGCCGAGGTTCGGGCGCCGCGGAGCGCGGGCAGCGCGATGCCGATCAGCAGCGCGATGATCGCGATGACGATCAGCAGTTCGATGAGGGTGAAGGCGCGGCGGGGCACATCAGGAGTTTACCGGATGGTCGGCGATTTGGAAGCGGATTTCGCGCGATTTCCGAGCGGCGGGGTTCAGCCCACGCGGTTGATGCTTGAGCACCTACGGATAACTTCGGGCGATCCGACGCCCATCGCGCGCGGGCTGAAGCCCGCGGCTCGGAGGGGAGTGCGGATGGAGTCGCTAGTTGGGCTTGGTCACCTCGTGCAGGGTGTAGTACGTGCCATCGTGGATGAGGGTGGCGTCGGTGGGGATGGGGATGGACTCGCCCATGGGGGACGGGCGGCGTCGATCGTCGTCGCGCGGGCCGCGGCGGTCGTTGCGGGGTTCGAGCTCGGTGCGCGTGCCGGGCTTTTCGTTGAGGATGAAGACGCGGCTGTACTTGGCGAGTTGTTCGGCGGTGGCGTGCTCTTCGCGGACGGGGGTTTGCAGGAAGTAGCCAACCCACCATTGCAGGCCGTGGCGGGAGAGCACGACGGCGCTGCCGTCGGTGGGCACTTGGCCGCGCAGCGCGAAGAGTTCGGGCGCGGCGTCGTCGCGGACGATCTGCCCGCCGGGGCCGCGGGCGGAGAGCGCGGAGGAGACGCCGCTGACGACAGAGACGACGGCGACGAGCGCGGCGGCGGCGGGTGCGAGGATGCGCAGCCAGCGTGGCGAGCTTGCGGCGGCGTGGGCGAGGGCGGCGGCGAGCGGCACCGCGAGCAGCACGGGCGTCATGAGCAGGAAGCGCTGGACGTAGGTTCCCTGGATGAGCGGGAAGGTGATGCAGGCGAGCGTGATGGTGAGGCCGTCGATGAGGGCGCGGTCGGCGGCGGCGTGGGGGGTGTGATGCGCAACGCGGC